>Ga0302326_10000577_pt1 | contig 101004 bp, 90 predicted proteins | sample Palsa_T0_3_FD_202264 | JGI IMG/M metagenome (GOLD analysis project Ga0302326, IMG submission 202264) | Peat permafrost microbial communities from Stordalen Mire near Abisko, Sweden - Palsa_T0_3 | ecosystem: Environmental > Terrestrial > Soil > Palsa > Peat permafrost | place: Sweden: Abisko... | reverse complement strand
GATCACGGGCCTGGCGTGCCCGACGCGTTCCGCGCGAGGATTTTCGAGCGGTTCGCCCAGGCCGATTCATCCGACATACGACAAAAAGGCGGTTCCGGTCTCGGCCTCAGCATCGTGCGGCAGATCATGGAGCGCCACGGGGGATCGGTTTCCTTCGACAGCCGGCCCGGCATGAGCACAAGCTTCCATCTCGATTTCCCGACGCTTGCAGAACAAGAAGACGGACCGGTCGGCATTCATTCGGTTACGCAAACGAGCCAGGTTCTGGTCTGCGCGCTCGATGGAGCGATCGCCGATCCGGTCTGCGCGACATTGCTCGCGCACGGATTCAAATGCGCTTTTGTCCGCGCCCCGGAGCAAGCACTCCTTGTAGCCGCTGGCGGCGCGGTCAAGGCGGCGGTCATCGATCTGCCATTTGCGGGAGAGAAGTTCGGCGACTTCATCCGCAAGCTTCGCGACGGGCGCGAGGCGAACCCCTTCCCGGTCGTTCTTATTTGCGTCGAGCCGGCCGCCCGCGATCAATTCTACGTTTCGCAGGCGCTTCCTGTCCTCTCTTGGATCTCCCGCCTGGCGGAGGTCGAACGTCTTCCTCGATCGATTTTCAGCGATTCCGGATTTTCGCGGCTGGAAAAACCGGCCGTCCTCCATGTCGAGAATGATCGCCATGTCCTCGAGGCCTTGCGTCAGGCGCTTCAGGATGAGTGCAGGATTGTCGCGGCGCCGACGCTCGAAATGGCTCGGCGACGCCTGGCCCGTGATAGATTCGATCTCGTCATCGTCGATTTCCAACTGTCGGCGGGTTTGGTCAAGGATGTATTTCCCGCTTTTGCCGATGCGGCCGACCGCCCGATGCCGATCGTCCTGCTGACCGCGCAGAACACGATCCCGAAGCTGGCGTCAGGAGCCAAGATGAGCCCGACCCGATCGCGCCACAACACGGCGATGCTCGTCGAGGCGGTGCGCTCCGTATTTGCTGGCGCGGAACGGCCAGATCACAACATTCAGGAGGCGCTGCATGAGGCTCAAGGTGCTCTACGTTGACGACGAGGCGGACATCCGCGAAGTGGCCATGCTGGCCTTGGAACTGGACCCGGATATCGAGGTCAAGAGCGAATCGTCGGGGATGGCCGGCCTTGCGGTCGCCGCGAGCTGGCGGCCGGACGCGATCCTGCTTGACGTCATGATGCCGTCGATGGACGGCCCCACAACGCTCACGCTGCTGAAGAACAACGACGCCACGAGGATGATACCGGTAATATTCGTGACCGCGAGGGCTCAATCCAGAGAGGTCGAGGAATTTATCAAGCTGGGCGCGCGCCAGGTAATCACCAAACCGTTTGATCCCATGACGCTAGCAGCCGAGGTGCGCAGGAGGATCGCGGCGTGACCGACACATTCGACAACCGACTGGCCGCCCTGAGACAGCGATTTCGGGATCGGGCGAACGCCACGTCCGAAGTTCTGGAAGGAATCGCCGCGGATCTGGAGCGCGGCGCGCCGGGAACCCTGCTGCAGGCCGAAATCCAACGTATCGCCCACAGCCTGGCGGGCGGGGGGGGAACCTTCGGCTTTGCGGCGATCAGCGCCTGCGCGGCTCGGCTGGAGGAGTTCGCGAACGACCTGCCCGATTCTCCCGAGCTTCCCGGCGCCTGCCGCGCGCTCATCTCGGAAATTGAACGGGCGGACTACCGCGGGAGCTCCGCCAATGGCCGGCGGTAGTCTTTCGCTCACCCGTTCCGCCGGCGACTCGGCGGAGCCGATCAGTCAACATGAGCGGCCGGCCGTCTGCATTTACGCGGCGCCGGAAGAGCTCGAACATCTGACCGAGACGCTGTCAAAAATCGGATATCGAGCCCTCGCCCATTCGTATGCCGCCCATAATAGGCCGCCGCCGCTGGCGGAGCGCTACGCCGCGGCCGTCGTCGTCGACAGCGTGGACAATCCGCTGGAATTTGCGGCCGAAATGTCCTTCCAATGCCCTGTCCTTCTGATCAGCTCCCAAGGGTCCATCGAAGTTCGGCTCGCCGCCGCGCGCGCCGGGGTCGACGCCATTCTTTCCCAACCCCTTGACGTGAGCGAACTCGTCGAATGGCTGAACGATCTCGTCGGCCCCCATCGGGAAACGCCGCTTTCCATCCTTATCGTCGACGATGACGAAATCCTCGCCGAGACTTATGCGCTGGCTCTCGAAAATTCCGGCATGCGCGCGCACGTCGAGACGAATCCCTCGGCCGGGCTCAGCCGGATAACGGAAACCTATCCCGACCTTGTTTTGATGGATCTGCAAATGCCCGGGGTGAGCGGCGTCGAACTCGCCAGGGTGATCCGTCAATCGCGCCGCCATCTCTCCCTGCCGCTGGTGTTTCTGTCTTCCGAGCGTGATCCGTCGCGCCAGCTTGAGGCGCGCAAGCTGGGCGGCGACGACTTCATCGTCAAACCTGTCGATCTGGAATGGCTTGTCTCGCTCGTCCGAATGCGGGCCGATCGCGCGATCCGCCTCCGTTCCATGATGGATAGGGACAGCCTGACCGGCCTTTTGAACCACGGCAAGTTCGTCGACCGGCTTTTCCATGAATTGGAGCGATGCCAGCGAACCGGCGTCGAGTTGAGCCTCGTGCTGATCGATCTCGATTCTTTCAAGAGCGTCAATGACACCTACGGCCATGTGAGCGGCGACCAGGTGTTGCGGACGCTTGCCCATACTTTGTCGGTTGCGCTGCGTCGCATCGATATTGTGGGGCGCTACGGCGGCGAGGAATTCGCCATACTCCTGCTCGATACGCCCCCGCAGGCGGCGGTCGTCGTGATCGATAAGATTCGCCGCCGCTTCTCGGAAATCGAATTCGAGGCGAAAAATCACAAGTTCTTCGTCACGTTCAGCGCCGGCGTCTCCGGCAGCCGCAAACATTTGACCACCGAAGCGCTGATCTCCGCCGCGGACGACTATATGTATCAAGCCAAGGCGGAGGGGCGCAATCGGGTCCTGGGATCCAAATCCTAAGCCGCGTTGCCCGCGAGTCGCAGGGAACCGAGAGGAGGCGGGCGGGTTATCTGACGTGAATGAGATTTCCCCCACGCCCATCGACCCTCTTGCCGCCGCGCCGGAGCCTGAGAAGCGCCCCCTCACCCTGCTGATGACCGGCGCCATGATCCTTCTGGCCGCCGGCCTGTGCGGGCTTTTGCTCCTGCTGCACTGGCCTCTCTAACTTCGCCCGCCATCGGTCCCGTGCCCCGCGGCGAAGGTCCCCGCGATGCGCCCAAGCACGACCGCCGTCAAAAGCCCATTGCCAGACAAATAACCCGCCGCCGTCGACCCCGAGACGCCCGCCGCGGCGCCGCCGGCCGCAAAAAGATTCGGCAAGGCCTTGCCGCCGACGCCGAGCACGCGGGCGCGCTCGTCGATGGCGAGGCCGCCTTGCGTATGGAACAGCGCGCCCGTCACGCGCACGGCCTTGTACGGGGGCGAGAGTACCCGAACGCCTGCGAAAGCGCGCCCGAACCGATCCACACCCGAGCCCGCCTTCAGGCGGTCGACCTCGGCGAAGGTCTCGAGGAGCGCCGCTTCGGGCAGTCTGGCGCGTTGCGCAAGCGCCTCGAGCGTATCCTCGGACAACACGGCGCCGACCGCTTCGGCCTGGCGGAAATCCTCGAATTGTCGGGCTATCGAGGCGATGCGCTCGTCGAAAATGTCGAAGGCGATTCCGCCCGTCTGCGTGAGAACTACGGCGGCCTGCTCGGAATAGCCGTGCGATTCATCGGAGAAACGGCGCCCGGCGGCGTCCACCAGGAAACCGCCTTCCATGATCGCAGCCCAGGTGATGAGGATGCCGTGCGGATGCGCGACCGAGCCATGCCCCTGGTAGCCCGACATGCAGCGCAACTCGGCGCCGAGTTTCTCGCCCCATAGCACCGCGTCGCCCCGATTGCCGGGATGGCCGAAATATAGGGCGCCGTCCATCTCCGGAATATGGCGGCGCACGAGGTCGCGATTGCCGCCGTAACCGTTGCAGGCGAGCACGAGCGCCCCGCAACCGATGCGCTCGCTGGAGCCGTCGGGCCGCTCGACGCCGACGCCGCGCACGGATCCATCCGCCGCCACATAGAGCGTCGTCGCGGTCGCCTCGGTCAGGATAGGGACGGCGGCCGCCTCCACCGCCGCGCGCAGCCGGTCGATCAGCTCCGCTCCCGAACGCGTCGGAAGGCCATGCATGCGGCGCACGGAATGACCGGGGTAGTCGAAATCATGCACGAGCGAGAAGGGCAAACCATGGCGCTCCGCCAGCCATTCTATCGTCGGCGCGGCCCCTTGCGTCACCACCGCGACAATTGCCGGATCGGCCTCGGCGCCGGCTTTGCGCCGAATTTCGGCGGCAAAAATGGCGGGCTCGTCGGCGATGCCAAACTCCCGCTGGAAGCTTGTGTCGGCCGCGGGGATCAATCCGGCCGAAAGCGCCGTCGACCCGCGCGGCGCGCGATCGCGCTCGAGCACGACAACCTGCGCGTCAGCCTCGCTCGCCGCCAGCGCGGCGCACAGTCCGGCCGCCCCCGCGCCAACGATCAGCACCTGCGCCATCGCCTCAAAGGCCACGCCCGCCGCGTCTTGCACAAGGTTCATGAAGCGCTCAATTGGGCGATGGCCTCGCCGATCGTCACGACAGGAGACACCGGCTCGAGCGCGGCGACGGCGGTTTCGTGAAGCGGAATCGTGAAGGCCGCGCAGCCGTCGCGCAGCAGCACGGTCGCGATATCGCGCACATGGGCGTCGCGCACCGTCGAGGCGACGCCGCCATTGGTGACGATTCCTCCGACATAGAGCCTTTCGATCCCGGCCTTGCGCAGCACCCATTCAAGCCGGGTCATGTAGAAAGCCGAATAGGCGATCTTCTCCACGGCAAGATCGGCGGGCGCGAGTTCTTCGACCAGCGCATGGCCCCATGCGCCGGGCTCGAAATCGCCCTTGCCCAGAAACGGCCGCAGCGCCTTGAGGTGCGGGGCGATCATCGGCTCGCCGCCTTTGGCGGGGACCAGCGTGAAATGCGTCGAGACAATCCAGCCGCCCTTGCGGCGAAAGAGATCGGCGAGAGGTTTCAGGCGGGTCGGCAGCGCCGCGATTTCCGGCGACGTCTGTCCCGCCCGCCCATAGGCGCCCTTCGGATGCAGGAAATCGTTCTGCAGATCGCAGAGCAGGAGGGCGGTGTTCGCCATCGAAACGGCTCGATCGCTCATGCGGGGATCCTCTCGATAATGAGATTGCCCAGCGCGTCGACGCGGACCGCCAGTCCGGGATCGACCACTGTCGTCGCGTCCGGCTGTTCCAGCACGGCGGGGCCTTGCACGAGCGCGCCAACGGGCAGATCGAGGCGAGACCAGATCGCCGCCTGCCGCCAGCCGCCGTCGAACCAGACGGGCCTGGTCCCTAGACGCGCCCCTTCGAGCGACAGCTCCGGCCCCGGCGCGAGCGCCGTCAGGTCGAAAGCCGGCCGTCGCCCGATCGCGGCGGTGCGCAAGGACACGATGCGGATCGGAATGTCGGTAAGCAGCCGGCTGAACTGCCTGCTATAGGCGGTCTCGAAGGCCGAGCGGATGACGGCCTCACCCACCCCGACGCCGTCTTCGTCCAGCGTCAGCGGGAGAGGCGTGGAAACGGCATGGGTCTGGCCGTGATAATGCATGTCGAGTTCGTAGACGACCTCGACGCTGTCCACGGCGATCCCAGCGGCCTCGACCACGGCCCTGGCCTCGCGCCCGGCGTCGACCATGCGCGCCTCGAGCGCCGCGGCGTCGAGCCCGTCGAGGTTCAGATTGACGGTCAGCACCTGATCGTGCCGAAGATCGGCGATCACGCAGCCGAGCGCGCTGGTGATGCCGGGAAAGCGCGGCACGATGGCGCCGGAGAGGCCGACTTCGCCGATCAGCGCGCCGGCATGCAGCGCGCCGCCGCCCCCGAACGGCATGATGGCAAAGCGCCCGGGATCGTGCCCACGCTCGATCGAAACGAGCCGTATCGCGCCGGCCATCCGGGCATTGGCGATCCGCACGATGGCCTCGGCCGCCTGCACGACGTCAAGTCCCAGGGGAATCCCAACATGCTCGGCGATGGCCGCCTCGGCCGCCTCGACATCGAGCCGCGCCTTCTTGCCGCCAATCGGCCGCTCGGCGTTGATGCGCCCAAGCACGACATTGGCGTCGGTGAGGGTCGGACGCGTGTTGCCCTCGCCGTAACAAGCCGGCCCGGGCCGCGACCCGGCGCTTTCGGGGCCGACCTGCAGCAAGCCGCCCTTGTCGACATGGGCGATCGAGCCGCCGCCCGCGCCGATCGTCGTGATTTCGATCATCGGCGTGCGGATGACGAGGCCAAAATCGATCGTCGTCTGGGCGGCGAGAGTCGAGGCGCCGCCGGCGATCAGCGAAACGTCGAAGGATGTGCCGCCAAGATCGGCGGTCACGACATTGGGATAGCCGGCCGCCCGCGCGATGGCCGCCGCGGCGATGACGCCGGCGGCGGGCCCCGACAGCGCCGTGCGCACCGGCAGCCGGCGCGCCGTCGCCGTCGACATCACGCCGCCGTTCGACTGCACGATGTGGAATTGCCCCGTAAATTCCTCGCCCGCCAGGGCATCGCCGAGCTTGTCGAGATAGGAGCCGACGATCGGCTGCAGATAGGCGTTGATCGCGGTCGTCGAAGTTCTCTCGAACTCGCGGATTTCCGGGAGGATCTCATAGGAGGTCGCGATATGCTCGTTCGGCCAGACGGCTTTGGCGGCTGCGGACGCGGCGCGCTCGTTCGAGGGATTGGCGTAGGCGTTTATGAACACGATCGCCAGCGCCTGCGCGCCTTTTGCTATGAGCGAACGCGCCGCCTCCTGAACCGCGGCGGGGCTGACCGCCTCCCGCACCGTTCCGTCCGCCAGCACGCGCTCGTCCACCTCGATCCGCATGTCGCGATCGATGATCGGGACAAAGTCGCCCCACAGGCCCCAGGTTCGCGGACGGTCGCGCCGCCGCATCTCCAAGACGTCGCGGAAACCTCGCGTCGTGATGAGGCCGACGCGCGCGCCTTTGCGCTCCAGGAGCGCATTGGTGCCGACCGTCGTGCCGTGGACCATGGCGCCGAGTTCGCCGATCGGTCCTAAACGCTGGAGGCCCTCGATGAAACCGACAGCCTCGTCGCCGCGGTTCGAAGGCGCCTTGAAGGTCGCAAAACGCCGCCCCGCTTCGTCGAACCAGAAAAGGTCGGTGAAGGTGCCGCCCACATCGACCCCGACGATCGTCGCCCTCAGCGCTTTCGAGGGCGGGATCATGCCGCGCTCCCAGCGCGCAGGCTCCGCGTTCCCGCCGCATCGAACACGCCGTCGGGAGTGACGGCCACCTTATAATCCTCGCGCGCGCGGCGGGCTGAGATGTAGCCGAGCCGAACGTCGCGCGCGACGAGATCGCCGCTGCGGGCGAGCGGATCGCCCCAGCCGCCGCCGCCCGGCGTCTCGAGCCGCACGCGCCGGCCCTGACCGATTCTCACATCGGTCACCTTGGAGGCGAGCGGCGGATGGGCTTCGCCCGTCGCGGTCTGCCATGAGAAGCGGTTCAGGGCCGCCGGGCCGCCGCCATTCACCCCGAACGGCGCGAATCGACCACGTTCGCCAAGCAGAAACACGTCAGCGCCGTCGGGCGACAAAGCCTCGATTTCGTAGATCGCTCCGAGCCCGCCGCGGTGGAGGCCCGCCCCCGCGCTGTCGGGCCGCAGCGCCCAGCGCGTGAAGATGACGGGATAGGAGGCTTCGAGGATTTCGGCGGGCGGAATCGTCGCCATCGAGATCGGATTGTTGCCGTGATTGAGTCCGTCGGTCTCCGGATTGCCGCCAAGGCCGCCGCCGAAGAAAGAGAACATCACCCAGCGCTGGCCGTCGGCGCGGCGGCCGGCGAGCGACAGCGCGTTGATCGTGCCGAAGGGCGCGGCCGTCGCCCGCTCCGGCATGACCTCAGCCATCGCGCCGAACACGACGCCGATGACGCGCAGGATCGTTTCGGTATAGCCGCCGACCGGCTTTGGCCAGGAGACGCCGAGCAGCGTCGCGCTCGGAATCACGAAATCGATGGGCGCAAGACAGCCGGCATTGGCGGGAACGTCGGTGAAGACATGTTTCAGCGCCACGTAGCAACAGGCGACAGCGGTGGAGCGCGCGATATTGAGCGGCCCGGCGCAGGGAGCGGAGGAGCGCGAAAAATCGAGCGTCATCCCATCGCCCTTGATCGTCAGGTCGAGCGCGATCGTAAGCTTGTCGTCGGTCACCCCGTCATTGTCGAGATAATCCTCGAAACTGTATCGCCCATCCGGCAGCGCCACGATGTTCTCGCGCATCAGCGCTTCGGCGCGGCGGGTGAACGCTTCGAGCGCCGCCGACACGACCGCCTCGCCATATTCGTCGAGCAGCGCGGCGAGCCGGCGCTCTCCCAGATCGAGCGCGTTCAGCTGGCCGTGAAGATCGCCGTAATTGGATTGCGGAACCCGGCTGTTCGCCGCGAGGATCGCAAGGATATCCTCGTTGACCTTGCCGCGTGAGATCAGCTTGACGGGGGGAAAGCGCACGCCCTCCTGGAGGCTTTCGGTGGCGCGAGCATTGAAGCCTCCCGGCACATTGCCGCCGATGTCGAGCCAATGGCCGACAGAAGCAAGCCAGCAGAAAAGCTTTCCCTGCCGGAAGATCGGCCGCACGAGCCGAAAGTCGTTGAGATGCGTGCCCCCGTCATAGGGATCGTTGAACAGGAACGTGTCGCTTTCCTCGAGGCCGCCTTCCCGGGCGATCTTGTCGATCACCGCTTTGACGGCGAAGGCCATCGCGCCGACGAAAATCGGCAGACCGGTCGTGCCCTGCACGAGGGTCGCTCCCGTCTCGGCGTGGTAGAGGCCGTGGCAGGCGTCATGAGCTTCGGCAATGATGGGATTGAAGGCTGAGCGATAAAGCGTCGCATCCATCTCGTCGGCGATCTGTTCGAGCCGGCCCTTGAGGACGGCGAGCGTGACGGGATCGAGCGCGCTCATCGGTTGACGCCCTTGGCGGAAGGCGAGGCGCCGGTCGACGCGTCAGGGCGCGCCGCCTCGTAGCGCCGGCCGCGCTCCAGCATCGCCGTGGTTCCGACGAGGCGGTTCAAAGCGTCGAAATCGAACATGCGGTTGCGGAACGCGTCCGTCGTGCCGTCGCGTCTGAGAATGTCGAAGAAGTCCTGCGCCGCATGGGCGACGGCGCGCACGATGGCGCCGGGAAAGATGACGATCCGGAAGCCGATCGCCTCCAGCTCGGGACCGGAGAGGATCGGCGTTTGTCCGCCCTCGACCATATTGGCCATGAGCGGCGCGCTGCCGCCCAGCGCTTTGGCTATCGCGCCGAGCTGCTCGCGCGTGCGCGGCGCCTCCACAAACAGCACATCCGCGCCCGCTTCGCGATAGCGATGCGCCCGCTCGACGGCGGCCTCGAACCCTTCGACCGCCGCGGCGTCGGTGCGCGCGATGATGATCGTGTCCTCGCTGGCGCGCGCATCGACGGCCGCGCGTATCTTGCCGGCCATCTCTCGCGCCGGGACCACGCTCTTGTCGGCAAGGTGGCCGCAACGTTTGGGAAAGGTCTGATCCTCGATCTGGATCGCGGCCGCTCCGGCGCGCTCGAAAAGCCGGACGGTGCGCTGCACGTTCAGCGCATTGCCATAGCCGGTGTCGGCGTCGACAATGACGGGTGCATCCACCCGCTCGCACACATGCGCCAGCGTGTCAGCGACTTCGCTGAGCGAGACGAGGCCGATGTCGGGCTGGCCGAGCTTGGTATAGGCGATGCCGGCGCCAGAGAGATAAAGCGCCTCGAAACCGGCAGAAGCGGCGAGCGAAGCGGTCAGCGCGTCGTAGACGCCGGGCGCGACGATGATGCCGCCCTGTGCGATGCGCGTCCTCAGCGAGGAGGGGCGCCGCGTCGGCGCCGGTGAAGCCCGGTCGTCATTCGTCATGGTCACATCCCAAGGTAGGTTTTTTCGAGTTCCGGATTGGCGGCGAGTTCCTCGCCGCGTCCCGATAGCGCAAAGCGGCCGTTTTCCAACACATGCGCGCGCGCCGCTATGCCGAGCGATTGCACGACATTCTGCTCGACGAGGAGAATCGCCAGCCCTTCGTCGTGCAACCGCCCGATCAGCGCGAACATTTCCTCGACCAGCAGCGGCGACAGTCCGAGCGACGGCTCGTCGAGAATCAGCAGGCGCGGCTGCGCCATCAGGCCGCGGCCGATGGCGAGCATTTGCTGCTCGCCGCCCGACAGCGTGCCGGCCAACTGACGGCGCCGCTCGCGCAGACGGGGGAACAGGTCGAATATTTTTTCGAGATTGACGGCGCGCGCCGCTTTCGCGCGGCGATAGCTGCCCAGCTCCAGATTTTCCTTGACGCTCATCGTTGGAAAGATGCGCCGCCCTTCGGGAACATGGATGAGGCCGGCTTCGACGATGGCCGGCGGCGACAGGCGATCGATGCGCTGGCCGTCGAAGAATATCTCGCCCGCCGCGGCCCGCACAACGCCCGACAGCGTCTTGTTGAGCGTGGTCTTTCCGGCCCCATTAGAGCCCAGCACGGCCACGATCTCTCCGGCCGCCACTTCGAGGTCGAGACCGCGCAGCACTTCGGTTTCGCCATAGGCGGCGACGAGGCCGCGCACGCTGAGGAGCGCTTCAGCCATGCGCGCGCTCCCGCGCGGCGAGCCGCGCCGCCGCGCCATGGCCAAGATAGGCCTCGATGACGCCGGGATCTTTCGTCACCGTCGCCGGCGAACCCTCCGCGATGATGCGGCCCTGCGCCAGCACGAACACATGTTCGCAAAGGCTCATCACGGCCTGCATCACATGCTCCACCATCAGAACGGTGACGCCGGCGCTGCGGATTTGCTGGATGACCGGAATGACGTCGCGCACTTCGGAAGGGTTGAGCCCGGCCAGCACTTCGTCGAGCAGCAGCAGCGTCGGCTCGGTCGCCAGCGCCCGGGCGAGCTCCAGCCGCTTGCGCCCGGCGACGGTGAGGCTCGAGGCGGACATATCGAGCCGGTCGGCAAGGCCGACCAGCCGCGACACCGCCGCCGCCTTGGCCAAAGCTTCGTCGCGTCCCGCATGGCGAAGATGGGCGCCGACCGCGATGTTTTCGCGCACGCTGAGGCCGGCGAAGGGCTGCGCGATCTGGAACGTGCGGGCGATGCCGAGCGCGGCGCGCTTGTGCGGGGCGAGCGCGCCGATATCGACGCCCCTGAACAGAATGCGGCCGCTGGTCGGCTTCTCGAACCCGGAGATCAGCGCGAACAGCGTCGTCTTTCCAGCGCCATTGGGTCCGATCAGGCCGGCTATGCTTCCAGATTCCACCGAGAAGGAAGCCGAATCGACGGCGAGCAGGCCGCCGAAGCGTTTGCTGACGTTCTCGACGCGAAGAAGCGGCGCCGTCATGACGCCCTGCCGAACGAGAGGCCGCGCCCGAGCCGGCCGAGGAGACCCCGCAGGCCGTTCGGCGCGAAGGCGATGGCGAGCACCAGCAGCGAGCCGTAAAGCGCAACGTCTAGGCCGGGAATCCGGCCTGTCAGCGCCTTGGCGCCTTCCGCCAGACCATGCAGCGCCAAGGCGCCCAACAGCGGCCCGAACACCGTGCCGAGGCCCCCGACGATCGGCGCGAGCAGCGCCTCGACCGAAATCCAATTACCGTAGGCGATGTCGGCGTCGACGAACAGAAAATACTGGGTATAGAAGGCTCCCGCCGCTGCGGTGATCGCGGCGGACAGAGCGATCGCCTGCAGCTTCACCTTCAAAGTGTCGACGCCCAGCGCCTTGGCGGCGTCCTCGTTCTCGCGTATCGCGACGAGATACGCGCCGAAACGGCGGCGTTCGAGGGCGCGCGTCGCCAACATGGCGAAAGTCACGAGCCCCAGCGCGATCCAGAAGAACGTCGCCCGGCTCGAGAATTGGAAATTCTCGGGTCTGACGTCGAGCTTCAGCAAGGCGCCGGCCGCGCCTCCTGTAAACCACGCGGCGTTGGCGACGATGCGCAGCACTTCGGCGAAGGCCAGCGTCACCAGCGCGAAATAGGAACCGCGCAGCCCGGCCCGGAAGCTGAGAAAGCCGATCAGCCCGCCAACCGCCGCGCCCGCGCCGATCGCGCCGACGAAGGCCGCATAGGCGTTCCATCCAAATCGCGCCTGAAGGATCGCCGTCCCATAGGCGCCGGTGCCAAAAAAAGCCGCATGTCCGAAAGAAAACTGGCCGCCATAGCCAGCCAGTATGTTCCACCCCTGCCCGGCGAGCGCGATCAGCAGAGCCAGCACCATCGCGTTGAGCACGGTATTGGCCGAAATCGCCAGCGGCGTCAGCGCGAGCAAAGCCGCCGCGGCGAGCATCGGCGCGTAGGCCCGCAATCGATCGGCGAACGCTGGGCTCATGCGCGCGCTCCGAAGAGACCGGTCGGGCGCACCAGCAGCACGAGGATGAAAAGAAGGAAGATGCCGAGTTGTCCCAGGCTCTCGCCGAAATACAACCCCGACAGGCTCTCGACGATGCCTATCAACAATCCCCCGATCATCGCCCCCGGCACGGAGCCCATGCCGCCCAGCACCACCACCGTAAAGGCGACAAGAATGTAAGCGTCGCCGGCGCGAGGTTGCACGTAATAGCTCGGCAAAAGGACGCAGGCGGCGACCGCCAGGCAGGCGGCGCCGATGCCGAAAGTGACGGCGTAGACATGATTCACGTCGATGCCGACGAGCGCGGCGCCGAGCTTCTCCCTGGCGACCGCGCGGATCGCCTTGCCGGTGTCGGTCCGGTTCAGCAGTGCCCACAGCATCGCCGCCACGACGCAAGTCACCCCGAAGGCGATCACGCGCGGCATTGGCAGAAAGACGTATCCGAGATCGACCGAAGAAAATCCATAGGGCACGTCGATGGTGCGCGTGTCCGAGCCGAACGCGACGAGCAGGCCGTTCTCGATGACGATCGCCAGCCCCAGCGTCACCAGCAGGATATTGCTGTCCTTGCCATGGCTCGCCGGTCCGATGAGGTAACGCTGCATGGCGTAGCCGAGCACGAAAAACAGCGGCGCGAGGCCGAAGACCGCGATGAGCGGATCGACTCCCGCCTGCTGAGCGAAGAAGGCCGCGAACATCGCCGCGGTCAGCATCGCCCCTTGGGCGAAATTGATGATGTGCAGCACGCCATAGACAAGCGTCAGCGCGACCGACACCAGCGCATAAACAGCGCCCGTGAGGAGGCCGTTGATTATTGCGGCGATGACGATCTCAGGGGCGAACATGAATTGCCGGAGCTAGAGGCGCGCCCGCCGCGGAGCCGGACCTGTCCCGACCCGCGACGAGATGAGCGTAGAACCGCTGGTCATGCCGGCACGGGGAAGACCGGCTTGGCGTTCGCGAAGGCGTCGGGGAAGATCACCTTGATGTCGCCATCCTGGACCTGGGTGTTCACCGGCGCGGCGCCGGTGTTCTGGCCGTTGACGAATTTCGTCGGCCCATAGGGCATGATGTGCTTGGAGAAGGACGAGCTTTCCAGAGCCTCGATGATCTTGAGGCGGTCGGCCGATGCCGCCCGCTCGATGGCGTCGGCAAGCAGCAATATGGCGGAATAGTTCAGCGCCACATTGTAGGTGAAGAACTTGCCCATGCCGTCGACTTCCTTCTTCAGGGCGATGGCGGTCTCGTTGCGCGGATCGTACCAATGGTTGGTGTCGATGACATATTGGGCCGCCTCGGGAAATTCCTTCACGAAACGATAGTTCGAGGCCGCGCCGTTCAACACGGCGAAGATGCCCTTGGGCTTGATGTGTTGCTGTTGCATTGTGCGGGCGAGCAGCACGAATTCCCCGTAATAGCTGGAGGGAATCACGAGGTCCGGATTCTTGGCCTTGATCTCCAGGGCGATATTGGACATGTCGCGCGACGGCGTCGGGTGGGCGATATTGTCGATCACCTCAAAGCCGCGTTTGGGCAGCTCCGCCTCGAGCAGTTTGGCGAGGCCTGAGCCGAACAAGCCGTCCTCGTGAACCAGCACGACGGTCTTGATCGGCTTGCCGGCGGCGTCGTTCAGCTTGACGAGATTGTCAAGCGCCTGCGCGCTGACGATGGAGGCGCCGGGCGCGAAGCGGAACGTGTTCTTCAACCCGCGGCTGACGATCTGATCGTTGACGCCGACGTCGACGATATAAGGCAGGTCGTATCGCGAGGCCGCCTGGGTGGCGGCAAGGCAGATCGGGCTTGCGAATCCGCCGACGATTGCGCAGACGCCTTCGCCCGCGAGGCGCTCGACCTCGCTGGAGCCGCCGTCGGGCGTCGAACGCGCATCGCCAATCACCGCTTCGAGGTTAGCCCCGCCGAGCGCCTTGATGCCGCCGGCGGCATTGACGGCCTTGATGGCGAGATCGGCGCCGAGCTGTCCGGCCTGGCCGTCGAAGGCCAGGGCGCCGGTTAGCGGCTGCAGCACGCCGACTTTGACGCTCGCCGCCTCAGCGCGCAGATAGCCGGGCAGCGCCAAAGCGCCAAATGCGAAGGCCGCGCCCGCCTTGAGCGCGCCGCGACGGGTGGTCTGGGCATTGTGCTTTGTCATGGCTTCTTTCCCCTGTCCTTGCGGGCGTTCGCGACCCGCGCCGTTGAAATATCGGCCGCCCCGGTCTCGGCGTGGCCGTTCGTCACAGGCGACCAGCGCCGGCCGCCATCCTTGCCGGTGCGCATAAGATCCATGCGGAAAGTGTAGCGGTCGGGACGGTAAAGCGCGTAAAGGTGCTCCACCCCGCGACCCTTCCCATCGTAGACGACCCGCGTCAGCGCGATCAGCGCCGAGCCTATATCGACGTTCAGCGCCGCGGCCGCTTCGGGAGAGGCCAGAACGGCGCCGATTTCCTGCGTGGCGCGATCCACCCATACGCCCGACCGCTCCAGCAGCGCGAGCAGCGGCTTGGAGGCCAGTTCGGGCTCGGTATAGGTGACGCCGATGCGCTCGGGGACATGGGTGGTCAAATGCGAGAAGGGCTCGCCGTCCACGATGCGCACCCGCACGGAGCGCTGCACGCGTTCGCCTTTGGCAAGGCGCAGCGACCGCGCCACGACCGCGGAGGGATCCTGATAGCCGAACGCCAACAGCCGCACATCGGTCGAGCGGCCCATGGCTATGACATTGCTCAGCACGTCGGCAAGATCGGCGACCACCGGCTTGACGGCATTCTGCAACGCGATGAAGGTTCCCGCTCCGCGCCGCCTGTCGATCAGGCCTTCGCGCTCCAGTTCGGCCAAGGCGCGCCGCACGGTGATGCGCGAGACATTGTGTTCGCCCGCCAGCGCTTGTTCGCCCGGAAGGGCGTCGCCCGCGTTCATGCCGCCGCTGGCGATGCGCTCGCGTAGCACCAGATAGACCTGACGGGCTTTTGGAAGTTCGACGCCAACCAATTCAGACTCGCAACTAGTGCTTTTAATTGTCTACTGTATAATACAACATGAGCGTGTCAACCACGGGCGCCGAAATGCCGCCTTTGCCGGAATTGACGAGGGTTTCGACTGCAATGAGTCGCACGATTATCGACAAGCTCTGGGACGCCCACGAGATCACCAGGCGTGACGACGGGATGAGCTTGCTGTGGATGGACCGGCATCTGCTGCACGAGGGATCGTTCCTGGCCTTCGACCAGTTGGAGCGCCGCGCCGGTTCGGTGGCCCATCCCGAACTGACGTTCGGCTTTGCCGATCACTACGTGCCGACCCGCGCGAGGGCGGCGGGGATCGCCGACCCCAACATCGCCAGCATGGTCGAACAATTGGAGGGCAATGCGCGGCGGCGCCGCATTCGCCTGTTCGGGCTCGACGACCCCCAGCAGGGCATCGTTCATGTCGCGGCGCCCGAGCTGGGATTGACGCTGCCGGGGCTGACGATCGTCTGCGGCGACAGCCATACCTCGACCCATGGCGCTTTCGGCGCCTATGCTTTCGGGATCGGCGCGTCAGAAGTCGTACATGTCCTGATGACCCAGACGCTATGGCAGAAGAAGCCCAAACGCATGCGCATCACGGTCGATGGGTCGCTCGGCCCTGGAATAACCGCCAAGGATATCGCGCTGACCCTTATCGCGCGCCTCGGCGCCGACGGCGCGCAGGGCCACGCCATCGAATATGCGGGATCGGCGATCCGCGCCCTGTCGATGGAAGGCCGCATGACGCTTTGCAATATGTCGATCGAAGCCGGCGCGCGGCTCGGGTTGATCGCGCCCGACGAGACCACTTTCGCCTGGCTGGCGGGCCGGCCTTTTGCTCCAAAAGGCGAAGCTTTCGATAGCGCGGCGGCGGCGTGGCGCGAACTTGGCGGCGACAGCGACGCTACGTTCGATCGCGAGGCGTCGTTCGAAGCGCGCGACATCGCGCCGACCGTGACCTGGGGCGTCAGTCCCGAACAGGCGTCGCCGATCGATGCGAAGATTCCCGATCCGGACGCGATGGCGGACCAGAGCCGCGCCCAGTCGGCGCGCGACGCCTTGGCCTATATGGACCTCACGCCGGGCACGCCGCTCAGCGCCATTCGCATCGACCGTGTTTTCATCGGTTCCTGCACCAACAGCCGCATCGAGGATCTGCGCGCCGCCGCGCAGATCCTCTTTGGCCGCAAGGCCGTGGTGCCGGGGCTCGTATCGCCCGGCTCCTCCGCCGTGAAGCGGCAGGCCGAGGAGGAAGGGCTCGATCGCATCTTTCGCGAAGCGGGTCTCGAATGGGTCGATTCGGGCTGTTCGATGTGCGTGGCGATGAACGGCGATTCCGTGCGCGCCGGCGAGCGCTGCGCGTCGACGACGAACCGCAACTTCAAGGGGCGGCAGGGTCCGGGCTCGCGCACCCATCTGATGTCGCCGGCCATGGCGGCCGCCGCCGCGGTGAAGGGTCGATTGACTGACGCGCGCGCGCTTCAGACCAATCGGGACTAGAGAGGACGAGCCGTGGAGCCCCTCAAGACGATCGACGCCCCCGCTATTCCCTTGGCGCTCGCCAATGTGGACACGGACCAGCTCATCCCGGCGCGTTTCATGACGCGCCCGCGCGCCGCCGGCTATGGACCCTTCCTGCTCCATGACCTTCGCTACGGCGCGGCGGGAGGCCCCCTCGACAATCCGCTCGACGACCCGCGCCGGGCCGGCGCCGCGGTCATGATCGCGCGCCGCAATTTCGGCTGCGGATCGTCGCGCGAGGCGGCCGTCTACGCCCTGCTGGACTATGGCGTGCGCTGCGTCGTCGCGCCGAGCTTCGGCGATATATTCGCCTCGAACGCGGTGAAGAACGGCGTCCTGCCGGCGCGCATATCCGAATCGGAAGCCGATCTCCTTCTGACCTCGCCCGCCGTGGTCGAAGGGCGTCCGGTGCGCATCGATCTTGCCGCCCAGACGCTGACGGCCGGCAATCTGGTCGTCGGCTTCGCCATCGATCCCGTATGGAAAACGCAGCTTCTCAACGGCTGGGACGATATCGATCTGACCTTGGCGGCGGGGCCCGCCATCGAGCGATTTCGGGCCGAGGACGTCAAAGCGCGCCCATGGGCGGCGCCGGACGATTGAGGTTTCCGCGCCCGCCGCCGCAACGATTCCCCCGCGACATCGACCTCCTTGCGCCGCGTGACGGCGCGATCGTTATGACAGACGATCCGGGCGTATCGCGAGATTGGCCGCCGAACGAGATGATTGCAGAACACGCAACTGGAGTTGATGCCTGATGACGAGTTCCAGCGCGGCGCCGGCAAAGAGCGACGGCGCCGCAAAGCCTGTATCGGCGGGAATGACGTTTCTGCTCGCCGCCGCCTGCGGCTTGACGGCGGCCAACATCTATTATGCGCAGCCGCTCATCGGCCTCATCGCGCCGGCCGTCGGGCTTGGCGACACCGCGGCGAGCCTCATCGTCACGTTCACGCAGGTGGGCTATTGCGTCGGCCTCATGCTGCTGGCCCCGCTCGGCGATCTCGTGGAGAATCGCGCGCTGACCTTCTGGACTTTATGCGGCGCCGTCATCGCTCTGCTGGCGGCGGCTTTCGCGCCGTCGGCGCCGGCGTTTCTGGCCGCCGCCCTCTGTATCGGCTTCGGCTCGGTCGCCGCGCAAATGCTGGTGCCGATCGCCGCCCATCTGGCGCCGGACGCCAGCCGCGGCCGCACGATCGGCAATGTCATGAGCGGCTTGCTGCTCGGCATCATGCTGGCGCGCCCGGTCTCCAGCCTCATCGCCGACGTCTTTGGCTGGCGGGCTATTTTCGAATTGTCGGCGCTGGCCATGGCGGCTCTGGCGATCGCCTTGCGCGCGCTGCTGCCCGAGCGGCGCCCGAAGGTGGATCATGGCTATGTCGAACTGATCGTCTCGCTTTGGGCTTTGCTGCGCGATACGCCGATGCTGCGCCGTCGCGCCGCCTATCAGGCCGCGCTGTTCGCCGCGTTCAGCCTCTACTGGACCGCCGTGCCGCTCGAACTCGCCGGGCCGACCTACGGCCTCTCGCAGCGCGGCATCGCTCTTTTCGCGCTGGCTGGAGCCGGCGGCGCCTTGTCGGCGCCGATCGCCGGCCGCATCGCCGATCGCGGCTGGAGCCGCGCGGCGACCGGCGTGTCGATGGTCGTCGTCGCTCTCGCCTTCCTGCTGGCGCGCTTCGGCGCCAACGGATCGATGATCGCCTTGCTGGCGGCCGGCATCGCGCTCGACGCGGGAGTGCAGGCCAACCAGGTGGTCAGCCAGCGCGCCATTTACGCGCTTGGCGTGCAAGCGCGCAGTCGATTGAACGGGCTCTATATCGCGATATTTTTCGTCGGCGGCGCCGCCGGCTCGGCGGTTGCAAGCCTCGCTTACGCGCTCGGCGGATGGGAGCGCGTGAGCTGGATCGGCCTCGCCTTCGCCCTCGCCGCGCTGACGTTTTATGCGACCGAGTTCCTGCGGCCGTCGCGCTTGTCGGGCCGATAGGGTTCACGCTGACGGATGGTCGCGCTTCGGACCTAGGGACGGTCGGGCGGTCAGGATTTTCGACGGACTTGCCTCAGAATGTCCTCCATCTCGTGGATGATCTTGCAACCCTTCAGCGTGTCGCCCGTCTTGTCTTCCGGGTCGGCCTCAAAAAGCGCCCGCATCTGGTCGGACATTCGCATCAGGTCTCGGTAGCGCTCTTCTCCGAGCCTGCGCCGGTTGTGGTTCAGCCCCTCGTGCAATTCTCGGAAAACGTAATCCAGATTCCGGTACGGAAAATATCCCGTTCTATCCAGGAATTTCGGAGCCGATAGCAACATGGAGCTCGTGAGTTCCAAGAGTTCCTGGATGTTTTGTGCAATATGCACCTTCGGCTTCATAATCACCTCCACAACAGAATATCGGCGGGTCGGAGTATCAAGTATGTGGTGTATCCCCCAAGTTGGCTCGGTCGAATGATGATCACCGCGCGCGGCTGCGAGTCGGCGCGAAAGAACCCGCGGATTTGTGGGTCGCTGATCGTCTTCTCGGAGAGCGTCCAGTCAAAAGATACATCTCTGAGTCTAGCGTCCGGAATTCGATAAAGGCTATCGTTCTCTGACGTTTCGTAATCGCGATTGTTGATCGTCAAATCCGAGCGAGGACCGTAGGGAATATTGTAGTCGTCGAACAGCTGGCGGAGGTCCCTACGAACTACGAAGTCAACCCGGTTGCCGATCGCCTCCTCTCGCGACAGTCGCGGCTGGAGACGGCCCGCGTCGGCCGCGCTTACGGCGTCCTGGTAGGCGGCGTCTACGGCGGTTCGCAAGAACCGCAGCGTCTCGACCTGGAGGGGCCCGACATCGCCGCGCATTCGATAATAGGCGGCGGCCCGCGCCATGCGCAGGTCGTTAATTAGGTTGGTGCGTCCCTGCCAGGTGAGGCCGGCGATCCCGTCCCGCGGGAGGAGCTAATCGTCCACGAAACTGGGATCGACCTGTTTGATTTCCCACACAAGAGCCCAATATTGGCCCGTTGTCCCCGCCAGATCGGCTTCATTGGCAGAAGCGCTAACGCCGAGAAAACTGTCGATCGGCGCCAAGGGAATGGCTAGGCCAGGGTTGTCCTTGAGGCCGGGGAAAACTTCTTCGAGACGGGTGAAATCGTCCGGCGGCCCGTTCGACCGACGAGACTCCGCTTCCTCCTCCTGTCCGGCCGCAAGGATGACGCGCGGCGCGTCGGTCTGAGGTCGATAGACGCCGTCGTCGAGCGGGAGCGCGGGCGTTTGGCTGGAAGTGGACGCGTGAGGGGAGACATGCGCCGCAGGCTTGGCGTCGATTGCGAGCGCGCCGCCCGCGCCACCCTCGGACGTCCATTGACCGCCGTCCGACTGACCGGGCGGGACGCGCGGCTGGTCTTCCCAGGCTGTCCCGCCTTTCTCCAGTTCGGCGACCTCGGCGAGCTTGACGAGCGCCAATGGCGTCAGGTCCGGCAGAGCGAGCAGGACAGTCTCGATGCCTGCGAGGCAGAGATCGCCGGCCTGGATCGCCAAAGCCGCCCGCTGCAATCCGCGGTGAAGACGAAGGACAAAGTCCTCGGATTGAGGCCCATAGGCCGCGCTCAAGATCCGCTCCAGTTCCTGCCGCTGTCGCACGTCGCAACGTCGTCGTCCGGTTGCGCTGGCGCCGGCGCGCACAAGATCCACCGGGCCCAGCGCGACGCCCGCCTTGTCGCAAGCGAGTCCGCCTGCGCCGCGCGGGGCGAGTCGATACATTCGGATCAAAGGCAGGGTCATCAGGAGGCTCCCGAATGTTCGAGAGCATTATGTTCATGATTTGTTCTTTTGTCAAGAATTTCAGAATGAGCAGCCTCACAACTTTCTCAAGATCAGAATGGCGATATATCGCGGGCCTCCGGCGTGCTGGGCGTCGGCGCTCGGCGTGAACCTGGTCTCGATACACGGGCCGGCGCGCCAAATCCTTCCATGCAAGATCGCTCAAGGGCGCCACAGTCGGCGTGGTCCTGCGCAGCGCCGCGAAGGGATACTGGCGCACCCGAAGGGATTCGAACCCCTGGCCTCTGCCTTCGGAGGGCAGCGCTCTATCCAGCTGAGCTACGGGTGCGCGCGTCAGCGCCGCCATGGGCGGCCAGCGCTGGATATCGCATTTTCGCGCAAAGGGGAATTGCGTTTTCCAAGGCGTCGCCCGAAACTCGCCCACCGACCTTACGCGGCAAGCGGAGCGTCGATGGGTTGCGGCGCGAAATAGCGCAGATACCGTTCCTGGATTTCCTCGATCGGCATGATGACGAACACATCGGTGGTGCCGAATTTCGCATCGACCACCGCGTGGCCGCCGAATTTTGCGCCGATGCGCCAATAGCCCTTGACGAGGGGCGGCAGCGCCCGAATCGCCCGCGAATCCATGGCGCTATCCGGCAATTCGGCCAGGTCGACCCCCCGGCCATGGGCCGGCTTGGCGCTCCATTCCGGGCTCGCCATTGCGCTGCGGCGCAGGCAGTTCAGGGCCGCGGCGTGATCGGCCGGCGCCGCGCCCGGCAGACTCGCGCAGCCGAACATCGCATCGATGCGGTGGTGCTGGACATAGGCCCAGATGCCGCGCCACAATAATTCGAGCGTCGGCTTGCCGCGATGGCCCGTCGCGACGCAGGAGCGGCCGAGCTCCAGGAAGCGCTTGCCCTTGTGGCGCGCGACGAGCGGCGCGACATCGAATTCGCCGGCGCTGTAGAAGCCGAAGTTCGCCTCGGCGACCTCCTGGCGCAACAAGCGATAGGCGCCCACCACTTTGGGACCGCCGCCGCGCGTCGACACGGCGTGGTCAAGCACGATCAGATGGTCGCAAACCCGGTCGAAGGGGCAAATGTCGCGGCGGATCAGCCGCGCGGTCGCGTCGGGGACCGCCCCGCCCTCTTCGAAGAAAACGCGATAGCGCAGTTTCTGCGCCTTGCGGATTTCCTTCTTGGTCGTCGCCAGACGAACTTCGAGCGAGCCGATCGCGCCGAGACTTGGCCCAAGCCCGCGCAGATCGCGAATGCGGCGCACTACGGCCGGAAAAGCGCGCCTGACGACGCCGCCCGCCCCTTCGATCGCCCGCAATGCCATGAAGCGCCCTCCGATTCGCGGATATCGCGAATGTCAGAGCATCTTCATCCCAATCAATTATGACAATGCCGATTTATTCCTGGCCGACCTATTCTTGGCCGGCTACTTCTTGGCGGACCGATAGCTGTCGGCTGGCGTCGCGGCGGTCTGATTTGCCGCGCTCGTGCGCCGGACCGCGTCGATGGCTTCGGCCAGACGCGCCAGATCGACCGGCTTGGTCAGGAAATCGTCGATGCCGGCGCTCAGGGACGCGCGCCGGTCCTCCTCCATCGCGCTGGCGGTGAGGGCGATGATCGGCATCGGGCGCGCGCCCGCCTCCCGCTCCGCGCGGCGAATGCTGCGCGAGGCCTCGAAGCCGTCGAGGCCGGGCATTTTTATGTCCATCAGGATGATTTCGAAGCGCGGCGCCTCGCCCCGCGCCGCCGCCTCGCCCAGAACAGCCGCTTCGCGGCCGTTGTGCGCGCGCGCGACTTCAAAGCCAAGCCGGCGCAGCGCCTTGAGAGCGATCGTCGCGTTGATTTCATTGTCCTCGGCCAATAGCGCGCGCGCCAGGCGCTGGCTCGTTGGGATCGGCGAGGCCGCCGCGACCGGCGCCTGGGGCGCCGGAAACTCGCTGGCGAGGCGCTCGAAAAGCGACCGCGCGCGCACCGGCTTGACCAGCCAGCCATCGAAACCCTGCAGCGAATTCTGCCCAAAAGCGCGCCGCTCGAACGGCGAAAACAGCACGAGGCTCTTGGGCGCGCCGGCCGCTCGCGCGGCGACCGCCAACCGATTGGTCGCCTCGACGCCCAACGCGCAATCGACGATCACGACGTCGGGCTGCGGACCCAGATTCAGCGCCTGCAGTCCCTCCTCGAGCCCTTCGGCGCGATCGACCGCCACGCCCGCCTCCTTCAGGCGCGCGGCGAGCGCCGGCGCCTCGAAAGGCGAATGGGCGATGATCAGCGCGCGCCGGCCCATCAGTTTGGGCGCGGCCGGCTCGCCGGAAGTCTTTGGCTGCGACGCGGAATCGGCGGGCAGGGAAATCGCGAAGGAAAAAGCCGCGCCGACGCCTATGTTCTCGGCCAGGGTCAGATCGCCGCCCATCAAGGCGACGATGCGCTTGGATATGGCAAGGCCGAGGCCCGTTCCCTCGTAATAGCGCGCGTTGGAGCCGTCGCCCTGTTCGAAATCCTCGAATATCGCGCTGCGCCGGTCGGGCGCGACGCCAGGCCCGGTATCGACCACTTTGAACAGCAGGCGCCCGTCGGGGGCCGCCTCGACGCTGACGCCGATGCCGCCGGTATCGGTGAATTTCACGGCGTTTCCGGCCAGATTGGTCAGAACCTGGCGCAGCCGCAGGCCGTCGCCGACGACGAAGGAGGGCACGTCGGCGGCGATCGAGACCGCGATTTCCAATCCCTTGGCCTGCGCGCGCGGCGCCAGGAGTTCGACGACCCCTTCCACGAGCCGGTGCAGGTCGAAGGGCTCGCTGGCAAGATCGAGCCGGCCCGCCTCGATTTTCGAGAAGTCGAGGATTTGATCGATCAGGCTGACGAGCGCCGACCCGGAGCTGCGAATAGCCTCGACATAGCTGGCGTTTTCGCCGTCCAGCCGGGCCTCGCGCAACAGGTCGGCCATGCCGAGAATGCCGCTGAGGGGCGTGCGGATCTCGTGGCTCATGGTCGCCAGAAAACGCGACTTCGCCTCGCTCGCCGCCTCGGCGCGCTCCCTGGCGGCGGCGCCTTCCTTGAGGCGCCACAATTCGTCGCGCAGCGATTCGTTGGCCGTTTCGGCCTTCGCCGCCCGCGTGACCGCGAGGCGATGCAGCCGCGCCAAGCCGAGCGCCAGGGCCAAAGCCAGCGCGAGCCAGGGCGCCCCCTCGACCGCCAACTCATGGGCCCGGGTCAGCGTCAAAAGGGCTTGTGCGTCCATGATCGGCGATCGTCCCAGCAAACCCATTCGCTTGCGCGCTGGGAGATTGGCAGAGGGCTATTGAGAAAGCGTTGCGATGATTGGCAAAGTTGCGCAAAGCCAGAGGTCCGTCGGCCGAACCGCCGTCCTCACGCCGCCGCCGCCGCGCGCTCGCTGGTGGCGCGATAGGACAGCGCCTCGGCCAGATGCGGGCGGCGCACCGGGCCGCCGCCATCGAGATCGCTCAGCGTTCGCGCGAGTTTCAGCACGCGATGATAGCCGCGCGCCGAAATGCGCAGCCGCTCTGCCGCCTCGCGCAGCAAGGCCATGGCGGGGCCGTCGGGCTCGGCGACCTGTTCGACGGCGCTGGCGGGCGCGGCCGCGTTGCAGCCGACCCCGGCAAGGCCCAGCGCGCGATAACGCTCGATCTGGATTTCGCGCGCCGCCGCGACGCGCGCGGCCACTTCCGCCGACCCTTCGGCGGGCGCCGGCAGCAGCAGATCGGCCGCCGAGACGGCGGGCACATCGATCGTCAGGTCGAAGCGGTCGAGCAGCGGTCCCGACAATCGCCCCTGATATTGCGCCATGCAGCGGATATTGGGCGCGCGATTGCAGGCATAGCCGGGTTCGCTCGCATGGCCGCAGCGGCATGGATTCATCGCCGCCACGAGCTGGAACCGGGCGGGATAGACGATGCGGTGATTGGCCCTGGCGATCGCCACCTCGCCGCTCTCGATCGGCTGGCGCAGGCTATCGAGCGCCTGGGGCTGGAATTCCGGCAGTTCGTCAAGAAACAGCACGCCCTGATGGGCGAGCGAAATTTCGCCCGGCTTGGCGTGGACGCCCCCGCCGACCAGCGCGGCCATCGAAGCCGAATGATGGGGCGCCCGGAACGGGCGCCGGTCGGTCAGCGCGCCGCCCGCCAGATTGCCGGCGATCGAATGGATCATCGACACTTCCAGCAATTCGCGCGGGGTGAGGCGCGGCAGGATCGAGGGCAGCCTTTGCGCCAGCATCGATTTGCCGGCCCCCGGCGAGCCGCTCATGAGCAGATTGTGGCCGCCCGCCGCCGCCACTTCGAGCGCGCGCTTGGCGCTTTCCTGCCCCTTGATGTCGCGCATGTCGGGCAGCGGGAGGCCGGCCGCGCGCATCGCCGGCGCCGGCCGCGACAGCACCTGCGTTCCCTTGAAATGATTGGCCAGTTGGATCAGCGAGCGCGGCGCCAATATATCGAGATCGGCGGAAGCCCAGGCGGCCTCGGGACCGCAGTCGGCCGGGCAGATGAGGCCGTGGCCGCGCGCATTGGCGGCGATCGCCGCCGGCAGAACGCCGGCGACCTTGCTTACCGTGCCGTCGAGCGCCAATTCGCCGATCACCGTATAATCCTGCAACGCGTCGGGCGGGATCGCGCCGATCGCCGCCATCACGCCGAGGGCGATCGGCAAGTCGTAATGGCTGCCCTCCTTGGGCATGTCGGCGGGCGCGAGATTGACGGTGATGCGTCTGGCCGGCAAGGCGAGACCCGAGGCGATGAGCGCCGCGCGCACCCGCTCGCGCGATTCGGCGACCGCCTTGTCGCCGAGGCCGACGATCATAAACGCGACATTGCCGCTGGCGATCTGCACCTGGACGTCGATCGGGCGCGCCTCGACGCCCTCGAAAGCCACTGTCGAAACGCGCGCGACCATGCCCGCCCCCGCTCAAACATCCCGTCGGCGCGCCGAACCGCTGGCGGCCGCGCCGAGAACATTTGCAGAACATAAGCGATATGGCAAGGGAAATTCCGCTCTGGCCCGCCGCCTCCATCCCGCAGGTTCAAGGCCAGCGCGTCTGGTCGGGATGCTATAGGAGTTCTCCCGGATACAGCCCTTTGCGGAGGCCTCGATGGCTCGCACGGATTTTACGAGCCCGCGATTATATGTCGAGGCCGCCTTGCAGGAGGGCGGGCGCATCGCGCTCACGCCCGAACAGGCCAATTATCTCATCAATGTGCTGCGACTGCGCGAGGGCGCGCGCGTACTGGTATTTAACGGTCGCGAGGGCGAATTTGCGACGAGCCTCACAGGGGCGACCCGCAAAGGCGCCGCGCTCGCCATCGCCGCTTGCTTGCGAGCCCAGGAATTTGCGCCCGACCTCGACTACCTCTTCGCGCCGCTCAAACATGCGCGTCTCGACTATGTCGCGCAAAAAGCCGTGGAAATGGGCGCACGGCGCCTGAAACCCGTGATGACCCGCCGCACGCAGGCCGCCCGAGTCAATCTCGATCGGCTGCGCGCCAACGCCCAGGAGGCCGCCGAGCAGTGCGGCATTATCTGGCTGCCCGAAATATTGCCCGACGAGCCGCTCGCCAAGGCGCTCGATGTTTGGCCGGAAGGCCGGCTGCTGATCTTTTGCGACGAGGAGGCGCCGCAGGCCAATCCGATCGCGGCGCTCGCCGGCCGGGCGGCGCCGGGCGGCCTCGCTTTGCTGATCGGCCCGGAAGGAGGCTTTGACGAGGCGGAGCGGGCGGCGATTTTGCGCCTGCCCAATGTCCTGCGCCTGTCGCTCGGGCCGCGCATCCTGCGCGCCGACACCGCCGCCGTGGCGGCGCTTGCGCTGATCCAGGCGCAGCTGGGCGACTGGCGGTAAGGAAAAACGCTGTGGCGCCCGCGCAACGCCGCGCCTATAAAAACATGGGATCGTCTTGGCCGCCGCGAAGCCGCCACGAAGTCGATCCATGTGTGACGCGGCGGACGGCGTAAGAATCGCCTGCGCGCTCGGGAGCTTGTTGCATGATTCGTTTCGGCTTGGGCTTGGTGTTTGCGTGCGGGCTCTCTCAAGCGGCCAGCGCCGGCGATGTTTTGCCGCCCGGGCAAGCCGCCAAGCCCCACGCCGAGAACCATTGCGCCGCTTTGGGCGAAGGGTTTTTCGCGGTCAATGGTTCGGACGCCTGCGTCAAGATCAGCGGGCGCATCAGCGCCGGCGTCGGCTTTGGCGGGGGCGGCGGATCGGGTGGGTCTTCGGGCGTCACCTTCGAGTCAAATCGACCCAACGGCTTCGACACGGAAGCGGCGGCGAGCGGCGATTTGCGATTCAATACGGGCGCCGGGCCGGCCCGCGTTTATGTAGAGGTCAAGAAAAACTCAGGCCCGCGATGGGTCATCGACGCTCAGTAGCAGGCTTGCGCGAAGACGGGATCGATGACGCCCCCCCATTCGCCTTCAAATTTTGCGATCCAGTCCTGCGCCGCGACGCGGCCCGTCTCGACGAACTTGTCGAGCGGGTCGAGATAGAACGCCTCGTCGCGCCCCGCCTCGTCGAACCGGGCGCGTCTCCTGAGGCCGCCGCGGGCGATCGATAATATTTCGCGCCCAACCTCGCGCAGGCTTCGACCGGCGATCGCCGCGCCTAGCGCGAGGCGGGGAGCCTCGTCGCGCAGCTTCTGGCGCTCGCCGGCGCTCCAGTTCTTGACGACGTCGAAAGCCGCGGCGAGCGCGTCCGAGTCGTAGTAGAGGCCCACCATCAAGGCCGACAGCGCACAAATGCGCTCCGCCGGCCCGACATCGGCGCCGCGCATTTCGAGATAGCGCTTGAGGCGCACCTCGGGGAAAATCGTCGACAGATGGTTGGCCCAATCGGATATGGTCGCGCGCTCGCCCGGCATCGCTTCGAGGCGCCCGGCGAGCAGATCGCGAAAGCTTGCGCCCGCAACGTCGTGGTAGGCGGCGCCGCGCTTGACAAAATACATCGGCACGTCGAGCGCATAATCGACATAGCGCTCAAAACCCATGCCCGGCTCGAAAGCAAACGGCAGCATCCCGGCGCGGGCGCTGTCGGTATGGCGCCAGATTTCCGACCGCGCCGAAAGAAATCCATTGAGCTTGCCGTCCGTGAACGGCGAATTGGCGAATAGCGCCGTCAGCAAGGGCTGCAGCGCGAGCCCGACGCGCAGCTTCTTGACCATGTCGGCTTCATCGGAAAAGTCGAGGTTGGCTTGCACGGTCGCGGTGCGAAACATCATATCGAGGCCGCGTGTTCCGACCTTCGGCATATAGCGCGCCATGATCTGATAGCGGCCCTTCGGCATGACCGGGGTTTGCGCGAGGGTCCATTTCGGGCTCATGCCCAGCGCGAGGAAGCCGACGCCGAGCGGGCCGCCCACGTCGCGCGCCTGGCGCAGGTGAGCGTCGATTTCCGCCGCGCTCTGGTGGATCGTCTCAAGCGGAGCGCCCGACAATTCGAACTGTCCGCCCGGCTCCAGCGAAATCGCGCCGCCGCCGGCCGCATCGAACAGGCCGATGAGGTTGCCGCCGTCGACGATCGCCTCCCAGCCAAGGCGCTGCTGCATGCCTTCCAGCAGCGCCCGGATGCCCCGCGCCCCTTCGTAAGGCACGGGCGTCAGATCGGCGCGATAGAAGGGGATCTTTTCATGTTCGGTTCCCACCCGGAAGGATTCGGCGGGCTTGCACCCCGCCTCCAGCCAGGCGACGAGCGCGTCGCGCGACTCCACGGAATTGGCGTCAATGATATCGCGGGCCATGAAGGGTTCCGGGAGAAAACGAGCGGGGGACCCCGCATTGGACTGCGGTTAGATAGTCGGCCCTTGGCGACAACGCAACGAAGCCCGCGCGCGGGAGGCAAGACCGCGAAAGATCGCAGCGGCGCCCGGCAATGGCGGTCGCCGGTAGCCGGATTCCATTACTTCAGGCTCTGATTGCTCAACAATTTCATGATATCGGCGAGACCCCGCTGAAGGGCCTGAGAGACTTGGACACCGACCTGCAATTGAGGCGCCCCTGCAAGCGCGGCTCGCGATCCTAAAGCTTTTCCATGCGCCTTGCGAGCCGCGCCGTCACCCAATAGGCGGCGATCACCGCGCCTATCCCGAATATGGCGGCGCCAGCGGCGACCCCCAGCATCGCGCCTTCCACGCCATGTTCGGGGCCGCCGAGCCGGGCGCCGATCGTCGCGAATGGAATGGTGCCCAAAGTGGCGCGGCCCCAGTTGAAGGCGGTCGCCAACAAGGGAAAGCCCAGATTGTTGAACGCCGTATTGGCGACGAACAGGCAGGTGATGAACACCCACGCCACGACGCCGTAAGTGCAAAAGAACGTGACAAGACGGGCATTCTCGCCATGCGCGTCGAAAGCCCAATTGAGACCGGGGCTGGCGAGGAACAACAAGAACCAGGCGACGAGCACATAGCCGACTGAAAGCGCGAAGGAATCGGTCAACGCCCGGCGCACGCGATGCATCAATCTGGCGCCGAGATTTTGGCCGAGGATCGGGCCGACCGCGCCGGTCAAGGCAAAAATGACGCCGAAGGCGACGGGAATGACGCGGTCGGTAGTGGCGGTCGCGGCGACCGCAGCTTCGCCGAAATCCGAGATGACGCGCGTGATATAGACCGCCGCCACGGGCGTCGCCAGATTGGACAGAATCGCCGGCAGGCCGATCGACATGATAGGCCGCATGTCGCCCCAGATCGATCGCCATCGCGGGCGCGCGACAAGGTCGTGAATATGGATCGCGCCGTAAGCGCCAACGCCGAGAAACACCAGGCGCGAAATGACGGTCGCCCAAGCCGCGCCGTAGACGCCGAGGCCAAATCCAAAAATCAGCAAGGGATCAGTGACCGCCGTGATGGCGCCGCCCGCCAGCGTCACATACATGGCGCGCCGCGCATCGCCGGTGGCCCGCAGCACACCCGAAAGGCACATGCCCAAAGCCATCGGGATGTTGGCCGGCAGGGTGATGGCGAGAAATTGATAGGCGACTTCGCCCGCGCGGCCCTGCGCGTGGAGGGCGTGCTCAAGAACGTGGCCGCGAAAGAAGAGCAGCCCCACGGCGATGATCGCGGCGATGACGCCCGCGACCGCCAATCCGGAAGCGGCGAGGCGTCTCGCCCGCGGCCGATCGCCCGCTCCCAAGGCGCGCGAGACCGTCGCGGTGACGGCGATCGTCAGGCCGATATTGATCGACATGGCGATAAACAGAACCTGGCTGGAATAGCCGACCGCCGCTTTCAGCGCCTGATCGCCCAGGCGCGAGACATAGAGCAGCGACAGCAGGTCGACGAAAAAGATCGCCATCAGGCCGATCGTGCCGGTCGCCGTCATGACGGCGACATGACGCAGCAAGGAGCCTTCCGTGAAGACCGGGCGCGGCTTGACGAGGATGGCGGCGGACATTGCGGTCAGGGGATTGTTCCTTATGGGAGCGAAATCACGGGCGCTCTTAGAGCCAATCGGCGATTTTCGCCAGCCCAAAGGGCCGCGCGCGCCGGGGCCTCTTTAAACGCGCGCCGTAATTTTGCGCCATCGGCGCCCTATTGACTTACGCACGCCGCTTCCCGAAAACCCTACCCACCATGGTCGACCGCCCAATGTCGCAAAAACCAAAGCTTCGCATTATCCTTTGCGCCCCGCGCGGTTTTTGCGCGGGCGTCGTGCGCGCCATCGACGTCGTCGAACGGGCGCTGCAAATTTATGGGCCGCCGGTCTATGTCCGGCATGAGATCGTCCACAACAAATATGTCGTCGAATCGCTGAAGGCCAAAGGCGCGGTGTTTATCGACGAACTGAGCGAAGCGCCGGCGGGTTCCGCGCCGGTGATTTTCTCCGCCCATGGCGTCGCCAAAAGCGTGCCGGCGGAGGCCGAGGCGAGGCGTCTGTTCACGATCGACGCGACCTGTCCCCTGGTCACCAAGGTTCACCGGGAGGCGCAGGTTCATTTCAAGCGCGGCCGCAAGGTGATTCTGATCGGCCATGCCGGCCATCCCGAGGTGATCGGCACGATGGGTCAATTGCCGCCAGGAGCCATCGTCCTGGTCAGCAGCGTCGCGGAAATCGAGGCGCTGACCTTCGAGGACGAAAGCAATCTTGCCTATGTGACGCAGACGACGCTTTCCGTCGACGACGCGCGCGAGGTCGTCGAAGCGCTGGTCAGGCGGTTTCCCGGCATATACGTGCCGGCGCTGGAGGATATCTGCTACGCCACCACCAATCGTCAGGAGGCGATCAAACGCGCCGCCCCTACGGTCGATGCGGTGATCGTCGTGGGATCGCCTAATTCCTCCAATTCGCAGAGACTGGCCGAAGTGGCCGAGCGAGCCGGATGCAAGGTCTCGCGCCTTGTGCCGAGCGCTTCGGAGATCGACTGGAAGATTTTCAGCGCCATCCGTTCCCTGGCGATCACCGCCGGCGCGTCGGCGCCGGAAATTCTCGTCGAGCAGGTGATCGACGCTTTTGCCGAGCGCTATGAAATCGAGGTCGAAACGCTGACGACGGCGGACGAGACGGTGTTTTTCCCCCTGCCCCGTTCCTTGCGCAAGCAAACCGCGCCGGCCTGACGAAATCGGACGTTTTGGCGCAGGGGCGGATCGCGGTGGCGATCGACCACGCTGGCGGAGAATCCGGGCGATCGGCTACAGTTACGCATGATCGATTCGGCGCCCGATGCGCTTGTCCTGCTTGAGCGGCGCTCCGCCAGCCCGGCGTCGGCGAGGAAAGGAGCGCTGCCGCCGTTCATCGACCTCGTGCGGAATTTCGAGGAGCGCGGCCAGCCTTCGCGGGAAATTCGCGAAGGCCCCATCCTTTACCTGATCAATGAATTCTGGACCTCTGGCCAGCGCCAGGCCCATTCGATTCACGAGGTGAGCTACCGCGCCTGTTTCAAACCGCAGCTTCCCGAATTCTTCATCGAGCGTCTCACAAGGCCGGGCGAGGCGGTATACGATCCGTTCATGGGGCGGGGAACGACGCCCATCCAGAGCGCCCTCATGGGCCGCCGGCCGGTGGGAAACGACGTCAATCCTTTGAGCGTCCTGCTCACCCGGCCGCGGCTGAATCCCCCCGCGCCCCACGCGGTCGCCCGCAGACTGGACGAGATCCATTGGGACGAAGCGGGCGACGAGGATCCGGAATTGCTCGCTTTCTACAGCCCGCGGACGTTGCGCCATATCTGCGCGCTTCGCCGTTGGCTCCTCGAAAGAGCGCCTGCGGGCGGCGCTCCGGACCCGGTCGACGACTGGATCCGGATGGTGGCGATCAACCGCTTGACGGGACATTCCCCGGGGTTCTTTTCCGTCTATACGCTTCCGCCAAATCAAGCGGCGTCCGCCGCGTCGCAGCGCAAGATCAACGAAAAGAGGGGGCAGATTCCGCCCGACCGCGACATAAAGAAGCTCATTTTGAAAAAGACGGCCTCTTTGCTGCGCGACGGCGCGATGACCCCTCATCCACGGCCCTTGCTGACCAGTGCGACGGCGCATTCGACGCCGGCGATTGGCCCCGGCTCGGTTCAACTGGTCGTCACGTCCCCGCCTTTCCTCGACATCGTGCAATATGCCGACGACAATTGGCTCCGGAGCTGGTTTGCCGGAATCGACGCGAACCGCGTCGCGATCTCGCATCATCGAACCGAGGCGGGTTGGCAGGTCATGGTTCGGGGCGCGCTCGCCGAATTGGCGCGCATCGTCCAGCCCGGCGGACATGTGGCGTTCGAGGTCGGGGAGATTCGCCGCGGAAAAGTCCTGCTGGAACGTCTGGTCTGGGAGGCCGCGGCGGGCCTCCCCTTCGATCGCCTGTTCGTGATGGTCAATCAGCAGCAATTCACCAAAACAGCGAACTGCTGGGGGGTCGGCAACAATCTAAAGGGAACCAACACTAACAGGATTGTCGTGCTGCGACGGCATTAAGATTGCCGCCCAGCGACCGACGAGCCGGTCGCTTTCATCCGTTGATCAGCACGATTACGGCGACGACGATCAGGACCATGCCGATCCATTCGTTGCGCGCCATGCCTTCGCGGAACATCCTGAAGGAAACCAGTTGCGCGAAGATGACTTCGACCAGGGCCAGGGTGCGCACGCGCGCCGCGCTGGTGAGCGCGAAGGCGAGATACCAGAATTGCGAGGCGAGCGCGCCCATGAAGCCGGCGAATAGCGAGGAGCGCCAGGCTCTGAGGATCGCCAGCATCGCTGCACGATCCAAAACCAGGAGATAGGCGAGCAGCGCGACCGTCTGCATGGCGAGGCCAAGCACCAGAACGAGCGAGGCCGCTATCACGAAGGAAGGCGTCGCGACGCCGGTGACCGCCGCGCGAAAGCCGATCGCCGCCAGCGCGAAGAAACTGGCGCCGAACAGGCCCAAGGCCGCCGGCTTCCAGGAATTGACGACCCCGGCGGCCGGGTTGCGCCAGGACATCATGAGGACGCCGGCGGTCGCCAGCGCGATGGCGAAGATGAGGCTTGGCGTTGGCCGCTCGCCCAGAAAAATCAGCGCGAATATCGCGACCTGCACCGCTTCGGTCTTGATATAGGCGATGGCGACGACGAAAGACCGCTCGCGCATCGCCGCCAGCATCAAGGCCGTGCCGACGATCTGCGCGACGGCGCCGAACGCGGTCCAAAGAATGGGGACGGATTCGAGCGAGGGAATCTCGACGCCCGAGGCCAGGCGCACGAGAACAAGGAAGGCCACGCCGAACGGCAGGCCGAACAGGAAGCGCACCTGCGTGGCGCCGACGGGCCCGAGCACGCCGATCAGTTCGCGCTGCATCGCGTTGCGCAGCGTCTGGGCGCCGGCGGCGGCGATGGTAAAGACGGCCCAGAGCCAGGGTGCGTGCATCATTGCCTCGACCGCCCCATCGAGGCCGGATTTGACGGATTTCGACGCCCTCGCTAACACAAAATCCTTCGCGGTCGAAGCGACCGCTTAACGGCTTTTTGCGCATGCTGCGGGCCGCACCCTCAAGCCGGATTGAAGATGGCAGTCTATACGGAAGTCACGGACGAGGCCCTCACCGCCTTCCTTGCCGGCTACGATCTTGGGCCCGTGTCCTCCTTCAAGGGCATAGCCGAGGGCGTCGAGAATTCGAACTTCCTCATGCATACGCAGAGCGGCCGCTATATTCTCACGCTCTATGAAAAGCGGGTGCGCGAGACGGATCTGCCGTTCTTCATCGGCCTGATGGAGCATCTGGCCAAGCGGGGCGTCAATTGCCCGCAGCCGGTGCGCGACCGCAAGGGCGACGCGCTCGGCCGGCTCGCCGGCCGGCCGGCGGCGATCGTCACCTTTCTCGACGGCCTGTGGATTCGCCGCCCGAGCGCGCGCCATTGCGGAAACGTCGGCGAGGCGCTCGGGCGCATGCATCAGGCGGGCGCCGATTTTGCGCCGCGACGCCCCAATTCCCTGTCGATCGGCGGCTGGCCGGCGCTGTTCGAGACCGCCAAGGCGCGCGCCGACGAAGTGGCGCCCGGGCTTGCCGCCGAGGCGGCCGCTGAGCTCGCCGCGCTGCAGGCGATCTGGCCGGGCGATCTGCCAAGCGGCGTCATCCATGCCGATCTCTTCCCCGACAACGTGTTTTTTCTCGGCGAGGCGCTTTCCGGCCTCATCGACTTCTATTTCGCCTGCAACGACGCCCTCGCCTATGATCTGGCGATCGCCCTCAACGCCTGGTGTTTCGAACCCGACGCCTCGTTCAACATCACCAAGGGCATGGCGCTCATCAACGGTTACGAGCGCGTGCGCCGCCTCAGCGAGCGCGAGGTCGAGGCTCTGCCCACCCTCGCGCGCGGCGCGGCGCTGCGCTTCATGCTGACCCGCCTCGTCGATTGGCTCAACGTGCCGCCCGACGCCAAGGTCGTGCCGCATGACCCGCTGGAATATCTCAGAAAAATGCGCTTTCATCGCAAGGTGACGAGCGCGCGCGACTATGGCCTGTTGCGATGAGCGGGCGCGTTGCGATCTGGACCGACGGCGCCTGTTCTGGCAATCCGGGTCCCGGCGGCTGGGGCGCGGTGCTCTGCTATGACGGCCATGAAAAGGAGCTGTCCGGCGGCGAGGCGCTGACCACCAACAACCGCATGGAGCTGCTGGCGGCGATCTCGGCGCTGGAGGCGCTGAGCCGCCCCTGCCCGGTCGACCTGCATACGGATTCGCAATATCTGCGCGGCGGCGTCACCGGCTGGATCAACAACTGGAAGCGCAACGGCTGGCGCACCGCCGACAAGAAGCCGGTCAAGAACGACGACCTCTGGCGTCGCCTCGACGCGGCGGCGAGCCGGCATGAAATCGCCTGGGCCTGGGTCAAGGGCCATGCCGGCGACGCGATGAACGAGCGCGCCGACGAACTCGCGCGCCGCGGCATGAAGCCGTTCCTGGCGCCGCGCAAGGCGGCGCGGGCGTGATCCGTTACATCTGCTTGAGCAGATTCTCCGCGCCCGAAATATCAGCTTTTCCGGGGGAATCCTCGATATTGAGGTTCTTGACGATTCCGTCCTCAACGAGCGCCGAATAGCGTTTCGAGCGTATGCCCATGCCGCCGCCGGAGGCGTCGAATTCGAGCCCCGCCGCCTTGGCGAAATCGCCATTGCCGTCGGAGAGGAAGCTGATCTTGCCCTCCGTGCCGGAAGCTTTCGCCCAGGCGGTAAGCACATGAGGATCGTTGACCGAGGTCATGGCGATCGCGTCGACGCCCTTGGCCTTGAAGGCCGCCTCGTTGGCGAGGAAGCCGGGCAGATGGTTCTTGTGGCAGGTCGGCGTGAACGCGCCGGGCAGGCCGAACAGGACGACCTTCTTGCCCTTGAAAAACTCTCCCGTGGTCACCGGCCTCGGGCCATCGCTGGTGATGAGGCGAAACGTGGCTTCGGGCAGGGAATCGCCGACCTTGATCGTCATGGAAGCTTCCTTGGCTTGCGAAAGAAGGAGCGGCCCACCCGCCCCGGCGTCTTTGTATCGCGAACCGCCCTGCGCGCAAACCGGGCGCAGCGGCGCAGGTCAGGGTTTGGCGCCGGCCGCCAGAATGATCGTCGTCTCGACCGGTCCCCGCCCGCCGGTGACAGTGAGCCGCGCGGCGACGGGGAGCGCGGAATCGGCCGGCTTTTGCATGAGGCTGACGCTAAAGCAATCGGCCTCGAAGTCGGGCTTGACGTCGAACCACCAGGCCTCCGGCGGCTCGATGAACAGATCGCGCTTGGGGCCGGCCTCGGGCGTCAGACACAGGCGCCAGCGGCTCTCGCTCAAGGCGGTGAGGCCGGCGCTGAGATCGGTCCATTCGACGCGGCGCGGGGTCAGCGCCTTGGCCTTGGCGAGGGCGTCGGCGAAGGGCGAGGCCGCCGCCGGATCAGCCGGCAGCGCGAGACTCAGGCTCGCCTCGGCGGGAACGCAGATCGTCTCGCAAACCGCGTAATTGAGCTTCAGCGCGATCGTCACGGGTTTCGCCGGATCGATCGCCTCGACGTCGATCGGCAGGATCAGCGCGCCATCGTAGCCGAACGCCTCGCCGCCGCCCTCGGACAGGCGCCGGGGCGCGGGAAAGGAGGTGCGCGCCTGCGCCAGATTGCTCGAGCCCTCGAAGGAGAGGGTCGGCGGCAGCCCGGCGTCTCCAGGATTGCGCCAATAGGTGATGGCGCCGGGCGCGAGCTTGATCTCGACGCCCGCCTCAAGCCCGCCGCCGGCGATCAACCTGGCCGAAGACTTCAGCCCGTTGGCCCAGTCCGACGAAAAGGCGTCGCCCGCCGCGGCGGCCCGCGGGAGGGCGCCAAGGGCGAGGGCGAGAAGGGCGGCGCGGAAATTCGGCATGCGCCCGTGTAGAGCGATCGGCCTCACGGCGCCATCCACAATCGTGTGAAGCCGCGAGGATGAAAACTCAAATGAACTTCCGTCGCTCCCAGCCGTTACAGCGACGCGCTTTGACAGGAAGCGACGGACGCGTAGCATAGGGTGATGAAAAGCGCTTCGAACGAATCTGGCGCCCCCGCCAGTCTGGCCAATCTCGAAGGCCAGATGCTGATCGCCATGCCGGCCTTGCGCGACGGGCCGTTCGCGCGCGCGGTGGTGTATCTCTGCGCCCATCGCGAGGACGGGGCGATGGGCATCATCGTCAACCAGAAGGCGGAGGCCATCAACTTCCCCGAACTGCTGGTCCAGCTCGACGTCGTCAAGCCGGACGAATCGATCGTGCTGCCGGCCCGCGCCGGCGAGGTGCGCGTGCTGCGCGGCGGCCCGGTTGAGAAGGGGCGCGGCTTCGTGCTGCATTCGCGGGACTATTTCGTCGACAATTCCACCGTCGCCATCGCCGACGACATCTGCCTGACCGCGACGCTCGACATATTGCGCGCCATCGCCAGCGGCAAAGGGCCGGAAAAGGCCGTCCTGGCGCTCGGCTACGCCGGCTGGTCGTCGGGCCAGCTCGAAAGCGAGATCCTCGCCAACGGCTGGCTGAATTGCCCCGCCGACGCCAGCATCGTGTTCGACGCCGATTTCGCCTCGAAATACGACCGCGCGCTCGCCAAGATCGGGGTCAGCGAGGCGATGCTGTCGACGGAAGCCGGCCACGCCTGAGCCGACCGCAGCGCCGATTTGCAAAAACCTTGGAATGGCGCGGATTCGGCTTGGGCCTGGCGAATCCGGCTGTTCTCGATCCCTTTGAAATCAAGGCGTTACGAATTACGTGAATTTTCCGTCCAAATACTTTCCAAGCTTTTTCCAAACATTTGTTTGGGCCGGTCATGAGATATCAATGAGTTAAGACCGAAAAAACTTGGAAATGCGCTTTTTCCGAATTCCGTCTGTGTCATTGCGGGCAGAGCGAAGCCATGACGGTTCACAATGCGACGGAAAACTCGCAGAGTCAATATATTTATCCTGGAAAATAGAAATCACGCGAAAGGGCCCTCCCCTACCCCCGCCGCGTCACCCGCCCCGGCGTCACCTCCAGCACTTGCGCGCGCCCCTGCAGCCCGGCGAAAGCCGCCGGATCGGCGCCGGTGAGGAAGACCTGGCCGCCGATCCGCTCCAGCGCCTCGAACAGAGCGGCGCGGCGGCGCGGATCGAAATGGGCGGCCACTTCATCAAGCAGCGCGAGCGGCGCCATGCCGCTCATTTCGGCGACGAGCCTCGCATGGGCCAGCACGAGGCCGACCAGCAGCGCCTTTTGCTCGCCGGTGGAAGCCTGCGCGGCGGGCGCGCCCTTGGGTCCGTGCCAGGCGAGGAGATCGCCGACATGCGGGCCGATCAGCGTGCGCCCGGCGGCGGCGTCGCGGCCGCGATTGTCGCGCAATATCGCACGGTAGCGCTCCTCGGCGGCGAGCGCCGGCATTTGCGTCACCAGCCGCTCGACGTCGCCCTCCAGCGCGAGATCGGCCCAGGGAAAGGGCGAGGCATCGTCGCGCTCGGCGGCGATCGTCGCCTTCAGCCGCGCCAGGCATTCGGCCCGCGCCGCGGCGACGGCGATCGCCAATTCGGCCGCCTCGCGCTCGATCGCATCCAGCCAATGGGGATTGCGCGCGCCTTCCTCCAAAAGGCGGTTGCGGCCGCGCAGGGCGCGCTCGAGCTGGCTTACGCGCGCGCCGTGGCTGGGATCGACGGCGAGCACCAGCCGGTCGAGGAACCGGCGCCGCTCGCCCGCCGAATCCTGGAACAATCCGTCCATCGAAGGGGTCAGCCAGACGATGCGCAAATGATCGGCGAAGGCGCGCGTCGAGGCGACGGGCGCGCGGTCGATGCGATGGACGCGCGCCGGCGCGTCGGGCCCCGGCTCCAGCCCGGTGCCAAGCTGGCGCGGCTCGCCCTCGTCCTCGACGAAAATGGAGGCGGCAAAGCCGCCGGCGCCGCCGTTGCGCGCGCATTCGCTGGCCGGCGCGCGGCGCAAACCCCGCCCCGGCGTGAACAGCGAGAGGGCTTCGATGAGATTGGTCTTGCCGGCGCCGTTCTCGCCGACCAGCGCCACGACGGCGCCCTCGAGCGTGAGATCGAGGCTCGCGTAGGAGCGGAAATCCTGCAGCACGATGCGCCGCACGAGCGGGCGGCGGATTGGCGCGACGGCGGGGGCGCTTGGCATGGGAGGGATGTGGCATGTTCGAGGGGCGGACGGAAGGTGGGGGTGCGGAGGGCGGCGACGCCACGCGGCGGAGCAGGGAGATGATGTCAAAAGTCACTCGTCCGGCGCGACCTTGGCGCCTCAGACAGGCCTTCGCGGCGCCAAACAGCGCCGATTTCGCGTAAAAATCACGTGGAAAACGCTGCCTAAACGGCGTTTTCCCGGAAGTCGCGACTTTTGCGATAATTCTGCGGTTATAGATTCAGTCAGCGGCGGCGCTTCAAATTCAATCCGCGACGCCGAGGCCCCCTCTCCCCGCATTCATGCGGGGAGAGGTACGGTGAGGGGCGTGGGGGTTAGCCTCAACGGCGCGGCTAACCACCCGGCCCCTCACCGTACCTCTCCCCGCGAGGCGGGGAGAGGGGGCCTCGGCGTCGCGGCGGGCTTGGCGGCGACGGCGACGCCGTGATCGCGGCGAGTTGCGGCGCGGTTTTCACCGCGCCATATCCGGGCTGGTAGACGCGATGGCCGGTGTACCAGCCGTCGGTCGAGGAAAATCGCATGAAGAGGATTCCAAGGCTGGCGACGAGCGCAATCCAGAACGTCAGCGCAAGCGCCGGTTTGCCGCCTTCGTAGCGGGACCACAATTGGACGAACAGCGCGACAAGACCGACCGGCGCGGCCAGCTCGAGCAGGATTTCAAAACCGATCAGCAGATTGCCTTCCGACTCCTCGTGAGCGGGCACAAGAAACCGCCAGAGAAAGGTCAAAATGACCAGGATGGAGAGCAGAAAGAATATTCGGATTATCTTTGTCGCGTCGTTTTTCATCGCCCGCGCCCCCAATGCGGCCAAAAAATTCCGGGGATCGCGCTTCCCCGGATCGCCTCCGCGGCTTGAGGCTAGCACGGCGATTTCATTTTCTTAAAGCTTGGGCGCGACCCCCCGACGCCCCCGGGTCGCCGCCCCGCTTGGCGGCGGCGGCGCGCCGGGGCATTGTGGCGGCGAGCGCAATGGCGGAAGGAAAACGCAGGTGGCGGAATATGACGTTCTGGTCCCGGCCGAGGGCATAGCGAAAATCGGCGGCCCGATCGAAGAGCGCGTCACTCTTCATCGGCTGTGGCTCGCGCCCGATCCGGAGCAGACGCTGGCGGCTCTCGCCCCCAAGATCAGAGCGATCGTCGCGACCTCGCACCAGGCCGTGGTCGATTCGGCGCTGATGCGCCGCCTGCCCAATCTTGAGATCGTGGTGAGCTTCGGCGTCGGCTATGACCATGTCGATGCGGGTTTCGCCGCCGCAAACGGCGTCATCGTCACCCATACGCCGGGCGTTCTCGACGACGAGGTCGCCGATATCGCGATGGCGCTGACGCTCGCCGCGGCGCGCGAATTGCCGCAGGCCGAGCGCTATTTGCGCGAGGGGCGATGGCCTCAGGGCGCCTATCGGCTGACCGCCTCGCTGCGCGGGCGCACGATGGGCATCCTCGGCCTCGGGCGCATCGGCAAGGCGATCGCGCGGCGGGCCGCAGCCTTCGGCCTCGACGTCGTCTATCACGGCCGCCGCCAGCAGACCGGCGCGCCGTTCCTCTATTATCCCACGCTGGTCGGCATGGCGCGCGCCTGCGACATTCTGATGGTCGCCGCCCCCGGCGGCGCCGGCACCAAACATATCGTCGATCGCGAGATCCTCGAGGCGCTGGGTCCCGACGGCATCCTCGTCAATGTCTCGCGCGGATCGCTGGTCGATCAGGCGGCGCTGATCGCCGCGCTGAAGGCGCGGGCGATTCTGGCCGCCGGCCTCGACGTGTTCGAAAACGAGCCGAACGTGCCGGCCGAACTCCTGGCGCTCGACAATGCGGCGCTGCTGCCCCATGTCGGCTCCGCCTCGCGCCATACCCGCCAGGCGATGGCCGATCTGATGATCGACAATCTCAATTCCTGGCTCGACGGCAAGGGCCCGCTGACGCCGGTGCCCGAGACGCCGTGGGGCGGAGGGGCATGAGGCGCGCCGCCGCTTGAGGCGAACGCGCCGCCCTCGTCGAGGTCATACGCTTGAACGCGGCCCTCAGGCCCATTCGCGTCGTCGCGCGACAACTCATCCGCTAACGCGGGGTTGGCGAAGACAGCGATCCGAATCGAAAATTACTCAATCCTCGCCAACCGTCGGGATATTATTTGGTGTTCTCTACGCGGGGATAGTCATGCGGTGACCCCGCGCGAGATATTGACAGGTGACCCCGCGGCCCACCCTGGCTAACCCGGCCGACGCCAGCGCGGAAGGACTTAACCGTGACAAATCGACATGTTACGGCTACCCAGCCATGAGCGCGGCGGCGTGTTGCGCGCCGGCGAGGCGCGTGCGAACGTGTCGGCCGAAGTGCTCGACCCCACGCCGATCCGCCCGATGCGGCTCGGGACGGGTCGGGGGGGCCCCTCCGTTCGACAGTTCAAACCATGCTCCTGCCGAGCCCAGCCGTGATACGCTACTTCATGTCGTTCGCCACGCGGCGGGCGGCCGCGAGCGATGTGGGGGCGCCGACGAGCGCGCCGGACCCGACGCTCAAGGCTCCCGGACCGGACGAGGTGCGCGGCGCGCTCGAGCGCATCGTCGCCAGCGAGGCTTTGCGCGCTTCGCCGCAACTGGCGGCGTTCCTCGGCTTCGTCGTCGAGACGGAGCTGCGCGGCGAGAGCAGGCGAATCAAGGCCTATACGATCGCCGTCGAGGCGCTCGGACGTCCGCCGAGCTTCGATCCGGAAGCCGATTCGATCGTGCGCGTGATGGCCGGCCGGCTGCGCCGCGCGCTCGACCAATATTACGCCGAAGCCGGCGCCGACGACGCCCTGGTCATCGACTTGCCGCGCGGCAGCTATATCCCGGTCTTCCGTTCGCGGGCCGCCGGGCAAAACCCGTCCGCCGCCGCCGAGGCCGCGCCGCTCGCGGCCCGCCTGGCGCCCGCGCCGCCTGCGGGGCGCGGCTGGCTGCCGTTCGCGATGATCGGACTCGCGGCGGCGGCGGCGATCGCCCTTATCGCGATCTGGCCGCGCGGCCATGATGGGGCGCCGTCGTCGGCTTCGCGAACCCCGGCGTCGCTGGCGCCGCGAACCTTCCGCGTCGCTCGCCCCGCGCCCGTCATCTTCATCCAGCCGTTCGAGGCGATCGGCGCGCCGACCGGCCCGGCGTTTGGCATCGACCGTCTGCGCGACAAGATCACCGACGCGATCGGGCGGTTCGACGGGCTCAACATCATCACCAAGGCTGCGCCCGCCTCGAGCGCCCGCGAACTCGACGAGTGGAGCCAGTACCGTCTCGAGGGCAGCGCCGAATACCATAAGGACGGCGCGACCACGCTGAGCTTCCGGCTGGTGGATTTGCAGGACGGCGCGCTCGTCTGGTCGCGGCTGTTCGAAAGGGTGCCGTCCGAAACCGATCCGAGCGCCGCCGAAGACAAAGTGGTGCGCGAAGCCGCCTCGACCGTCGCCGCCCCGTTCGGCATCATCTGGCAGCGCGAGGCGGCGGTCCACAGCGCCAAGGACCCGCGCCGCGCCTGCCTGCTCGAGCTGATCGAATATTGGCGCAAGTTCAACCCCTTCCAGCACGAAGGGGTTCGCCAATGTCTCGAGCGGATGGTCGCCGAGGATCCGGACTATGCGCAAGGCTATTCCGGCCTGGCCCTGATCTATCTTCGCGACTTCTATCTCGATATCGTCCACCCCGGCGAGGCGCCGGCGCTCGATCGCGCGTTGCAATTCGCGCTGCGCGGCGTGGAGCTCAAGCCGGAAAGCGCGCGCGCGCTGGAAGTCCTGTTCGTCGTCTGGTTCACGCGCGGCGATATGAAGCAGGCCTTCGCCGCCGCCGATCGGGCGATCGCGGCCAATCCTTACGACACCAATATCCTGGGCGAATATGGCGCGCGGCTCGTCGCGATGGGCCAAGTCGCGCGGGGAATGACCATGCTCAACGAGGCGGCGACCCATAACCTGTCGCGGCCGGCCTGGTTCGACTTCCATTTGTTCATCGGCGCCTATCTGCAGGGCGACCTGGCGAGCGCGGCGCAGCACGCCTCGGTGATCGAAAACGATCGCTCTCTGTTCGGTCTGCTGGCCCGCGCTTTAGCCGCCAAGGCCGCCGGCGATGGCGATAAGGCCAAGCAGGCGATCGATCGGTTGGTCGCCATCAACAAGGGCTGGGCCACGTCGCCGCGCGGCCAGCTCGCCAAATTCTTCCCCTCGGCCGAGGTGCAGGACCGCCTGCTGCGCGATCTCGAAACGGCGGGGCTGCGGGCGACCAACTGATCGCCGCGGCGCACGGCCCTCCCTCGGACCCTCCTGCCCTCAGTTCGCTCTCGAATGCGCCGGAACAATCGCGCGGCCTTGGCGTTATCCACCATCGGGTAGCGCTGAGTGGAAGTCATGGTGTGGGCGAGGCATAGGGTGCGTGCGGCGAACGGTTCCCGCCTGATCAAGGCGACGATCGCGCTTGCAATCGCCGAAGCCTGCCTCTGCCTGTTTCTGTTTCTTCTCTCGGCAGGCCCGGACGCGGCGCAAGGCGGGGTGAGCGAGAGCGGCGCTCACGCGATTTGCCCCGCCGCTCACTATCGGACGGCTCTGCTTCCCATCGTTCCGGTCAGCCATACCGACTGAGGCCTATTTCGGCTGAACGCCCGTTTGCCCCCCGGGCGCGCCGGGCGGGGGAATGACCGGCATCGAGCCCGTCGCGGGGGCCGCCTTCTGCATTTTCGGATCGACGTCGCCCTCGGGACGGATCACGCCGTTGGATTTGCTCAGCTTGTCGCTGAGATTGCCGCTCGGGTCGCCGGGAGCGCTGGCGTCGGGTGGCGGCGAGGCGGACTGCGCCGACGCCGGGCCGCTATAAGCCGCGCCGACCATGAACCCCGCGAGAATCAAGCTTGCGACAGTGACTTTCACGGCGGCGCCTCACGAAAATTCGAGCGCCGCCTCTTCTGGCGACGCCCCCAACAACGCCAGAAGCCGGATTGCGGTTCCATCGATGGCGCTCGATCGGCTGATCGGCGAACCGGCGGAGGGAACCTCAAGGCTCTTAAGGCTGTTTGCATGGGCTGAGGGAGATCTGAAATGGACGCACGCGAGAAGCCGGCCAGCGAGACTTACACCGAGGGGGTCCAGGCTCGCGCGAACGATTTACCCGGCGAGGCCAACCCCTACCCCGCGGGGTCGGCGGAGTGCGCCGCGTGGGACAAAGGCTGGATGAGCCTCGACGCCCCCGCTGACGACCCGGCGGTCGAGGCGCCGACGGGATGATCCCTGCTCAATCGAGCAGCGTATTGCCGTCGTGGCCGCTTCCGGAACGCCGCGAAATTTGCTCCGGCGAATAGGTCGCCTCGAAGCGGCAGTGCGGGCAGGCCGCCTTGAGGCTGTAGAAATGGGGTTCCTCGTCGGAGGTCGGCGCTTCGCCCAGCGAAATAAACTGGCCGCAATTGACGCATTCGACGACGAAGTGCCGTTTGCCCGGATTGAAAGCCTCAGCCATCCGACAGCTCCCTGTTGGAGCCTGCAACGCGGATGTCGACGAGCGGTTGCGGAAATTGTCAACTATAGTTGCAGTCGAGGGGAGCCATGGCCGCACAGACGTTCTTAGCCTCGCTTCAGTCCAAGCCTGGATCGGCCGCCGGCGGCGAACGGCCGGACAGTCCTGTCCTGGAGACAATCATCCCCGCGCGGCTGGAGCGCCTGCCATGGGGCCGGTTCCACACGCTCGTCGTCGCCGCCCTCGGCATCACCTGGATTCTCGACGGGCTCGAAGTGACGCTCGCCGGCTCTGTCGCCGGCGCGTTGAAGGCGAGCCCGGCGCTGAATTTTTCCGATTCCGACGTCGGCCTTGCCGGCAGCGCCTATCTCATCGGCGCGGTGATCGGCGCGCTGTTCTTCGGCTGGCTGACGGATCGGCTGGGGCGAAAAAAGCTGTTCTTCGTCACCATCGCCGTCTACCTCTCGGCCACCGCGCTGACCGGCCTTTCCTGGAGCCCTTGGAGCTTCTTCCTCTTCCGCTGTCTCACCGGCGCCGGGATCGGCGGCGAATATGCCGCGATCAATTCCACGATCCAGGAACTCGTGCCGGCGCGCTATCGCGGCTTTACCGATCTTGTCATCAACGGCAGCTTTTGGGTCGGCGCGGCGCTCGGCGCGCTGGTCGCCGTGCTGCTTCTCAACCCGGCTTTTCTCGATCCGGAAATCGGCTGGCGCCTGGCGTTTCTCGTCGGCGCGGGCCTTGGGATCGTCGTCTTCTTCATGCGCCTGTGGATTCCCGAAAGCCCGCGCTGGCTCGTCATCCATGGCCGCCCGGCCGAAGCCGAGGCGGCGATCGAGGCGATCGAGGGACGCTTTCACCGAGCCGGCCTGGCGCTTGCGCCCGTCGCGGACGCCGCGCGCATCCGCCTGCGCTGGCGCGACCATACGCCGATCGGCCAGGTGTTCGAGACGTTGTTTCGTCGCCATCGCCGGCGCTCTTTCGTCGGCCTGACGCTGATGGCGGCGCAGGCGTTCTTCTACAATGCGATTTTCTTCACCTATGCGCTGGTTCTCACCAAATTCTATGCGGTGAGCGCCGACCGCGTCGGCTGGTATATCCTGCCCTTCGCGGCCGGCAATTTTCTGGGGCCCGTCGTGCTCGGGCGCCTTTTCGATACGCTCGGCCGGCGGCGCATGATCTCCATAACTTACGCTTTGTCGGGGTTGCTGCTGGTCGGCTGCGGCGCGCTGTTCGAAGCCAATGTCCTGTCGGCGCTGACCCAGACGCTCGGCTGGATGATCGTGTTCTTCTTCGCTTCGCCCGCCGCCAGCGCCGCGTACCTCACCGTCAGCGAGACCTTCCCGATCGAAATCCGCGCCCTCACCATCGCCATATTCTATGCGATCGGCACGGGAATCGGCGGCGTGGCCGCGCCGCTCGTGTTCGGCAAACTGATCGAGAGCGGCTCGCGCGAGAGCGTGTTCGGCGGCTATGCGTTCGCGGCCGTGTTGATGCTCGCCGCCGCGATCGTCGCCGCCCTGTTCGCCGTTCCGGCGGAGCGAAAATCCCTGGAGGAAGTGGCGAGGCCGCTGTCGGCGGAAGGCTGACGCGGCGGCGCTACAGCGCGAGCTGCGTCTGGATCGTCCAGGCGACGAGCCGGCCCGCCACGCGGCGACGGCCGTTGGCCTGCAAGTCCTTTTGGTGAGCGATCGCGGCCTTCGGGCCGCATCGCGCACCAAAAGGACTTGCAGGTAAAAGGCCACGCCGCCGAGACGCAGTCACGCCGAAGGCGCCGGAGCGAAGCGGAGGAGTCGCGAAGCGACTTGACGGCGTTTTGGCGGCGTGGCCGGCGCGGGCGAAATTGAGTTGGCGTGCGGCCACCCGCCCCGCGATACTTTCCGTCTTTGACGCAACCGCGAAAACCGACGACAACCCTCGGGCACATCCATCTCGCGCCCCGGGAGCGGCTGACATGAACGAGGCCTCGCAATCGACGCCGCCTGAGCTCGGCGCGGGCGGCCATTGGCGCAACTGGGTCGGCAACCAGTCCTTCGTCGCGCGCCACATCGCCGAGCCGGCCTCGGAAGACGAACTGGCGGGGCTGGTGCGCGAGGCGGCGCGCCGCGGCCTCCATATCCGCGTGGCGGGATCGGGCCATTCCTTCACGCCGGTCGTGGCGACGAGCGGCCTGCTGCTGAGCCTCAAAAACATGCAGGGCGTCATCACCGCCGATCTCGAACGCAAGCGCGTCTGGGTGCGCACGGGAACCAGGATTGGCGATATCGGCCGCGCGCTTAAAGGCATGGGCCTGTCGCTCGCCAACCAGGGCGACATCGACACCCAGGCGATCGCCGGCGCCCTGTCGACCGGCACGCATGGCACGGGCGTCACGCTCGGCTGCCTGTCGTCGCAGTCGGTCGGCATGCGGCTCGTGCAGGCGGACGGCTCGATATTGAGCCTCGACATCGACGCCGACGCGAAAATGATGGCCGCCGCGCAAGTCTCGATCGGCATGCTCGGCGTGATGAGCGCGGTCATGCTGCAGGTCGTCGAAGCCTACAACCTGAAGGAGCGCCTGTGGCGCGACGATTTCGAAGCCTGCATGGAGCAACATGACGAACTGGCGGCGAGCCATCGCCATTTCAGCTTCTTCTGGTGCCCGGTCGCGCAGTCGCGCCATCTCTATTGCCTGCCCGACGTCGCCTCGGTGTCGCCCGTCAAGCGCGATTATGACGTATGCGAAATGAAAGTGATGGATATCACCGACGAGCCGCCCTATTCCAACGAGCAGGCGTTCGAACGCGTCGCCTATAGCTCGGAAATCTATCCGATCGAATACATCCCCAATTTCCACGAACTCGAATATGCAATTCCGGTTGAATACGGCAAGGAGGCGTTGCGGCAGGTCCGCGATTTGATGCTGACCACGCACGTGAACTGCATCTTTCCCGTGGAATATCGCTTCGTGGCGGGCGATCCGGCGATGCTGAGCCCTTATTACAAAAGGGACAGCGTGACGATCTCGGTGTCGGGCGAGCCCGGCGTCGATTATTGGCGCTATCTGACCGATGTCGACGCCATCCTGCGGCAATATCAAGCGCGTCCGCATTGGGGCAAACTGCATTTCAACCATGCCGACGACATGCCCGCGCTCTATCCGCGCTTCGAGGATTTCCGCTCGATCCGCCGCCGCCTCGACCCCGAAGGCCGTTTCCTGAACGATCACCTGCGAAACCTGTTCGCCTGACGCCTCGCAAGGGCTGACCCCTGAATCAGTTTGCCTAATTGCGACGAGGTTGATCCAGGACGGCGTCCGCTGGCGATTCCGCAACGAGATGAGTCGACCGATTTGCTCGGATTGAGCCGGAAGAGAAGCGATTCGCCAGCGCGCGCTCGGCAATCGCGATCAGGAAAATGCCGTCAAGGGCAAGATCGAGATCGCGTTCTGAGGCGAAATCGCGCGATTGTTCTGCTATCGGCTAGGGAACGCACAAAGCCGGACAAGAACGCGCCATGCCTTCCTCCCCTCGCCTCCCCGCCTCGCCCGGCGAGGCCACCCGCGCCGCGGCGCGCGATCTTGCCGCGTGCCTGCGGTTTTTTTCGCGCCTGCCGCTGCCGCGCCTGTCCGTCGAGGCAAGCCCGCATGCGCCGCCGGATCTCTCGCGCCTCGCCCGCATGGTCCCGATCGCCGGAGCGATCCTCGGCGCGATCGGCGCATTGGCGCTTAGCCTCGCCGACGGGCTCGGCCTGCCGCCCTTCCTCTGCGCCGGGCTGGCGGTCGCCGCGCTCGTCATCCTAAGCGGCGCGCTGCACGAGGACGGGCTCGCCGACGTCGTCGACGGCTTTGGCGGCGGCGCGACGCGCGAGCGCAAGCTCGAAATCATGCGCGACAGCCGCATCGGCGCCTATGGCGCGGCGGCTCTGGCGCTGTCGCTCATGCTGCGCGTCGCCGCACTGAGCGGGCTGCTCGAACATGGGCTCGGCCCGGCGGCGGCCGGGCTCGTGCTGGCGGGGGCGGCCTCGCGCGCCTTCGCGCTGCTGCCGCTGGCCTTGCTGCCCCCGGCGCGCGCGGAAGGCCTCGGCGCCGGCGCTGGGCGCCTCGGCATCGGCGGCGCGCTGGCCGCCGGCGTCACCGCCCTGATCGTCGCCTGCGCGCTTGGCCTCAGCGTCCTTGGTCTTGGACGGGCGATCCTGAGCCTGGCTTTGGCCCTTGCCGCCGCTTTGGCGATGACCGCGCTGGCGCGCCGGCAGATCGGCGGCCAGACCGGCGACGTCGCCGGCGCGGCGCAGCAGCTCGCCGAAATTGCCTGCCTTTGCGGTCTTCTCATCGGCCGCAGCGGCGCCTAAATAATTAACCATGACGCTCTTTGACGCCGGTGCGGCTCCCTCCACCCCCTGCATCCAGATCTGCGTGATCGATCCGCGCTCGGCTTTGTGCATCGGCTGCGGACGCACGTTGCAGGAGATCGCCGCCTGGGGCGGCCTCGACGAGCCGAGCCGGCTTAAAATCATGGCCGGCCTGCCGGCGCGGCTCGTCGCCGCGCGCTCGCGAAAGCAGCGCGGGCGCCGGCTCGAGGCGCGGGAGGAAAGCTGAAATGCGCTATATCCTGCCCATCGCCTTGCTGGTCCTGGCCGCCGCCGGCCTCTATCTGACGCCGGCCGACGCGCCCCTGCTCGGCCTCGACCATGCCCATTTCGCGCAGGCCGCGCTCGCCGGCGCGCTGGTTCTGTGGCTGCTGCTCGGCGGTCCCTGGCGCCTCGGCCGCGCCAATATCGGGCGGGCCGTCGGCGGCGCGCTGACCTGGGCGATGCTGATGGTCGCCTTGACCGGCATCTACGCCTATCGATACGAATTCGCCGATCTTGCCGACCGGGTCCTGGCCGAACTGAACCCGACGGAACCGGTCGTCGGCCAGGGCGGCGAAGTGATCATCGGCCAGCGCCTCGGCGGCGAATTCGTCGTCTCGGCCAAGGTCAACAATGTGCCGACGTCGTTCCTGTTCGACACCGGCGCCTCGGCCGTCGTGCTGCGCGCGCAGGACGCCAGGAAAATGGGCGTCGACACCGCCTCGCTCACCTACGACGTCGGCGTCACGACGGCCAACGGCTCGGCGATGGCCGCCGAGACGCGGCTCGACGAGCTCGCCGTCGGGCCGATCGTCGTGCATAACGTGCGCGCGCTGATCGCGCGGCCCGGCGCGCTCGGCGAGAACCTCCTCGGCATGAGCTTTCTCGAACGCCTGCAGAGCTATTCGGTCGAGCGCGGGCGGCTCGTGCTGAAGGCGCGGTGAGCCGATAGAGCCGAACGACTATACTTGGAAGCGGTCGAGTGTGATCCGTCGTTTCGCATGCAGGCAATAGCGAATTCAGCGCCGAACCGGGCGTTGCTTCGACCAAAATCCAACAGGCTCCTGAATCAAGCCGCAACCGTTTCGCGCTCGCGCGCGACCTGCGCCACGGCTTCGCGCAAAACCTCGAGGCCGGCCCCGCGCGCCGGCGCCAGCATGGCGAGCTTCTGGCGATAGGCGCGCGCGCCGGGGCGCCCGGCGAACAGCCCCAGCATATGGCGCGTGATGTCATGCAGCCGCACGCCCCGGGCCAAAGCGCGTTCGATATAGGGCGTATAGGCCTCGATCGCCTCATAGGCGTCGGCGACCGGCGCCGCCTCGCCAAACAGCAGCGGATCGACGCGGAGGAGCAGCTCGGGCGATTGATAGGCGGCGCGGCCGAACATCACGCCGTCGACATGCTCGAGATGCGCCTGCGCGTCGCTGAGATCCTTCAGGCCGCCGTTGACGACAATCGGCAGATCGAGATGGGCGCGCTTGAGTTCGTAGACGAGGGGATAGTCGAGCGGCGGGATGTCGCGATTGTCCTTCGGGCTCAGCCCCTCGAGCCAGGCTTTGCGGGCATGGACGACGACCGCCGCGGCGCCGGCCGCCTTCACCGCCTCGACGAGGGCGAACAGCGCTTTGCGCGGCTCCTGCTCGTCGACGCCGATGCGGCATTTGACGGTGACGGGAATGGCGAGCGCGCTCGCCATCGCCGCGACGCAATCGCCGACCAAGGCCGGCTCGCGCATCAGGCAGGCGCCGAAACGGCCGCTCTGCACGCGATCCGACGGGCAGCCGCAATTCAGGTTGATCTCGTCATAGCCGAAGTCCGCGCCGATGCGCGCCGCTTGCGTCAGGCGCGCCGGATCGGCGCCGCCGAGTTGCAGGGCGAGCGGATGTTCGAACCCGTCAAAGCCGATCAGCCGCTCGCGCGGCCCGAACAATACCGCGTCCGCCGTCACCATTTCGGTAAAGAGCCGCGCGCGGCGCGAAAGGATGCGATGGAAGAACCGGCAATGCCGGTCCGTCCAATCCATCATCGGCGCGACGGAAAATCTAAAGGCTCTATTGGGCTGCATTTTCCAAGTAATCTCAACTCGTTAGGTCAGGTCGTCCGCCCACTATTCTAAGCCATCCAGCGATCCTTCGCGCGGCGGTTCGAGGCTCAGCGACCAGACGGAACATACGTTTTGGCGACGTTCTCAACGCTCGATTCCAGTTCCTGGCGAGCCCAGGCGCCACGGAAAGGAAAATATGTCAATGCGACAGGCCCTCAAGTTGCGTATCCGGGACAAGCGCCGGCGGATCGGTTGTCCAACCCGGCCGTCAGGCTTTCGAAGGCGCGATGACGCGTTCGACCGCGTCGCGCCAGCCCCGATAGAGAGAGTCGCGCTCGTCGCGCGGCATCGCCGGCGTGAAGCGACGTTCCGCACGCCAGCTTCGCGCGAATTCTTCCGGACCCGGATAGACGCCTGCCTGCCAGCCGGCCAGAAAAGCCGCGCCGAGCGCCGTCGTCTCCAGAACGCCTGGCCGGTCGACGGGCGCATCGAGCATGTCGGCGAGGAATTGCAGGGTCCAGTCGCTCGCCGCCATGCCGCCGTCGACGCGGATGACGGGACTCGCCTCCGAACCCTCGCCCATGCCCTCCTCCGCCTGCATCGCCGCGATGAGATCGCGCGTCTGGTAGGCGACGCTTTCGAGCGCGGCGCGCACGATTTCGTTGCGCGTCGCGCCGCGCGTCAACCCGAGGATGGCGCCGCGCGCTTGACTGTTCCAGTGCGGCGCGCCCAATCCGGTGAACGCCGGCACGAAATAGACGCGCTGGCTGGGATCGGCGGCGGCGGCCAGCGCGCCCGTCTCGGCGGCGCTGGCGATTATTCCCAGCCCGTCGCGCAGCCATTGCACGGTCGCGCCGGCGGAGAATATCGAGCCCTCCAGCGCGTAGGTGCGCTCGCCTTTCCATTGATAACCGATGGTGGTCAGCAATTTGCGCTTCGAGGCGACGGCTTTTGCGCCGATATTCAACAAGACGAATGCGCCCGTGCCGAACGTCGACTTCGCCATTCCCGGCCGGAAGCACGCCTGTCCGATCAAGGCGGCCTGCTGATCCCCGGCGACGCCGCGAATGGGCAGGGCCGCGCCGAAATGTTCGGGCGAGGCGACGCCGAATTCGGCCGCGCAATCGCGGACGTCCGGCAGCATCGAATGCGGCACGCCGAACAGCTCCAGAAGTTCATCGTCCCAGGCGCCGGTCCCGATATTGAGCAACAGGGTGCGCGAGGCGTTGGTCGCGTCGGTGGCGTGCGTCTTGCCGTTGGTCAATCGCCACACGAGGAAAGCATCAACCGTGCCGAAGGCGAGTTCGCCCCGCTCCGCCTGGCGGCGCGCGCCGGGAACGTTGTCGAGCAGCCAGGAGATTTTCGTCGCCGAGAAATAGGGATCGAGCACCAGTCCCGTTCGCTCGGCGACGAAACCTTCCAGCCCGCGGCTGCGCAGATCGGCGCAGAGATCGGCGGTGCGCCGGTCCTGCCAGACGATGGCGTTGTGTATGGGCCGCCCCGTCTTGCGGTTCCACACCAAGGTGGTTTCCCGCTGATTGGCGATGCCGATCCCGGCCAAAGCCGAAGGGGCCAGATTGGCCTTGGCCAACGCTTCGCGAACGGTCGCCAATGTCGATCGCCAGATGTCCTCGGGATCGTGCTCGACCCATCCGGGCTTTGGAAAAATCTGCCGGAATTCCTCCTGCCCGGTGGCGATCGGCGCCGCGTCCGGTCCGAACACGATGGCGCGCGTCGAGGTCGTCCCCTGGTCGATTACCAGAACATGGGCGCTCATCTGTAGCCTGACTGAATCATGGGATCGAGGACAAACGTCACGCTGCATCTCCTCCTTTTGTCATTCGGCCGCCTGCGGCGCGGCCAGCAAAACCTTGAGATAGTCGTCGACGTCGGCGATCTCCGCCTTCGAGAGCCGCAGGCCGAGCTTTGTGCGTCGCCAGACCACGTCTTCGGCGGTCATCGCCCATTCGCGACGGGCGAGATAGCGCACTTCGGCCTCGGTCAGGTCGGCGCCGAACGTCCGGCCGAGATCGGCCTGCGATTTTGCGGCGCCGAGGACCTCGAGAACCAAGGCGCCGTAGGCGCGCACGAGTCGGCGCGCCAAGGCTGCCGCCAAAAACGGATATTTCGACCGCGTCGCGTCGACCAGGGCGTCAAAGCCCTGGACCGGAAAATCGCCGCCCGGCAACGGCTCGCGCGCGGTCCAGCCCCCCGCGCGGCGCGGCGCGGGCAAGTGGGGCGCGAGCAGCGCCAAAGCCGATTCCGCCAGCCGCCGATAGGTGGTGATCTTGCCGCCGTAGACGCTCAACAGCGCGGGCTCGCAGGCCGGCGCATCGAGCTTCAGGACATAGTCGCGCGTGGCGGCCTGGGCGTCTGGAGCGCCGTCGTCGTAAAGCGGCCGTACGCCGGAATAGGACCAGACGACCTGATCTGCGCCAACCGGCGCCTTGAAATAATCGCTCGCCGCCTCGCACAAATAGACGATCTCGTCATCGGACGCCGTGACGCCGCCGGGATCGCCGACATAATCGAGGTCGGTCGTGCCGATCAGCGTGAAATCCCGCTCATAGGGAATGGCGAAGAACACGCGGCGATCGGCGTTCTGGAAGATGTAGCAGCGGTCATGCGCGTAAAGCCGCGACACGACGATATGGCTTCCCTTGACGAGGCGCACGGAGGCGTGCGCAGGCTCGCGCAATGTCGAGGTCAGGACCTCGCCGACCCAGGGTCCGGCCGCGTTCACCACCGTGCGCGCCCTTATCTCGCTGGGTTCGCGGCGGAGTTCGTCCCGCAAGGTCAAAACCCAAAAGCCGCCCTCCCGCTTGCCGCTCACGCAGCGCGTGCGCGGGGCGATGGCCGCCCCATGATTGGCCGCATCGCGGGCGTTGAGAACCACCAGACGCGCATCTTCGGCCCAACAGTCGGAATATTCGAAACCAAGCGTGTATTCCGGCTTCAGCGGTTCGCCGGCGGGATCGCTGCGAAGGCGCAAAGTTCGGGTCGGCGGCAACAGCTTGCGTCCGCCAAGATGGTCGTAGAGAAACAGGCCGAACCGCAGCAGCCAGGCCGGCCGCAGGCCCTTGTGATGCGGCAGCACGAACCGCAGCGGCCAGACGATATGCGGCGCGATCCGCCACAGCGTCTCGCGCTCCAGTAGCGCCTCGCGAACCAGCCGGAACTCATAATATTCGAGGTAACGCAGGCCGCCGTGGATCAGTTTGGTCGAGGCGCTGGAAGTCGCGGAAGCAAGATCGCCTTTTTCGCAAAGCAACACCGACCAGCCGCGCCCGGCCGCGTCGCGCGCAATGCCGCAGCCGTTTATTCCCCCGCCAATCACCGCTACGTCGTAAGGGGCGTCGACCTTGTCTGCCGCGGCATCGCGCACGTTGCCCTTTCCCCCGATTTTCCCGAGTCGGCCGGCGCGGCGCCCGTTTTCGAAACGGAAGCTACAACGAACCATTACGAACGGCAAAAGCCCCCGGTAGGTCGACAAGCGAAAAAAACGAAGGGATAATCGCCCATACGGGTGGAGGAAACGTGGCCGCTATCGCCGCTCGCAATCCCAGGCTGAGAGAGCGTAGCGGCGCATGAAACCGACAGAGGCGCCGAACGCCGCATCCGCGCCAAGGCCGTCGCGTTTCGCCAGAGGCTCGGTGTTTGCGACGATCGCCGCCGTCTGGGGTCCCGGGCTCCTGGTGATGCTGGCCGACACGGACGCCGGCAATATCGTCACGGCGGCCGAAGCCGGCGCGCGTTGGGGATACCGGCTGTTTCCGCTTTTGGTCTTGCTGATTCCCGTTTTGATCATCGTGCAGGATCTGGCGCTGCGCATCGGACTTTTCCGCAAATGCGGCTTTGGCGAATTAGTCCGCGAGCGATTTGGCCGCGCCGGCGGGATTGTCGCCGCAACGGCGCTCGTCGCCGCCACGCTGGGCTCGCTGGTGACCGAATTTACGGGGATCGCCGGCGTCGGCGAGCTTTACGGCGCGTCGCGCTGGCTCATCCTGCCGCTCGCCAGCGTCACCTTGATTCTTGTCGTGTTGACCGGGGAATATCGGCGCGTCGAGCGCATCGCCCTACTGTTCGGCCTGTTCGAGGTGAGTTTCTTTGTCGTCGCCTGGCAGGCCCATCCTTCCGGAGCCGCGATAATCCGCGATATCGCCGACCAGAAGCTGCATGACTTTGGCTATCTCTATCTGGCGGCTGGCCTTATCGGGGCGACCTTCAATCCCTGGATGATCTTTTATCAATCCTCCGCCGTGGCGGAAAAGCGCCTGTCGCCGTCCGACTATGGCGCGGCGCGCTGGGACACCGTGTTCGGGGCCATTCTCACCCAGCTCGTCACCGCGTCCGTCCTGGTCGCCATTGCTGCGCTGAGGCGGGGCGGGACCGGCGCCTCGCTCGAAAGCATCGGTGAGATCAGCCAGGCGCTGACCCCGCTATTGGGCGAAGCCACCGGGCGAATCGTGTTCAGCGCGGGCGTGGTCGGAGCAGCGATGGGCGCCGCCATCGTCAGTTCGCTCGCCTGCGCTTGGGGTCTGGGCGAAATCTTCGGGCTGCGACGATCCCTGGAGCACGAGGCGCGGCGTCGGCTTGGTTTTTTCTCCGGATATGCCGCCTGGATCCTTGGCAGCGCCGCCTTGGTTCTGTTTGCGCCAGATCTCGTCCGGCTTTCGATCGGCATGCAGGTCTTGAACGCCGTATTGTTGCCCGTCGTCGTCACCTTCCTGGTGATCCTGGCCGCCACCGCGTTGCCTGAGAATGCGCGCTTGCGCGGCTGGCGCTTGCGGCTGACTGCGGGCGTTGTCGGCGTGGTGGCCATCGCCGGGCTGGCAGGCGCGCTCGCCGGATTCCTATGATCGTTTTTGGCGTCGATCCTTCGGCCCCTTCAAGGCGCGTCTCCGAGGAATCCCGCGCGTTCCCTGATGCGCCATCGCGCCAGGAGCAGCGCCGAGACGCAGGCGAGGCCGCAGGCAAGGCCGATCCACAGGCCGACGCCGGCCAGCGGCGTTCTGAAAGCGAGCAGCGCGCCGATCGGCAAGCCGAGGCCCCAATAGCCCAACAAGGCGATCCACATCGGCGTTCGCGCATCATGGACGCCGCGCAGCATGCCCGCGGCGACCGCCTGCGCGCCGTCGAATATCTGAAACAGGGCGGCGATCTGCAGAAAGGCGCCGGCGCGTTCGATGATTTCGGCATTGGCGGGCGCCTCGACGTCGATGAAGCCCGACATCAGGAATTTTGGGAACAGCAGCATCGTCGAGGCGGAGGCGACCATGAAGACGAGGCCCATCGCCAGCGCGGTCCAGCCGGAACGCGAGACGCCCCTCGCATCGCGCGCGCCATAGGCATGGCCGACCCGCACGGTCGCCGCCTGGCTGAGGCCGAGCGGAACCATGAAGGCCATCGAAGCGATCTGGAACACCACCGCATGGGCTTCGAGCGCCGCCGCGCCGATGAGGCCCATCAGCAGCACCGAGGCGGCGAAGATCGTGATTTCGAAAGTGATGGTGGCGCCGATCGGCGCTCCTAGCCGCCACAATTGCTTGAGTTTCGGCCCATCGATGCGCCACAGGCCGCCGAACAGGCGATAGCGCGCCAGCCGCGGATCGACGAAGGCGTAAAACACCAGCACGAGCAGCATGAAGCCTTGCGAGAGGAAGGTCGCCAGGCCCGAGCCGAATACGCCGAGCGCCGGCAGGCCGAAATGGCCGAAGATGAATCCATAATTGCCGGCCGCGTTGACGCCGACCGCCAGCACGCCGGCGAGCAAAGTCGGACCCGTTCGATTGAGCGCGGCGAAAATCGAGCGCGCGGCGAAGAACAGGAAGGCCGGCGCCAGCGCCCATTGCAGGCTATGGAGATAGGTCGCCGCCAGCGCGGCGAGATCGGGCGCCTCGCCAAAGGCGATGAGGATGGCCTTGGCGTTCCACAGCAGCGCCCACATCGGGATGGCGAGCGCGACCGCGCTGAGGAAGGCCTGATGCGCCCCCGCCCGCAGACCTTCGACATCCCCAGGATTCGAGCCGCGCAGGCTGGCGGCGATCGGCGCCGCGGCGCTGGTGAGGCCGATGCCAAACAGCAGCAGCGGCAGGAACAGGTTGAAGCCGAGCGCGCCGGCGGCGAGCGCCTTTGGCGACAGCCAGCCCAGCATCATCAGATCGGTGGTGGTCATCGCGCTTTGCGCGACATTGGCGATGATGAGCGGCCAGGCGAGGCCGAGCGTCGCCGCGGCCTCCGCGGCAAACCACGGGCGCGCAACCGGCGGGCGGTGCTTTTCGGCTTTGACGTTTTGAAGCATTGACCCATTCCATCGGTTGGGCCACGAGAAGAGCAAGCTTCATCCGCCAGGACGCCTTGATAGGACATTTGCGCCGATCCGCCAAATCGGCGCCGCAAGAGAGTTCGCCATGCCCGACGCCAGAATGCTGCTTATCCTCGACGTCGACACCGGCATCGACGATGCGCTCGGCCTGCTGCTCGCCTGCGCCTCTCCTCAAGCGCAAATTCTCGGCGTCTCCACGGTGGCGGGCAACGTCGATCTCAAGCTGGCGACGCGCAACACGCGCGCCGTGCTGGCGCTGGCCGGGCGCCCCGACATCGCGGTCTGGCCGGGCTGCGCGCGCCCGCTATTGCGCGAAGCGGAGGATGCGAGCGCGGTGCATGGCGGTTCGGGCCTCGGCCATGCGGTCCTGCCCGAGCCCGCCGCGATAGCGGATCCCGGCAATGCGATCGATCAGATCCTCGCCGCCGCCAAGGCGCATCCGGGCGAGATCGTCCTCGTCGCCACCGGCCCGCTCACCAATATTGCGGTCGCACTGATGCGCGAGCCCGAATTGCCGAAAAGGCTGAAGCGCCTCGTGCTGATGGGCGGCGCCTTCACGGTCGGCGGCAATACGACGCCGGCCGCCGAGTTCAATATCTGGCACGACCCGGACGCGGCGCGCATCGTTTTCCGCAGCTTTGGCGGCGAAGGCGCGGCGCCGCTTGTGGCGGTCGGCCTCGACGTCACGCGCCAGACGCGGCTGACGCCCGAACATCTCGCCGCTCTCGCGCGCCGCTGCCAAGGCGCGCCGCACGCCCCCGCCCTGCTGCGATTCCTGGAGGATGCGACGCGGCATTATTTCGAATTCATCGAGAAGCGCGAGGGGCGCCGATTCTTCGTCATGCACGACCCGCTCGCCATAGCGGCGGCCATCGATCCGACCCTTATCGACACCAGCCCCGTTGCGGCCGATGTCGAGACGACGGGAACGCTGACCAGCGGCATGACGGTCGCTGACTGGCGCGGCGTGTGGCGGCGCCGGCCGAACGTTGAAGTGGCGACCGGCGTGCGGGCGGAGCGGATGATCGAGGAATTCATCGCGACGATGGAGAGGCTGGCGCGCCGCTAGCCAACGCGCCCGGGCTACGCGCCGAGCCGCGCTTTGATCCCCTCGGCGACGCGCAAGGCGTTGGCGATGATCGTCAGCGTCGGATTGACCGCGCCGATCGAGGGAAAGAAGCTGGCGTCGGCGAGGTAGAGATTGTCGAGCTCGTGCGCCTTGCAGTCGAGATCGAGCACCGACGTCGCCGGGTCTTCGCCAAAGCGCGCGGTTCCCGCCTGGTGCGCGGTGCCGCCGATCGGAACGTTTTGGCCGAAATAGAGGTTGCGCTCCAGCAGCACGGGATGCGCGCCGGCGGCGCCGAGGATCTGCTCCAGTTTCTTCTTGAGGCGGCGGTGCGCCTCCGTATTGCCTTCGGTCAAATCGAGCACCACGCGCTCGCCATCGTAAGAGATGCGATTTTCCGCGCGCGGCAGATCCTCGCTGGACAGCCAGAAATCCATCGAATGGCGCGCCATCTCCTCGAACGGCATTTTGGGAACCCATTCGAGCCAGCTCGGCAGCGCCTCGCCGCGGATCTGCGCGCCATGCGACGTCGCGCACATCTGGATGAGGCCGAGCGGATATTCCCAGTCGTCGGCGCTAAAGTAATAATCGCTGACGGCGAGGGTCTTCTGAAAGACGGTGTCGTTGGGCTCGCGCATGAGGGCCATCAGGATCGATTGATTGTGGCGCATGTAATTGCGCCCGACCTGGTCGGAGCCGTTGGCGAGGCCCTTGGGGTGCTTGTCGCTGGCCGACCGCAATAAAAGCAGCGCCGAAGAAAGCGCGCCGCAGGCGACGACGACGATCTCAGCGCTATAGCGCTCCGCTTCGCCCTCCCGCGTCACATGCACGCCCGTCACTTTCCTGCCGCTCGCGTCGGTCTCCAGTTTCGAGACATAGGCGCCGGTCCGCAGCGTCAGGTTGGGATAGGCCTTCAACGCGGGATCGACGCAGATCACCTGCGCATCCGCCTTGCCGTTCAAGAGGCAGGGAAAGCCGTCGAACGCGTCGCAGCGGATGCAGATGCTGGTCGGCGTCGGCTTGCCGTTCTTCTCGTCGAGCAGGATGCCGAGCGGCAGATGGAACGGGCGCAGGCCGTTCTGCGTCAGGCTCTGGCTCAAGGCCTCGACGGCCGGCTCGTGCGAGACGGGCGGGTGCGGAAACGGCCCGCTCGAAGGCGGTTCGGTCGGGTCTTCGCCGCGCTGGCCATGGACATGGAACAGGCGTTCGGCCTGCGCATAATAAGGCTCGAAGACGTCGTATTTCAGCGGCCAGGCCGGCGAGACGCCGTCGGCATGGACGATCTCGCCGAAGTCGCGCTCGCGCAGGCGCAGCAGCGCGGCGCCGTAGACCTTGGAATTTCCGCCGACATAATAATGCAGGCCAGGGTGAAAGCGGCTGCCGTCCGCGCCATACCAGGTTTCCTTGGCCTGATAGGCGCCATCGACGAAGACGACCTGCGAATCCCAGTTGGCGGGCGAACGCGGGAGGTAATCGCCGCGCTCCAGCAGCAGGATGCGCTTGCCGGTCGCCGCCACCCGTTGCGCGAGCGAAGCGCCGCCGGGGCCGCTCCCGATCACGATCAGATCGTAATGATTGTCCGCCATGCCGCGCCTTTCGTTCAGCCTCCGGTCGCAAAGCCTGGATAGAGCGTCATGCCGCCATCGACGAAGAGGGTCGATCCGACCACATAATCCGACTGATCCGAGGCGAGCCAGACGGCCGCGCGGGCGATGTCTTCGGGCTCGCCGATCCGCCCGTAGGGGATCAGCGTCATCAGCTGGTCGTAGGCCTCTTTGGTGTTCCAGGCCGACGCGTTGATGGGGGTGCGAATGGCGCCGGGCGCGATGGCGTTGACGCGAATGCGGCGCGGCGCGACTTCCTGCGCCAGGCTCTCCATCAGCAATTTGATGCCGCCCTTGGAGGTCGCATAATTGGCGTGCCCGCCCCAGGGAATCTCCTGATGCACCGAACTCATGCAGATGATCTTGCCGGCGGCGCAGGACACACCCGGCACGACGCCCCGACGCAGGAATTCGCGGATGGCCTCCCGCGCGCAGAGGAACTGGCCGGTCAGATTGACGCCGAGCACGGTGTTCCACTGCGCCATGGTCATCGTATGAAACGCCGAATCGCGCTGCAGGCCGGCATTGGCGACGAGGATGTCGATGGTCCCGAATTCACCGATCATGCGCTTGAACATGGCCGCGACCTGATCTTCCGAAGACACGTCGGCCTGATAGGCGAAAGCCTTGACGCCAAATCCCTTGATCTCGTCGACCACGGCGTTCGCCGAATCGTCGCCCTCAACATAATTGACGACGACGTCGGCCCCGGCCTGGCCTAACGCGATCGCGACGCCGCGGCCGATGCCGGAATTCGCGCCCGTCACCAGAGCCTTCTGACCGACCAGCGTCCTTGGAGGGGCGAGCGCGGGAGCGGTCGAGGCGGACGGCGAAGGGGCGGAGGCTGTTGTCATGGAGGATCTCCCGGCGCTGTCTCTTTGCCATCCGCAAGAGAGGGGGGCAACGCAGAAGCGCTAACGTTTGGCGGAGTTCGCCGTTCCCTCGCCTTTGTAAACGCAACGCTCGATCGAGTCGCGTGTTATGGTGGCGCAACCACGACTTTTCGAAATCTTGCGGCCTGGTCTTTCGAGCAGGCCAACCCCGCGCGGCGGCAGGAGACGAGCTTTGTCGAGCCTTCTGGTGATTTTCATCGCGCGGTGCCTGCTGGTTCTGCTGTTCCTGCCGTTCAGCGCGCTCGACAAGATCCTCAACTTCAAACAGGCTTTGGGACAGGCGGCGCAAGCGACGCCGTCGCGATCCCTTGCGACGATGCTCATCCTCGGCGGATTGGGCGTCGAGATTTTCATGTCGCTGGCCGTTCTGACCGGAATCGCCGATCGGCTGGCGGCCCTCATCCTCGCCGGCTATTGCCTGATCACCGCGATATTGTGGAAGCAATTCTGGAAGGCGCCGGACTTTCGCCTGCAGGGGGAAAGCCGGGGGCGCGAGACATTCTGGGATTTCCTGAAGAACCTCGCCGTCGCCGGGGGTTTTTTGATGCTGGCGTTCGGGACGAATGCGGCGGGCGTTCGAAGCTTCCTCGAAAATCCGCTTGGCTCCTCGCATCCCTACGCTATGGCCGATGCAAGGGGCGCTTCGTGACCGACAAGCCTGTCGTGCCGTACTGGCATTTGTGGACGGACGCGCAAGGCGTCAGCCATCTCAGCCGCTGCGCCATGACGAAATTCGCGCTGAAATCGATGCAGGCCCCCGCCGCTCCGCAATGGCAGGGCGAGAAGACCAGCGGCGCGATGTCGGCGATGGTCACCGTGCAGCCTGTCGGCTGGGTCGGCGAATGGCACGAAAATCCCAAGCCGCAATGGATCATCCCCCTGTCGGGCCGCTGGTTCGTGGAGGCGATGGACGGCCAGCGCGTCGAAATGGGAGCGGGCGAATTGTCGTTCGGCGGCGATCAGAACTGCCGCGCTTCGGACGGGCGGCGCAGCCATCGCTCCGGCACGGTCGGCCAGACTCCCGCCGTGCTGATGGTGTTCCAGTTCGAGGATACGGGGGCGCCCGCCTCGCCTTGCGCTTTCGAATGACCCGCGTTGGCAGGCTCGCCCGTTTCAGCCTGACGACGGGCGGCGCCGACCGGCTTGGCGCCTTCTACGAGCAGGCGCTCGGCTTTCGCAAAATAGCGATCGAACGACATTCGGGCGCGCGTTTCGAGAGCCTGATGGGCGTGGCCGGCGGCGCGAGGGGCCTCGTGCTCGGCCTTGGCGAGCAAGCGGTCGAACTGCTCGAATTCGCCGCGCCGGGCCGGCCTTATCCGCACGACGCCGCCTCGAGCGACCTGCTGTTCCAGCATTTGGCGATCGTCGTGGCGGATATGGGCGCGGCCTATCAAAGGCTTCTGGCCGCCCGGGGCTGGTGCGCGATTACCGAGGGGGGCCCGCAGCGCCTGCCCGACGCCTCGGGCGGCGTCACGGCGTTCAAGTTCCGCGATCCCGAGGGTCACCCTCTCGAACTGCTCGCCTTTCCCGAGGGCAACGCGCCGCCGCCGTGGCGCGCCACCCGCGGCGCCGGGCCGTGCCTTGGGATCGACCATTCCGCGATCAGCGTCGCCGATTCCGCGCGCAGCGCGGCGTTCTATGAAGCGCTCGGCTTTGCGGTTTCCGCGCGCTCGCACAATCATGGCCCCGAGCAGGCGCGGCTCGACGGGCTCCACGCTCCCGATGTCGAAGTGACCGCGCTCGTCCCGCGCCGGCCGACGCCGCATATCGAATTGTTGGGCTATCGCGCCGTCGCGCGCGGCGAGCCGGTTCGCCTGCGCAACAATGACGTTGCCGCCGCGCGTCTGGTGCTGGAGGCCTCAGGGCCAGCGCAGGCAGGCGCCGGCGCGAGGGTCCGTCGCGCGCTGTTCGATCCGGACGGCCATCATCTGTTGATCGATGAACCGGCGGAGGAGTGAGACATTCGACGTCGCTACGTCCCTTCGCGGGCGACCTGGGCCGCGGGGGCTGACGCCTTGTTTGCGTCGGCCCCGGCGAGCGCTGGCGACACATGGGCGGCGTCCGTTTGCTCCAACGGATTGAGCAGCAGCGCGATGAGGCCGGTCCAGCCTGTCTGATGCGAGGCGCCGAGGCCGCGTCCCGTGTCGCCATCGAAATATTCATAGAACAACAGGCGGTCGCGGAAGTTGACGTCTTCCCATTGCCGGCTGGATTCGCCCAGAAAAACGCGCCGCCCGGCGGCGTCCTTCAGGAACAGCCGCTGCAGGCGACGGGTCAGCTCCGCCGCGACGCCTTCCAGCGACAGAAACGTCCCCGATCCTGTCGGGCATTCGATCTGAAAGGAATCTCCATAGAATTTATGCAGCTTATGGAGCGCCTCCACGATGAGATAATTGATCGGCATCCAGACCGGGCCGCGCCAGTTCGAATTGCCGCCGTAGATTCTCGTCGTTCCTTCGCCCGGCGTATATTCCACGCTGAAGCTTTGGTCGCCGTGCTGGAACACGTAAGGGTGTTTCTCGTGGTATTTCGAGACGGACCGGATGCCGAAATCCGATAGGAATTCGGCCTCGTCCAGCATCCGCTTCAACACGCAATTCAGCCGGTGGCGCCGCATCAGCGACAGCAACCGATAGCCCTGGGGATTGGGTTCGCGCCAGTTCGACACGAGACGCGAAAGATCGGGGCGATGGCGCACGAACCAGTCCAGACGCTCGGCGAATTTCGGCAACTCGAGGGTGAAATCCTCGTGAAGAACCTCGACGGCGAGCAGAGGCACGAGGCCGACGATCGAGCGGATGCGCAGCAATTGGCCGGCATGGCCGGGGGTCCGCAGGACGTCGTAATAAAATTCGTCCTGGTCGTCCCAGAGGCCGGTGTAGTTCGCGCCGCCCGTGGCGTGAACGGCCTCGGCGATGTAAATGAAATGTTCGAAAAATTTCGTCGCCAGATCCTCGAAGACGTGGTTGCGCAGCGACAGCTCCAGCGCGATGCGCATCATGCTGAGCGCAAAAGTCGAAACCCAGGCGGTGCCGTCGGACTGGTCGAGATAGCCGCCGTCCGGCAGCGGCGTCCTGAGATCGAACAGCCCGATATTGTCGAGGCCCAGGAAGCCGCCTTGAAAAATGTTGCGCCCGTCATGGTCCTCGCGATTGACCCACCACGTGAAGTTCAGCATCAATTTATGAAAGACGCGCTCCAGGAACACCGCGTCGCCGACCCCCGTCTCCTTGCGGTCGATCTCGTAAATCTGCAGCGCGGCCCATGCCTGGACGGGCGGATTCACGTCGCTGAAATTCCATTCGTAGGCGGGCATCTGGCCATCGGGATGGAGCGAGCGCGCCTGGGTCAGCAGGATGAGCTGGGCTTTGGCGAATTGCGGATCGATGCGCGCGAAAGTCACGCAATGGAACGCCAGGTCCCAGGCCGCGAACCAGGGATATTCCCACGCATCCGGCATCGACAGGATGTCGCCGGGGGAGACATTGCCGATGTCGCCCATGGCGAAATGGTCCCAATTGGCGTTTCGCCCGCCAAGGCGCGGCGGGGGCGGCGCCGGCTGCAGCGGATCGCCCTGCAGCCAGCGGCGCACGTCATAGCCGTAGAACTGCTTGCACCACAGCATTCCCGCGAACGCCTGACGCTGCACCAGCCGCTGATCGGCATTCTCGATCCCCGCTTGCACGGCGGCGTAGAACGCGTCCGCTTCGGCGCGCCGCGTCGCAAAGACGGCGGCAAAATCGACGGCCGGCGCCGAGCCGTCGCTCGGCCGCAATCTCGCGTGAACGGAGCGGCTTTCGCCGGCGGGAATATCGAGGATGCAATGGGCGGCCGCCTTGGTTCCGCGCCGCGCCGGGTTCACCGCCGCCTTCTTGCCCTCGACCACCGCGTCGTTGATCGCGTCCTTGAACCAGCCTTGGATTTGCGCGCCGTAGAGCCGGTTCACATTGGTCTCATTGTCGCAAAACAGCCATTCACCGACGTCTTCGCACAGCATCTGCATCGGCGGCAGATTGGGATGGCTGACGAGGATCGTGTTGGAATCGTGCGCCTCGAGGCGAGGATTGACCACGGTCGGGCCCCAGGACCAGATGTCGCGCGCCCAGATTTGCGGCAGCACATGGAGCGTGGCGGCCGCCGGCCCGCGATTATAGGCGGTGATCCGCAGCAGAATGTCGTCCGGCGCGGCTTTCGCATATTCGATCTCGACGTCGAAATAGCGGTTGCCGTCGAAGATTCCGGTGTCGATCAATTCGTATTCGCGCTCATTCAATCCGCGCGCCGCGTTGACCGCGACGAGATCGGCGTAGGGAAACGCGGCCTGCGGATATTTGTAGAGCATTTTCATATAGGCGTGGCTCGGGACGCCATCGAGGTAGTAATAGAGCTCCTTGACGTCCTCGCCGTGATTGCCCTCCGCATTGGTCAGGCCGAACAGCCGCTCCTTCAAGATTGCGTCGCGGCCGTTCCACAGCGCGACGCCGAGGCAGATTTGCAGCTTGTCGTCGGCGAATCCGCCGAGGCCGTCTTCGCCCCAGCGATAGGCGCGGCTGCGCGCATGGTCGTGGGGAAAATATTCCCAGGCCGAGCCGTCGGCGCTGTAGTCCTCGCGCACGGTGCCCCATTGCCGCTCGCTTAAATACGGGCCCCATCGGCGCCAGGGCGCGCCCGAGGCGATGCCGGCGAGGCGAAGTCCCTCCTGCGTGTCGCGAACTCGGGCGCCCGGGGAATCAGGCGTTTCTGTCGTCACCGGCTTTTGCTTTCGCCCTGCCTCATGCCGCCGCTATGGCCTCGATCTCGAGGAGGAAATCGGGACCATAAAGTTTCGATGCCTCGATCAGCGTCACCGCCGGCGCGGCAGGCGGCGCGACGGTCGCAAAGAAGCGATTGCGCGCCTCGCGATAGGTGGAAAGATCGGCCATGTCGCGCAGGAAAACGGTCAGCTTGACCAGATTGGCCGCGGTGCAGCCGACCGCCTCCAGCGCGAGGGCGAGGTTGAGGAAAACCTGTTCGGCCTGCGCGGCAAAATCATCCTTGCCAATCAGTCCGCCTTCCCTATCCAGCGCGGTCTGCCCGGCGATGAAGAAAAGGCGAGCGACGCGCACCTCCACGACCTGCGAATAGCCGGGCGGCGGACCGAGTTCGGGCGGATTGAGGCGCCGGATCGGCGGGATTGGATCGCCATGCATCGGAAGTCTCCCCTATGGGTTCGTGACCCCGCGACATCATAATCGTTGTTTGGCCGGAAAGTTGCGGGCAAGCGTCAGCCAGCCGTTTCTCCAACGATCCTGGCGTGATCGCGCACGGTGACGTAGCGCATCGGCGCGTCTTCTTCGATCGGGGCGAAGGGAGCAAGCGGCGGCTGGAAATAATTGTCGGTCGCATCGTCATTGGCGAGCGAGACTTCGCCGGCCAATACCGCGCCGCCTTCCGCCCAGAAGGAATGGGCGATGAAGGGATCGATCGTCAGGCTCTCGCCGGGCTCCAGCGTCACCCGCGCGCCCGGCGCAAGATCGAGCGTTTCGGCGTCTTTCAGCGCGCCGAAGCGCTCGTCGAGCTGGGCGCCTGCCGCATCGACCTTGCATAATTCGACGATGAACCGCGCGCCGCCGCGATTCAAAATGTCTTCGGTCTTGACGACATGATAGTGACGGGGCGTGACCTGGCCGTCCTCCGCCATCATCGCCTTCTCGCCATAGAGACGGCCGCCGCCGGCAGCGAGATTCCGCCAATCGCCCATTCGCGCGGTGAAAACGCTGAGACCTTGCGCGGCATAGGCGCCGGGCGCGAATTCAACCACGTTCCAGCCGAGTCCCGCCGCGCGGATGAGCCGCGCCGAAGCCGCTTGCGCGCGATATTGCGCCTCGCTCCATTGCGCGAAGGGCGGCAGCTTGAACCGGCAGCGATCGCAAAGTTCGAGCATCGCTTCGATGCGGCGATCGATGAAGGAACGGCGCATTCGGCGGCCTCGTTGAAAATGAGATTTGTATGGAAAAACGCTATTTTGCCCGGGCAGCGCGCTCGATGCCAGCCAGCACCATCGCGCGAGCTTCCGCCGCATCGCCCCACCTGGTGATCTTGACCCATTTGTTGGGCTCCAGATCCTTGTAATGGGCGAAGAAATGCTCGATCTGCTTCAAGGTGATCTCAGGGAGATCGGTGAAATTATCGATGCGCGCATAGCGCTGGGTGAGCTTGGCGGACGGCACGGCGAGAAGCTTTTCGTCGCCCCCCGCCTCGTCCTCCATCAGCAAGACGCCGACGATCTTGCAGCTCATGATGGCGCCGGGAATGATCGCCCGCGTATTGGCGACGATGACGTCGCAAGGATCGCCGTCGCCTGACAGCGTATGGGGAATGAAGCCGTAATTGCCGGGATAGCGCATCGACGTATAGAGGAACCGGTCGACGACGAGCGCGCCGACCTTCTTGTCCATCTCGTATTTGATCGGCTCGCCGCCGATCGGCACTTCGATCACGACATTGACTTCATGGGGCGGGTTGGCGCCGATGGAAATGGCGTCGACATTCATGATCGAGCTCCCGGCGAGGCGAATTGGCGCTGATTAAGCTGGATTTGGCCGCCAACACAAGGCGGGCCGTCGCCGGGCCGGCATCACTCGAAGCCGAAGGCGACGCGCTCGCGCGTTTCCTGGCCGAATTTCTCATGGGCGCGGCGCACGACGCGCCCGCCGAGGCGGCCGTAGAACGCCAGCGCGCGCTCATTGTCGGCCAAGGCCCAGACCAGGAACGAGCGATAGCCGTGGTCGGCCAGATCCTTTTGCGCGGCCTCGAACATGCGCCGTCCGAAGCCGCCGCCCTGATATTCGGGCGCGAGGTAAAGCTCGAATATTTCGCCGCTATAGGTCAAGGCCGGCACGCGGTTGCGGCCATAGCTGACATAGCCGGCGATCTTGTCGCCAAAATCCAGCACCAGCAGCCGCGAGCCGCGCGCAATCGCATTGCGCCACCATAAAGGCCCGCGCCGGGCGATCATCCGCTCCAGCTCGCGGCCGGGGATGACGCCCTGATAGGCGTCGCGCCAAGCCGCATCGTGCACATCGGCGATGCTCGTTTCATCGCCGTCGCGCGCCATCCGGATCGATATGAGTGTGTCGACCATGAGCTGGATGTTAAGTCCGCCGGAGGCTTCCCCGCAAGGTCTTGACAGAGGCGAATCTGAACATTTCTGACAGCCGGCGGAATTGACTGGCGGTTTTCTGTAAAAAATAAGCGTTGCAGGTGGCGGCAAACTAGCTCGCGCTCGCTGCGCGGCGCTGCGAAGGCGCCGCGACATTGGCGATCACCTCGCCGAACGGGCCGCCGTGTCGCGCCGGCCCTAGATTCGCGCCGGTGGTCGCTTTGAGCGGCAGTTTGGGAAACACCAGTTCGGCGAAGCGATAGCATTCTTCCAAATGGGGATAGCCCGAGAGGATGAAGCGGTCGATGCCGAGCTTCATATATTCCTTCATCCGTTCGGCCACTTCGTCGGGATTGCCGACCAGCGCGGTGCCGGCGCCGCCGCGCACGAGGCCGACGCCGGCCCACAGATTTGGGCTGACTTCCAGCTTTTCGCGCCGCCCGCCATGCAGCGCCGCCATGCGCTTCTGTCCGACGGAATCGAAATGGGCGAAGGATTTTTGCGCGGTGGCGATCGCCTCGTCGTCGAGCTTGGATATCAGGCTGTCGGCGGCGCGCCAGGCCTCGGCCGAGGTCTCCCGCACAATCACATGCAGGCGGATGCCGAACGACAAGGTCCTGCCGCGCTCGGCCGCCAGCGCGCGCGCCTTGGCAATTTTTTGCGCGACGTCGTTGGGCGGCTCGCCCCAGGTCAGATAGACATCGACATGGTCGGCGGCGACGCGATTGCCGGCGTCCGACGAGCCGCCGAAATAGAGCGGCGGATGCGGTTTTTGCGCGGGGGGATAGATCAGCTTGCCGCCTTCGACTTCGATATGCGCGCCTTTGAAGGATACTTTTTCGCCCGCCAGCAGCTTGCGATAGACGGTGAGAAATTCATCGGTCACCGCGTAACGCTCGGCATGGTCGTAGAAAATGCCGTCGCCCCTAAGCTCGACTGGGTCGCCGCCGGTGACGACATTGATCAGCAGGCGTCCTTCCGAAAGGCGGTCGAGCGTCGCGGTCATGCGCGCGGCGACGGTCGGCGTCTGCAAGCCTGGCCGCACGGCGACCAGAAAGCGCAGTCGCTGCGTCAACGGCGCCATCGCCGAGGCGACGACCCAGGAGTCCTCGCAGGATTTGCCGGTTGGCAGCAGCACGCCGAAATAGCCGAGTTCGTCCGCCGCGCGGGCGATCTGGCCGAGATAGTTCAACGTGATGTGGCGCGCGTTGACGTCGCTGCCGAGATAGCGGCCGTCGCCATGGGTCGGCAGGAACCACAACACGTCCGTCTCACTGGCGGCGGGCGGCAGATCGTTAGCGTTGGTCATAGCGGTTCCTTCTTGGGCGCGAGCCCGATCGCCTTCCATTCTGTTCAATATTATATTCTTTGTCTATAGGAATTATATTGTGATATGAATGGCATCAGGATAGGGTTGCGGACCCCGCCGCCGCGCCGCGCCAAATGCGATGCCGCGAACGACCGAAGGATTGGCGATGAACGGTTTTTTTGGAAAAATCACCCGCGCCGTCGCCACCGCGACGGTCCTTGCCGCTTTGGCCGTCGGCGGCGCTGAGGCCGCCGACAAGACCGTGCGCGTCGGCTATCAGAAATACGGCACGTTCCTGCTTCTGAAGGCGCGCGGGCTGTTCGAGAAAAAACTCGAGCCGCTCGGCTTTTCCGTCGCCTGGACCGAATTTCCCGGCGGCCCGCAATTGCTCGAAGCGCTCAATGTCGGCGCGCTGGATTTCGGCATTACCGGCGAGGCGCCGCCGATCTTCGCGCAGGCGGCCGGAGCGCCGCTCGTCTATGTCGGCAATGAACCCCCGGCCCCGCTAAGCGAGGCGATCCTGGTGCCCAAGGACAGCCCGATCCACAGCGTCGCCGAACTCAAGGGCAAGAGCGTCGCGCTGAACAAGGGCTCGAACGTCCACTATCTCCTGGTCAAGGCGCTCGAAAAGGCCGGTCTCCAATATTCCGACGTCAAGACGGTCTTCCTGGCGCCGGCCGACGCGCGCGCCGCGTTCGAACATGGCTCGGTCGACGCCTGGGCGATCTGGGACCCGTTCCAGGCCGCCGCCGAACTGACGCTCGAAGCCCGCACCATCGCCAACGGCGAGGGCGGCGTTGCGGCAAACCGCCAGTTTTATCTTGGCGAGCAGAAATTCGTGGCGGCCAATCCAGCGGTTGTCGAGGCGTTGCTGGCCTCGATCAAGGAAATCGACGCCTGGGCCAAGGACAATGTCGATCAGGCCGCCGACGAACTGAGCGCGGCCGTCGGCATTCCCGCGCCGATCCTCAAACTGGCGCTGAGCCGCCAGTCCTGGGGCGCCCAGGCGATCACGGCGCAAGTCGCGAGCGACCAGCAGAAGATCGCCGATGCGTTCTACGGCCTTGGGCTCATCCCCAAACCGATCAAGATCGGCGAGGTCGTTCGCGGCGGCGGCAGCTGACGCGGCGCAGAGGGGGAACCCATGTCGATCGCCAAGACGCGCGCGCCGTCCTTTCGCCTGCCCGACGGCGCCGTCGGGTGGATTCTTCCCCTCGCGCTGATTGTCGGCTGGGAAATCGCGGCGGATGGCGGCCTTATCGCGGCGCGCGTCTTGCCGGCGCCCAGCGCCGTGATGCGCGCCCTCTGGGTGACGTGGCGGAACGGCACGCTGGCGCCGAATATCGCGGTCAGCGCGGGCCGCGCCTTGCAGGGCCTGCTGATCGGCGGCCTCATCGGCTTTGCGCTCGGCATCGTCAACGGACTGTGGAGGCCGGCCGAGGCGGCGCTCGATTCTTCGCTGCAGATGCTGCGCAACATCCCGCATCTGGCCATCATTCCGCTCGTCATCCTGTGGTTCGGCATCGGCGAGGAAGCGAAGATTTTCCTTGTGTCGATCGGCGTGCTGTTTCCCGTCTACATCAACACCTATCACGGGGTGCGCACCATCGATCCGGGATTGGTCGAAATGGCCCGCGTCTATGGCCTTGGCCCCTTCGCGCTTTTCTGGCGCGTCATCCTGCCGGGCGCCCTGCCCTCGATTTTCGTCGGATTGCGTTACGGCCTCGGCATCATGTGGCTGACCCTCATCGTCGCCGAGACGATCTCGGCCTCCTCCGGCATCGGCTACATGACGATGAACGCGCGCGAATTCCTGCAGACCGACGTCGTGCTGCTCGGCATTGTCATCTATGCGCTGCTTGGAAAATTCTCGGACCTCATCACGAAATTCTGCGAAAACGCGGCGCTCTCCTGGCATCCAAGCTACGCCAAACCGGCCGAGCGGCGCCCATGAGCTCGCAAGCGCAGCTTCTGCAGATTCCGCCTCTGGCCTCCTCCCTCCGCCTCCCCGTCGAAATTGCGCGCCAGGCGCCGGCTTCTCCGCCCGCCCGCGGCGGCGGGCTACCGATCGAACTGCGCGCCGTCTCCAAGGCTTTTGGCCAACGCGAGGTGCTGAAAGGCCTGGATCTGAACGTTGAGGCCGGCGAATTCGTCGTCGTGGTCGGACGTTCGGGCGGCGGCAAATCGACTTTGCTGCGGCTTGTCGCCGGGCTGGATCGGCCAAGCGCGGGGACGATCGTCATCGACAACCAGGCCGTCGCCGGGCTGCGGCGGACCACGCGCATGATGTTCCAGGATGCGCGGTTGCTGCCCTGGCAAACGGTCATCGGCAATGTCGGCATCGCGCGCGGACCGCAATGGCGCCGCCATGCGCTGGACGCGCTGGAGGCGGTTGGCCTGGCCGATCGCGCGGAGGACTGGCCGCGCATCCTGTCGGGCGGACAGCGCCAGCGCGTCGCTCTCGCCCGCGCGCTCGTCGGCCGCCCCAGCGTTCTGCTGCTCGACGAACCGTTTGGCGCGCTCGACGCTTTGACCCGCCTCGAAATGCACCAGCTCTTGAAGGGCCTCTGGCGCGAACATGGCTTCACCGCCATCCTCATCACTCACGACGTCGCCGAGGCGGCGGCCCTGGCGGAGCGGGTGTTGGCGCTGCGCGAGGGAAGCATCGCGCTCGATCTGCCGATCCCCCATAACCGGCAGCGGCGAGCGGCGGGCGAGACGGAACTGGCCGCCCTTCAGGCGCGTATTCTGGCGGCGGTCTGACCAGCGCCCTGGACGATCGCGCGAGGTCGGCGATGCAACCAGCCCCGGCTGGCCGCAAGGAGGCGCTCCAGTTCCAGGCAAGCCAGGCGTGCTTGGTTCAAGGTTATGCCCGCGCCGGCAGATGATATCTTTTGGGAAACTCTGACTTCGCTCATCGAGGTCAAAGCGCGGCTGCAATCGTGCCTGTCGCAACAACCCGAATACCGCGCGCTGGTGATTCTCGACCAAACAATCTCGCAGCTTAGCGACATCCTGGCGCTCGGCGACGAAGCGATGGTCGCCGGCGGGCTCGCCGATCCGGCGGCGGATGCGCGGATTGCAGCGAACGCTGTTCGCGAGATCGAGGGGCCGGCCCCCAATGACGCGCCCGCCGAGGACCGCCGCACCGATAGCGCGCTGGCCATCGCCGACGCGCTGAACGAAATATCGAGCGTCGTCGATGGGCCGCTTGCCAAGGCAGCCCCCTTCCGCTTCGTCGCGCCCGCCTATGAGCCTCCCAACGCCGCGCCAGACGCCGGGCCGCGCGAGGATCGCCTTGGCGACGCCGCGCAAGCCAGCGCCGGCGCGGTCAACGGTTTTGCGGCCGTCGCGATCGCGCGGCTTCCGCGAGCCGCCATCCTGAGGGTCGCTGCGCTCGACGAGCCCCCGCGCGCCGCGCCGCGCGACGATCGCCTCGCGGATATGGCGCGGCCGATCGGTGTCTTGGCCGACGAGCCCGGCGCCGCGAACGCGCCCGATCCCGTCCCCGACATTTCCGGTATGGCCGCCTTATACGATTCGGCGCGCGCCGCGTCGGGAATTGCGCCGCGCGAGGATCGCGGCGCGGAGACGCCGGGCGGGCCGGCTGCCGCCATGGGCGATGCGAAGGCCGTCGCGCCGAATTCCGCAAATCCTGGAGGTCCTCCCCTGGAGGCGCCGCCCACTCAGGCTGCGGCGTCCGGACTCGCGGCCGCCCTCTACGAATCGGCGGGCGACGCGCCCGACGCAGCCCATCCCGAAGATCGTCTTGGCGACGCGCCCCTTCCGCCGTCGGGCGCGGCGGACGAAGCGGCCAGCGCCGCCCCGGAGGCGTTCGATCGGATCCTCGCCAAATCCGCGCAAACAGTCTCGCCTGCGGCGAAATCGCCCGCCAGCGGAAGCTATTCGCCCCTTGTCGCCGGGCAGCGCCTGATCCAGGCCCGCCGGCATTGATCGAACCGCTTTATTCGGCCGCCTGCGGACGCTCTTCGCTCCAGTCCTGCGCCTCATGTTCGCCCTGCCCTTCCGGGACGGCGCTACGCGGGCTCCGGCGCGACAGCCAATTGGAGAGGCGGTCGAGATAGATATAGATGACCGGCGTCGTGAACAGCGTCAGCGCCTGGCTGACCAGAAGTCCGCCGACCATCGCATAGCCGAGCGGCTGGCGCAGTTCCGAACCGGTGCCCGTCCCGAGCATCAGCGGCACGCCGCCCAGCATGGCGGCCATCGTCGTCATCATGATGGGGCGGAAGCGCAGCAGCGCCGCCTTGCGGATCGATTGTTCCGTCGACAAGTGCTCGGCGCGCTCGGCGGCTATGGCGAAATCGACCATCATGATGCCGTTCTTCTTGACGATGCCGATCAGCAGAATGAGGCCGATCAAGCCGATCAGGCTGAACTCGAAGCCGAACAGCATCAGCGTCGCCAGCGCGCCAAAGCCAGCCGACGGCAGGGTCGAAAGAATCGTCAGCGGGTGGATGAAGCTTTCATAGAGAACGCCAAGGATCAGATAGACGACGATCAGCGCCGCCAGGATCAGCAGCGGCACGGTAGCAAGCGAATCCTGGAACGCCTGGGCGTTGCCCTGAAAAGTCGTCGTGAGCGCGGGCGGCAGTTTCATTTCGGCTTGCGCGTTCTGGATCGCCACCGTCGCCTGGCCAAGCGCCACTCCCGGCGCGAGATTGAAGCTGATCGTCACCGCGGGAAATTGCGCCTGATGGCTGATCGACAGCGGCTGCACTTTGGCCGTCGTCCATTTGGCGAAAGCGCTCAGCGGCACCATTTGCCCGGTCGAGGGCGAACGTATGTAGAGCTTGTCGAGCGTCCCGGGGTCGCCCTGCATCTGGGGCAGGATTTCCTCGATCACATGGTAGGTGTTGAGCTGCGTGAAATATTGCGTCACCTGCCGCTGCCCGAAGGCGTCGTATAGCGTGTCGTCGATCAGTTGCGGCTCGATGCCGAAGCGCGAGGCCATGTCGCGGTCGATGGCGATGGTCATCGTCGTGCCGGCGGTCTGCTGGTCGGTGGCGACGTCGCGCAATTCCGGCAGCGCCTTGAACTTGTCGAGCATCTTGGGCGCCCAGGAATTCAGTTCGTCGATATTGGCGTCCTGGACCGTATATTGAAACTGCGTGCGCGATGCCCTGGCGCCGACATTGACGTCCTGCGCCGCCTGCAGGAACAGCCGCGCGCCCTCCACCTTGGCGAGTTTGGGACGCAGCCGCGCGATGATTTGGAAGGCGTTCGCCGTGCGCTCGTCGCGCGGCTTCAGCGTAATGAACATGCGCCCATTGTTCTGCGCGCCATTGCCGACGCCGGCCCCAAGCGCCATGGCGACCGTGTCGACATCCGGATCGGCCTGCACGATAGCGCCGAGCTGCTCCTGCTTTCGCTTCATCTCGGCAAAGGACACGTCCTGCGCCGCGTCCGAATTGCCGAACAGGATGCCGGTGTCCTGCTGCGGGAAAAAACCTTTGGGGATGACGACGAACAGATAGCCGGTCGCAACGAGAGTGGCCAGAAACACGCAGAGGGTCGCGAATTGGTGGCGCAGAACGATGTCGAGCCCGCGCTCGTAGCCTTTGGCCATCGCCTCGAAGCCGCGCTCGCTCCATGCGTAGACTCGGCCGTGCCGCTCGTCCTTATGGGCTTTGAGAAAACGCGAGGCCATCATAGGCGTCAAAGTCAAAGCCACGAAAGCCGAAACGCCAATGGTCATCGCCAGCGTGACCGCGAATTCGCGGAACAGGCGCCCGATGATGCCGCTCATCAACAGCAGCGGGATCAACACCGCGATCAGCGACAGCGAAATCGACAGGATGGTGAAGCCGATTTCCCCGGCGCCCTTCAGCGCGGCGGCGAGCGGCTTCTCGCCCTGCTCGACATAGCGGGTGATGTTCTCCAGCATGACGATGGCGTCGTCGACGACGAAACCGACCGCGATGGTGAGCGCCATCAGCGACAGATTGTCGAGCGTATAGCGCGCCATCCACATCAGGCCGCACGCGCCAAGCAAGGCCAGCGGCACCGTGATGCTGGGAATGATGGTCGCTCTTATGCTGCGCAGAAAGACAAAGATCACCATCACCACCAGCGCGATGGTGAGGGCCAGCGTGAACTGCACGTCGTGCAGCGAGGCGCGGATGGTCGTCGTGCGGTCCGACAGCACCGTCACGTGAATCGTCGGCGGGATCGCCGCCTCGAGATGGGAGATCGTCTGCTTGATCTTGTCGACCGTGTTGACGACATTGGCGCCGGGGATTTTGAAAATGACGAGAAACACGTCGCGTTTGCCGTTGCCCCAGGCGGCCTGCTTGGCGTCCTCCGGGCCGACGACGGCCTTGCCGATGTCGCGCACCCGCAACGGCGCGCCGTTGCGATAGGCGACGATGAAATTGTCCCATTGTTTGGGATCGACCATCTGGTCGTTGTCGAAAATCGTGAAGGCCTGCTTCGTTCCGTCGATGGTGCCCTTCGGGCCGTCGACCGTGGCGAGGGCGATTTGCGCGCGCACGTCTTCGAGCTGCAGGTTCTTTTCGACCAGCTTGGCGGGGTCGATCTGGATGCGGATCGCCGGCTTCTGCTGTCCGCCGATTCCCACCAGAGAGACGCCGGAAAGCTGGCTGATCTGCTGGGCCAGGATGTTTTCCGCGTCGTCGTCGACTTCGGTGATCGGCGCGACATCGGACGCCACCGACAGGATGAGGATGGGCGTATCGGCGGGATTGGTTTTTCGGTAGGTCGGCGGACTCGGCAGGTTCTTTGGCAAATAGCCGGCGGCGGCGTTCAGCGCGCCCAGAATGTCGTTGGCGGCCGCGTCGATGTTGCGGTCGAGATCGAATTGAACGCTGATCGAGGTCGCGCCAAGCGAACTCGTCGAGGTCATCTGGGTGACGCCAGGGATCTGCGCGACCTGCCGCTCGATCGGCTGGGCGACGGACGAGGCCATCGTATCGGGTGAAGCGCCGGGAAGCGCGGCGCTGATCTGGATGGTCGGAAAATCGATCTGCGGCAGCGGGGCGACGCCCAATAGGGGATAAGCGGCGATGCCGCCGAGCAGGATCGCGGCCATCAATAGCGTCGTAGCGACGGGATGGCGGATGAAGGGGCCGGAAATGCCTCCGCTCATGAACCTTAGCTCCCCGTATTGGCGGCCGTGTCGATCGCCACGGGCGAACCCGGTTGAAGCACGTATTGCCCGACCGTCACCACGCGGTCGCCCTCGTTCACCCCTTTATCGATGACCGCCTGATCCTCGTCCTCATGCGAGACGACGATCGGCCGCATCGCGGCGCGGTTCTGATCGTCGACGACGAACACGAAAAGTCCGTTGGCGCTGCGCTGGACCGCCGTCTCCGGCACGACGAGCGCATTTTTCAACACGCCGATCGTCAGGCGCGTCGACACGGCCAGGCCCGGCCAAAGGGCGTCGTCCTTGTTTTCGAACTCGGCCTTCAGGCGGATCGAGCCGGCGTTCACATCGACCTGATTGTCGGTCAGCGTCAGACGGCCGCTCGCCAGGATCTTGGAATCGTCCGAATTCTTGACCTGCACCTCGGGCGTTCCGCCGGCCAGCGCGGCGTTGATGGGCGTCACGTCATTTTCAGGCGCGCTGAAGACGACGCTGATCGGCTGCAATTGAGCGATCGTGACGATGCCGGTTTGCTGGGCCGCCGAAACGATATTGCCCTCGTCGACGAGACGGAAGCCGGTTCGCCCGGAGATCGGCGCGCGGATCGTCGTATAGTCGAGCTGCACCGCCGCGGCGTCGATCGAAGCGGCGTCGGCGGCGATCTGGGCGATCAACTGCGAAACGAGCGCGTTCTGGGTGTCGAGCTGCTGCTGGGTGGCGAAGCTTTGCTTGGCGAGCGTCACATCGCGCTGGAGATCGAGCTTGGCGTTGGCCAGATTGGCTTCGTCCTGGGTCTTCTTGGCTTTCGATTGATCGAGCGCGGCCTGATAGGGGCGCGGATCGATCTGGGCGATCAGATCGCCCGCCTTGACCATTTGACCTTCGGTAAAGCCGATCTTGACCACCTGGCCATCGACGCGCGGGCGCACCGTGACCGTATTGAAGGCCTGAACCTGGCCGAGCCCCTCCAGATAGAGCGGATAATCGGCGCGCTTGGCTGGCGCGACGGACACCAGGGCCGGCGGGGGACCCTTCGCTTCGGCCGGCGCGGGCGCAGCGGGACGCTGCTTCAGCCCGTCGGGCAACAGATCGTGCAATTTGCGCGCATAGACGCCCGCCGCCGGCGCCCATTTCTCCGACGCCTCCGGCGCATAGACGCTGTACAGGGCGGCGGCGACGATCAGCGCCGCCGTCCAGACAAATCCGCGAACGCTCATTCTTCGATCGCTCCTGCCCGTTTGGCGCGCAACCGCCGCTCTCCCGCCACGCCGCAATCATCGAACGTCAGCCAATTCGAACGGCCATTCCGCCATGCCAATAGCAGCGATCTTATGAAAAAACACCCAACCGGCGGGAAGCGATCCACGATTTGCGATGAATTATTCGTGAGCGCGAGAACAGGCTCAGGCGGTGGAAGAATAAGGCCAGTCTCAAGCGTCCAGTCGCCGCCCGCCGGCCGCGACGACATCTTGCGATCGAAGTTTTCTTACCCCTTCGACTTGCTCAATATTCGCCTTACTTACCGGCGCGATGCGCGCGCGACCCTCGATCGCGTGGGGATATGCCCCATCGGACTGCGCCCTCGCCCGTCGAAGCCCCGGGCCAGCCAAGCATATTTCGGGCCAAACTCCGCCAATCGGAGTGCATGGAATGGAAGCGTTTCCCTTAGAGAAGGCCCCAGCTCACATCCGGCGCGCGACGAGGCGCAGATACGCGCCATAGGAACTGGCGGAGAGGTCGTCGGCGCATTTCAGCAGCTCATCGACCGTAATCCATCCCTGCAGGAACGCGATCTCTTCGGGGCAGGCGACCTTGAACCGCTGCCTTTTCTCAAGCGCGCGAATGAACTCGGCCGCCTCCAGCAGCGCATCGGGCGTGCCGGTGTCGAGCCAGGCGAAGCCGCGGCCCATTTTCTCGACATTGAGTTCGCCTCGTTCGAGGTAGACCCGGTTGAGATCGGTTATCTCGAGTTCGCCGCGCGCCGAAGGCTTGAGCGTCGCCGCGATTTCGGCCGCGTGTTCGTCGTAAAAATAGAGTCCGGTCACCGCCCAGGAGGAGTTTGGCCGCTGCGGCTTCTCCTCGATGGATATCGCCTTGCCGTCCGGGCCGAACTCGACAACGCCGTAACGCTCGGGATCCTGCACGTGATAGGCGAACACGCTGGCCCCCGGCGCAGCGCGGCTCGTCGCTTCGCGCAGGAGCTCCGACAGGCCGTGACCGTAAAAGAGATTGTCGCCGAGCACGAGCGCCGAGCGGCGGCCCGCGACAAAATCGGCGCCGATGATATAGGCCTGCGCAAGGCCGCCCGGCCTTGGCTGCTCGACGTAGTCAAGTTCGAGCCCCCATTGCGAGCCGTCGCCGAGCAGGCGGCGAAACAGCGGCAGGTCCAACGGCGTCGAGATGACGAGGATTTGGCGGATGCCGGCCAGCATCAGCGTGGTGAGGGGGTAATAGATCATCGGTTTGTCGTAGATCGGCAAAAGCTGCTTGGACACAACCTGAGTGATCGGATGGAGCCGCGTGCCGCTGCCGCCGGCCAGAATAATGCCCCGCATTTCGCCCTCAGTTTGTTTGGCTTGCCAGGAGGCGCGATATGCAGGACGCGACCGCCTGCCGCCAAGCGGCGAGTTCGATCATAGCCGCCGCGTGAAGTCGAGAGCCCTCGACCGGGGAATCGGCGAGCTGCTTCATCGGCTTGGCCGCCCGCCTATACCGCAACGCCAAACCTTTGCCCCTGATAGGCGCCCGACCGGATCGCCTCCCACCAGTCCCTGTTGTCGAGATACCAGCGAACGGTCTTGCGCAAGCCGGATTCAAAGGTTTCGCGCGGGCGCCAGCCGAGTTCGCGCTGGATCTTCGAACAGTCGATCGCGTAGCGGAAATCATGGCCGGGGCGATCCTCGACATAGGCGATAAGTTGGCGGCGCGGATCGGCGCCGATGTCGGGACGCATTTCATCGACCAGATCGCAAATCATGTTGACCACGTCGATATTTCGCCGCTCGTTGACGCCGCCGATATTGTAGGTCTCGCCGACGCGGCCCCGCTCGATCACGCAAAGCAGCGCCTCGACATGGTCGTCGACGAACAGCCAGTCGCGCACGTTCTCGCCCCTTCCGTAGACCGGCAGCGGCTTGCGCTCCAAGGCGTTCAAGATCATCAGCGGAATCAGTTTTTCGGGAAAATGATACGGCCCGTAATTGTTGGAGCAATTGGTCGCCACCGCAGGCAAGCCATAAGTGTGGCGCCAGGCGCGCACCAGATGATCGGACCCCGCCTTTGACGCGGAATAGGGCGAATTGGGCGCATAGGGGCTGTCCTCGCAGAACAGGCCCTCGGGCCCAAGCGAGCCGAACACTTCGTCGGTCGAAATATGCAGGAAGCGGAAATCGTCGCGCGCCGTCCCGCTCAATCCCCATCGGTAATCCTGAGCGGCGTGAAGCAGCACGTAAGTGCCCACGACATTCGTCTGAATGAAGGCGGCGGGAGCGTCGATCGAGCGGTCGACATGGCTCTCGGCGGCCAGATGCATGACGACATCCGGGCGAAACCTGTGCAACGCCGCGCGCACCGCCTTCGCATCGCAAATATCGGCGCGCACGAATTCGAAACGCGGATTCTGCGCCACGCCGGCGAGCGAGGCCAGATTGCCGGCATAAGTGAGCTTGTCGAAGACGCAAACCTGATGCGGGGATTGGGCGATCAGCCGGCGCACGAGCGCCGATCCGATGAAGCCGGCGCCGCCGGTCACAAGGATACGCTTCGACTCTGCCATCGGCGTCGTCCGCTCGTCTTTCATCGCATCAGGGAAGTGCCTGTTTCTTTTAGCCATTCCGGCCACAAATGCAAATGTGGCGGGCTCAGGGCCCCGGTGGCGGACAATCGCCGCCGGGGGTGATCAGCCGGACGGCGAGGAGGCGTTCGCTTTGACTGAATAGCCCAGGCAATCATCGGGGGAGCCGAGCCGCGCCAGGATCGAAACATGCGCGATCGCCAGAAGCAGCACGGTGAAGGGCGATGTCAGCAAAAAGAGCAATTTTGCAGCGAGACTTCCATAAGCCCATCGGAAGGCGACCGCGACGGCTTTGTAAGCGGCGACCGTGATGTCCGTTCCGCGCGGGATGACCTCGATCTCCGCAAAGCCGGCTTCTTTGAGAATGGCTTGGAGCGCCGAGGGCGTGTAGCGAAAATAATCGTGCGGCGCGAAATGGAAGCGCGCTTGAAAAGGCACCGTGAACATCATCTGGCCGCCGCTCTTCAGCACGCGCCGGCACTCCTTGAGGAACGCCTGGTAATGGAGCACATGCTCCAATACTTCGGTATGCAAAAGCGCGTCGAAACTGGCGTCGGCGCAGGGGAAAGTATCGCCGGAATAGAGGATTATCTCCTCGTTGACGCTCATCTCGAAATTGTCCTGGGCCGCGCTCTGGTCGATTCCGACATAGCGGCATTGCGCGGGAACGAGCGAGCGATAGGGCTGGTCGCCGCAGCCGACCTCCAGGAGAACGCCCTGCCGCTGCGCGAGCCAGACGGCGACGTCGCGCCGGACGGTGCAAACTTGCAGGTCGGCGAACAATTGCAGCGACTGGATGATCTTCGCGCGCAGCCCGCCGGTCATGGCAAGACTGTTGCGCGGCGGCCGGCGCGCTTCGACGCGCTCGGAGGCGGTCATATCGCGGCCTTCCAGGCCGTCGTCAGGATATTGCCGACGTTGGCGGGAACAGAGAGCGCGCCCAGCCCCGTCGCGTCGGCCATCGCGATGATGCGCTTCTTCATCGGCAGAGGCGCGAGCCGCAGCCAATATCGCAGCGGATAGGTATTCCTGAATGATTGGATCTTCACGCCTTTGAACCCCGCCCGATCCAGCAGGATGGCCAGATTGTCGGGAGAAAACAGCTGGAGATGTTCGATATCGATGATCGGCGATCGCCGGCCGAGCAGGCGATTGAGCGCTCCGTTGGCGTTATGCGTGATGAGCGCGAGCAGACCGCCCGGCTCCAGCAGCTTATAGGCGTCCTCGACGAGCTTGCGCGGGTCGGGCACGTGTTCCAGCGTTTGAAAGCAGCAGATCGTCGAGACCGAAGCGGGGGTGAAATCGGCGGCGTCGAAAACGCCCTCGCGGATGAGCGGCTTTACGGCGGGATCGGCCGCCTCGATGGCGGCCAGCGATGGCTCGACGCCGATGCGTTGCTGAAATCCGGCATTTTCCATGCGGGCGAGGAACACGCCGGTGCCGGCGCCGATCTCGAGCAAAGCGCCTCGCCGAGGCAAGAGGGCGACATGCGGGGCGAGGATGTTGGCGTAGGTCGTGGCGGCCATTTCGGCCTCGAGCGCCGAATCGTAGGACGCGTCGCGGTAGACCGCCGCCAGCACGTCGGGATTGGGGCCCTCGACCGCATAGACGGTCGTGCAATCGCCGCATCGCACCAGCCGGTGAGACATATATTCGGGCAATTTGCGCGACGCGAAACTGGCCTCCGTCAGGCGCGCGACATCGATCGAGCGGTCGAGGAAAAGGCGCGCCTTCTCGGCGGACGATCCACAAACCGGGCAGGATCGCGCCTCCAGACTATCGAGAAGCGTCATGGCCGCACCGAACCGTCTGGCATCAATTCCGTCACCTCGCCGTCGCGGATGAGGCCGGCGCGGATCAGCCGCGGCCTCCCCTTCACTTCTTCCATGATCTTGGCGACATATTCGCCCACGAGGCCGACGGCGAACAAATTGATGGCTCCAAAAAACAGCAGGAAAAGAAGAAGGGTCGTGGCGCCGCGCGGCGCTATGCCCGGATTCCACAGGCGCAGGAACGCCAAGGCGATGCCCAAAACGAGCGACAGCGCCAGCAACAGGATGCCGCCGGCCGTCAACAATTTCAGCGGCGTGTTGCTGAACGAGAAGATGCCGCGCTTGGCCCATTCGAGGTTCTTGAACAGGTTGTTGGTGCTTTCGCCGAACATGCGCTTGGGGCGGAAATAGTCGACGCCGGTCTGTTTGAAGCCGACATAGGCGCGAAGGCCGCGCAGGAACAGATCGCGCTCGCCGCATTGCAGCAGCCAGCCCATGACGCGCCGGTCGATCAGCGAGAAGTCCCCGGCGTCATGGGGAATTTTCACATAGCTGAACTTGGCGAAGACCCGGTAGAACGCCTTATACAGCAAGCCCCAGACCGCCGGCATGTCGCGCGCGACGCGCCGTCCGTAGACGACGTCATAGCCCTCGACCCATTTCTCGTAAAACTTCTCGATCAGTTCCGGCGTATCCTGCAAGTCGCCGTCGAGCAGCACGCAGCCCTGCATGACCGACATTTCCATGCCGCTGCGAAACGCCATTTGCGACCCGAAATTCCTGGAATGAGTGACCCCGAGCACGCGCTTATCGGTCCTGGAAAGTTCGAGGATGCGGTTGGCGCAATCGTCCGGGCTGCCGTCGTTGACGAAGATGATTTCATAATCGATGTCGAGCTTCTGCAGCGTGTCGGTGAGCCGGCGATACATGACGGGAATCGCCTGCCCGTCCATGTAACAGGCGACGATCGCCGAGAGGCTGCGCCGCTTTGGCTTGACGTGTTGCTTGGTCATGGCGGCGAATTCCGCCTTGTCGACCGAGCGGAGCCAGGCGGCCGTTCGGTCTAAGCCCTCGGCAAGCTCGGTCGTCGCGCGCCAGCCGAGCAATCGTTCGGCTTTGCCGGGCGCCGCATACCATTGCGGCAAGTCCCAGGCGCGCCCGGCCATGGCGCCGAAGGCGGGCTCTTCCTTTATCGCGAACACCTGCCGCGCGACCTCAGCCAATTCGGCTATCGTCGTTTTGCGCCCGGTCCCGATGTTGAACGATTCTCCGTAGAGGTCCGGCGTGAGTTTGGCCGCCGCCATGATGAAGGCGGCGCAGACGTCGTCGACATAGACGAAATCGCGGGACGTCGACCCATCCACGAAGGGCGGGAATTGGCTTTGCATTCCCTTGGCGACGAGATTTGGAACGAGACGCGAAGCGTCCTCGTAAGGCCCATAGACCGAATAGAGCCGCAGGTTGGCGACGGGCAGGCGCCGCACCTTGCCCGCGAACGCGATATAGTCGCTCGCCGCCGCCTTCGAGACCGCGTAATGGCTGTTTGGCTGTAGCGATTCATCCTCGGACGGACCCGCGCTTTTCAGGCCATATTCGGACGAGCTGCCGGCGTGAACGAACGCGGCGAACTCGCCTTGCGCCAAGAGTTCGACGAGTTGCACCAGAGCCGTGAAGTTGGTTCGGTATATCCGGGAATAATCGGTCTCGAAGGAATAGGCGCCATAGGCGACGCAGTCGAACACGGTGGACGGGCGCAGGCTTTCGACCATCTTTCGCGCCGCCGCGAGATCGGTGAGATCGATTTCGAGGATATGCGCGCTTTCGATTCCCGCGAGCCTCCAGGCCGGACGGGAGCGGACCGCGCCATAGACGTCGTCGCGGTGCTCCAGCAGCCTGCGCAGCAGATTGGCGCCCACGAAGCCGCCCGCCCCAAGCACGAGGATCGGCCCGCGCAGCCCCTTCACCCAATCGCCGATTTTCAGCATAGACCAGCCGCCAGCGCCGCGGCCGCCTCGAGGATGCTTTGGGGCCCGAGGCCGCTGCATCGCCGAAGATAGGCCTGCGACCCATAGGCGCCGCTTGGATAGCCCTTGGCGCACAGGCGCCGAAAAATGTCGACGCGGACGCCGCGCTCGAGGAGGAAGCTGCTAAGCGACTGGCCGACGCCGCCCTGCGCGACATGTTCCTCTACGACGGCAAGGCGCCGGGTTCGCGCCACCGCTTCGAGAAGTTCGGCCGGCGGCGGATTGGCCTCCAGCGGCAATTCGGTCACCACCCAAAGGGCGGGGCGAGACGCCGTCGGCAGCGACAGCAGCGCCTGCCACGACGAGCCGGCCAACGGGCCGACGACGACCATGACGCCCGCCTCGCCGTCGATCAGCCGGCGCCAGGGCGCGTAAGCTGGGGCCTTCTGCCCTTTGGGCAATTCGCCTTGGCCGAGGCGAAGATAGACCGCCTCGCTCGCCTCGCCGGCCCTTCTCACGCTCGCCTCGACGTCCTCCGCGAAGGCCGGCGCGAACACCCGCAAATTGGGCAGCGTCAGCAGGACGCCGTAATCCTCGAGGGCGTGGTGGGTCGGTCCCATCACGCCATAGCCGTAGCCCCCGCCATTGGCCAGCATCTTGACCGGCAGGGCGTGAAGGCAGATGTCGTTGCGGATCTGCTCTAGGGCGCGCGCATAGCAAAACGGCGCGATCGTATAGGTCCAGGCTTCCATCCCTTCATAGCTCAGCGCGGCGGCCACCGAGATCATATTCTGTTCGGCGACGCCGCAATTGATGAAGCGCGCCTGCAGCGCGTCCTGCAACGGCTCCAGCGCCATGAATCCGAGGTCCCCCGTCAGGAACACCATGTCGGGTTTCTTGGAGCGGGCGACCAATTCGCGGCACAATTCGTTCCTCATACGCGCGCCTCGAACGAGGCCATCGCATTGGCGAACTGCCCCGGCGTGAGGGGAAGGTAGTGGCTTTCCATTTTGCCTTCGATCTCGGGAATGCCGCGCCCCTTGACGGTGTTGAGCACCACCAGCGTCGGCCTGCCGCGCCCCGGCGCCAAGGCTTGCCGCATGCTGGCCAGATCATGGCCGTCGCATAGGCGCAAATCGAGATCGAGACCCGACAAGCGCTCTTGCAAAGGCGACATGGAGGCGACGTCGGCGGTCGATCCGAACCCTTGCAAGCCGTTGTGGTCGACCAGGATGACGAGATTGTCGAGACGATGGTGGGCCGCGAAGATCGCGGCTTCGAGCGTCGAGCCTTCCTGCCATTCGCCGTCGGAAGTCATGCAAAAGATCCGGCGATCGGATTTTTGCAATCTTGCCGCCAGCGCCAATCCGGCCGCCAGCGACAGGCCGTGGCCGAGACTGCCCGTGCCGAACAGGATGCCCGGAACGCCGCGCGGCGGCGGATGGCCGCCAAGCAGGGTGTCGTCGCGGTGAAAAGTATCGAGCTGCTCGTCCGACAGGCGGCCCTGGCTCCACAAGGTAACGTATAAGGCGCCGGCGGAATGGCCCTTCGAAAGAACAAATCGATCGTCGCGCCGCATCGTTTCATGATGGACGAGCATCATCGCATCTATACAGGACAGGTTGCCGCCGAGATGGCCGACGCGCGCACGGTAATGCATCTCGATCAAGCGCCGTCGCGCGCGATCGAGACCATTCTCATCAAGGAGCGGCACCCGCTCCATACCGGGCCAACGGTTCAACATTGGAGCATTCCTACCATTACTCTGTGCGCCAGTCATAGACAGGTCCATCGCTCATCGCTCCCCGGACGCTTGGGGATGGTAAGTTCCGCGCAATGTGGCGATGAGGTCGATCCCGACCGCGAGGCCGCCGGCCATGACCATCGCGGCCGTCAAAAGTAGGTAGGCGGTCGCGCCGATCACGAAACCCTGGGCCGGATTGGCCCCGAAGAACAGGAACAGCGTCGCAAAAGCCGCCTCGCGGACGCCAATTCCTTGCAGGCTGAGCGGCATCCAGCGGGCCACATCGGCCAGGATGGCGATCAACCCAAGCAGCAGAAAGGGCAGCGTCTCGCCGACCGTCGCGGCGATCGCGTTCACCGCGCAAAGCCAAGCCAATACGCTGAGCAGACTGAGGCCGATCAACGCCAGACGCCGGTTGGCGGACCCGAGCGTCGCCACATTGCGCAAACCGGCGAGCAGGCGCGCCGCCCGCCCGGAAAGGAGGCGCCGGCGCTCGGCCGCGTCGATGAGCGGTTGCAACGCCAAAATCAGGGCGGTCCCTAGCGCCGCCGACAGGCCGATGGCCGTCAATGTCAATTGTTGATCCCGCGTCAGCGTCAAACCGGCAAAAGCGATTGCCAGCACCGCAAAAATCAGGCCAACGAGGTAGCCGAGCAGAATAAACACCTTCTCCTGCAGCAGCAGGCTGACGACGGGCCAAGCATTGCCGGGTTTTCGGACCGATCCGAAACGATAGAGATCGGCGCCGATATTGGCGGGCGTGAGGATGCTGATGAATATGCCGAAGAGGTAGTTGCGCAGGTGGCGGACGAAGGGTCCCTCGGGATCGAGCTGGCGCGCCATCAGCGCCCATCGGACGGCTGAGAAAAGCAAGACAAGAAAGGCCCCGGCGAGGGCGACGCTCAAATGCCAGCCGTCCAGACGCAGCACGGCGTCGGTCAGATCGCGCCAATTGAGAAAGCGGCCCGCTATCAACAACAGCGCGGCGCTGAACAGAATCTTTATTTCCGGGCGGCGCGATATTTCACGAAAACTCATACCGAACCGATCTGTTCGCCTATAGCGAGGGCGAGCGCAGTAAAGACGCACGGGACGAAGGGAGCGCCGCGTTCTCTCCGTCGGCCGGACGCGATGTCCCGCTTCCCGCGTCTGTCGACAAGATTGCGCAGCTCGGGTCTCGACGGCCGGGCGCCGAAAGTCGCCCTTTCATCAAAACCGACAATTGCCCCGCGCATTCAGCTATCATGCTCCCCATCGCGCGAACAAGCGGCGATTTACCTTAGGTTCGGCTTGTATCGGATCGCATGATAGGCGCCAAAGTCCATTTCCTCGGTTTTGACGTAGGAAGCCTCGAGCAGGCGTTGCCAGCGCTGGGTTTGCGGATCATCGTCGACATGCTTGGCGATAACCAGCCATCCCGGACTGCGGATCCTTCGCATGGTTCGATCGATCAGCTCGGCGACTAGACTGTCCGGCAGGAAGTAGAAATCGATCGGATCGTGAATGGCCGACCAGGCCGCGGGGCCGATCGGCGCGATATCCAGACCATCGTCGATCTTGATCAGCGGCTCGCCGCGCACCGAAGAAACATAGAAAACCGCCCGCGCGGCATCGGCGGGATTGGCGCCGTCCAGCCTCGATTTTTCCGTGTCCTGAGCGCCGTTTTGCGGTTGGCCGTCTGGCGCCGGCAGCGCAGCGGCGCCCGATTGTTCGGCGGTCGGGCCGCGGATATAGGACATCGAAACGGCGGGCGCCGCATTCGCGTAATCGGACCACGAAGTCTGGCGCCACGCCGACCAGCCAAAGAACATCACGGTCGCCAGCGTCGAAGCCAGCGCGACAAAAGCGCCGCGCGACAAGGCGGAAGCGCCCGTGGAACTCTGGACGGCGGCAAGAACCAGGACGAGATACGGCATAAGGTTCAGGATGTTGTTGTCGTGGCTGCGTCCAATATAATAAGAAAAGACCGCAAACAACGCGAGTATGCAGACGAATAGACTGGCAAATTCGCTATCCCTCACCCTGTTTCCGATCAAGGACGCCGCTACGCCTATGCCGGCGACCATCGCGAAGAAGAAAAACCACATCGAACCGAGTAGATCGGGCGCCTGCGGCCCGATCGGATTGACGACATAGGCGATGTAGACGCTGAAGCTTGGGATCACCCCGTAAACGGCATAGAACAATCCAACAAAGACGACCAGCAAGCCAACAGCCACGGCAAGCAACTCAACCCCCGCGAAGACGGCGGCGCGCAAGGGCTGGGCGCTTCGGGCGCCGGCGCTCCAAAGCCGGTAAGGCCACCAGACAAAGCTCAAATAGAAAGCCGATTCTGGCGACCAGAGGGCGCCCAAACACCAAAGCGCATGGCCGTAAAAGCGCGACGGCCGGCCCTCCGCCGAACGAGATTCGCGCCAAAGAATGAACAGCAGCAGCGCGCATAGCGGAATGAAGCGCAAGCCGCCGGTCGAAGGAAAGCTCCAGGGCCCGCCCAATTGCGGGGGATAGGAGGTCCACACCATGCAGGCGGCTGCGCCCGCCAACAGCGTCACGCCGTAGGTCCAACTGTTGTCCGATTTGCGAGCGATCACCCCGGCCGAGACGACGATCAGCAGCGCGTAGATAACGCCTGCCGCCGTCGTGATCCAATACATCCCGTACCAGCAATTCTTGCCGCAGGCGGCGGCGATCAACAGCGTGGGGCCAAGGCCATATTGCGCGGGAATGTCGTATAAAAGGCGCGCGCCCGACAGCATCGTCTCGCTGGGACCGATATAGGCGCCCCAGTGATGGCGCACCGCCGAGTAAACATCGTCCACGCCGAGGATAGATACATTCGTGCTATGCTGCAGAACGAATATTGCTATTATAACGATGAAAAGCAAGTCTACTTTTCTGTTTCGGGCGTTGCTCATCAAAGCCGGCAGGCTGATTGCCAGCAGGGCGGCGAAGAAACAAGCCAGATATTTGTATTCTATGGTCAGCACGTGATCGGCGTCGTATTTCCACCACAGCAGAGTGCCGGCGGCGCCGACGGCGGCAAGGCAAAGGAATAAGGCCCCCAATCGGTCCTGGCGCGCGAAGGCGGCCATCGCCGCTCCGAGGACAACGGCGCCGACCAGGAAGGCTGCGCCGTCGATGAAGCCTGTCGCGGCGGCGACGACGAGACATGCCCCGATCAGGAGCGCAGGCCGCAGGATGGAGCCGACCCGAGCCCGAATTTCCGCGCCTTGGCGCAAAACGACATAAACCGCCGGGGCGGACGCCAAAACCAACCCGACGAGAACATAAGCGAACGCCAATATTTCCTGCACTGCCAACGAACCCTCCAGAACCAACATGACGAGCCAATCGCCAAGGGGATGCCCGAGGCGCACGCCGCGCTGCGCGCCCCGCCCGTCGTCCCCCAGCGATGTGGACCGAGCCCCAACATCGACGCTTCCCTCCACGCCTCCGCCGGGCCGCCACTCTTTGCGGGTTTCGCGCCGCCTTTGCAACCGTTGACGCCGGTCATTCTGGAGGCGCGCTTACCCCACGGCATGGCGACTGGCCGGAGGGCCGGCCCTTTGAAGGGACGGGGGAAAACGAAAGCGCGCGCCTTGGCAGATTCAGGGTCGCGATTTGCGCCGGGCCGCGCGCGCTCGCCCAACCGCGACAAGCGAGCGACCCGCCTAACAGGGTCGGAAGCCGCGCGATATTTTGCGTCGCTTGACTAGGGCGAGCGAAGCGACAGAGTTCATGATTTGCGCTAAATAGCGCCAGGCGTCGGTCGCAATCCGCGGCGCGCCGGACTTTGGAGTCGTTCGATGATTAAGTTCTACTATCACCCTTCGCCCAATCCCGCCAAAGTGGCGCTGTTTCTCGAAGAATCCGGCCTGCCCTACGAGATCATGCCGGTCGACACCCGCAAGGGCGAGCAGCATAGCCCGGCCTTTCTCGCGATCAATCCGAACGGCAAGACGCCGGCGATCGTCGACGGCGACGCCACCGTCTTCGACAGCAATGCGATCCTCATCTATCTCGCCGAGAAGACGGGCAAGTTTCTGCCGGCCAACACGCCGGCGGCGCGCGGCCAGTTTCTGTCCTGGATGATGTTCGTGGCGAGCGGCATCGGCCCTTATTCGGGCCAGGCCGTGCATTTCAAGCATCACGCCCCGGTCAAGCTCGATTATGCGGTCAATCGCTATGTGTTCGAGACCGACCGCCACTGGGGCATTGTCAATGCGCAGCTCGCCAAACACCGCTACATGCTGGGCGAGACCTATACCGTCGTCGACATGGCCGTCTGGGGTTGGGCGCGCGCCCTGCCGTTCATCTTGGGTGCGGAGGCCTGGGCCAAATTTCCCAATGTGAAAAGGCTGCTTGACGAAATCAACGCCCGCCCGGCGGCCGCGCGCGCCGAGGCGCTGAAGGACAAGCACACCTACAAGACCGAACTCGACGAGGATGCCCGGCGTCACATGTTCCCGCAGAACGCAAACGTCGCCGCCTGAGAGCCGCCAGGTCCGACCCGGACTTGCCCGAGGCGAGGAGGCCCGGCCTCCTCGCTTCCCGCCCGCAGACGCGTCAGGCCACCCACTCGCTGACGGGCGCGCGCGCCTCTTGCAGCGGCTGACAAACGACATCGACGAGCGTGGGCTCGCCCGCCTCGATCGCTTTTCGCAGCACCCCTTTGAGCGCGGCGGGATCCTCCACGCGCCAGCTCTTCACTCCGAATGCGGCGGCGACCTTGGCGTGGTCGGTGCGGTTGAAATCGACGGAGTAGTAACGTTCCTGAAATCGGGTCTTCTGTCCCGCCTTGATCCAGCCGTACGAGGCGTTGGAGATCACAATCATGGCGATCGGGACGCGAAGGCGGACGATCGTCTCCAACTCGCCGACCGTGAAGCCGAAGCTGCCGTCGCCCATCACGGAGACGACCTTGGTTCCCGGCCGGCCGATCGCGGCGCCGACGCCGGCCGCCATCGCATAGCCGAGCGCGCCATGCGCCCGGTTGGAAATGAAATGCCGCCCCGCGCGATTGAATTGGTAGTAGGCGGAGAAGTAGGGACAGGGCGTGCCGGGGTCGGCGACGATGATGGCGTCGTCCGGCAGGATCGACTGAAGCTCCGCCACCAGGCGCTCGGGACGGATCGGCGTCTCGTTCGAAGCGGCAAGCTTGCCGAATGCAGCGAACTTTTCTTGCTTGGCCTTCGCAACAACGGCCGCTCCCAGCCTGCGCTCGCCCTGCGGACGCTCGCGCTTCGATAGTTCGGCCAGAATAGCCGCGAGCGCGAGACGCGCGTCGCTGACGATCGGCGCGTCCGCCTTATAATTGGCGCCGATCACCCCGGGATCGGCGTCGATATGAACGATGCGGGCGTTCCCGGGCGCCGGGAAACGCCATCGTTCGGTGGTGACGGAGCCTGCGCGGCAGCCGATGAAGACCACGAGGTCGGCGGCTTCGACGATCGCGCGCGTCGGCGCCGTGCCGCCGTTGCTGCCGACGACGCCGACCGCCAGCCGATGCCCGTCGCCGATGCTTCCATGGCCGCTGATGGTGGACGCCACCGGCGCATCCAGCCATTCGGCGACGCCTAGCAGCTCGTCCTCGGCGCCGGCGATGATGACGCCACCGCCGCAGATGATCAGCGGATGGCTGGCCCGCAGGAGAAGTTCGACGGCGGCGGTCACCGCGGCCGGATCGGGGCCGAAGCGTCGAGCCGGGTAACGGCCGAGGCGCTCATCGGCCCACAGGTCCGCCTCGTCGACTGGTCCCTCCTGCACGTCAAAGGGCAGGCCGATATGGGCGGCGCCGGGCCTGCCCGAACTCATCTGGGTGAAGGCGGCGCGTATGGCGCGCGGAATATCTTTTGCCTGGTCGAGCACGGCGTTCCATTTCGAGAGCGGCCGGAACAAGCTCTTCTGGTCAAGTTCGGTCAGAGTGTAGCGGCCGCGCGAAGAGACGGAGATATCGGAGGTGACGGCGAGGATGGGAATCGAGGATTCGTTGGCCTCGACGACGCCGGGCAGCAGATAGGTGGCGCCGCCGCCGCTCGGGGCCTCGCAGACCCCGACCTTGCCCGTCACCCGCGCATAGGCGTCGGCCATATAGGCCGCCGAGCGTTCGTCGCGCGTCAGGACATGGGTCATGCCATGGTCGAGCCGGCAGAGCGCATCATAGAAGGGCAGGCTGGTGTCGCCGCAAAGGCCGAAAATATGCTTGACGCCATGCAGCTGCAGCATGCGCACGAAGGCCTCGGCGCCGGAAAGCTGGTTCATCGAGCTTGTCTCTCCTATCCCCCGGGAAAACGGGAACTCGCTCAAACGCCATTCCCTGCTTGGCCTGAGGAGCCGCGGTCCATTATGCCCCTTGGGGCGTGTTGTCGCTGACTGCGCCGCGCTTATGCGGCAGACGCGGACAGCGCGGCTCGGCTGTCGGCGCGCGCGAGCCGCTCCAGAAGAAAATCGATCTCCGCCTTGGCGCGCTGGGACAGTCCGGCCGACGGCGTTCGCTGACTGTCGAAGGCGATGGCGCCGCGTTTCTGCAGCACATATTTGCGCACCGCCAGGCCGATGCCCGCCTGTTGCTCGTATCGCAGCAGCGGCAGGTGCGCGTCGAAGAGATCATGGGCCGTTTGGCGCTCGCCGTTCTGCGAAAGGCGGACGACTTCGACGAGCATATCCGGGAACGCGTAGCCGGTCATGGCGCCGTCCGCTCCGCGCTCCATTTCGAAATCAAGAAACAGGCCGCCATTGCCGCATAGAATCGAGATCGGTCGCATCGAACCTTCCGCCTCGAATGACCGCAAGGCCGAGATCTTCTCGAGGCCGGGCCAGTCTTCGTGCTTGAGCATGACGCAGGATGGAAGCTCGCGGACGATCTCGCGGATCACCTTCGGCGTCATCACGACCTGGAACGTCAGCGGATAATCCTGAAGGGCGAAAGGTATGTCCGCCCCGATCGCCGCGACGGCCTGCCGGTAATAGCCGACGATCTGTTCGTCGGTGCGCAGGTTCGACGGCGGCGCGATCATCACGCCGGCGGCGCCGATGTCCATGGCGCCATGCGCCAAGGCTCGCATCGCCGCAAAGCCCGGCGCCGAAACGCCCACGACGATGGGCAAGGCCCCCGCCCTGGCGACCACCTGGCGGGTCAGCGCCAGCGCCTCCTGGCCGTCGAGTTTGGGCGCCTCGCCCATGACGCCGAGGATCGTGAGCCCTGTGACGCCGCAGCCGATATAAAAATCCATCATGCGGTCCACGGAGGCGCGGTCGATGTCGCCTTGCCGGTCGAATGGCGTCACGGCGATCGCGTACACGCCCTTGGCCGTCGCATCGAGTTTCATGTTCGCGCTCACGTCTTGCTGCTGGCGTTCTGCGGCTGTTCGGCCGCCCTCGCTTCATAGCGGGCGCGGGTGGCGGCGTCGGGCGGGTATAGGCCGGGCAAAGGGACGCCTCTGGCGACTTCCGACATGATCCACGCCTCGAGCCGCTCCTGTTCCAGGCCGGCGACGGCGACGTGCTCGGCATGGGCCGCGGGAATCACTACCGCGCCGTCCTGGTCGGCGACGACGAGGTCGCCGGGATAGACCGCGACCCCGCCGCATCCGATCGGCTGCTGCCAGCCAGCGAACATCAGGCCGGCGATTGACGGCGAGGCGGCCGCGCCCTGCGACCAGACCGGCAGGCCGGTGGCGCGCACGCCGGCGATGTCGCGCACGACTCCGTCGGTGACGAGGGCGGCGACGCCGCGCTCGGTCATGCGGGCGCAAAGGATGTCGCCGAAAACGCCGGCGTCTACGACGCCCATGGCGCCCGCCACGACGATGCATCCTTCCGGCATGTCCTCGATGGCGGCCCGCGTCGAGCGCGGCGAGGACCAGGATTCGGGCGTGGCCATATCCTCGCGCGCGGGAATGAAGTGCAAGGTGAAGGCGGGTCCCGCCAGGCGAGGCTGACCCTCCTGGAGATTGCGGGGACCGCGCATCCAGACGTTGCGCAGCCCTTTCTTCAAAAGCAGCGTCGTGATCGTCGCCGTCGAGACGCCTTTGAGCGTCGCCAGAATCGTCTGTTGGTCCATCGAACTCATCACCCTCGTCCTGTTGCTCTTACCACCGATCGTCGGTTCGGGATCGGGCGACCGACGCGCGTTGGCGGCGCGGGATTGACCACATCAGCCCTCTCCGCGCCGCGGATCATCCCAAATATTCCATGACATACAAGCCGGCGCCGCTCCAATCGGTGCAGTAGCAGATGCCGTTCTTGTCGACGAAGACGTCGGCCGAATGCAGCACGACCGGCCGGTTGGGGCGAGGATCGACCAGCTTCTTGGGCGCGGGCGGCACGCAGGCGCCAACTTCGATCGGCTGGAGCGCATTGCTGATATCGTAAACCCGCACCCCGGCGTTCTGATAAGTGGCGAAGATCAGGGTCGAGCTTTGGAAACTGCCGGGTCGATTTTCGTGAATGTTATGCGGCCCGAAATGACCGCCGACAGCGATATAGTCGCGATCGCTCGGCAGCGGGAAAGTGGCGAGGCTGATCGGGTTCGACTTCACCTGATTGTCGAAGACCCAGATCGGCTTGAAGCCGTCCTCCATGCCGTCGAGCACCGCTTCGTCGAGAACGATGAGCAGATCGCGGTCGGGCAGCGGCAGGCAATTGTGCGTGCCGCCGCCGAACGGCGGCGACCAGTTCCTATGGACGATCTTTTTCGGATGGCTCTTGTCCGCGACGTCGACCGTCACCAGGCACCCGTCCCGCCACGCGCAATAGGCGATATCGTCGGCGACCACGGCGTGATGCAACCCGTAGCGCCCGCGCTCCAGCGGCCAATCGGCTTTTTCGCCCGCCGCAAGATTCATTCCCGGCAACCAATAGCGACCGACGACCTCAGGCCTCGTCGGATCCTGCATATCGATGGTGATGAGGATATAGTCCGAGAACCCCTCCAGCATCGCCGAGGCATAGGCCCAGCGTCCGCCGACATACCAGATGCGGTGCAGCCCAGTTCCCTCGACCGGCATGAAGCCGATTTGGCGCGGCTCCGCCGGCTTGGAAATGTCGAACACCGCCATGCCCGCGGACCAGTTTCGCGAGCGCGGCGCATCCTCATGGCCGTGCGCGCCGGCTTTCGGTTTGTAATAATTGCGCTCATCGGCCATTTCGGGCTGCGAGAACATATCCCGGCCGTGAACGAGGAGGAGCAGGTCGTCATGCACCTGCAGATGGAGGCTCCAGGTGTTGGGCGGGTTTTGGATATAGTTGACCGTTTTCGGCTGGGTCGGATCGCGAACGTCGATGACGGAAAAACCCTTCGAACAGACATGGCCGATATAGGCATAGCCGTTGCGCACCATGATCTGCTGGCCGTCGGAGCGGCCGGCCTGATCGGAGTGGCCGATCAGGCGCATGTTGTGGGCGTAGGTTGGGTTCCGGGGGCCGGATTGGGCCATGGCGTTGGTCCTCCCGCCTGTTCGGCTCAGCCCTTGTATTCCACGATATAAAGGCCGGCGCTGAAGTCGGTGACGTAGCAAAGCGCGTTCTTGTCGACGAAGACATCGGCCGAATGAAGAACGATCGGCCGGTTCGGGCGCGGGTCGACCCATTTGGCCGGCGGCGGCGGCACGAAAGCCGCCACCTCTTTCGGCCGGAACCGGTCCTTGATGTCGTAGACGCGCAGGCCGGCGTTCTGGTAGGTCGCAAAAATCAGCTCGGAGCTGACATAGCTGCCGGGCCGATTTTCGTGAACGTTGTGCGGCCCGAAATGACCGCCGACCTTCAGGTAGTTCTTATCCGAGGGCTGTGGGAAGGTCGCAATGCTGATCGGGTTGGATTTGACCTGGTTGTCGAACACCCAGATCGGCTTGAATCCGTCCTCCTGATTGTCGAGCACCGTCTCGTCGACGACGATCAGCAGATTGCGGTCGGGCAGCGGCAACGCATTATGCGTGCCGCCGCCAAAGGGCGGCGCCCAGGTCTTGTGGACGATAAGCTTAGGATTGGCCTTGTCTTTCACGTCGACCACCGCAAGACAGCCGTCGCGCCAGCTGCAATAGGCGATGTCGTCGTGGATGATCGCGTGGTGCAGACCAAAACGGCCATTCTTGGTCGGCCAGTTGGCCTTTTCGCCGGCGGCGACGTTCATGCCCGGCAGCCAATATTTGCCGGCCATCGCCGGCTTCTTCGGGTCCTGCATGTCGATCGTGATGAGGATGTAGTCGGAAAAGCCGTCAAGCAGCGCCGAGGCGTAGGCCCAGCGTCCCCCGACATACCACAGACGATGGAGCCCGGTGCCCTCGACGGGCATGAAGCCGATCTGCTTGGGATCCTCGGGCTTGGAGATGTCGTAGACGGCCATGCCGGCCGACCAGTTGCGCCCGGAGGATTCTTCCTTGGCGTGGTGATCGACGGAACCCTTGTAGTAATTCTTCTCGTCGGCGAGTTCGGGCTGGGCGAACATGTCCTTGTTGTGGATGACGAGCAGCAAATCGTCGGCAGCCTGCAGGTGCAGCGTCCAGGTGTTCGCCGGGGCCGCGATATATTTCACGACTTTCGGGTGGCTCGGGTCGCGCACGTCGACGACGCTGAATCCCTTCGAGAAGATGTGCCCGATATAGGCATAGCCGCGATGCACCATCACCTGCACGCCGTCGCAGCGGCCGTCCTGTTCGCTGTGGCCGACAAGACGCATGTTCGGGGTCGCATAGTCGGGCTTGGGAAGGGCGTTGCTGGCCATTGTGTCGTCTCCGTGCAATTGGCGCCTCGCTGCAAAGGCGGACGCTTGGGGTTGTTTGATCGGGCGGGTCAGTGGCGATGCGGCCGGATATCGGCGCTTTTTGGTCTCGCCAGGGCAGCCGGTAAGCTTGGGAGAAAAGAGCGGCGCGCAGCGCCGCTCTTGACTGTTTGGGGCCAGCGGTCTGGCGGTTACTTGACGCCCCAGATCTTCTTGTACTCATCTTTGTAGCCGTTGCCGGGGTCGAAGATGTTCTGCGCGCCGCCGTCCTTATCGATGTTGGCGTTGATGAACAGGTGGACGTGAGCGACATAGCCGCTCGGCGGCTGGCCGGCGAAGGCGCGGTTCATTTCGTCGACCGCCTGCCAGCCGTGCAGGTGCAGCGGCTCGGCAACCGTGGCGAGCTGATATTGCTTGGCGCGGATGCGCTGGAACGCCGGCACCGAGCCGTCGCCGGCGGAGATCTGGCGCGGGTAACCGGCGGCGGGATCGATTCCGGCGGAGGTCAGCGACGGCGCCGAGAAGTCGAAATAGAGGTCGTTGACGGCTATCGAATACGTCCACGCCTTGCCAAATTTCGACAGCAGCGAGGTCGTCAATTGCGGCATGCGGTTGGCGAGATCGCCGATCGGCGTGTCCTCGATCGACAACACCTTGCAGCCGGAGCACCCTTCGATCGCCGCCTTTTCCGCATTCGTCTTGGCGGTGGCGATCGCGTAGATGCTATCGGTGAAGAGGATGACGCCGGCCGCGCCGTTCGAATCGACCACGGCGTAGAGGCCGGAAGCCTTGGCGACCTCGTTCGGATCCGTGGTGATGTTGGTGAACACGTTGGGGTTGGCCTCGATCTTGCCGGGGGCTGGGCCTGAATGCCAGCCGACCACCTTGATTCCCGCCTTGACCGCCTCTTCGATCTCCGGCGCCTGCTCGACGGCGTCGGGACTGCCGAGGATGATGCCGTCGGCCTTGAGCGCGATCGCCTGGCTCATCGCCGAGGTGCGCCCGGGAACCGATCCCTGCCCGTCGAGGATGCGGAAATCCCAGCCGATCGCCTTGGCGGCTTCCGCCGCGCCGTCGCCGACGCCCTGCGCGCCGCCGTTGCGCTGATCGGTGGAGACATAGATGACCAGCTTCTTGCCCTGCGCCTTGGGACCGGTGGTGGGCCCGTCCCACTTGGTGACCGGAGCGGTCGCCTCGGCGATATATTCCTTGGCCTTCGCCATGAAGGCGTCGTCGGCCGCTTGCGCCGCCGCGATGCTGAATCCGACAAGCGCCGTAGTGGCCAGCAGGCCCCTGGCTATGAAACGAAACTTCGACATGTTGTTTCCTTCCCCTTGAGTGCTGGCGAGCGCTGGCGCTCTCCAGGCCGGTTGTCCCGGCGCTTCCGCAGCGGCCACGATCGGCCGCCGATCCTGACAGGCGAGCGGCTGGCGCAAACCAGACGCGTCGCGAATTCCTCGCTAGGTCGAATCCTTCGTCACGCGCGCCGGCCGCACGACGGTGCGCCGGCGCTGCGCGAAAGCGGCCAGCGCGATGGAAATGACCAATGTCGTGCCGTTGAACAGAGGCTCGACAAAGAACGCCCCGCCGAGCTGCTGAATGCCGGAAATGCCGACGGCGAGAATCAGCACTCCGAATATCGTGCCCCAGATGTTGACTCGGCCCGGCTTGATCGTGGTCGAGCCGAGGAAGGCGCCGACGAGCGCCGGCAAGAGATAGTCGAGCCCGACATTGGCCTGGCCGATCCTGAGCTTGGCGGCGAGCACGCAGCCGGCGAAGCCGGCGATCGCCCCCGAGGCGACGAACACGCCGATGACATAGGCGCGCACCGGAATGCCGTTGAGCGCGGCCGCCTTTTCATTGGCGCCGATCGCATAGATGTAGCGGCCCAGCGGCAAACGTTCGCTGGCGATCCAAAGGACGACGGCGAGGACGAGCACATAGATGGCCGGTATCGGAATCCCGGCGATCGACGTGGTGTTGACGGCGATGAAGCCGGCGGCCAATGGGCCGATGATCTGGCGTCCCTCCGTATGCCACAGAGCGAGCGCATACAGAATCGTGCCGGTGCCGAGCGTCGCGATGAAGGCGTCGACCTGCGCGACCTCGACAAGCCATCCGTTGAGCAGGCCGACCAGAGACCCGCAACAGACGACAATCAGCATCGCCAGCGGCCAGGGGACGCCGAACTTCACCTGCAGGCTGATCGCCAGGATGTGCCACATGACGATGCCGAAGCCGACGGTGAGGTCGATGCGGCCGGCCATCATCGGCAATGTCGCGGCCAACGATAGGAGTGCGATAATCGCCTTGTCGCTGAGGATCGAGCGCACGTTGAGCGCGGTCGGGAAAGTGTCGGGCAACAGCAGGGAAAAAAAGATGATCAACAACAGGGTCAGGATCGGCAGGCCATAGACCGGCAACAGGCGCAGGATCGCCTGGGGGCGCGAAAGCCTCGCAAGTTCCGGCCGGGTCGGCTCGATGGCGTTGGACCTAATGGACTGCATGAGCGCCCTGGACCGGATCGGAGAAAACGGTGGAATCGGCTGTGGCGGCGTGCCGAATACTGGCGGAGGCGGCGGCGAGGAGATTTTCCACCGAAAGGTCGGCGGCCGCGAGTTCGGCGACGACACGGCCGCGATCGAACACCAGCGCGCGATGGCATACTTTGGCGACTTCCTCGAAATCCGTCGACACGATGAGGATTGCCGCGCCGGCCTGAAGGGCGACGTCGAACAGCCGATAGATCTCCGCCTTTGCGCCGACATCGACGCCGGCCGTCGGATCTTCGAAAACATAAATTTTCGCCGCCAGATGCAGCCAGCGCCCGACGACGACTTTCTGTTGATTACCTCCCGACAACAGTTCGATCGCCAGCGTCGGGTCGTTGGGACGCAACCCCACTTGTTCGCCAAGCTCCAGCGAGGCGCGGGTTTCGCTGCGCGGACCGAGGATGGAAAACAGGCCGAGGCCCGCGGCGACCGGATTGAGAAACAGGTTCTCGCGCACCGTAAGGTTCGGCATGATCGACTCGCCGGCGCGATCCGCGCAGACCAGATTGACGCCACAACCCATCGCCTGCCGCGGCGAGGTCGCCGCCATCGCTTGCCCATCGAGCAAGATCCGCCCGCCGGTCGTCGGCATGACGCCGAACAGCGCGCGGCCGACGCATTCCTGGCCCGCGCCGCGCAAGCCGACGAAGCCGACAATTTCGCCGGCATGGATCATGCAGTCGACGGGACCGACCGCGTCAACCTCGACCGCTTCGAGCGCCAGCCTCGGCGAACCGCGGCGCTCGGCCGGCCGGCGGAAGACTTGCGACGGCTCGCGCCCGACGATCAACAGGATCGCTTCGTCGGGCGTGGTTTCCTTGACCCGGCGCTCGCCCACAACGCGGCCGTCGCGCAAGACGACCATCCGATCGGCAATCTCGAACACTTCGTCGAGTCGATGCGACACGTAGATCATGCCGACCCCGCGCGCGCGCAAACGGCGCAGAGCGGCGAACAGCCGCGCCACCTCGTCGGCCGGCAGGCTGGCGGAAGGTTCGTCGAGCACCAGGATTTCAGCGTCGGCGGCCAGCGCCCTGGCGATCGCCACAAGCGATTTCTCGGTTCGGCCCAAGCTTTGGATTCTGAGGTCGGGGTCGATATCGGCGCCCAGCCGCTCCAAGGCGCGGGCGGCGCGTTGGCGCGCCGCGGCCCAATCGATCAAGCCGTAACGCCACGGGAAGCCCAGTGTGAGACAGATGTTTTCGGCGACGGTCATCCAATCAATCAGGCCGAGATCCTGATGGATGAAAGCGATCGGCAGGCGCCTCCGCGCGAGCGTAACGTCCGCGCCGCGAAAAGTTATCTTGCCTGTGTCGAGGGCGTGGACGCCGGCCAGTATCTTGATCAAGGTCGACTTGCCGGCGCCGTTTTCGCCAAGCAGCGCGAGGATTTCGCCGCCGTTCAGGCGCATACTCACGTCGACGAGCGCTTGCGTTCCGCCAAATTGCTTTGATACGCCCTCCACCGTCAGCAGGCCATCGCCGCCCGCCGCCGCACTTGGCCTGGACTCGTCGGGCGAGGCCGGCGCAGCAATGGTCTGCCGAGCAGCGTCCATCGCAGTTTCCTCCCTCCCTTCAGGCCATTCGCCCACCGCCCGCGCTGCGCCGGATCAACGATCCCGCGCCTCACGCCGAACTGCGCTGACGCCCCGGCTTGTCCACGCTGGCCCGCAACTTGCGACGGCCCGGCGCTTGCGCGTCAGAAGACTTTCGAGTAAAGGAATTCAGTAAACCTGTCAATCTGATTTCCCCAAAAAGCGTAGGCAAAGCGCATTTTTGGCAAGCACTTAGCGAATTTAGGGCATTTTATTCGGATGTTGCCAGAATCTGTCAGACACATTGGCTGGGGAGACCAGACCGTCGCGCCCGAAGGCGATGGCTGGGGACCTGTCGCGCCGCCGGCGCGCCTCGGCGAGCAGCTGGCCGTCCGCATGGCGGAACTGATCGAGCGCGGCGAATTCAACGACGGAGACCGGCTTCCGGCCGAGGTTGAGCTTGCCGACCGCTTCGGCGTCTCCCGGCCGGTCATTCGGGAGGCGCTTTCGCGCCTGCGCGCAGCGGGGATGATCGTCTCTCGAAAAGGCTCCGGCAGCTATGTTCAAAAGCGGATGGATGCCGCGCCTAGAATAATGGATGCGGTCGGGTTTGGGCCGGTCAACAGTCTTGCCGAAGTCAGGAAGTGTTACGAGTTCAGGATCGGTCTTGAGGGCGAGGCGGCCTATTACGCCGCCCAGAACCGCACGCCCGAGATGTTGCTGATCATGCGTGAGGCGCTGGACAAAATGGAGACCGCGACGGCCCACGGAATGGTCGGCATGAGCGCGGATCTGGAATTCCATGTCGCGGTGGCGCGCG
>Ga0302326_10000576_pt1 | contig 101011 bp, 92 predicted proteins | sample Palsa_T0_3_FD_202264 | JGI IMG/M metagenome (GOLD analysis project Ga0302326, IMG submission 202264) | Peat permafrost microbial communities from Stordalen Mire near Abisko, Sweden - Palsa_T0_3 | ecosystem: Environmental > Terrestrial > Soil > Palsa > Peat permafrost | place: Sweden: Abisko... | reverse complement strand
CGGCCGCCAGCATGGTGACGAAAAGATTGGCCTCGTCGGTCAGGTTGGTCGTGGGCAGGACGGTAGGGCCTGGTTCGTTCCAGACCTCGACGACATCGACGAGGTTGGAGTAGCGCTGGGCGGCTGCCTGGACGAATTGGGCGAAGGCCTGAGCAAACTGGGAGGGAGAAACCAGCCAGATCGGGTTGTTGACGTCAATGACGGGGTCACGGGTCCAAGGGGGTGGCCCCTGGCGAGTCAGTTCGATCCATAGTGGGCGGCGACGTACTGATCGGTGGTCGTCCAATCCCAGCTATTGGAGCCGCCAGCTTGGATGCTGTCCCAATTGCAGGGGATGCGGACCCAGCCGAGTTTCAAGAAGCTGGCGGTGCCCATAAGGCCCGCATCGGAGTCGGGGTCACCGGACCACCCGACGGTGGAGAGCGCGGACCAATCCGCCGGGACCACGGCAAACTGGTTGCGGTCTCCGGGAGCCTCGACAAAATAATGGCCGGCCGGCAAATAGAGGTTCGTGGCCGGGCCACTGTAGACAAGGGCGCCGTACCACGCGAAGACGTTGAGGGGGGAGCCGTCGACTGTGGCCAACCCGACGGGATCGCCGACGTGGAAGAAGTTCCAAGAGTTGGCGGTGGTGAACAGGATGTTCGAGGTGGCTGGATTGAACGACTGTGTGAACCCCGAAAAACCAGTGTTGGTTTGGGCTGCTGCGGATAGTGGGAGCAGGGCAACCGTCAACAGGAATCCGAATCCAACATATCGCGCAGTACTACGAGGCTTCATATATGCATGCCACATGGCGGGCCGTTCTTCGTGTGGTTCGGGCGAAACACCCGGCGAACCTCGGTTATCAGATCATTCGTGATCCACCGTTTCCCAACGAAGCCGTGCGTGCCACGCGTTTGTGCCTCCGCTTCGGCTGTGGTGGCGACCCCCATCGTCATGATGATCCGCACGTCGGGCACACGGCGGCGCAGAATCGCCGGCGCCACCCAGCCGTTCATGACCGGCATGCGCAGATCGATCAAGACCAGGTCCGGCCCGAGCAATTCCACCATGTGCAGCGCTTCCCTACCACTCACCGCAATCCTGACCACTTGAAACAACAGTTGCGCCCTTAAGTAAGCGTACAGGACCTTCAATAACAAGACGGAATTATTCACCACCAACGTGCGGAGTGGGTGGGAGAAGTCGTCAGGAGCGGTCAAGGCGGTTGAGGTCTGTTTCAATACACCAGACTCTAGAGTCGCCCCGTGGAAAGGTGAAATCAGTATATTCCCTATTTCCGACCGGAGATTCACCCTAGAAACTCGGCGCACCTCTTCGGGGGGTGGTGATGATCTGATTGCGGACGGCGTAGCGAATGAGGTTGGTCACGGAACGGGGGATCGAGTTTGTGCATGACGTTGGCCCGGTGCGCATCCACCGTCTTGACAGTGATGCCGAGGGTGATCACGATCTCTTTGTTGGTCTTGGCTCCGGCCAAAAGTTGGACAATCTCGCGCTCGCCGACGGGTCAGCCGTTCAGGTTCTATCTCCTGCTCGGCGGAGTGGCATTGAAATGCGGAATACCAGCACACACGAGTCGTAGCGCACACCGCAACTCTGTGATTCGGTTGACAACTTTCGCGCGTCGTTCGGCCGCGAGTGACCGTTCCAGTTGCCTCATTAGCCGCCTAATCTCCTTGTTAATCACAAACGGGTCATCGATCATGGACACGGCTCCTCGTTCGCCGGGCCCACTGTGTTGGAAAAACCCGAGTTGCCAGCCGCGTTAAATGCATAAATCCGATACCAGTAGCTCATGCCACATGAAACCGTCTGGTCGGTGTAGGCAGTCAGCATTGGCCCCACGACGCCAACCAACGACCAGGGGCCGGCCGGCGACGTGCTTCGCTCGATCCCTATGCCGTTCGCGTTCGCAGCCTCATACGTCCAGGACAACGTCACGGGGGACGCATTCGTATTGGAAACAGCAATCCAACCGCTGAGGCACACAGAAGTGACGTTGGTTTGGGCGAGACATGACTGGCACAAGGCCGACACGAGGACCACAAATACTACTGTGATCAACAGGCGGCTCATTGGACGATCCTCAAGCGGACGAAACCGACCGTGGTATCGGCCATGACCCAGACGTCGATGTTTGTTGACTGCGTGAGGGTGATGGGTGCGGTGGCCTCCCGCCAGCTTAGGCAGTTCGTGCTCAGTTCGACGGCGTACGTCAGTGTCTGCGACTGCGGCACGATCGCTTTCCAATGGGTCAGCAGACACCGACCTGAATTGCACGGGCTGGTGTTGGTGAACACCGTCGACAGGCATTGGATGGTTTGTGCGGACACGACCGTAGCTGAATAGCCGAACAGCCAGACCGCCAATAGAAGGATGAATCGACGCAGCGGCTTCATCGCGACTGACCCCGGGTAATTACTGCTCCTCGCCAATCCCACCGGCCACAGGACAGAACTACAGGTCGCTCGTGAGCACGCATGGATTCGCAATGGACCCGAGGCCTTCGCTGGCGCAACCGAATATGTTCGTCCGACTGTTCGGGCGCAGAGCCCTGGTGCAGTGGCTGGCAACAACTGAGCGCGAACTGCGCGATTGCAGGAATGCTTACGCCACGATCATGAATTGTTCGCACCCGACGACCGGAGGGACTCGGTAATCGCCCCACTTCCGGGCCACGCCCGCGTAGCGGACGGAAGAACCTGTCGGAACGGAGATCCGCTGTCTGGGTGTTTTTCATCACACCAGATACTAAGGGTATTCATGGAGAACCCGGAATTACTGGGTTCCCTAATTTCTACCTGGAAATCACCCTAGATAAGTCACCCAAGACAAGCTGTAGCTGCTTCAGGCGGTGATGATCTGATTACGGATGGCGTAGCGGACGAGGTCGGTCACGGAATGGAGGTCGAGTTTGTGCATGACGTTGGCCCGGTGCGCATCCACCGTCTTGACGCTGATGCCGAGCGCGACCGCAACCTCTTTGTTGGTCTTGCCTTCGGTCAAAAGTTGGACAATCTCACGCTCGCGTGCTGTCAGTTGCTCAATCGGGCCGGCGGCACGGTTCGTAACTTCCCCGGCGTTCAGATAGCCGTTCAACACCACTTCCGAGACCTTCCCTGTAAAGAATGGCTTGTGCTGGGCGAGCGATTCGATGGCGGAAACCAACAGGCGCGACGTGTCCGCTTTCAGAATGTAGCCGTGGGCGCCGGCGGCGAGCACTGCGCTCACCAACTGCTCGGACTCGTGCATGGTGAGGATCAGCACTTCGGCCTTGGGAATCGCCTTGCGAATCTGGCGTGTGGCCTCCAGGCCGTTCAGTTCCGGCATCGTCATGTCCAACACGATTACGTCGGGCCCCAGTTGCCTGGCCAACTCCACCGCTTGCCGGCCGTTGACCGCCTCCCCGCAAACTTTCCAGCCGGGCTGGTTTTCCAACACCGCTCGCAATCCCTTCCGCACCAGTTCGTGGTCATCGGCTATCAGAATTTGTGTGGTCTTCATCCGTCCCGGCCTCCCCGGGCACGATGGCCCGCACGGTCGTTCCCCGACCACTCGATTCAATCTCGAACCGGCCGCCCAATTGACGCACGCGTTCACGCATGCCGGCCAGCCCCACACCCGCCTTTGCCACGGTGCCGTCGCCCCGAACGCGTAGCCCGCAGCCTTGATCGTTCACTTCGAGGACGGCCGCGGCGGCTTCACGCGCGATCCGAATCGTAGCGGTCGGACTGCCGGAATGGCGATGGACGTTGCCCAGACTTTCCTGCACCACCCGAAACAGCGCCCGCTCCGTCTCGGCCGGCAATCGTCCCAGGGCCGGACTGGTGTCGAGCGTTACCTTGATCCCACTGCGTTGGGCAAACCCGGCGGCGTATTCCTCCACCGCGCCGGCCAAGCCCACCTCGTCCAATACGGGCGGGTGCAATTGGTACGCCAGCGTTCGCAGCTCGCGCTGACACTGCTCGATGATCGCCTGGCTGTCTGAGACAAGATTGTCGGTGGTGACGTCGCGGCCAGTGATGCGTTGTCGCACCAGGTCGAGGTTCACCGCCACGGCCACCAACTCCTGCGCGGTCGAATCGTGCAGCTCGCGGCCAATCCGCCGGCGTTCTTCATCCCGCGACCGCAATAGATAACCGGAGAGATGGCGCACTTCGTCCTCCACCTGCTTGCGTTCGGTGACGTCGCGGACGACACCCGCGAGTTGGACGACCGCGCCGGTCTTGTCGGCCAGTGGGGTCAAGGTGACTTCACCCACGATCTGGCTGACCGGGTAAGCGGCGCTGCCTTCCCAGTTCACGGTCTTGCGCTCCCGAATCGCCTCCCGACATTTGCTTCGCATCCGGGCGTCGGAACTTCCCGGCAGAACTTCCTCGATCCGTTTGCCAACCACTTGTTCCTGGGTGAGACCGGTCATTTTCAGAAAGGCGGCGTTGACGCAGAGGAACCGGTTACAGTCGTCGGCTTCGACATGGAGCAGGAACAGGCAATCGGAAACGCCTTGAAAGATCAGCGCGAGGTGCTGTTGCTGGATGGCGATACGCTTCAGCAGGAGGGCGGCAAACCCGAAATACGCCGTCCCTGTGATGATGACAAACGCCAGTCCCTTTAGCAGTTCGAAGTCACGCAACTGGTCAATGGACAAGGCCGCGCTGGCCGCGATACGGCCCGAGAAAAAAATGTACGCGCTGCAGAGGACCACGTATCCCAGCGCCAGACACAGCGATGCTCCAATCGGGTGAGTGGCGACGCGGCCCAGCCGGCTGGAGGAGCCGGCCATCACCCCGATCAGCTTCCTGGCCAAATGGGGTCTGATGCGCTCCTGACGTTGCAAGGCGCTGGTGGTTTTCTCGATGGACGGGCCACGCATGAGTTTCCCCCTCGGGCTACTGTTCTTGGTCACGGTTCCCAACCGTTTCGTTGTGGCTATATGCGTCCACTGATCTTTCCTTGAACCGGTAACTGTAGTTTCGGCGCGAGGAAAAATTCTGCCAAAAGCATGTTAGTTGCCAAACGGAATGATGAGCCGAACACCCACATATGGCTTGCTGCCCTGCCACATGTCGAGGTCGAGCTTCACGCGCGGGTTGATCAGCGACTCTCCAGAAGAAGCTGTCCGCGTGCGGCGCAGGCTGCCCTGATCAAAGCTGAAGTCGGCCTGGTGCTCGACGTTCTTGGTGAAGCGATCGACGGCAAACACGGCTGTGTCGAGACCGTATTTGGCGGTCTCGATCTGCCGTTTAATGGGCGACGGGTTTTTTTGAGGTGGTTTGTATTCTACTTCAAAGCGATCCCATGCCTCGGCGTCCGTCGGCTTGGGGTGGGACATCAGGATCGGCTGGAGCTCACGCTGGGTAAGATCCTGACGATCGGTTCGTTGGCTCACATTGCTCCGGATGGACGCCGCTGTAATCGTAGAAACTGACAAGAAGGTCATTAGGGACGGGGATTCAGATTGTTGCGCTGTGGCGGGTGGAACGGCTGACCAGCAGGAAACACACGCAGCCGTCCCCGATATAATCGAGCGCCAGTGTCTGCGGCTGCTATGTTTACTGCAATTGTTCACAACGATCTCCTATTTCCGTGGCGCTAATCCTTCTTTTCGTCGTCTCGCCCGGCTTTCTGCTCGGTTGGTTCTCTGGTCGCCGCGGGCCGCTCGGCCGCAGGCTGGGCCTCAGTTTTCACCTCCGGCTTGGTCTCACGTTTGGCCTCCGGCTTGGCTTCCACAGCGGCGGGAACAGGTTGTTTCTTCTCGCTCTCCATCTCTCGCGCTTTTTCCTGCTGCGCGCGCTTCTCTTCGTCGAGCTTCGCAACTCGGCTCTGCTCGTCCGCTTGCTGGACGTCCTTCTTCGTTGCGGATGGTTTCTCAGCGGTCGATGTTGGCGTCGGGCGCTTGGCAACGACCTTCGCTTCCTCTTTGCCGCGGAGTTCGCGAACCGGCACCGCTTGAATCTTTCGTCCGCTTGCTTTTTCGATGACGGCAGTCTCCGGGCCTTTCCTGTTGATCACGGTCTTGTTGATGATGGTGGTATTCACGATCACCGTCTTGGGGTTGACTGGTTCCAGGAATTGGCGTTCCTCTACAAAGACGTATCCTTTTGGCGCAACACTTCTTCCCCAAAACCTCCCCGATGGGCCCAATGGCGACCAGCCGATGTATCCGCCGCCTTCTCGCCAGGAAACCCATGCGGGTGCCCACTGCGTCTGCGGCACCCAATACCAGCCAAATTGCGGACTAAAATCCCAGCCGCCATAATGGTACGTGGCCCAGCCCCATGGCTCATCGCTGGCCCAGTACCAGCCCGCGTCGGTTTGCTCCCAATAGCCATTGGAATAGGGGCTCCAGCCAGCGTCCACTCCGCCCGGGATCCAACAACGCCCGTCGGATCCGACAACCTCCCAACGCCCGTACGGGCTGAGCGGCTCATAGAAATCGCTGTCGGTGTGAATCGCCACGGTCGAGACCTCCACCGATACCTGGGCGGCGCAGTTTGTGCGTCCTGTCAATGTCCCTAGAATTGCTGTGCATAGCACGAGTCCGATTTTCCCGGCCAAATGCTTGGTTCCATTCATGGAGTTATCCCTCTGTTCAACGAATTACAAACTGTCGGCGTCTTGGAAACACGACAACATGGGCATCAATGGCGAGCCGGATGATTCCTCTAGCCCTGCGATTCCCGCAGACGCCGTAAACGGTCTCGATGAGATTGCCGAACGTCAATGCCCGCTTCTGGTGATTGACCTTCATACCACGACGATAAGCCGGGGCGCCCTGCGGGCGCTATGGGGTGTTGACCCCATTAGAGATTTCAGGACGAGAGCAGGCAGACGTCTCCTTCACCCGCCTGACGTTGTCATCGTGGGGCCACCGCCAGAGAAAACCTCAATTCTGATCCTCGTACAGGCGTCGCGGATGACTTGGTCGAGCGTTTGTCGATGTGCGATTGCCCGGTCAATGAATTCTGTGTATACGTCCTCTCCGATCAGAATCTTCTGCGTCGGGCCGGGCCTCTCCTCGCCGCATGTTACATATCCCGGCGCCCGCTGTTGCAGCATGTGGAACACCTCCGTGGAAATATCTATAACATGTTCATGCATTTGTATCCCCTTCCGCCCGACGATGGGCGTGGAGGCTGTGGCAGTCAAAGGATGGCGCTCGTTTTCCTTCCTTCCAAAACTCGTTGAAGAAAATCAGTCGCTTTCTCTCGTATCGATTCCTGGGTAAGTCCCGCGGGTGCCCATGAACTCAGATGGTAAAGCGACTCGCTGTCCATCCCGCTGAAACTGTAGCCCGCATGAAAACGATCGGCGCCTTTGTCGGCGTAAATCTTGAGTCGTGCGTCGGGCCCGTCCTTCAATGGTGGCACGGAAAGCATGACCGACAGCACCGCCTGATGTTGTGCCATGGAGCAATCCTGGTCGATTACCGCGCATTGTATGCCCTTTGTATCGAGGAACCGCTTTGCCTCGTTGAGTACGGGTAATATATTTTCGTCCCGTATTCTGCCGCACTCGATTTGGTTGCGCCGCAGTTGTTCCTGCTGATCGGCTTGCCACTTCCCCATTTGCCGCTTTGTCTCGACGTATTTGTCAGCGGCATCGTTCAATGTTGCAAAGTCTGACATGTTTCTCTCCTTTGGTTGGCGCAAAACGGAAGGATCGATCCCGGCCGGGAACGACCGCCGTTGTCCGTGTGGTTTTCATCACACCAGATGCTAACGGCATTCATGGAGAATCCGAAATTACTGGATTCCTTAATTTCGACCGGGAAATCACCCTAGAGAATTTACCCTGAACAAACGGCGGCGGCTTCCGGTGGCGATGATCTGATCGTGCATGACATTGGCCCGGCACGCACCCGCCGTCTTGACGCCGAAGTCGAAAAAGTTACACGGCGTGAGGACAGAATGTCACCCGACATGTTGAAGGGCCTTGTGCAGGCTGACGGTGTCGCCGTCTTCGTCTTTCAGTTCGCGGAAAACAATGGCGGACAGGACGGTCAATCCGCCCAGGCAGAGAAACGCCAGGTGGATGCCGTGAATCATTTCCGGCGCGCTGGTGTGAAAGCGGTCGGGAATGAAGAACGCCGTGGCCAGCGACGCCGTCGCCACGCCAAAACTGATCGACATCTGCTGCATCGTGCTCGCGATGGTGCTGGCGCTGCTGGTCTGTTCCTCGGTCACGTCGGCGTACACCAGCGTGTTCATGCTCGTGTATTGCAGCGAGGTAAAGAACCCAAAGGCAAACGCCTGCGCGACGATAAGCCACACCGGTGTGCCCACGCCGATGGTCGCGAACAGGACAATGAGCAGACCGATGATCATGGTGTTGGAAATCAACACGGCGCGGTAGCCAAAGCGCTTCAGAATGCCCGGCATCGTCATCTTGAGGCCCATGGCAGCCACCGCCTGGGGCATCATGAGCAGGCCCGATTGAATCGGCGTGAACCCAAGGCCCACCTGGTAGAGGAGCGGAAACAGGAAGGGGATTCCGCCGACGCCCAAACGAGTGAAATAGCTGCCGCTGACCGACGCGCGAAAGGTCCGAATGCGAAACAAGGTCAGCCGGAGCAAAGGAAATTCGGTGCGGGTCGCCCGCAGCCCGTAAGCTGTGAGGAGAACAGCGGATATCACCAACAGCCCCAGGATGGCGCGCCCGCTCAGCGTGTGCTCACCAAATACTTCCAGCACATACGACAGCAGCGCGATGCCGGAGCCGAACAGGATGAGTCCGACGGTATCGAGCGGATGGGAATTTTCTTCTCGATAGTCCGGGAGATGGCGATAGACCAGGTACAAACCAAGCAGGCCCATCGGCAGGTTGACGAAAAAGATGACGCGCCAATGAAAGTATCCAACAATGAGACCACCGGCGATGGGCCCGAGCATGGGACCAATCAGACCGGGTATGGCAACGAAGCTCATGGCGCGGATGAGTTCCGATTTGGCGAACGCCCGCACCATGGTGAGCCGGCCCACGGGCACCATCATGGCACCGCCGCAGCCTTGCAGGATGCGGCACGCGACGAGGACGTGGATATTGCTCGAAATGCCGCAGAGAAACGATCCCAGGGTGAAGAGGCCAATCGCGGACGAGAACACCCGGCGCGTGCCGAAGCGGTCCGCCATCCAGCCGCTGATCGGAATGAACACCGCCAGGCTCAACGTGTAGCTCGACAGCACGGCCTTCATGCTGAGCGGGGCGACGGCCAGCGCCTTGGCAATGGCGGGGACGGCCGTGTTGAGAATCGTCGTGTCGAGCGATTCCATGAAGAAAGCCACGGCGACGAGCCACGGTAACAAGCGCTTCACGGATTCGCCCGGCCCCTCGGGGGATGCGGAGACCACGCTGGAATTGGCCGGACTCATACTTGTGACAGACAGTATCACCGGTCTGCGTGACTTTGCCTACAAGACAAGTGGCTGAGTTGCTCCCCACTTCCAGTTACGGATTTCCGGCAGGTCCTGGCCGTGTTTGTCGATGTACTGCTTGTGCTCGATGAGCTTGTCCTTGAGCTGCTGCTTTAGGTAGATGCCCTTGTCGCCGGTCTGCGGCAGGCGGTCGATGGTGTCCATCACGAGATGGAAGCGATCCAGATCATTCAGCACCGTCATGTCGAAGGGCGTGGTGATGGTGCCCTCTTCCTTGTAGCCGCGGACGTGCAGGTTTTTGTGGTTGGTACGGCGGTAGGTCAGCCGGTGGATCAACCACGGGTAGGCATGGAACGCAAAGATCACCGGCTTGTCCCTGGTGAAGAGCTCGTCAAAGTCCGTGTCGCTCAACCCGTGCGGATGCTCGGTTTGCGGCTGCAGCTTCATGAGGTCGACGACGTTGACCACCCGGATTTTCAGGTCGGGCAGATGTTGCCGGAGAATGGAGACGGCGGCGAGCGTCTCCAGTGTGGGCACATCACCACAACAAGCCATGACCACATCCGGTGCCATGCCCTGGTCGTTGCTGGCCCATTGCCAGATGCCGATACCCTCGGTGCAGTGCGTGACGGCAGCGTCCATCGTCAACCACTGCGGCGCCGGGTGCTTACCAGCGATCACGACGTTGACGTAATGGCGGCTGCGCAGGCAGTGGTCCATCACTGACAGCAGGCAGTTTGCATCCGGCGGAAGGTAAACGCGCACGACCTCAGCCTTCTTGTTCACGACGTGGTCGATGAAACCGGGATCCTGATGCGTGAAGCCGTTGTGATCCTGGCGCCAGACATGCGAGGCCAGCAGGTAGTTCAGCGAAGCGATCTTCCGCCGCCACGGCAGGTGCGACGTGACCTTCAACCATTTGGCGTGCTGGTTGAACATCGAATCGACGATGTGAATGAACGCCTCGTAGCAGTTGAAGAGGCCATGCCGCCCGGTGAGCAGGTAGCCCTCGAGCCAGCCCTCGCATTGGTGCTCGCTGAGCATCTCCATCACGCGACCGGCGGGCGCGAGGAATTCGTCGTTCGGAACGGTCGCGGCATCCCATTGGCGTTTGGTCACTTCAAAGAGCGCTTCGAGGCCATTGGAGAGCGTCTCGTCAGGGCCAAAGACACGGAAATTTCGCTGCTCACTGTTCAGCTTCGCCACATCGCGCAGGAAACGCCCGGTCACATGTGTGTCGCCGATGCCGGGCGCCCCCGGTGTGGGAACGTCGGCCGCGTAGTCGCGGAAATCCGGCATCCGCAGGTCGCGGAGCTGTATGCCGCCATTGGCGTGGGGATTCGCGCCCATGCGTCGTTCGCCTGTGGGCGCAAGTTCGGCGAGCTCTGGTTTCAGGCGGCCCTGTTCATTGAAGAGTTCCTCGGGCCGGTAACTCTTCAGCCAGTCTTCCAGCAGCTTGAGGTGTTCGGGATGGGTGGCCGGGTCGGAAAGCGGCACCTGATGCGCACGGAAGGTGCCTTCCACCTGCAGGCCATCGACCATTTTCGGCCCAGTCCAGCCCTTGGGTGAATTAAGGACGATCATCGGCCAGCGCGGACGTGTGAGGTTGCCGTGGACGCGGGCGTCCTGCTGAATTTTCTTGATCTGCTCCACCGCTGGATCGAGCGTCGCGGCCATGGCCTCATGCATCAACCCAGGTTCGTGACCCTCGACGAAGTAGGGTGTCCACCCGTAGCCGCGGAGCAACTGTTCCAGTTCCTCGCGGGTAATGCGGGCGAGGAGGGTCGGGTTGGAAATCTTGTAGCCGTTGAGATGCAGGATCGGCAGCACTGCGCCATCGGTGGCCGGATTGAGAAACTTGTTGGAATGCCACGCCGTGGCCAGCGGCCCGGTTTCCGCCTCGCCATCGCCGACAACGCAGGCGACGACAAGCTCGGGATTGTCGAACACCGCCCCGAACGAATGGCTGATCGAATAGCCCAGTTCGCCGCCCTCGTGGATCGATCCCGGGCACTCCGGCGATGCGTGGCTGGGAATACCACCGGGAAACGAAAACTGAATAAAAAGCTTCCGCAGCCCGGCTTCATCCTGGCTGATGTTGGGATAGATTTCACTGTATGTGCCCTCGAGATACGTGTTGCCCACGACGGCCGGGCCGCCATGCCCGGGGCCAGAGACGTAGATCATGTCGAGGTCGTATTTTTTGATCACCCGGTTCAAGTGCACATAGATAAAGTTCTGTCCGGGAGTCGTGCCCCAGTGCCCCAGTAGCATGTGCTTCACATCCGCGAGCGTGAGCGGCCGCTTCAGCAGCGGATTGTCGTAAAGATAAATCTGGCCGACCGAGAGATAGTTCGCGGCGCGCCAGTAGGCATCCATCTTATGGAGCAATTCCGGCGTAAGTGTATTTGTCTTCGTTTTCATATTTTGCATGAATCATAGTCTCACTTTCCGCAGTCGCAAGGCGTTGCTGATGACCGAGACGGAACTCAGGCTCATCGCGGCGCCGGCAATGATCGGGCTGAGCAGCAGGCCGAAGAATGGGTACAACACCCCCGCCGCCACCGGGATACCCAGCGCGTTGTAGAGAAAGGCGAAGAACAGGTTCTGCCGGATGTTTCGCATGGTGGCGCGACTGAGACGGATGGCCTTGGTAATGCCGCGGAGGTCGCCTCTGACGAGGGTGATGCCCGCGCTTTGCATGGCCACGTCAGTGCCGGTGCCCATGGCAATGCCGACTTCAGCTTCGCTTAGGGCGGGTGCGTCGTTGATGCCGTCGCCGGCCATCGCAACATGGTTACCTTCCGCGCGCAGTTTCCTGAGATAAGCGACTTTCCCAGCGGGTTCGATCTCCGCTTCCACCGCATCAAGGCCGAGTTGCTTGGCCACTACGGCGGCCGTGCGGCGGTTGTCGCCCGTGAGCATGACGAGTTTTAGCCCGAGCGTGTGAAGATCGTGGATTGCTTCCGCCGTGGTAGATTTTATCGGGTCGGCGACGGCGAGGATCCCCGCAGCTTTGCCATCTATGGCGACAAACATGGCGGTCTTGCCTTCTTCTTGAAGTTTCATGGCCGAGGCTTCCAACGGCTCCAAGCCAGTGATCTTTTCATTCCGCAGGAAATCCGGTTTGCCGATCATCACCGCACGATCAGCGAGAGTGCCGAGAACACCGCCCGCTGTCACCGAACGAAAGTCTTTCGCGGCTTCGAAAACGATGCCTTGCTCCTTCGCGCCCTGCACAATCGCGGCGGCGAGCGGGTGTTCGCTGTTCTGCTCCAGTGAGGCGGCGAGACGCAGGAACTCCTTCGCGTCGAAACCGCCGGTTGGCAGGACATCCACGAGCCTGGGTTTGCCCTCCGTGAGAGTGCCCGTCTTGTCCACGACGAGCGTGGTGACTTTCTCCAATCGTTCGAGCGCCTCGGCGTTTTTCACGAGCACGCCCTCCTGCGCGCCGCGTCCGATGCCGACCATGATGGACATGGGAGTGGCCAAACCAAGGGCACACGGGCAGGCGATGATGAGCACCGCGACGGCGTTGACGATGGCGTGCGCGAGCTTTGGCTCGGGCCCAAGCCACATCCAGAGGACGAAGGTGAGCGCCGAAACCGCCAGCACCACCGGTACGAAGATCCCCGCGACCTTGTCGGCGAGACCTTGAATGGGCGCACGGCTGCGCTGGGCTTCGGTAACCATGTTCACGATCTGCCCGAGCAACGTATCGCTGCCGACCCGCTCGGCGCGCATGACGAAACTACCGGGGCCATTGACGGTGCCGCCCGTCACCTTGTCGCCGACGGCCTTTTCCACCGGGAGCGGTTCGCCGGTGATCATGGACTCTTCCACGCTGGAATGACCTTCCGCCACTGCGCCATCAACTGGCACCTTGTCGCCAGGAACCACGCGTAACAAGTCACCAACTTTCACCTGGTCGAGCGGGACTTCATGATCGCCCCCCGGCGCAACTTGTCGCGCCGTGGGCGGTGCGAGGTTCAGCAACGCTTTGATGGCACTGCCTGTGCGGCTGCGGGCACGAAGTTCGAGCACCTGACCCAGCAGCACCAGCACAACGACCACCGCTGCGGCCTCAAAGTAGATGGCGACCTTGCCGTCGTGCTGCATCGTGTATGGAAATATGTCGGGCATGAGCATTGCCACGGCGCTAAAGACGAACGCTGCGCCCACGCCGATGGCGATCAGCGTGAACATGTTCAAGTGACGCGTCACGACGGAGCGCCAGCCCCGGTGGAAAAACGGCCAGCCCGCCCATCCGACCACGGGTGTTGTGAGCGCGAATTGCATCCAACATGAGGCGTGGCTGTCCGCCCAGGACTGCCTGGCCAGGGCCGGGATCAAGTGAGCCATCGCCAGGACAAAGACGGGCAATGTCAGCACGGCGCCAATCCAGAAGCGCTTCGTCATCTCATGCAACTCGGCGTTCTCTTCGTCATCCGTACCCGCTGCCGCCGTCTTCGGTTCCAGCGTCATGCCACACTTGGGGCAATCGCCGGGATGGTCCTGCTGCACTTCGGGGTGCATCGGGCACGTATAGATGACTTTGCCCCGCGGCTTCTCTTCGTGCTTTGCGGTGGGGGGTGTTGACAGAAACTTCTGCCGGCAGTGATCACCGCAAAAGTAGAACGTCTGTCCATCACGCTCGGCACGTAGCGCGGGCGATTCGGCCACCGTCATGCTGCAGATGGGGTCGATGGCCATATCAACGCAGCCTCATTTGACTGGTCCAGCGGTATTATAAGTGCGATCCAGACACACGGGCGCGTTGATGACACAGGGAGGCGTGCCAGCCGGCGCTGAGCCCTGACTCACTTGATCAATTCGCCCGCGCCGGCAGCAGCTTAACCGCAGCAGGAGTGGGAAGAGGCTTCCTTGACGGCCTTTTCGACCGCTTCACGAGTTTCGCCGGTGCGCTTTTGAATCCGGCCCAATACTTCTTCGACTTTGCCTTCGGCGAATTGCAGATCGTCGTCCGTGAGTTTGGCCCACTTCTGTTTCAGTTTGCCTTTGGTGATATTCCAGTCGCCTTTGATTTCGATTGTGTTCATCAGGTTTCCCTTTCTATATTCCTTCGTCGTCACCGTGACGACGAAAGTGTTCCGACAGTTTGGATGTCGCATAAAGGTACGACACAGACTGGCCCCGTCCTATGGGGTGTAACCCTACCGTGCCTGATGAGAGTCGCCGCCCTCCGAAACGCCAGCGAATGGAAGGAACCGTGCTTCTCCGGAGTAGGGTTGTGCCCCATTGCCAGGGACCGGCCGATGGCGTAACGTATCATTATAATGGGAAGAATTGGTGATGAATAAAACCAGCTGTGCCTTCTGGTTGACGTTGACCGGAACCCTTTGCTGGGTTGCTTGTTTTTGGTGGATGTATCGGATCTCAGCCAAACAGAATGCCCTGTTGGATCAGCTTCACGCGCAGGGCAAACGCATCGAAAAACTGTCCAAGATCGAACATGACCTCATCAAGGAAGTGCATCCGCAGGTCGGCGAGATCAAGGAGGGAATGGATGCGATGGTCGCGGCCGTGAAGGAAAATACTGAAAACAACTCTCCTCTATCCAAGAAAAAGTAGGTGCATCAATATATTTTGTTGGCGAAGAAACCGGGCCGTGATTGATGATGTGGTCGAAGTTCTTTCAGCCGGCCACGCCAAGTTTGAGAACCCGGCACACCGAGCGCGCAATCATATGTTCTTCGTCCGTGCGGATAACGCGTACTGTGACCGGGCTGGCGTCCGTGGAAATCACCGCCGCATTCTTCGTGTTGCGCGACCCATTCAATTTGAGGCCAAGGAAGGCCAGTCCATCACAGATGCGGGCGCGAACGAGCGGGCAGTTTTCCCCGATGCCCGCGGAGAACACCAATGTGTCCAGTCCGCCGAGCGCCGCGGCGAATGCGCCCAGCCACTTCTTCGCCTGGTAACAAAACAGCGCCACGGCTTCCGCCGCCCGCACGTCGGCGGCTTCGCGTGCGAGCAAGTCCCGCATGTCGGAACTGATCTCCGAGACGCCGAGCAGCCCGGACTCGTGGTTCACCATTTTGTAAAACTGTTTTGTCGTCATCTGCTCGGTGCGCGCCAGATATGGCGCCACGCCGGGATCCAGGTCGCCCGAGCGGGTGCTCATCACCAATCCCGCCGTCGGCGTGAAGCCCATGCTGGTGTCGATGCTTTTGCCGTTCCGCACAGCCGCCAGACTTGCGCCGTTGCCGAGATGCGCGAGGATCACGCGGCCTTTCGTGGCCGCCGGATCGCCAAGGCGCGCGAGTTCTTCCATCAGATAGGCATAGGACAGACCGTGGAAACCGTAGCGCTGAATCCCTTTGGCGTCGTAGCGCCGCGGAATCGGCAATAGCTTGGCGATCCGCGGCATGGTGCGGTGAAACGCCGTGTCGAAGCAGGCCACCTGGGGCAGTTTCGGATGCCGCTGGCGGAACGCCTCGATCAATTCGATCTCGCGGGGCAGATGATCCGGGTCGTACGGCCGGAGGCGATGCAGTTCATTCAACAATTTCCGCGTGACCAGTTCGGGCTCGGTGTGTTTCATGCCGTGCACCACACGGTGTCCCACAGCCCGGACCGAAGCGAAACCGTCCTGCTCTTCGAGCCAATCAATCAGGAACTTCGCTGCCGATTTGTGATCGGAGGCAGCGATGCTGCGTGCGTTCCGCGGTTTGCCTGTGGCGTCGTGGAACGTCAGATTCGTACCGCTCAGGCCAATGCGATCAACTTTTCCAAAAAGCGTTCGCTCTCGTGGTCCGCCTGACTGATACAGCGCGAACTTGATGCTCGACGAGCCGCCGTTGATCGTCAGGATACGTGTGTTAGCTGGTTTCAAGGATCACTCCTTCGTCATTCGACAATTCAAACGAAGCCAGTTTCGCGTACGTGGACCCGCAACCCGTTTCCATGGGTAGGAGGCTGTATATCGGGTGGCTGACACGTGTTGGTTTGCTCATGGTCTCTCATCCACCTCCGTTCTGGATCGAATCTTCGGAAGCATCAGTTACCCGTACGGGTACCATGGGGTGTTGATCCCATCGGGAATTCCATCAAGCCAGTATGACATGCCGTGACTGCGATTGGAACTCCGATTGGAATGAGGCCGGGCAGAACGCGACCGTTACGCGCCTTCGGAAACAAGGATTACTCGTCCGGCCAACTCTTTGCCGTTGAGTTGGTCAATGGCTTTTCGGGCCTCCTGCACCGTAGCCATCTGCACGAACCCGATTGCCTTTGAGAAGCGCGTGGTTCCATCCGTGACCACGTCGCAACTGATGACTTGTCCTACTCTCTCGAACAGTCTCAGCAACTCAGAGTCCGTTGTGTTGACGGGCAGACGGTGGACATGTACCATCGTTGACATATTGGTTCTCCTTCATTCAGGGGAGAATAGGGAATTGGGGGATTCCTCGCTATGGGGTAAGACCCGTAGTGGAATTTTCTGCCGATAGTCGGGCCGGGTCTGCGATCAATATGCGCGGATATTTATCGGGACAGGACTATCAGTCCACGGGGTCGTGCGTCTTGTCGAGATAGGCCCCATGCACCACGTCCTTTGCGGGAGCAACAGAATGCCTTTTACTTGGTTTTCTGCTCGCCAGCGGTCTCCTCCGGCTGCTCTTCAGCCTTTTGCCAATTGGAATTTGGGTTGTATTCCTTCATGGCTTTGGCGAGAACATCGGTCTTCTTGCCGAGATCCTTCTGATACACCACTCCCTCCTCGTTAACGATGAAGGTCATCACGCCGGACGACCTGTATTCCGCCGGATAGGCCACGAACGCGAACCCCTTGGTCATTTTGCCGTTTACGATGTAATTCTTCGCGCCGCCTGGGCCATTTTCTCCCTGACGCGTTAGGATTCGGTAATAGTAACCGTGGTAAGGAGTCGGGGCGCCATCTCGGCCTTTGGCATAGCCCTCAGCAACGGCCGATGCCACTAGCGGCCCGATGGGGCTCTGGGGTTCGCCATCAGCAGCTTTCCAATACAGGCCATTGTGCTGCCCTTCATCACTGAAGATTGTCTGGGCGTACTCGTTGTGCCGTGTGGGGTAGTATTCCTTTTCCGCCGCCACGAGCTCCTGGCAAACCCGGATAGTCGATATTTCATTCCGGCCAATTCGCCTGTACAGAATTTCTCTCTTGCCCGCCTCGGTGTCGAAATACCAGGCGTTTCCCTCGTTCACGAGCGGTATGGGCGTGGGCCAATTCTTCGCCCCGATATATAAAGTAGTGGTGCCATCCGGTTCTTCCACCAGACGGTGCATCTCCTGATATCGCTGTACGAAATTAGCGCGGTTCTGAGCGTCCTCGGTTTCGTCTCCCGACGAGACGATTTGCCTTCCGTCTGGTCCGAGGATGTCGAGCATCGCCTTTTCGTCGTTACTCTGCGCAGCCGTGACAAGTGCGTTGACTGCCTCTTCCGTGGATGAGAACGTTTTCTGGCCCGGTTGGTGCGCCATGAGACTGGGACGGGTGGAACAGCACCCCGTCAATAGGATGCCAACCGCAGCTACCATGGGAAGATTGGCGCAATGAAATTTGTCAAAGTGTAACTTGGTTCGCCGCATATGACTTCTCTCCATTTCTAAATTTCACGATCTACCAGAAACATAACGAAACTTCGATTACCGACGCCCGCCACCGCCCCCGTGAGACCCTCCGCCGCCACCGCCGTGAAACCCTCCGCCGCCACCGAAGCTGGTGCCTCCGCGTGACGAAAAACTCCTTTCCTGTCCGCCATGGTCGTAGCCGCTGAAGGCACCGGAGCGGACGCCGCTTTGACCGCGGGGTTCAGCATATCCTCGAGCAGCCCGGGTATCTCCGTTGAAGGGTTGGGTGGTCCCGCCCGGGTGGTTGTAAACAGCATCGCCGCCGCGAAATCCTCCGCCACGCACGACGGAAGCAACGCCGCGCTCACCTCCTCCTCGATAGTAATTGCTTCGGTTGTAAAACGTATTGCTCCGGGAGTAGTACCTGTTGTGGCCATACGTTGCGTAACGGTTATGCCAATCGAATCCCCAATTCCCCCAGCCCCACCCAAAACCTCCCCACCAACCGATTCCGAAGCCGTCTCCGAACGAGAGGTACGGGCCGCCATACCAAATTCCGGGATACGGGTACCAATATGGCCACGGATCGATTGAGGATCCGTAAACCATCCAAGGGTCGTAGGCCGGAACGTAAACGACATCGGGGCTGGCAGGCTCAACGCTGATCGATGAGCCTTGCGTGGTTACCACTTGCTGCGGCGTGCTCTTCAGGTTGCCGGCTTGTTCCGCCTTTTGGCGCATTACCTGAATGGCATCCATCACGTCCTGTTGTTGGTTGTAGTAAGCGTCGCCAAGAGACGACGTCCAGGAGAGGTTCTTGTCCATATTCCCGAGGACGGATGGGAACGCCGTAAGCGCCTTGACGCTTGGATCCCAGGGTTGTTGATCCACAGCTTTGCCGAGCGCGTCACCCTTCAAATCAGGATTTGCTTGCACCCATCGATTGGCCTCGACGACTTGCTCGGGGAACGTGGACGCCGCCAGGATCTGGGCCACCAGCGAATCCGGATACAGCGCAATCGGCGCTATCACCCGCTGCAATTGTTCGGGAGTTTGTTGTGCGCGTGGTGGCGCCTGCGCAGCCTGCACCGGGGCTTGCGCGCCTTGGTCGGCCCACAGGTTCTGAGGCCAAGCTGCGAAGAACAGAGTCAACAACAACAGGAAAACCAAAGTCCGCTCGCCCGTTCGAGTCCTTGAGAACTCCGCAGCACGTCCGTAAATGTTCATATTCTTGAACCTCCTCTGCCCCTGCACCGTCGCCATCTCTACAAACCCGCTGGCCTTCGACATGTGCGTGGTTCCATCCGTGACCACGTCGCCGTTGATGACTCGCCCCGCTCCCTCGAACAGTCTTTGCGACTCAGAGTCCGCTGCGCTGACGGGTAGACGGTGGACACGTGGTTTCGTTGTCATATTCGTTCTCTTTTATTCAGGTACAATGGCGAATGGGGCGATTTTTCGCTATGGGGTAAAACCCGTAGTAGGATTTCCCATTGGCAACCAGAACCAATGACCCTGGAATCACCGATCCGTGGCGTGAAGACAGCCGACATCATTTCTCGGACACCGCGCTCACTACACCCTCATCCTGCACCAGCGTCCATTCGCTGTCCGGATTGTATTCCTTCATCGCCCCTGCGATCCGGGAAGTCTTTTCGCCACAATTTTGCTGAAAAACTTTGCCGTCTTGGTTGACGATAAATGTCATGATCCCCGACTGATCCCAATGCTCCGGATAAGCCACCAGCGCGAATCCCCCCGTCAAGTTGCCGTGGCTCATGTAATTCGTTCTCCCGCCGGGCGCAACCTTGCCTTGCCGGGTCAGAATTCTGAAATAATAGCCGTGAAACGGGTGCGGACCCGTGCTCGCATTCTTGACATAACCCTCGGCATGAGCTTCCGCCACCAACGGCCCGAATGGGCTGGCCGGTTCGTTCTCCGCTGCCGGCCAGTAGAGGCCGTCCTTCTTTCCGGGCGTGCTCTTAAATTTCTGCGCATATATCGGCACTCCGCCCGTATTCGGGTTCAAACTGGCGTACTGCCGTTGCGCGGCCACGTAAGCCCGGCAAACGCCGATGGCGTGGAGTTCGTCCTTCCCGATGTGCCGGTTGATGATCTCCTCTTTGCCCGCGGCCGTGTCGAAATGCCATTGCCCGTCCGCTTTCACCAGTGGAATCGGCATCGGCCACTCGTTCGTGCCGACCTCAAGAGTGATTCTGTCCTCGCCCTGTTTCACAGGCTTGCAACTCTGAGCCATGGCGGCGGCGAACCTCTGCGTGTTGTTCGCGTCCTGCACTTCGTCGCCGGTTAAAAGGTTGTGGAACTCCGGGCCGAAAATCTCATCCAAGGCCGCTTTATCTTTGGCCGCGGTGGCCTCCTGCAAAGCTTTTATAGCGTCCTCTGGCGACCCGAACAACCGCTGCGCGTTTTTCTGCTCCGCCGCGTGAAGGTCCGCCGTCAAAATGCTCCCGGCACCCGCCAATAGTGCGATTGTCAAAAGGCTGGCAAAACGTGTCAATTGATTTGAGAATTTCATCAGTTTATCAGGCCTGTTTCTGTCCAATGCGTTGCGGTTCATGGCCTTCTCCCTTGACCGCCGCCGACAGGGTGCGCCACCGCGCGGCTTGCGACTCCGCGTTGACTATAGGCATGGACGTCACGCCCCCCTTCATAGTAGCCGCCGCCGAAAACATACACATCAGGCCCCGGCGCCACCACCGCGCCGCTGTAACCTCCGTCCACGTAACCCACACATCCCATCAAGGTCGCCAACAGCACAATCCCCAGCCCCATCTTGATTTGGTCAACCGGACCGTTTGTCTTGTTCATACGGATCATCCCTTCACGGAAGAAATTATACAATGTAGTGGTTCTCGAAATATGACCCGGCGCGCGTTGATCGCCCATCGCACCATTTTTTCGGCCGGACCCGCTCCCCAGATCTGGTAAGCCGCCGTGATCAAGTCACCGAACGTCAACTCCCCGATCTGTTTAATTTTCATATGCCATAAAATAATCCTGGGAACCTTCCCGTCGCTATGGGGTGTTCACCCCACCCCTTGGCGGTTGGCGCGGGCGCCAGTGGCTTCCCGACCAACTGACTACCACCGATTTCCAAGCGGCTTTGCCCGTAATAATGCCACTTTATTGTTGCGTAACAGGCAGGGGTGCGGCCGTCGGCAACTCATTCGTGGAGGTCGGCATCGTGACCTCAGGCAGCGGTGACGAAGCTGGCGTGGAGCCCGGCGGGTTGTTGGTGGGAGTCGGTGCCGTCATTGGTGGCGTCATCTGTGGCATCGGTTGGGCGGTCGCCTCCAGGTTCGTTGATGGCGGGCTGGTTGTCTCGCCATTTTGGTTGCATCCATACAGGGACAAACATACAAGCGCGCTGGCTGCGGCGATCTGAATCTTTCGCAACGATTTCATTTTTGTCATTCCTTTCCTTAAGCCGTCATTTACTGATGATCCGCACTGATGGTCTCTCTTGGCCTGCGGTGCGATAGACCCCATGATTTCCAGTTGAATCAAGGAGCTACGGAACATCGAGTCCAAGCGGGGAAATCTGGTGCGCTACGTGGACGCTGTCATCGTCGGTGTACTTTACCTGAATTTTGTCGCCGACCATGAGATCGTCAAGTGATCCCCTCGGTTTGCCTTTTATGACAATCTCCGCATCGGTGGGGACTGTAAACGATTGCGAGCCAGTTGGCCCATCAACGGTAATTCCCCGCGCCTTCAAATCCAACGACCGGAGAGTGCCGCTGTAGATATATAGCTGCCGTGCCTGCGCCGGCTCGTCTGCGGCAACACGCATCGTCAGCGCTACCGCGATGACTGCAAACATGGCCCATACTGCGAATGTGATATTTCGTCTCATGGCGAACACGCCCCTTCTTCTAGTCAGGATAATTCATCTTGATGTGATCGAAGATAATCCGGGCAACCGTGCGGGCGCTATGGGGTGTAACCCTACCGCGGATGATGGGAACCATCACGTTCCTGGCCTTACGGCACAAGCCTGGGTGTGCTCGCCTTCTCAGTGGTTGCGCAAAAAGCGCAACTCGGCACGCAGGCGCTCCACCTCATCGAGCAGATTGAACATGGTTTTGATCCACGCCAAATCGATCCCGTGAACGGTCCGCAAGTGCTCGATCCGCCGCACCGTATGGACCGCCTCTTCGGTGAATTCCATCACCCCGTACGGTGGCTGAAAGACCGGTCGGACGAGACCGGCGCGACAATAAACCAGAATGGAACGCCGGGGGACACCCGCGAAATGAGCGGCCGCCTCGAGGCTGTACAGGACGTTTACCTTCGGCTGAAACAACTCCAGAGCAAGGGACGAAGGGATGTCCGGATCCAATCGTTTACTCATGATGTCTTCCTCGGATTGAACGTCGTTTTTACCGCCAACTGCTCCCACAGGACTTTTTGTTCCGGCGTAATGTGCGCCGGGACCTGGATGGAGACGATGGCGTACAGGTCGCCCCGCGTTCCGTCGCCCATGGGCAAACCCTTCCCGCGCAAACGAAATTGCCGTTCCGGCACGGTCCCCGCCGGGATTTTCAAGGACACCATGCCATCCAGAGTTGGCACGTGGATGGTGGCGCCCAACACCGCTTCCCACGGGGCCAGTTCCAAATCGTAATACAGGTCGGCGGCCCGCACGCGGAAATCAGGGTGCTGGGCGAATTTTACACGCAAATACAGGTTTCCCGAGTCGCCCCCGCCGATGCCTTCCTGGCCCTTACCGGCGAGGCGGATGAGTTGCGCTTCCCGGACGCCGGGTGGGATCTTCACGCGCAAAGTCTGCATGGTCGATTGCCCGGTGCGGGGATCGGTACGCTGCAGTTTGATCGTGCGCGTCGAACCGTGCAACACTTCGTCAAGTGTCACCAGAATGTCGCCTTCGATGTCCTGGCCACGTTGGGCGAATGTCTCGCCTGCCCCGCCATTCCCGCCCGTTCGGTCGAAACCGCCAAAGGGACGACCGCGACTGCCGAAGAACTGCTCGAAGAAATCGCTGAAGCCCGTGCCGCCGAAATGGAATTCAGAACCCTCTTCGGAACCTTCGCCGAACCCACCCTGCGGCGGCGCCGGCTGCCGTTCCGGATGATTCCAGTTCGCTCCCAACTCATCGTACTTTCGCCGTTTCTCCGGGTCGCTCAGGACTTCATTGGCCTCGTTGAGTTCCTTAAACTTGTCTTCGGCCGTGGCTTTGTCTTTGGCGACGTCGGGGTGATATTTGTGTGCAAGTTTGCGAAAGGCCTTCTTGATGTCCGCGTCGCTCGCGTTTCGGGGCACGCCGAGAACGTCGTAGTAGTCCTTGAATTCAACGGGCATCGCCGGCTCCGGGGAAATGGCTCAGATCATTCACGTTAGTCGCTGCCATTCTTCAAATTGGGCTTCAGACTTGCAGGATCGGGACTCTCGGCCTCGACCTGCCAGCGCCCTGCTGTAATACCTCTTTCTTCTCTGGAGTTCAAGGGAGCCCGCAAGGCGCGAACATCCAGATTCAGGAAATCGCGTTGAACAAACGTCCCAGGACTTGCGGACGGCAGCCGTCGCGCTACATAACGAGCGGACGTGAGTACTCTGGATAACGACCCAGTTCCGGGCAGGGTCTGGCGCGCCACCGTTTGTAACTCCACAGCCAGTGTTCCGGGTGGTCGCGAATGGTGGTCTCGCAGAACTCGAGACAACGCTGGCTGATGGTTTTGACGTCAGCCTGGGCGTCCCCGCTGGACTGGTGGACAAGCTCCTGACAGTCAATCCGTACTCTCCCATGCGGTAACGGATGCGTGAAGCTGGCCATGATCGCCGCGCCTGAACGCAGCTCCAGTTGTCCGATCGTCGAGCCGGTCAACACAGGAAGGCCGAAGAAGTCACACCAAGTGCCGCCGGAGCGTAGCCCGACATGCTGGTCGATCAACACCGCCGCACAGCCGCCCCGCTTGAGCGTTTTGAGCACGCGGAGCATGGCGTATGGACCGGCGACAACGTGGTGTCCCCACTGGCCGCGGAGGTGGACAAAGATCCGTTCGAGAGCGGGGTTGCGCATCCTTTTGGTAACGATCGTCAAGGGGATCTCCCGCAGCCCGAAGGCCGGCCCCTGTAGCTCCCAATCGCCATAATGCATCATGATAAAGATGATGCCTTTGCCCCGGGCCATGCAGTCGCGAATAAGCTGAACACTGTTGTCGGGTACTTCGACAATTTGTTTCGCCAGGGCCGGCGTAATCCGCGCGCTCCAAAAAAGCCCCAGCATGGTCGCCCCGAAATTCTGGAACGACGCCCGCGCAATCCGCCTTTTTTCCAGGGGCGTCTTGCTGTCGCCAAATGCCACGTCCAGGTTCGCCAACGCGACCCGGCGTTGTCCGCCGAGCAACCCGTAGGTCAACCAGCCAAGAGATCGCCCGACACGGCGAACCACCGGGTAAGGCAAAAGCGGAATGCCCCAGACCACCGGTTTCACAGCCGCGGCTTCCAGTCGGTAACGGAAGTGTTTCCAACGGGAAGGCCGCACGTCAGTCCTGCGATTGTTTCGCCGGGGAATTTCGACTGTTTTCATAAGGTCAACCTGTGGGTCAGCCCAGGGCGGCTGGCCCCTGTTGCCGGCGAAGGGTTCTGAGGTAGCCGAAGCCGACCAACCGCTGACGTTGTTCATCCCAGAGACGGAAAGTGAGTGATTGGAAACTGGAGAACAGCGTCACCGGCGGCACTGTCTGAAACAGCGGCTCCGCGTTGTGGCATTTCTCCAGATAGTAATTGGGAATCCGCGCACTCAGGTGATGAATATGATGAAACCCGATGCTGCCCGAAAACCATTGCAGCACTTTGGGCAGCTTGTAGAAAGAACTGCCCCGCAGCGCTGCCGCGAGGTAATCCCAATCGCCATGGCGCTGCCAGTAGACTCCTTCAAATTGATGCTGCACGTAAAACAGCCACACCCCCGCCGCGCCCGCCACCGCCATCACCAGCAACTGCATCACCAGATATGCCCTGACGCCAAAGACAGAGCACAGCGCCGCGGCCACGCCGAGAATGCCGAGGTTTGTCCAGTACACCGAGTGCCGCTCGCGCCGGCTGGCCCGCGCGTTGGAAAACCGATGCACGACCACAAATAGGAACAGGGGCCCAATCAGAAAGAGGATGACCGGGTTGCGGACCAGTCGATACGTGAATCGTTTCCAGCGCGACGATGCCAGGTATTCCTCGACCGTCAATGTCCACACCGCGCCCAAGCCGCGCTGATCCAGATCCCCCGCATGCGCATGGTGGATGGCGTGTTCCCAACGCCAGAGGTAGTACGGTGTCAGGGTCAGCACGCCGGTGATGTACCCCCAGGTGTCGTTGGCACGGCGGGATTTGAAGAACGCGCCGTGACCACAGTCGTGGTGGATGATGAACACCCGCATCACGAAGCCTCCCGCCAGGATCGCCAGCGGCAGGGTGATCCAATACGACACCGCCATACTGCGGTACATCAGGTACCAGAGGACCGCGTAAGGGACGAGGGTATCGGTGAGCTGCCAGATGCTGCGCCACCGCGAAGGTTCCTGATATTTCGCGACGATTTCCTGCCAGGCCAAAACGCCGGTCTTATGTTCATCTGTGGCGACATCGGCTCCAGCCCCAGCCCCGTCCGAACCCATCGTCGGCAACGGTGATCGGTCGCTGCCTGACTCTCCTTTTTGGAGGAGACTATTCATAAAACAACAATAAGATCAAAGACGGTGGGGACGCTATGGGGTATTCACCCCATACCTGGATGTAACGCGTCCAGAGCCTTCCGTGCACGGGTTGGCTCCCGGAGAGAGGACTGTGGGGTGCCGGCTGGCGGATGTTCAGCTTTCGCAGGAGACTTTATCGGTGGTTCGCGATCGTCTGGAAGTGGGCGCCGGCAGTTCCCGAGAAACGTCCGGCGGGGGTGTGTTTTGCGTCAGCCAGAAATCCTTGATCGATTTGGCTATCTCAGTAAGCTTGTTCACATCGGTCGGCTTGACCAGATACCCATTGGCTCCCAAGCGATAGGCGGTCGCGATGTCCGCTTCCTCCCTGGATGAGGTAAGGATGACGACAATCGCCGCCACTTCGGATTGCTGGCGAATCATTTTGAGGACGTCCAGCCCCATCACGTGGGGCAACTTCAAATCCAGCAGCACCAAACACGGCAGCGGAAACTTCTCGCGACTGGCAAATCTGCCGGTGCCTTTGAAATAGTCGATGGCCTCCTGACCATCGCTCGCGACCTGAATGGGATTCAGCGCGCCCGCCTTCTTCATGGCCTGTCGCAAGAAGAACACGTCATTCTCATCGTCTTCCACCAATAAGATTGTTCCTGACATCGGGGCCTATCCTTTCTGGAGCTGAATCCAAAATCTACTTCCCTTGCCTAATTCCGACTCGAATCCGACCTGCCCGCCCATGCGCTCAGCCGCTTTCCGCACAATGGTGAGTCCGATGCCCGTCCCCTCGTAGTCCGCGGCCAGGTTGATCCGCTCGAACATGCGGAAAACTCGTTCGCGGTTTTCGGCGGCGATGCCAATCCCGTTGTCTTCAACCCACACGCGAACCATGGGTTGCTCCCGGTCCTCCGCCCCAATTTCAATGAGTGGGATGGTACCTGGCGCGACAAATTTCGAGGCGTTGGCCAATAAATTCGAAAAACATTGTGTTAAGAACGCTTCGTTCCCCCGGACCGTCGGCAGTTTTCCTTGAATGTGAAACTCCGCTTTGCGTCCGTTCGGGTAGGTCGCGATGATGTCGCGCAGGAGCCCGTCCAAATCCACCGGCTGCAACAGGCCTTGTGCATGGAGGACCCTGGAGTAGCTCAAGACATCCTGAATCAGGCGGTCGAGACGGAGGGCCGAACGCATGATCCGCTGCAGAAGATCGACTCCTCGTTCATCCAATTTGCCGCCGTAGTCATCCACAAGAATTTGGGCGAAGCCTTGCATGGACCGCAACGGCGCGCGCATGTCGTGCGATACGCCGTAGGAGAAGGCCTGCAATTCGGCGATCGTTTCCTGAAGCTTGGCTGTGCGCTCCGCCACGAGCTCTTCCAGTTTGGCGGCCTGATCGGACAGTTGGACTCTGGCCTCCTGCAAGGCGTCGGCCACCCGTTTGCGCTCCGTGATGTCGCGGATGTTGCATTGAATGACCTCCCGGCCATCTTCCTTGTAGAGATTGCTGACGAACTCCACTTCCCGGCGCGCGCCCGCTTTGGTCTGCAGCGGCAGGTCTTCGTAACGGATGAAGTGTTTCTCCCGCAACTCCCGAAATGCCGCCCGACTCTCTGTTTCATCCTTGAGCAGGCCGATTTCCCAGAGTTCCTTACCCAGCAACTCGTCATGTGGGTAGTCCAACAACTCCGACATGAACGGATTGGCGTCGACGATTTTTCGTGTCTCGGGGTCAAGAACCAGGATGCCGTCTCGGGCGGCTTCAAACAGGCGGCGGTACCGAATCTCGGATGTCCGCGCGGCCACGACCGACTTTGGTCGCCTGGCTTCGGCGCCGAATTCCCTGTCTTCGCTTTCGCTGCGCTTGGGCGCGGCAACCTTCATTAGCGCCACGCTCTCGAAGTTGCGGACACGGCCTTCCGATTGATTTTCATGACAGGACAGTACGCCCGGAACCGGGCGGGCGATATGGGGTGTTTTACCCATCCGAGACTTTACGAATCCAACCCCAACGCGCGAGGCCGGGGACTAGCGGATGGTCAACTGGACGCTGCTCTCGATGATTCCTGCGGCGATAGCGTAGCGGGTGAGACCGGAGATCTCGTGGATGTTGAGCTTGGCCATGAGATTCTGCCGATGTTTCTCGACCGTTTTGATACTGATACCGAGTTCCGCGGCGGTCTGTTTGTTGGCCTTGCCTTCGGCAATCAGTTGGAGCACCTCCACCTCGCGTGCACTCAAACGGGCCACTTTCTTCCGCAGCGCTCTCCCTCCCGCAGGCATCTTCTGATCGTGCAGCCGCTTGGCAATGGAGGGGCTGAAAAAGGTGTTTCCGCTCTGCACCTCCCGAATCGCCCGGGACAGATCTTGCGAAGAGGTTTGTTTGAGCAGAAATCCCACCGCGCCGAACGCGATCGCCTGGTCAACATACGCGTCATCGCTATGCGCGGAGAGCATGAGCACCTTGGCGCCGGGAATGGCCTTGCGAATTTGCCGGGTGGCTTCCAACCCGTTGAGCAGCGGCATGGCAATATCCATCACGATGACCGCGGGGCGCAGCTTTTTGGCCAGGGCCACCGCCTGGCGGCCGGTCTGCGCTTCGCCGACCACCTCGAGATCGGCTTCGGCTGCCAACAGCTTCCGAAACCCCTCGCGGACAATCATGTGGTCTTCCGCCAGCAGAACAGTGATGCATTTCATAATATATTAAACCCGGTTGCCGTTGGTGAATGGAATCCTGGCGCAGATGGTCGTGCCCTGGCCCGGTGCCGATTCGACGCGAAAATCACCGCCGACCATCTCCACACGTTCGCGCATGCCGAGCAATCCCAATCGTCTGTTCCTTTTGGCGTGCAACACCCGTTCCACTGAAAAGGACTTGCCGTTGTCCTGGATGGTCAGGCAAACAGCACGCGGAATTTTCTGGATGCTTAAGTCCACCCGGCTGGCGTGCGCATGGCGGGCGACATTGGTCAGCGCTTCCTGGGCGACGCGGTAGAGGACGGTGCGCTTGACACTGTCCAGTTGTTCCACCGCCGCATAAACTGTCAGGGCCACATGGATGCGCGTCTGTTTCGAAAAGCCCTTTACAAAGGAATGGAGAGCGGGAATCAGCCCCAGGTCGTCCAACACCGTCGGACGCAGTTCCCGCGCGAACCGATGCACGATGTCCACCGACTTTTCGACCATCCGTTGCGTACTGGAGATTTTATTCTGGAGTCCCTTCGTATTGTGCGTAGCCTCGGTCTTCAGGGCCGCCAGCCGGACATTGATACCGGTCAAGGTCTGGGCGATTTCATCATGCAATTCGCGGCTGATCCGTTTGCGTTCTTCCTCCTGCGCCAACAGAAGCTGGCGGGACAGGTGCCGCAATTGTTCCTGCAAATGGTGTGACTGCTCCAGCAACTCGCTGTAGTGTCGTTCGCTTTTACGGAGGGATTCCTCCACCGTCTTGCGCTGGGCAACTTCCTGTTTCAACTGCCGGTTCGAGTCGGCCAGATCCGCGCTGCGGCGGTGCAAGACCTCAACCATTTGATTCAAGCGGACGTTGGCCTCGCGCGCGGTGCGATGCGTCTTCTCGATCGGGGTGATGGCCTCGGCAAAAAAAGTTCCCGCCCGCCGCACCATCATATCCCGGGTATCGGGGGGGGAGCTCGGCAACACGAGGGTAATCAACGCGTGCTCGTGAATCCTGGCCAGGTCCAACGTCTCCAGCCCGAGCGTGATGGCCCGCCGTCCCAATCCCTGCGCCGGCTCTACGCTTACCTGTGAGCCTTGTTTCAGGTGTTTTCGCAACGCGGCCTCATAACGTCGCGATAATCCGGTTAACTTACGTGTCATGTTGTTTGTCGAATTCACGGGCGAACCGACCCATTGTTTCGACTGATTTTCTCACCAACCGCTGCGTGCTGGCAATTTCTTTCTTGAGGCCCTCCGTGTTGGCCGTCGCTTCCTTTTTCAACGTTAGCAGCCGGATATTGATGCCCAGCAAGGTCTGGGCGGCTTCATCATGCAGTTCCCGGCTGGTCTTCTTTCGCCCCTCTTCCCGCGCCGACAGAATCTGGCGGGTCAGATGCCGCAAATGCTTCTGCAAGCGCCGGGACTCTTTCACCAGCCGGGCGTAGTGACCCGCGCTTTTCTTCAGGGCTTTCTCCACGGTCTTGCGCTGGACGATTCCCCGTTTCAAGAACCGGTTAGAGGCCGCCAGGTCCACCGTGCGCCGGCCCAGCGTGTTGTTCAATTGATTCAGGCGGGCGTTGGCCTTGAGCGCGGCGCGATGCGTCTTCTCAATCGGGGTGATGGCCTCGGCAAAAAATATCTCCGCCCGTTTGATCAACCCATCTCGTCTGCTGAAGACTTTCAGTGAAGCGAGTGCTGCCTCGTGAATCCTGGCCATGTCCAGCGTCTCCAGCCCGATGGCCTGGGCCCGTCGGCCCAAATCATGTGCTGACTGCAGGCGGGCCCGCGGGCCTTGCTGCAGATGTTTATGCAAGGCCGTCGCATATCCTCGCGACAACCTGGCCAATTTTCGCTTCATAATATTTTACGAATTCACGCGCTCACAACGAGGTTTTCAACCTTGCTGTCCCGCCAGCCGGGCTGCTTCCCCTTCGTCTGATGTGCCATCAAACCGCTGTCACATTCTGACAGTTGTTGGGATCCGTCCATGGGGTGAAACCCTACCCGTGAAAATTTTTGGTAGGGTTTTACCCCATGGCAATGAACCGACTCATCGTCGTACCGTGGCGCGCAATGACAAACTCTCAAGGGAGTTCCATGCAAACGACCGAGAACGGGATTACCGTTGGCTACGCGGATGAAGGACGTGGTGTGCCGTTGCTCTTCGTGCATGGGTTTCCACTCAGCCGGGGCGCCTGGCGGAAGCAATTGGATGCGTTCCGATCATCCTATCGGGTCGTTGCGCCCGATCTCCGCGGATTCGGCGAAAGCGACGCCGGGACTGGCGCGACCACAATGGCGCAATTCTCCGAGGATCTTCACGCGCTGCTCCAGCAGCGCACCACGGGACCGGTGGTGTTGATCGGCCACTCCATGGGTGGTTACGTGGCCCTCGCGTTTGCCCGTCAATACCCGGAGATGGTGCGCGGTCTCGTATTGGTCAGCACCAAGGCGGGCCCGGATACCGCCGCGGCTGCCGCAGCGCGACGGGCGACAGCGGAGAAGGTGCGAGCGGAAGGCGTGCAGGTCGTCATTCAGGCGATGTCGTCAAAAATGCTCGCGGCGGACAATCCGGATCGGGCGCTGGCGGAACAAGTACGGGGATTTATGGCGACTTCCAAGCCTGCGGGAGTAATCGGCGCCTTGCTCGGAATGGCGGAGCGACCCGACGCGACGGCGCAGTTGGCCCGGATTTCCGTGCCCACCCTGGTCATCACGGGCGCCGACGACTTGCTGATTCCGCCGGCGGAATCGGACGCGTTGGCCCGGGCGATTCCTGGTAGCCAGTTGAATATCATCCCGCACGCGGGCCATCTCGTCGCCTTCGAGCAGCCGGACAAGTTCAATCACGTGCTCGAGGAGTGGTTGGACCGTGCGGCTTTCGCCGTCCCCGCTCACGAGTTGCGATGACCGCCGCCCGGCTGTGAACAGCGCTGGGTAGGGTTGTACCCCATAGCAAGGGATCAGTTCCTCGCCTACCGTAGCTCCAACAACCAACCAAAAGTCGTACCAACAGAAAGAAGGAAGTATCATGAGAGTAACATATCCTTTGGCGCTCGCAGTGGCCGTGGCCGCTGTTCTGGCCAGCAGTGGACCGCTGCGCGCATCCGAAACGGATGACCGCATCGAGTCCTCGTTCAAGAAGACCTACGTCTATAAGACGTATCTGAGGGACGAACACATCAAGATCAGTTCCAAAGACGGCGCCGTCACCTTAACCGGTGCCGTCGCTGACGAAAGCCACAAACCGATGGCCCAGGACACCGCCGAGGCGTTGCCCGGGGTCACAACCGTGGACAATCGCATCGAAGTCACAGGGGATCGCCCTGCCGAGAGTTCGGATACATGGATCAGCATGAAAGTGAAAGCGGCATTGCTGTATCGTCGCAATGTCAGCGGCACCAAGACCGAGGTGTATGTGAAAGATGGGATTGTGACGTTGAAAGGCGTGGCCGCCAACCAGGCCCAAAAGGACCTGACCACCGAATATGCCAAAGATATCGATGGCGTGAAAAGCGTCCAGAACGAGATCGTTGTGTCTAGGAGCCTGGGAACAACCGACGCAACAACGGGCGAAAAGATTGATGACGCCTCGATCACCGCCGAGGTCAAGGGCTCATTGCTGACGCATCACTCGACCAGCGTGCTCAGCACGAAGGTCACAACCAACGATGGCGTGGTAACCGTGAGCGGCACCGCCAGGAACGACGCCGAGAAGGCCCTGGTCACCAAACTCGTTGCGGACATCAACGGTGTGAAGAGCGTGGTCAACAACATGACCATCGAAGCGACCGTGTCCAGTAACAACTAGACGTTAATTCATTGCTGGCTGGTGCAGAGGTTGTGGGGGCTGCGCCAGTCGGTAGTGAATCCAAGGCAGACTGAAAGGAAAATCATATGTTGTACACGATAGCTGTCGTAATGATCGTTTTGTGGCTGCTGGGGCTGGTGACCAGTTACACGATGGGCGGGTTAATTCACGTCCTGCTGGTGATTGCCATCATCATGATCCTGGTCAACGTCATTCAGGGCCGACGAGCAGTGTAAGAAGCGGTTAACCGAAGAACGGAAACTGGAGGTTTGAAATGAATTCAAAAGTAATTGCAGCCGTACTGATCGCACTGGGCATCGTGGTGCTCGCCTACTCGGGCATCACCTACAAGACCCCGGGGAAACCCGTCAATTTCCTGGGAATGCACATCGAGACCACCAACAGCCATTTTATCCCCCCAGTCGCTGGTGCACTCGCGCTGGCCGGCGGGATCGTGTTGCTGGTCGCGAGTCCCAGAAGTGCCTGAGCCAGGAATAGAGATAGCGGACCAACCTGTCTGCTTATGCGACGGCAAACACGAAGTGTCGCGATCTGTTTGGGGCTGACATGGCTGACCTTGGGACAGGTCTCTCAGGCCACGGACGATCAGCGGGCACGAGAAATCGTGGGCCAAGTGGCGCGGCTGTTTATCAGCCAATCCAGCGTCGCCACGGTGGAGATGCAGATCACCAAGGAAGACTGGCAACGGAAGATCTCGATGCAATTCTGGTCGCTCGGGGAGTCGAACATCCTCGTCCGCATACGCCGCCCGCAGGAAGATGCAGGCACGGCCATCCTCAAAGTTGGCAGTAAGATCTGGTACTACCTGCCGAAAGCGAACCGCACGGTGAAGATGCCGGCGTCGATGATGATGACCTCATGGATGGGTAGTCACTTCACCCTCGATGACCTGGTGAAAGAGAGTCGCCTCACCAACGACTATGTGATTGCGACCTCTTTTGAAGGACCGCGAGATGGGATCGCGGTGTCTGAATATACCCTGACACCCCAGCCGACGGCGGTGGTGGTGTGGGGGAAAATTACTTTGGAAGTCCGCCAGGCCGACCGAATGCCCGTTCGGGAACATTATTATGACGAGGACGGGAAGCTGGTTCGGGAACTGACCTTTTCGGAGTACAAAACCGTAAGCGGGAGGCTCATTCCGACGCGTTTGGTCATGCAATCCATGGATAAGGACGGTAAGAAGGCAAGTGCCGCCGACGGTATGTTGGCTCAGGGGGTGATGCGACCTCTGGACCAAGTGGTTGAGCAGACGACGATCACGTATGAAAAGATCGTCTTCGACGAACCGATTAGCGAAGGGACGTTTTCCGTGGAGAATCTGAAGCAATGAGCGGACGGCTGCTGCGGCTCGCGTGGCGCAATCTCTGGCGTAATCCCCGGCGGACGCTGATCGCCATGACAGCGATCGGCTTGGGGTACGCCATGCTGTTGTTCGTAGCATGCCTGATGGCCGGGCTGAGGCACCAGATGATCGAGAGCGGCACGGGCCTTATTCTCTCGGATATTGAGGTGCACGCTCCGGGTTACTATCCGGATCGTCCCATTCACGAGACCTTGGGAGGGCGAAAGGGGACGGACGTCAGCGCGTTGGTTGCCGCCATCGCCGCCGACCCTCGGGTTCAGGCTGTTAGTCCCCGGGTGTATGGCTACGGCTTGGTCAGCGCGACCCATCAATCGGCTGGTGCGCAACTCCTCGGCGTCGACCCGGATCAGGAACAGAAGATTGCTGTGCTGCAAACCCGGATGGTGAAAGGGAGCTACCTGACCGGACGAATGCCTAAAAGTATCGTGCTGGGAGATAAACTCGCCACCGCGATTGGCGTCGATGTCGGGTCGGAAGTCGTCTTGTTGACGCCGGCAGCCGATGGTTCGACGGGAAATGACGTGTACACAGTCGCCGGGATGTTTCACACGGGGCTTGACGCCTTGGACCGGGGTCTGGTGCTCATGTCTCTCGCATCTCTGCAGGAATTGTTACGCTTGCCGCCGGGAAGGATCCATGAAGTTGGAATCAAGCTCCATGACATCACCGCGGCGACGACGACGGCGGCGGCGCTTGAGTTACGACTGAGTAAGATCTTGCCGGTGCGTGTGAGGGCCTGGCCAGAGCTGGCACCCGAGCTTGCCGACTACGTGCAGTTCAATCGTCGTGTTACGTTCATTCTCTTTTCCATCTTTTTCCTGTTGGCTGTCATGGGCATCGTCAACACCATGCTCATGGCGATCATCGAGCGCACGCGTGAACTCGGCATGCTGATGGCCGTGGGAATGCGACCGGTTCAGGTGGTCAGTCTCATCGTGGCGGAGGCGGCAAGTTTGGCGGGCGCCAGTCTGGTTTTGGGAGCAGCGCTCGGGGCGCCACTGCTTTGGTATTTGCAGGTCCATGGTCTGAACCTGAATGGCGCTCGCGGCGCGGTCTCTCTGGCCGGAGTTGTGGTGGGCCCCCTTTGGCACGGTCGGCAGGATTTTACCGCCTACACTCAAGCTGCGCTGGGGCTGGCTGTCACGGCTCTGGTGTCGGCTCTCTATCCCGCGTTACGGGCCGCTCGCTTTCGACCGACGGAGGCGCTCCGCAAGGTGTAACGATGACGGGTCTTCTCCTGCTGGTGAAAATCGGGTGGCGCAATCTCTGGCGCAATCCGCGCGGGACCCTGCTGACGGCGCTGGCCCTGGGTTTGGGGTTGACCTTGCTGCTGATTTCCCTTGGCTTGCTCGATGGCAGCCACGAGCAAATGGTTGGTAACGGGGTGAGATTCGGCGCCGGGCACGTCGTCATCCAGGCACAAGGGTATCAGGACAGCGGTTCTCCGGAGCTGTTGCTGCCGGCCCGAGTAGTGTCCATGACCGGGGCGGTTTTGCATGCCGAGGCACTGAAACATGTTCTGCGCGGCGTGAGTCCCCGGCTGCTGGCCTCGGGACTGCTGAGTTCCGCAGCCAACGCCAGTGGTGTGAGCATGATGGGGGTCATCCCCAGGGAAGAGCGGGCCGTATCGCTGATTCCCCAGCGGATCGTCGAGGGGAACTATCTCACTGACGACCAGCCATCGGGCGTCGTCATTGGCACGGAGTTGGCCCGTAAGCTCGCGGTGAAGATCGGGGCCAAAGTCGTGCTCATGACTCAGGCCGTGCAACCATCCGACGCGCAAGCGACGGACGCCGGTGGCGGAGACATGCAGAGCACTCTGCTGCGGGTGAACGGGATTTTTCGCACGGGTATCCAGGTGATCGATGCCCACGTCATCCAGTTACCGTTGTCCGAGGCCCAGGCACTGCTCGGAGTGACCGACCGGGTCACACAGGTCGCGGTGCTCCTGCAACGAGAGGGTGACTCACTTACGGTGGCTCAAGGCCTGCGTAAGCAGTTGACGGGGGTTCCGGTTGAAATTCTCCCGTGGCGGGAATCCATGCCGACACTGGCCCAGCTCTTCTCGTTGGACGATGCCTTCAATTATGTCATGAACGGTGTGGTGCTCGCGATGGTCGGGTTGGGGATCCTCAACACGATCCTCATGCGAGTCCTCGAGCGTCGTTATGAATTCGGCCTCTGTTCGGCTCTGGGCCTGCGGCCTGCGCAGCTTGCCATCATGATCATTGGCGAGTCGTTGGCGCTCACCGCGATGAGCCTTGCCCTGGGTCTGGCGCTGGGGTTGGGCGCCCACCATTATTTCGCCACCGCCGGGCTGGATCTGCGCTGGTTTTTCCACAGCAGCCTTCCCACCGCTCTTGTTTTTGACCCGATCATTTACTCGCGCTTGAGTCTGACGCGAATCGCCTCGTCTGTCGGCATTGTATTTCTGACGGCGACCATCATCTCCTTTTATCCGGCGCTCAAGGCCGCGCGAACCAAACTGCCCGGCGCATTGAAGGTCTTGTAACATGATTGCGAGGGCGCTATGAAGGAATGGGCGGTCGAACTGAAGGACGTGACGAAGACCTACCGCACGGGATCCATCGAGGTTCCGGCGCTGCGCGGGGTCAGTCTGCGGGTTGCGCCCGGAGAATTTCTCGCGATTGCAGGTCCGTCCGGTTCCGGTAAGACGACCTTGCTGAACATCATCGGCGGACTCGACCGGGCCGATGCCGGAGATGTGCTGGTCGAAGGGAATAACCTGCAACTTTTGTCCTCGGGAGATCTGGCTCGCCTGCGGCTGCAACGCCTCGGTTTCGTCTTCCAAGCCTACAACCTGCTGCCGGTCCTCACCGCCCTGGAGAACGCCGAATTCACCCTCCTACTGCAGGGCGTCCCGATGGAGCAGCGTAAAGAACGCGTGCGAAAGCTGTTCGCAGAAATCGGTCTGGCCGGCCTGGAACATCGTCGTCCCGGCGAGTTGTCCGGCGGACAACAACAGCGGGTGGCGGTGGCGCGCGCCATGGTTACCGAGCCGGCGCTGATCCTGGCGGACGAGCCCACCGCGAATCTCGATTCGGTGACGGCGACCGCTCTCCTCGAAGTGATGGAACAACTCAATCGCACTCACGGCACAACGTTCGTGTATGCCACCCACGATCCTCAAGTTATGGAGCGGGCGCGGCGATTGATTCGCTTGCGTGACGGTCAGATCGTCAGTGATGTGGCACATGCCAGCCCCTGCTCTACGCCATGACCCGAATCCCCCTGAAACAACGTATCCGAGGATTTTGGCACAAGCTGTCGCACCTCAAGGGCCGACCCGACCAAATCGCGGCCGGCTTCTCCATCGGCATCGCGGCCAGTTTCCTGCCACTGAATCCATCCCCCATCATCGTGGCAACCGCGATGGCATGGCTGCTGAAGAGGAACGTGATCCCCGCTGTCGCCGGGGCGACGGCGGCGATTCTCTACACCCCGCTCTTGCCCTGGATCTGGCTGGAGGAATATCGATTGGGGAAGTTGCTTCTGCCGGTGCGGCATCCGCTGACGTTGGACCACGCACGACTGTGGGAAGTGTTGCAGAAAGGTGGGGATACTTATGCCGCCATGCTCGTTGGCTCGATCATCATCGCCACCCCCGTCACGTTGCTCACTTATTTCGTCGCCAAACGCCTCGCTGAAAGACGGGCTCGGCACAAAAATAAGCGGCAACACGGGAGTATATGGACAAGCGCGCGACTGTAAATCGTGTTCGCTTCAAGGCGGGAGTGCTGATGTGGATGTTGCTCGTGGTGTCTCGAGGAGCGGCGCAAAAACAGTCGCCGGATGTTGCGGCCACGGAGTTGGTGCGGCAGACTGTGGCTCGTGAACTGGCGGCGATCGACACGGGTGGCCAATATATGTACCGGATCCACGAAGAGACGCCGCAAGGTTCGGAAACCCGCGTCGTGGTCGACACCCGCGATTTGCAAATCGACCGGCTGATTCTCAAGAACGGGCAGTCGCTTGCTCCAGCGCAGAAGCAGCGGGAAGAGGAACGCTTGCGCAGCCTGCTGACGAATCACGCCCGTTTGTTGAAATTGCAAACTGAGCAACACTCCGACGAAGCCCGCGTACACAGGGTGATCCAGGTGCTTCCGGATGCATTTCTTTACCAGCACAACGGTACGGAAAAGGACAGATCCGGTCGTGAGCTCACTTTGGTGACATTCCGCTCCAACCCGGACTTTCGTTCGCGTTCCACAGAATTGCGGGTGCTGCAAGGGGTGGAGGGGGCGGTGCTGATCGACACTGTGGCGGAACGTTTTGTGCGGGTCGAAGCCAGGCTGTGCCGGGATGTTGATTTCGGCTGGGGCATCGTTGACCACATCTCTCGCGGAAGCAGTTTCTTGCTGGAACAGCAGGTTGTGTGGCACGACCAGTGGGCGATGACGACATTGGCATTACACTACACCAACAGGCTCTTGCTGCTGATCACCAGCCGCGTCGATTCGGTGACGAAGGTCACCGATTTCCGCCGCTTGCCGGATGATCTGACCCAGCAACAGGCGCTGGAACTGCTGCTGGAGCAAGACCCAATGACGGCCCCCGTGCCAAGGGACGGAAGGACACCATGACGGCCAGCAAGCCTGTGATGCGTGGAACCCTTACCAAGCTACCTACAGATTCCTAAAACTGAATTGCAACATTCAGGCTGATGGTTGCCTCGGACCCGCCCATTGCCAACAGGTCAAATGCCAGCCATGTCCTGCCGCGGCGAGAGCGGCGGCGTAGCCGGGGGCAGGGGTAAGTTCCTGAAGAGACCAACGGGAGGCTTCGGATGGATCGCGTTGCGTACCGAGCACGGCGGCTGGTTCCCCGGGAGCCAGCGACACGTCAAACTCGTCCAGGGGCAGCGACAATCCTTCGCCCCGGGCTTTGATGTAGGCTTCCTTGCGTGTCCAACACTGAAAGAACGCCTGACGCTGCGTCTCGGCGGGGAGTGTCCGGAGCGTCGCCACCTCCCGGCGCGAGAAATAACGCTCGGCGATCTCCGTAACGGCCACATCGAAACGAATGCGCTCGATGTCGACGCCCACCTCCCGACCACGCGTGACCGCGTACAGCGCGACTCCGTGAGAGTGGGACACGCTAAAGCGGATCGCGTCCCCGTCGGATTCTCCTGTAAGGGCAGGCTTGCCATGAGCGCTGTAGCAAAAGGACAGGTATTCGGGTGCCTGATTCAGGTAGCCGCCGAGGATTGCCCGAAGCACTCCACGAGCGACGATAAAGTGCTCGCGGTCTCTCTCAAAATAAAACCGCTCCACCCGCGCCTGTTCATCCGCCGCAAGGTTGTGGAGGAAGCTCTGAATCTGTGACGGGGTCTGGTCCAGGGTCGCACGCCAGACATGAACCTCATCGCCGCCCAACACCAAATTCTCCGGCGAAGCTCGCCACGGAGGAACAGGAGAAGTTATGGGGGCGGCGTTCATGGGATGGTTCTCACGCGTCTCCACGCAGTTCATCGGACAACACTTGGAGAAGGAGCGACTGAGTCGTGTTCCAGAAGAAGTGGTCACCGGGAAACATCCGCAGGGAGAAGGAGGCGTTCGTTTGCTCACGCCAGGCTTCGAGATCGCCACGACTCACCCGTTGATCCTGCAAGCCGCCAAAAGCGGAGATGGGACAGTCGAGAGGAGGCTCGGTTGCGTACACGTACGTTTCGTAAACGGCGAAATCGGCTCGCAAGATAGGAAGCATGATCTGCATGAGTTCTGCTTCTTCCAACACTTTTCCGGGAATGCCATTCAGGCGGTGCAATTCGACCAGCAATTCCCCCTCGGGCAAGGCATGGAGCGGCCGGTCTCGATGAGGAATCTGCGGCGCGCGATCCGCTGCGACGAACAGGTGAATCGGCTGAGCACCAGACTGTCGCCGGAGCTGACGGGCAAGTTCAAAGCCCACCAATGCTCCCAGACTATGACCGAAGAAGGCAAACGGCTTGTCCAGGAGTGGCTCCAGGGCTTGGGCGAGGGCCTCGATGAGAGGCGAGAGCTGCGTGAACGGAGTCTCCATCAAGCGGGTTCCCCGACCGGGGAACTGAACCGGGCAGACCTCAACATCCGACGGCAAGCCGTCCGACCAAGTGCGAAAAATCGAGGCCCCGCTTCCTGCGTACGGGAAGCAGAACAGGCGGAGGCGAGCCTGTGGGTTCGGTTTGCGGCAGGCAATCCAGGAATCAAAGGCGGCTGCGTTGGTCATGGATCAATCTTTCTTGCTGGGCCATTTTCTTCTGGGAGTAACGTCACGCTTCAGTTTCGTTTTACCCGCTCCGGCCAAAACGCAAACTGGAAGCGCTGGCCCGGATGTCTTTCATTTCTCGAGATACTGCACGATCTCTGACCAGTTGTTCTCCCATTCATCAGGGAATTGTTTGGGGGAGAATCGCCGTTCCCAGTTGTCCGTTCCGTGCGCGGAATGCTTAACACAGGCAAGGCCAACAGCTTTTTTCGTTGTGATCCAGAACTTTGGACTCTCGCTCTTCTTGGGCGAACCTAGCCAGACGAAGACGACGAATTGGTTTTCTGGTGTATCCTTCCATTTTTCGTCAGATTCACGAAGAATGAACGTGTTTGCACGGTCTGGATGACACGATTTCACCTGAATAAAGCAATGCCGCTTTCCATCTTTTGTTCCGGCAAGAAGGTCGTCATCGGAGAAGTTCTCGGGAAGAAGCGCGTTAGGTATGCCTCGTTTTGACAATTCAGCCGCCACGTAAAGTTCACCGGCGTGACCGCCGAGTTTCTTAATCCATTGTGGTGTTTTCATTTTCTTTCATCCGAACAGCCTGCTTTGCCACTGTCCATCTATCGTAATAGGTCATTTGCGTTAACTACACCATTCCGATCTATCTTTCCTGCTGCTGCATTTTTTTACCGCCTCCGCGGATTGCGCCTGGTTGAGGCACGCCGTCAGCGGACAGCGATCAGGGGTCAATCGGCTTCAAAGACAGAACGAGGGACCTGTGACTGGCGGATGATGGACAGCAACGTTCCGATGGCGAGTTCGCGGTGGTTGGGCACGGGAACGGTCGTGGTGCTGTTGCCGACGCGCCTCTGCAGGATGATATGACTGCCGCGTTGACGTATCACCGTGAACCCATGCTCGGCCAGCAGCGTACAGACCTGCTTGGCGGACAGGACGCGCAACCTACCCAACCGCGACCTCCAGTTGCGTCACGTAAGTCTGCCGGTGCAAACGGCGCTTCAACTCCGAAGGTGAAGCGGCTTCCAGAAGCAGTTCGACGGCTTCGGTCAGATTCTTGCGGGCCTGCTCGACGGTTTTGCCCTGGCTGGCTACGTCGAGTTCGGGACACAACGCCACGAACCACTTGTCTTCCTGCTGAATGACCGCCGTGAATTGTCGCGTCGCTTTCATCGGTTTACAGTCTGCCAGATGTCGGGGCGAAACGCAACCCGGCATCCGCGTTAACTACGCACTTCCATCTTTTCCCGCCTCCGCGGATTGCGCCTGGTTGAGGCACGCCGTCAGTTTCTCCGCCAGGACCTCCACGTGAGGCTCGTACATCAGATTGGCGTGATTGCCCGGAACGATGTGGATCTCCACTCCGCCACTGGCCCATTCGTTCCAGCCCAATGTCGGGTCCGGCGACGTGCCCGCGGGCGCTTCACTCGCCTTGAAGAAAGTAATTCGACCTGGGTAGAGACGCAGTGCATAGTTCTGCGTCGCGCGCAGGTCGCTGCGGAGGAGCGCAACAAAACGGCGCGCCTGGGTAGCATCCAGCTCTTCGGGTACCAAGCCGCTGCTCTTCGCCTGCTCCAGCATAAAGGCCAACTGTTCGTCCTTGGGAAGCTCCGCGAGGGCCTCCAGCGGACCGAACGAAATCCCGAAGTAACGTTCGACCAACAAAATCGCTTCCGCATCTTCCTCCGGAAACGTCTCATCGGAAGTGGGAATCCGGCCATCCAGCAAGGCGAGCAACGCCACTCGCTGACCTTGCGCGTGAAGTTGCTGCGCCATCTCGAAGGCGACCACGCCGCCCATGGACCAGCCTCCCAGAAAGTACGGCCCCGTCGGCTGCACGGTCTGCAGGGCCTGGATGTACCAGGCCGCCATGTCTTCGATCCGCGTATGGGGCTCTTGTCCGTCTTCCAAGCCCCGAGCTTGCAGCCCATAGCAAGGTTGATCGGCGCCCAGAAACTGCGCCAGATGAATGTAGGGGAAAACGTGTCCGCCCGCCGGATGCACCAGGAAAAGCGGTCGTTTGCTGCCACCGGGTTGAATGGGCACCAACGAGGATTGCGCGCCGGGTGTGGCCTGCTGACGGAGCAGACCGGCGAGATGCTCAACCGTTGCTCCCTGAAAGACGGTCGTCAGCGGAAGTTTTTTACCCAGCCGTTTCTCGATGAGGGCGAACAGACGCACCGCCAGCAGCGAGTGTCCTCCCAGCTCGAAAAAATTATCTCGCACCCCGACTGGCCGAACGCCCAGAACCTCCTCCCAGATATGCGCGAGTTGGAGTTCCAAATCATCGCGGGGCGCGACAAAAGCTTTTTCCAACTCCGGCCTGGATCGATCCGGCGCCGGCAGCGCCCGTCGGTCCACTTTCCCATTGGGCGTGACCGGCAAAGCTTCGAGCACCACGACCACCACCGGCACCATGTACTCGGGCAACTTGTCTTTGAGAAAACGACGCAGCTCATCAGCCGTGGAGTCCGCGACCACATAGGCCACCAACTGCTTCTCGCCCGGCGTGTCTCCCCGAGCCAGAACCACCGCCTCCCGCACCGCCGGGTGCTGGCCAAGCACGGCTTCGATTTCGCCCAGTTCGATACGAAACCCGCGGATTTTCACTTGGTGGTCGATACGACCGAGGAACTCGATGTTCCCATCCGGCCGATGGCGGGCCAGATCGCCGGTTTTGTACATTCGCGCTCCGGCCTCGGCGCGGAAAGGGTCTGGAATAAACTTCTCGGCGGTCAAATCAGGCTGGTTCAAATACCCCCGGGCGAGGCCGGCTCCGCCGATATGCAGATGACCGGGAACGCCGATTGGAACAAGGTTGCCATGCTGGTCCAGAATATAGATCGATCGGTTGGCGAGGGAACGACCAATAGGCACTCGCTGACAAGTCGCGTTCTCATCAGGATGAAGAGTAATTTCAAAGGCCGTTGCCGTGATCGTCGTCTCGGTTGGGCCGTACGCATTGAGGAGTCGGATTGAACTCACCGGTGTTCGCTGCCAAAGTTTAAGAACATCGGGCAACATGGTATCTCCGCCGACAATAAAGAGTCGGGGCTGAATGTTCGGGACCAACTCCGGGACGCCCGCCCATTCTCGTGCCAGTTCCTGCCAGTAAGCGGTTGGAAGATTGAGTACCGTGAGTCCGAATTCCCAAATCTTTCGATGGAATTCTGCCGGATGCCAGACGTTCGTCCCCATGATCACCAGCTGTGCTCCGACGATCAATGTCGGCAGGATTTCCTCCAACGACACATCGAAGCTCAACGAAGCAAATTGGAGTACGACGTCTCGGGAGTCCAGTTCATAACACTCCTGAACATTCCGGCAGTGATCGGCAATCGAGCCGTGCGAAACGAGAACTCCCTTGGGCTGTCCCGTCGATCCCGAAGTGTAGATGACATAAGCCAGGTTTTCGGGGAGGGGCGAGCCGCCGGGGTTCGCTCCGCTTTCACGGGCAATGGTCTCCCATCCTGAATCCAGGCAGATGACTTTGGCGCCATGTTCCGGCAACCCCGCCACCAACCTTTCCTGGGTCAACAGCACAGGTGCCTGAGCATCCTTCAACATGAAGGCTACGCGCTCTTTCGGATACGCCGGGTCCATGGGCACGTACGCGCCCCCGGCCTTGAGAATGCCCAGCAATCCGATGACCCCCTCCAGCGATCGCTCCAAGCAGACGGCCACCAGCACCTCTGGTCCGACTCCCAGCATGAGTAAGTGATGCGCCAGTTGGTTGGCACGGCGGTTCAGTTCGCCATACGTCAACTGCTCCGCTTTGAACACGACGGCGGTAGCATCCGGCGTTCGCTCCGCCTGCGCCTCAAAAAGCTGATGAATGCACAAAACGTCCTGACGGTCGGTTTTGGTACCGTTCCACTCGACCAACTGTTGCTGCCGCTCGGTTTCGGTCAAGAGCGGCAGATCCGAGACGCGTTGCTCGGGATCCGCGACCATGGCCTCCAACAGGGTCTGAAAATTCCCCAGCATCCGGGCAATTGTACCCGCCTCAAACAGATCGGTGTTGTACACGAAGGCGGCCGTCAGCCCCTGCTCGGTGTCGACGATTTGCAGGGTCAAATCAAAATGTGCAGTCTCGCTGTCCCCCTCGACAGGGCTCAGGGTCAACCCCGGCAGATCGACCGTCCGCAGTGAAGCGTTGTGCAGCACGAACATCACCTGAAAGAGTGGGTTGCGGCTCAAATCCCGCTTCACGTGCAATTCTTCGACCAGCCGGTCAAATGGCAGGTCCTGATGGCTATACGCCCCCAAACATACCTCTCGCACCCGCCGCAAGAGCTCCCGGAAACTGGGGTTGCCAGACAAATCCGTCCGCAGGACCAGCGCGTTGACGAAGAATCCGATCAGCCCTTCGGTCTCCAGCCGGTTACGGTTGGCGATCGGCGTGCCCACAATCAAGTCGTCCCGACTCGTGTAGCGGTACAACAAAACCTGGAACGCCGCCAACAACGTCATGAACTGGGTCACCCCTTCCTGCCGACCCAGCGCTTTGAACCCTTCCTGCACCTGTTTGGGCAACACCAACGATTGGTGCGCACCCCGGAAAGTCTGTACTGCCGGTCGAGGATGATCCGTGGGCAGATCGATCGGAGCGGGGGCACCGGCCAATTGCTTCTTCCAATAGGCAATCTGGGTTTCCAGGACTTCACCCTGCAACCACTCCCGCTGCCAGTAGGCGAAGTCCGCGTATTGAACGGGCAGCGCCGGCAGTGGCGAGGACCCGCCGGCGCAGAAGGCGACATAAAGCGTCGCCACCTCTCGAACCAGTATTCCCGTTGACCAGCCGTCGGAGACAATATGGTGCATCGTCAGCAGCCCCACATGCTCCTCGTCGCTCAACCGCAACACGGTGCCCCGTACGAGCGGGCCTTGGGACAAGTCGAAAGGCCGCTGGGCTTCGGCTGTGACCAATCGTCGGACCTCGATCTCCTGCTCGCTCGCCGGCAGCTTCCGCAGGTCAATGATCGGTAGCTTGATCGTCAGGGTCGGCGCGATCACTTGCGTGGGTCGTCCCTCCACCTTCCCAAACGTGGTGCGCAAGGATTCATGGCGCTTGACGATTTCGTTGAGACTCTGCTCCAGCGCCGCCAGGTTGAGTGGTCCCTTGAGACGAACAGCGGCCGGGATATTGTAGGCCGAGAGGCCCGGTTCCAACTGATCGAAGAACCAGAGTCGCTGCTGGGCAAATGAGAGAGCCAGGTTCCCGTTCCGTGGAACTGGCAGGATGGGCGGCGCCAACAGATTCTGCCCCGCCTGATGGGCGACCTCAATGCTTTCCGCCAGGCCAGCGACAGTCGGCACCTCGAACAGACGGCGGAGCGGAATTTCGACCTGAAAGACTTCGCGCATTCGGGACACGAGCTGGGTTGCCAATAGCGAATGGCCGCCGAGGTCGAAGAAATTGTCGTGGATACCGACCCGTTCAACGTCGAGGAGCCGGGCCCAAATCTCCGCCAATAACTCTTCTGTCGGAGTGCGGGGCGCCACGAACACTTTGTCCAGTTCAGGCCGTGACCGGTCGGGCGCCGGCAGGGCCCGGCGGTCGATCTTCCCATTGGGCATCAACGGCAGGGCATCCAGCAATACGAAGACTGCCGGCACCATGTACTCGGGCAATTTCTCCTTCAAAAAACTACGCAGATCAGTGGTCGTGGGGAGAGGCTTTTGCTCCGCGACCACATAATAGGCCACCACCCGCTTCTCTGTCCTGAGCGAAGCCGACGAATTGCCCGGCGCGTCTTCCCGAGCCAGGACCACTGCCTCCCGCACGGCCGGATGCTGGCCAAGCACAGCTTCGATTTCTCCCAGTTCGATGCGAAACCCACGAATCTTCACCTGGTGGTCGATACGACCGAGGAACTCGATGTTCCCATCCGGCCGATAGCGGGCCAAGTCGCCTGTTTTGTACATTCGTGCTCCGGGCGCGGCGGCAAAGGGGTCTGGAATAAACTTCTCGGCGGTCAACTCCGGCCGATTCAGATAACCGCGGGCCACGCCGGCACCGCCAATGTACAACTCACCCGTCACGCCGATCGGGACCGGATACAGCGAGGGATTCAAGACGTAGATCTGCGCGTTGGCGATAGGACGACCAATCGTCACTTCGTCTCCCGAGAAAATCCTGACAGCGGACGCGTTGGCTGTCGCCTCCGTCGGACCGTAGATATTCCAGATCTGGAGATGCGGCAGCGTGGCCAACGTGCGCGCGACCAGCTCTTTGCTCAACGGTTCACCGCCGAAAAATAGATATGCCAGACCTTCACTTGGCGGCGTGGCTTGACCGGACTGAATTGCATGGAGGATGGTCGTCCATAACGATGGCACGCAGTTCAGCCCGACCTTCGTCCGCGCGGCGACCGCCGACAGCAGCACGGTGGGCTCGGCCACTACCTCCTCCGGGAGAATCCACACATCGCCGCCTCGCAGAAGCGGGGGAAATAGTTGTTTCAGGCACATGTCAAAGGTCAGTTTTGTCGTCAGAGGCATACAGAAGCCGGGGTTGCTCGACGGACCCTCGGTGACCCAGCATAGATAATTGACGAGGCCGCCGTGTTCGCACATGACTCCCTTGGGTTGTCCTGTCGAACCCGATGTATAGATCACATACGCAAGGCTCCGGGCGGTGGCTCCACTGACCGGATTGGCTTCGCTTTCCCGAGCGATGGCGTCCCACCCGGAGTCCAGGCACACGACGCGCCCTCCATAATCGGGCAGGCTGTCCAGCCAATGCTTCCGCGTCAGGATCACGGGCGTACGGGCATCTTGCAACATGAACGCCAGGCGCTCCTTGGGATAGGCCGGATCCAATGGCAGGTACGCTCCACCAGCTTTGAGAATGCCCAGAACCCCGACGACCATCTCCGGGCAGTGCTCCAGGCAAATAGCTACTGGCACCTCCGGCCCCACACCCAGCGTTTGCAGATGGTGGGCCAGTTGATTGGCGCGAGCGTTGAGCTGCGCGTAGGTCAGTTGCCGTCCCTCAAATACGACGGCTATACTGTCCGGGGTCCGCTGGACTTGTTCCTCAAACAATTGGTGGAGGCACTTGTCTTTTGGATAATCGGTCTGGGTATCGTTGAACTCTACCAACAGTTGTTGGCGTTCCGCACCGGTCAGGATTTCCAAATCGCCGATCACGGCGGACGGATTGCGGATGATACTTCCCAGCAGCGTCTGAAAATGTCCCGCCATTCGGGCAACGGTAGCGGCATCAAACAGGTCGGTATTGAAGCGGATGGAAGCGGAAAGCGATCCGGTCGTCTCGATGATCAGCATGACCAGATCCAAGGTCGCGGCCCGGCGTTCCAAAGGGATCGACTCCATCACAAACCCGCCGAGATCCATCCGCAGCCCGGTCTCGCCCCGCGCGAATGACGGTACAGCCTGTTCCGCGACCCGATGCGGCTTATCCAGGACAAACATGGTCTGGCAGAGCGGCGAGTGGCTGAGATCCCGGGGTGGCCGGAGTCGTTGCACCAAACGCAGGGTGGGGTAATCCTGATGTTCGAGAGCCGCCAACACCGTCTGCCGCACCTGACCCAGAAGCGCCCGGAGCGTTGGATTTCCGGAAAGATTCGCGCGCAAGACCACCGGATTAGCGAAGAAACCCACCAGCCCCTCAAACTCGGCCCGGCTCCGGCCGACCATGGGAGAAGCCACGAGGATGTCTTCCTGACCGCTGTGGTAATACAGCATCAAGTCGAACGCTGCCAGCAGCACCATGTACAACGTCGCCCCCTCCGCTTTGGCGAGCGCCCTCAGCCGCCGAGCGAGTTCATCGTTCAGGGTGAAATCGTGCTGCGCGCCGCGAAACATCTGAATCGGCGGTCGCGGTCGGTCGGTCGGCAGACGCAGCACGGGTAACGGGCCGGCCAATTGTTTCTTCCAGTAGTCCCAGAGTCGTTCGCCGTCCGGACCCGCCAGCATATCAGTCTGCCACCGAACGAAGTCCGCGTAGTGCACATCAAGTGGAGGGAGAGCCGCTGGTCGACCGGCCTTTTCCGCTGGATACAGCACGCCGAGTTCATTCAGGATCACCGCGAGAGACCAGAAATCGACCACGATATGATGAATGACCAGCAACAGGATGTGTTCCTGCGCCGAGCGCGTGAACAGACCCACCCGCATGACCGGCCCGCGTTCCAGATCAAACCGGCGCTGGGTTTCCTCGACCAGCCGCGTCTGCAACTCATCGGCGCCCCAAGTTGAGGCATCAGTCTCCTCGAAGTGAACCGGCTGCTGTTCGTGGATCTCTTGCACGGGTTTGCCGGACTGCACCGCAAACGTGGTCCGCAGGGAGGGATGACGATCCACCAGCGCCTGAAACGCCCGCCGCAAAGCCGGGATGTCCACGGCGGAGCAAATGCGCGCCGCGAAACTGACATTATAAATCGAGCTCTCCGGGGCGAACTGACACAGAAACCAGATCCCCTGCTGGTTATCGGAGAGAGGGTAAAACGATTTGGATCCACTTACCTTTTTCCGTAGGAGCCGCGCCAGAAGAGCACGCTTTTCAGGGGCGGAAAGATCGGCCATTCGCGGGGGGGACTGGATCATTCACCAACCTTTTCCTCACCCAACATATCGGTGAGCAATGAACCCACTTGCTCATCCGAAAGCTGGTCCAGGTTGGCCAGCAGACGTTCCGCATTTCGCTGATCCCCCGGCTTGGTAACGGCCGGGGCCAGAGGCGTCGTCGGGTTGGCGGCCTCGGCTGTCAGTTGGTCGAGCACCTGCGTGACTGCCTGGTCAACGCTAAAGCCCTGAAGGAATTTCACTACCGGCACATTCACCTTCAGGTCAACCGCGATCCGGTTTTTCAGCTCGACGGCCATCAAGGAGTCCAGCCCGAGATGGTTTAGGGGTTGCTGGATGTCCAGCTTGGATGGGCTGAGTCCTAGCACACGCGCCACTTGCTCGCTCAGGTAGGATTGCAGCAATTGCCGGCGTTCCGGTGGTTCGGCCGCAAGAAGGGCATCCCTCCTTTCGCTCGTGCGGCCCGCTGGCCGGGGGGCCTCGGCTTCCTCACGCGCCAGATCAGAGAGCAGCGGCGAGGTATTGCCGTCCGGATAAAATTCGCGATACTGTTTCCAGTTGACCGGCACCACGACGACTTGTGTTGCGCGTTGCCCGAGCAATCGTCCCAACGTTTCCAGCGCTTCCTTGGGTTTGATGCTGCTGATTCCCAGCAGCGCGAGGCGCGCCGCGAGACGCTTGCCTCCAACGGAGTCCGCGAATCCTTCACCGGCCCAGGCGCCCCAGTTGATACTCAGGGCCGGCTGGCCCCGAGCTTGCCGGTGATGCGCCAGCGCATCTAGGAAAGCATTAGCGGCAGCATAGTTCCCCTGACCGGGCTGACCCAGCACGGAACCCGCCGACGAGAAGAGTACGAAGAAGTCCAAGGGATCGTCTTGGAGCAGACGATGCAGCAGCCAGCCACCCATCACCTTGGGCCGCAAAACCGTGGTCAGTCCCGCCGCGTCGAGTTGCGCAAGCAGCCCGTCCTGCAGTACTCCCGCCGCATGCACGACGCCCCGGATCGGCGGCCAACCCTCCGCGCGAAACTCGTCCAAAAAACCACTCAGCTCACCTTCATCAGCCACATCGACCGACCCCAGATGCACGCTCGCGCCCAAAGATTCCAGTTCCCGAATGGCGGTAATCTGATGGGCCAAGTGACTTTCTGTTTCCACCGAATTCCAGTTCGAGCGCGATGGAAGTTTGCTGCGTCCTAACAGGATCAACCGCCGCGCCCCGTGCTCGACCATCCAGCGCGCGACCAAGAGGCCAAGGTGTCCGAGCCCTCCGCTGATCAGATAACTGCCGTCCGTTCTCCACCGGAGGGGAGGGGATTGCACGGCCGATGGGCGCTGGCGGACCAAACGGGCCACGTATCGCTGCCCTTGCCGTAACGCAAGTTGATCCTCTCCATCCGCGCTGGAAATTTCCTCCCACAACTGGTGGGCGACAGCGTCATGCAGCGATGCCCCAGGTTCCACGTCCACCAACCCTCCCCAGAACGTCGGGTGTTCCTGCGCAATGACGCGACCCAATCCCCAAAGCGGTGACTGCGCGACGGACAATGGGGAAGACTTTTCTCCGACCGCTTGAGCACCCTGCGTGACCAGCCACAATCGCGCAAGGTCAGGCGATTCCGTTCGGGCCAATTCTTGTACCAGCAGCAGGACACTGCCGCAGCCGAGCGTCTGGGCGGCCGTGAGCGAGGCCATGGTAGTCTCCTCTGGACGGGCAATATCAAGACTCCAGAGATGGACGATTTCGCGACGGCCCAACGGATCCGATCCCCAAGTCGCTTCGCAAAGTCGGCGGATGTCTTCCGCTCGTTCAGGATGAATGCGATAATGCTCGCCGTCCGTTTGCTCGTATGCTTCCCCGCGAGAGACCAAAATACACCGTTCGCCCCGGGTTTTCAGCAGTGCGGACAACGCATCGCCGACACCACTGCCGTCGGCAAAAATCAGCCAGCTTGCCTGGCTGGCTGGCGCGAAGGATTTTACCGCGGCGCGCACTTTGGGTTGCCACTGGAACTCATAGAGCCAGTCGTCGACATTATCGACAGGCACGCTCTGTGTATCTTCACTCAGGTATTCAAAACGGAGTCCCTGAATATCGACCGCCACGCGTCCTGCTTCATCGAGGAGCTGTACCTCTCCCGTTGTGGCATTCGCATCCCGATGTTGCACCCGAGTATGACTCCAGAGATGACGGCCCGGACGACCGTGAACCCGGAACTGGTCGATGCGGGTCGGCAGGTAGATTCCTTGTCGCCCATTTTCAGTCGCTTCCGCGGCAACCGCAGCCCCGAGAACCTGTAACCCGGCATCGAGAATCGCCGGGTGGATGTGAAAGCCGTTAAACTCCGCCTCCGTCCCATTGGGTATCTGCACTTCACCCAACACGTCTCCGTTGTTCCGCCACAACTGGGCGATGCTCTGAAAGAAAGGACCGTAGTGGATGCCACTTTTGCGAAGTCTCCGGTAATAATCCTCGCCGGAGATGTTTTCGGCGCACCGCGTGCGCATCTCCGTGAGCGACTCCGCTCCGGCATCCGGAGTTGTGACGCTGCTGTCCGATTGAAGACAGACCTTGCCCGTCGCGTGCAGTATCCATGATGTAGCGGAGTGCTCCACGCCTCCCGGGCAACTGTAGATGTGAAAGGATGCCGCTCTGTCTGCGCCCTGAGAGAGGATCACCTGAATCGTGTGAGTTCCACCCTCAGTCAAGAAAAGCGCCTTGCGAAATTCGAAGTCCTTGAGCACAACGGATTGCGCTCCGAATACTTCAACCGCAGCGGCCAGGGCCATCTCCAAATAGGCCGAGGCGGGTAGCACGGCGATACCCTGGATGCGGTGGTCATCCAGGTGGGGGAGAGAATTCCTGTCCAGCGTGGTTTCCCAGAAGTGGGTTTCGGCCGGATGCGCCGATTTGAAATGGCGGCCCAGCAGAGGATGGTTCTTCGTTCCGATTTGGGAGACTTGCTCCCGGTGAGAGTCAGCGTCCCCGGCTGATGGCTCAAGCCAACAACGCTCCCGTTGCCACGGGTAGAACGGGAGTCGAACGCACCGGCCTCCGGTCGGATAGATCAGGTTCCAGTCGACCGGGTATCCCAACGTATACAGAGCGCCCAGTGATCCGAGCAGGACCGTGTGTTCATCTTCCTCACACCGCAGAGATGGAAGCGCGGCACCCTCCTGGCCGAAGTGATGAAACCCTTGCTGCATGGCGCTCAAGAGAATGGGGTTCGGGCTGATTTCTAGAAAGATGTCGTGCCCATCTTCCACCAGCTGCTGCACCGCAGTGGAGAAGAGCACCGGCTCGCGCATGTTCCTCGCCCAATAGAGCGCATCGAAGTCCAGCCCGCGGCTGACCTGGCCGGTCACCGTCGAGTAGATCGGCACGGATTCAGCCCGCGGCTGCAGCCCTTCCAACGCTTGCACCAAGTCAGTGCGCAACGGCTCCATCTGGGGGCTGTGTGAGGCAAAATCGACCTTCACCATACGCCAGAAAACGTCGCGACGCTGCAACTGATCCAGAATTGCGGCGAGCGCGGCCGGTTCTCCGGACAACACCGTCGAGGTGGGACCATTGCTGGCGGCGATCGACACGCGGTCTTCGACGCCGGCCAAAATGCGTCGAGATTCCTCGATGGAAAGTTCCGCTGCCGCCATGGCCCCGTGCCCGATGGTTCGCTTGAACAACCGGCTGCGGTGACAAATGACCCGGACGGCATCGTCGAAGCTCAGCGCCCCGGCGACGTGCGCGGCCGCGACCTCTCCCAAACTATGACCCACCACGGCTTGTGGCTCGATACCCCATGAGCGCCAGAGGGCTGCCAAGGCGACTTGAATTGCAAAGAGGCACGGCTGGATGATATCGATTTCGTTCAACCGCGACTGGGCGGGATCGGTGGTTGTGAGTTCGGAGAGCAACGACCAATCTCCATACGGTCGCATCGCCCGGTCGCAGCGTTCGACGACCTCACGGAAAACGGCTTCCTGCTCCAACAGCCGTCGCCCCATGCCGAACCATTGACTCCCTTGGCCCGGAAACACAAAAACAAGTTTTCGCCGCCGAGCGGAAAGTTTGCGGCCCGACGACAAACCGGGACGCGCCTCGCCCCGTAAGAATGCTTCCAGGTTCTCCAGCAATTGCGCCGGCGAATTGCCGGTCACAGCGAGACGGTGGTCGTGGTGACTGAGTCGCGCGCTGGCTGTGTAACAAACATCCGCCCACGACGTCGCGGACTCCGGGGTGGCGAGTAAGTTTTGGTAGGCACGAACGAGAGACTGGAGGGCTTCCGGACTGCGTGCCGACAGCGGGAGCAGTTGTGTGCCGATATTGCGTTCTGCATCCAGCATTCCTCTCGTGGCCGGGGGCGCCTCTTCCAGAACCACATGCGCATTGGTGCCGCCGAAGCCGAAAGAGCTGACTCCGGCCAATGCTGAACCGGACTCTACGGACCATGGACCCAGCGTCGTTTGCACCCGAAGAGGAAGCTCGTCGAAAGGAATATGCGGATTGGGCTTTTCAAAGTGCAGGCTCGGCGGGATTTCCCGATGCCGGAGCGCCAGCGCCACCTTGATCAAGCCCGCGATACCGGCAGCGGCCTCGAGGTGGCCCAGGTTGGTCTTGACCGACCCTAAGGCGCAAGACCGTCCCGGTGGGCGTTCGACACCCAGTACTGTGCCCAGCGCTTTCGCCTCAATGGGGTCGCCCAACAATGTGCCCGTGCCGTGGGCCTCGACGTATTGGACCTTGCCGGGCGAGACGCCGGCTTGGCGGTAGGCTTCTCGCAGGACCGCCTCTTGGGCCAGTGGATTCGGGGCCATGAGCCCGTTGCTCCGTCCGTCCTGGTTCACGGCGCTGCCGCGAATGACGGCATAAATCGGATCACCATCCGCCAGGGCATTCGCGAGGGGCTTCAGCACGATGACCCCGGCGCCCTCACTGCGCACGTAGCCGTTGGCCCGGGCATCGAACGCCTTGCAACGCCCATCCGGCGCCATAGCGCCGGCTTTCGTGAAATTGATCGCAATCGCCGGCGAGAGAATCAGGTTCACGCCCCCGGCCACAGCCAACGTGGACTCGCCGTTCCGCAGACTGCGACAGGCCAGGTGGACGGCCACAAGCGACGACGAACAGGCCGTGTCGATGGCGAGACTCGGCCCGTGGAAATCGAACAGGTACGAAATTCGGTTGGCGGCGATGCTCAGGGCATTGCCGGTGCCGGCGTAGGCATCTATTCCCTTGAGATCATTCCACTGCAGCCGGCCGTAATCATTGGTCGCGATTCCGATGAATACGCCGACCTGTGTGCCAGCCAGACGTTCGGGCACCTGCCCCGCATCCTGTAATGCCTCCCAGGTAACCTCCAGCAAGAGACGCTGCTGGGGATCCATGCGCAACGCTTCTCGGGGGGAGATGCCAAAGAAATTAGGATCGAACTGATCCACCTGCTCCAGAAATCCGCCCCAGCGAGTGTTCATTTTGCCCGGAGCCGCCGGATCTGGATCATAAAATGCATCCCGGTCGAAGCGATCCGCGGGTACTTCACGGATGGCATCCACTCCGTCTCGCAGCAACTGCCAGAAGGCCGCCGGGTCGTTCGCGCCGGGAAACCGACAGCCGATGCCGATGATGGCAATCGGTTCGTTTTTCGCCTCCCGGTCCTGGCCGGCCCCGGTCGCTGACTCAGATACGTCCGGTGGCCCGGCCAAATGCCGGGCGAGAGTCTCAATGGTGGGGTACTCATAGACCAGAGCCGGGGAAAGTTTTCGTCCCAGCCACTCAGCGAGTTCACCGGCCAAGCTGACCGCCTCCGTTGACCCGAGTCCATAGCTGGCAAATGGCTCGCGGATATCGATTTCGTGAGACTCGATTCCCAGCCGCTCGGAAAGCTTGGAGACCAACCACGTCTGGATGACGTCTGCGTTGGCGGGATTCTCAGCCATCGTTCACTCCGCACCGAGCCTTTCCAGCGTCCCCTTCAGGAAACTGGCCTGGCAGGCATGGCGCTGCACCTTGCCGCTGGTGGTCCTGGGAACGCGCCCCGCCCGGAGCAGCACCACCGTGTGGACCCGCACATCATGCTCTTCGGCCACCGCCCTCCGGATGGCCCGACCCACGGCCTCGACATCCAGCGGCAAACGCCCGTTTGGATGAGCCCGTGCTTCTCCATCCGCTGGGTCGCCAACCGCCGGTTGGTACCGGGGTTCGACTTCGGCGGCGATGATCAGGCGTTCTTCGCCGGTACCATCGACCGAGAACGCCGCGCAGCAAGACGGTCGCAAGGCCAGGTGACTTTGTTCCACTGTCAGTTCAATGTCCTGGGGATAAAGCTTGCGACCACTGATGATGATCAGATCTTTCAGGCGGCCGGTGACGAACAATTCGCTATCTTTCAGAAATCCCAAATCCCCGGTGCGGAGGAACGGTCCATCTCCCGTGTCTTTCAAGTAGGCACGGCAAGCGCGTTCTGTGTCCTCGGGTCGGTTCCAATACCCTTGGGTCACGCTCGGGCCGGACACCCAGATTTCGCCCACTTCATCTCGTGTACAGGCAGTCAGCGATTCCGGATGGGCGATGACAATCCTGGTGTCGTCCAAGGCGTGGCCACTGCCGACAAGCGTCCGCACATTCTGGTCCGGGGTGGCGGCCTCGACGACGCGGTTCTGTTCAAACGCTGCCACTTGGATCGTTCGGAACATCTCATCCCGTAATGAACCGCCGGAAACCAGCAACGTGGCTTCGGCGAGTCCATAACATGGATGGAAGGCGCGGGGGCGGAAGCCACACGAGGCAAAGGTCGCCACAAACTGTTTCATGGTGTCGGCGCGGACTGGCTCGGCGCCGTTGTAAGCCACATCCCAACTGCTGAGGTCGAGGGTTTCACGTTGTTCGGGAGTAATCCTGCGGGTGCACAAGTCATACGCAAAATTGGGGCCGCCGCTAATCGTGGCCTTGTAGCGCGAAATGGCCTGGAGCCACCGGATTGGCCGCATGAGAAAGGAAACCGGCGGCATCAGGTAGCACGGACGACCCTTGTACACCGGTTGGATAATCCCATTGGTAAGCCCCATGTCATGGAAGGCGGGTAGCCAGGTGACGGTGACACTGTCAGGGATCAGTGCGAAGACGCGGTTGATATACGCCGAATTGTGGAGGAGGTTCCCGTGACTGATCGCAACGCCTTTCGGTTCCGCAGTGGAACCGGAAGTGTATTGCAGCAGCGCCAAGGTGTTGCTGGTCACGGCTGGGTTTCGCCATTGCGGAGCCAGGCCGACAGAAACCTTGTCGGTCGCCAACCACCGCATCTTCTGCAACTCGGGAGCTTGCGTGAACAGACCCTCCGTGCTGGAGAGAATCGCTGACGTGGTGAGTACCACCGAAGGCTGCGCATCGCGGATAATGGCCAGAAGCCTGGGAAGGGTCCGTTGTGGATGGGCCAGATTCGGCGGAGGCAGAGGGACGGCAATCACGCCGGCATATAGGCAACCAAAAAATGCGGCGATGAAATCGAGACCTGCTGGATAAAGCAAGAGTGCCCGCTCTCCACTTGCGCGGTAGCTTTGAAGCAGTGCCCCGATACTCCGGGCTTGGCAGTCCAGTGCCGCATAGGTCAGATGATCGCCTTCAGCTTCTCCATCGACCAGATAGGTATACGCCCGTTGTTCAGGTTGCTGAAACGCTCGCCAGCGAAGGATTTCGACGAGCGTGGAAAACTCCACGATCGGATCGGCAATGTCTTCCTTCCTCCGTGCCAATCCGGGTAAAAATACCTGTCCACATTGCAAGCGTAATACCCTTTCTCTCTCGTTCAGATGTCCGCGCCGACAACGTTTTATTGCGTTTGCGGTAGTTGTTGATCACCCACCCCGAGTTTGCTCGGTTTAGATGACAATACGTTTGTATACGGGGCGGGCGCTATGGGGTGTTTACCCCATGGGAGAGTTCATTCGTGAGATTAGGGGGCCGACTGCTTTCACGCCTGTCCTGACAACCGGATCGTGAGGCCGGGATTCTGGGGAAAATGGGTAACACCTCAACTCAGTGGTTCAAAGCTGGAACCACAAGGAATGTTACAGTGGAAAAGATACGCAAATTAGGGAATAGGCAAAAGGAACCCCAACCTCCGAAAATGCCGTGCGACACCATACGGGGAGTGGTGCCGTCAGTAAATTTACCAGCAACCGAGTAGTGAGTGGAGTACTGGACGGGTACGGACTGCGACTGCGGGAAGGCGTTTCTGCCAGTTTGCGTTTCGGTTTCAGCGGTCACCCTGCCGGGGCGGGAGGCTTGTCGGTCAACTCGATGCCCGGGTTTAGAAAGCGGATGCGCCGCTTTTTGTAGAGCGCACCGAGGGCTTGCTTGAACACGTTTTTGCTGACGCCGAATTTGTCGCGGATCGCCTGGGGCGAACTCGCATCGTCGAAGGCGAGGCGGCCATGGTTGGCCTGGAGTGCGCGGAGGATCTGCTCGGTCGCCGGGGTCACACGTTTGTAGCCGGCCGCGTCGAGGCTCAGGTCGATTTTGCCATCGGCGCGGAGCTTGCGGACGAAGCCTTGCAGTTTCTGGCCGAGGACGAGCGGGGTGGCGAGGTCGGTGTGGTAGAGGAGGCCGGAGTGGACGTTCTCGACGATAGCGTTGTACCCGAGCGGTGATTTGGCGGTGATGAGGAGATTGACTGGCTGGCCCTCGGCGTAGGTTGGCGCTGTGCGGCTCAGGTGCCGGCTCAGTCGCGTGGTGGCCACGATGCGCTTGCTCGCCGGGTCGAGAAAAATGCCGACCGGCACCCATTGCCCGCGGCGGACAGGGGTAGCTTGTTCGCTGAACGGGAGCAACAGATCCTTGGCCAATCCCCAGTCAAGGAACGCCCCAATTCCGTTGGCGATACTGATGACTTTCAAATACGCAAACTCGCCGACCATGGCGCGCGGTGTTTCGGTGGTCGCCACCAGCCGGTCCTCCGAATCGAGGTAGACGAACACATCGAGCATGTTACCCGGAACCGTGTGCGGCGGGATATAGCGACCGGGGAGGAGAATCTCCACCTGGTTGCCGCCGTCGAGATAGAGGCCGGGCGAGGCTTCGCGCACCACGCGCAGTGTGTTTCGCCGGCCAATGAGAGCAGGGCTGTCGGTGTCCATTTGAATTTCAGGCCGAGTGTTGGCGAATCGTAGGTTTACACAATCCCGCTGTTGTGACAACACTACTGGCATGAAATGCGTTCTCCACCGCAGCGGCGCATCCGCCTAGAGTCCGCGAATGACGGAGCCGACACCACCGCCGGTTATCACGAAGGAGTTGCTGCGCGAACTCGGCGATTGGCGTGTCGACAAGGAAGGCCGGCAACTCGCTGAGGCCGGTCGCGTCCAGAACCTCAACTATACCGGCGCGCTTCTCTCCGGCACGGTCGGCAACGTCAACGCCCGCCTCAAACTTGGCGCTGGTCTGTTTGGCATCGAGAACCTGTGCAGTTGCCGGCAGGCGCGCGTGGACGGGATCATCTGCGCGCATGTCGTGGCGCTGGTGTATGCGTACCTCAACAAAGATGTGGCGCGTCCGGTCTCTCCAGTCTCTCCAGTCGAACCGGTCGCGCCGGTATTTCCCCGCGTAATCGGTAACCCGACGCTGGAGCTGGCGGTGTTATTGCCGGTGAACTTCACCCAGGCATGGCGCAGCGGCACCCTGCAAGTCATTCTGGAAGCCAGCCTCAACGGTGGCCCGCTCCGGCCGTTCGGCACGATTCCGGCGCAACCGGCCATTCCGTATGTCGTCAACGAGGCCGATGAACAATTGCTCGCAGTCATCGAGCGCCTCAACGCCGGTCAGGTACCGGCGGTCTGGCGGCTGAAAGATTTCAATGTTTTCTTCCGAGCGCTGGCCGGTCATCCACGGGTAATGCTGGGCAAGAAAAGCGCGTTGAGCGTGCGAAATTTCACCGAGCGACCCAAAGTCTTTCTCGACCTTCAGCCCAACGGAGAACTGCACCTGCGCGCCGCAACAGTTCCGACGGGCGCGGGAGAGATGTTGGGCGCGTGGCGATTTGATGGGGCGGTCCTGGAGTATGTGAACCCCATCCAGTCCCGGACCTTTTCGCGCGCGGAAGTACCTCATTTCTACGAGCAGGAATTACCGGCCCTGGAGCAAGTGGCGGACGTGGTCGGCAATCCGGCCTTCGAGCAACTCACATTTGCCGTGGCGACACCGCGCATCCGCGCCACGGTGGACGGCACGTTGGCCGCCGTGAGTGTGAAGTTGGAAGCGGTGTATCCGGGTAAGACGTTCTCGCTGACCGGCGCGCCGGCGCGTGAGTGGTTGCCGGACCCGGTCAATTCGTTGCGATATTGGTCGCGTGACCTGGCGGCAGAGCAAGCCGCCCTGCAGTCTGGTTCAGCTGTCGGCAACTTGCGCTCCGAAACGCAGGTGGCTTTCTTCCTGGCCAATGTTCTCCCACGCTGGCGCGACCGATGGGAGATTGTTGTGGGTGACCGGCTGCAAGCGGTTCTCGCCACGTGCGACATCATCGCTCCCGCAATCGCCGTGCACCCGGCCGGTAATGACTGGCTTGCCGTGGACATCGCCTTCACCAACGGTCGCGGTGAATCACCGCTGTCGGCGGTCGAGGTGCGCCAGCTTTTGCAGAAGGGTGTGTCCCACCACCGGCTCGCCAATGGTCGCACCGCGCTCATCGCCACGGAGTCGGCGCAGGAGTTTCAGGAAGTGATCTTCGATTGCGAGGCGCAACAAAGCGGGACCGGTATGAGAATCCCGCGTCGGTTCGGCGCGTATCTGGCGCAAGCGGCGCAAGAAAACAGGTGGCAACCGCCAACGGCGCTCACGCAACCGCCAGACCTCGCCTTACCCGGCAACCTTGCCGAACGGCTGCGTCCGTACCAACGCATCGGCGTCAACTGGCTGCAACATCTCGGCGCGAACGGTCTGGGCGGCATTCTGGCCGACGAGATGGGCCTGGGCAAAACCGTCCAGGCGCTCGCGGCGGTAGCGGCGGTTTGTGATCGCAGGCGCGGAAAGCCCAGCCTTGTTGTCTGCCCGACAAGCCTCGTGAATAATTGGCAAGCCGAAGCCGCCCGGTTCACGCCGGGATTGAAGACGCTGCTGCTACATGGACCGAACCGGCAGACGCAGTTCGCCGACATTGCCGGACACGATCTGGTGATCACATCCTACGCGTTGTTGCGGCGCGACAGCGAACAGTACGCGCGCTGGGAGTTCGACACGGTGATCCTCGACGAAGCACAGAACATCAAAAACCGGTTCAGCCAGAACGCGCAGGCGACCAAGACACTGAAAGCGGCGCGGCGTTTCGTGCTCACCGGTACGCCGCTGGAAAACTCGCTTGCTGACCTGTGGTCAATCTTCGATTTCCTGATGCCCGGTTATCTCGGTCCGGCCAAGGAGTTCAAGGACCGGTACGAAGCGCCGATCGCCCGGGGCGGTGACGCCGCGGCATTGCGCCGGTTGCGGCAGCGACTCCGACCGTTCGTGCTGCGACGGACGAAGGCGGAGGTCGCGCCGGAATTACCGGCCAGAATCGAACAGGTCGCAGGGTGTGAGATGAGCGCGGAACAGCAGTCGGTGTATCAGGCGATTCTCGATCAGGGCCGGCGCGAGGTGTTCGAGCACGCCGGCAAAGGCGGTGAGGCCAAGAAGCGGATGACGGTGTTGACGACACTGACCCGGTTACGGCAGGCGTGTTGTCATCTCGATCTATTGCCGGCGCGTGATGGGAAGATCTGGAGCGAGCCGTCGGCGAAACTGGAGTTGTGTTTGGAGTTGATCGAGGAAGCGATCAGCGGCGGGCACCGGGTGCTGGTCTTCAGCCAGTTCACCACGCTGCTCAAACTGATCGCGGCGGCCTTGCCGACGCCGTATTGCTACCTCGACGGCGCGACGGTGGATCGGGACGGCGAGGTGCGGCGGTTTCAGGCGACGCCGGATATCCCGGTATTCCTGATCAGTCTCAAGGCCGGCGGCACCGGCTTGAACCTGACCGGGGCTGACACGGTCATTCACTTTGATCCGTGGTGGAATCCCGCCGTGGAAGAACAGGCAACCGCCCGCGCCCATCGTATTGGCCAGGCCAACATTGTCACGTCCTACAAACTGATCACGCAAGGTTCGGTAGAGGAGAAGATCGTCCGGTTGCAGGAGAAGAAGAAAGCGCTCATCGCCAACACCCTGGCCACCGACGAAGCCTTTATGCAGTCGCTGACCTGGGACGAGTTGCAGGGGTTACTGGAGTAGACCATGGCTGCGCTATCACCAGCTTCGATCTCCGCCAACGGGTTGCCGTTGGCGCCAGGGGTGGGAAGATTGGGCTGATCTTGCGCAACGACCGGCTTTTCCTATGGATCAAACGAACCGGACATTGCTGGATTGGTTATTGGCGGAATTTCCTGACACACCGCGGAAACGCGCCAAGCAATGGATCTTGGCGGGGCGGGTGAGTGTCGCCGGCGCCGTGTTGCGAAAACCGAATCAGTTGATCCCTGATCCACGCGGCACGCTGGAACTGCAGGGGCATCGGTCGTCCGCGTTGGTGCTCGACGAGGAGTGGCGGATTCATCCCCGGCTGAGTTTGGTGTATCTCGATTCGTCGCTGGCGATCGTCAACAAAGGGGCGGGACTCCTTTCCGTGCCGGCGCCGATCACGGACATCTCGGCACTGAGCGTTCTTGCGGATTTTCTGGCCGGCAAGTTGCGCGGGCTGGGGCAGCGCAATGCCGAACATCGCCTGCCACCGGCGTTTCGTTTGTTGGAACCACTGCCGGTGCATCGCCTCGACCAGTTTACGACGGGCGTGCTGTGCCTGGCGATGAACCCGGCGGCGCGGGCGGCGTTGATCGAACAATTCTCCGCGCATACAGCATCGCGACAGTATGTGGCGTTCGTGGATGGACGACCCAAAAAGCCGCGCGGCACATGGCGGCATTGGCTGCGGTTTAATGACGAGACGTTACGACAGCATGTTTTTGCAACGCCGAGTGGACCCGACGCGTTGGAATCCGTCACGCACTACGAAGTGCTCGACGAATTTCCCGTCGGCAAGCCCGGTCGCGTTGTGAGCAAGCTACGGTTCCAATTGGAGACGGGCCGCACGCATCAAATTCGCGCGCAAGCAGCGTACGAGGGGTTGCCGTTGATCGGGGACCGGAATTATCATCCGCAGTATCACGCGTCGAGACGCGAGAGTGGCGGGGTGCTGGTGGAGTTCGAACGGCAGGCATTGCATGCCGAGTCACTGGAGTTGGCGCATCCACAACAAGCGGGCAAGCGCCTCATGTGGCGCGCTCCATTGCCGGCCGATTTGCAGAAGCTTGAACACACGTTGCGGGGCAGCAAGGGCGTAAGAAGCTGACTGGCGATCTCACGGAATTCGCGCGGCGGTTGGGCGTGCGGTTCGATTCGACGCAGTATCATCCACGTTCACGATTCCCATCTGTACGTGGCTCGTCCATAGGACAGGGAGGAGTTAATGCCGCACCACTGAATACCGTCGTTGCCATTCACCTCCAGACAAGGCACAGTATGAAGCCACTCATGGATCACCGATGGACCAAGTGGTTTCATTGCTTGTTGGTCGCAATTATTATGGCCATAATCGGTCTGTGGATTGACGCAGCCAAGGCCCAAACCGTCGCCTCTCCAGCTGGCCCGGACCCGCGGGAAATTCCCCTACCCCCGATCAAGACCGCGATGGGAACGCTGCCGGGCGTGAAGGATTTGCCCCTTCACAAAGAAATGCCCGATGTGATGGTGCGGAACGACGGGACGAGAGTCATCACCGTGGACCAGTGGAAGCGTCGCCGGGAGGAGATGAAGCGCATCCTCGAGTATTACGCCGTCGGACAGATGCCGCCACCACCGGGCAACGTAAAAGGACGTGAAATCAAATCCCAAACGGTGCTCGATGGAAAAGTGAAGTATCGGCTTGTGCATTTGACCTTTGGGCCTGACGGGAAGCTTGAATTGAACATCGGCATCTTCACGCCGACCGACAGCAACGGGCCGTTTCCCGCAGTGATCATGCCGGGCGGAACGCCTCCGGGAGCCGCGCCACTGCCGATGCTCCCGCACCCGCCCGGACAAGGTCGCGGCGTTGACGCTCTTTTGCCAGAGGAACCGGCGACTCCCCCCACTACGAATGCGCCGGGTACAGGAACTGTCGCATCCACCAACGCTGCGGCCCAATCCGCAGGTCGAGGTGGCCGGCGCGGCGGAGGTCCCGCTGATGCCGAAGAGACGGCTGAGCGCGACCGTGAGGTGTTTCGTCGGGGGTACGCCTACGTGATGTTTAACCCCAACGATTGTGCCGAGGACACGACCCGGCGCAACGACGACGGCAGTTGGGCGTTTCGCACGACGCGATTTTATCCAGCCTACCCGGGGTACGACTGGGGAATCCTGGCGGGCTGGGCGTGGGGCGTGTCCCGCATCGTGGATTATCTCGAGACCGACCCATTGATCGACAAGGCAAAACTCATCGTCTCCGGCGTGTCGCGCACCGGGAAGTCGGCCATGGTCGCCGCGGCCTTTGATGACCGTCTCGCCATGGGTGCCCCCTGCGTCACCGGGGGTGGCGGCATCGGCGCCTACCGGTTCAGCGGCGCGGGCCGGGGCGGCAAGGAAGGTCTGGGCGAGATGATGAAGAAGTACCCCAACTGGTTTTCCCCTCATCTGCACGAGTTCTGGGGTCAGGCGGACAAGCTGCCGTTTGACGAGCATTGGTTCCTCGCGCTGGTGGCTCCGCGCCCGTTCCTCGCCCTGGAAGGGCTGACCGACCAGGTCTCACTGGCCAACGCCGTCAAACAGTCCTGGCTGGCGGCACAACCGGCCTACGCGCTGTTTGATGCCACGGATCGACTCGGTGTGAACTATGCCAATCATGGACATGCGTTCACCGCCGAAGATTGGACGGCCATGCTGGATTTTGCCGACAAACATCTCCGTGGGATGAAGGCCGAACGCCGCTTCGATCAGTTCCCGCTGGAAACAGCCCCGCAAACCGCAGTCCAACCTCCAACGAAGTGAACAGGATGATTTCGTCCACAATGTTCAGACCTTCAGTTTCTCCTTCTTGAATGCTTCAAAGTGCTGCTCTGTATCCGGCTGGCCACATTACGGTTGCAATTACAGCGCGGGCCATGTCAAGCTGAGTTTGCATTAAGTCACATGGGTTGTTGTGTAGGTCTGATGTTCGGGGCCGGCCTTCCTCCTGTTTCCGGACGGTCGTATCGCGCATCAGACCGTGCGGTACACGAAAGGTAGGGGCATTATGAAAATAGGGGCTTCGTTGGTCCGAAGTGCGGGTCTGATCGGTCTGTTGCTCCCACTGATCATCTCAAACGCCCACGCCGATTCCAATTCCGTCTTTCTGATCAACGTCACCAACGATGTTAGCAGTGCAATTGATCAATTCACAGGCACGGGCATCGGGATTGGGCAGATCGAACTCGGCGTGCCTGATACCAATAACCTTTTCCTCGCCAACCGCGTGATCCTCACAACCAACTTATTCGCTGGCACCTCGGGAGGGATTCGCAGCCACGCGACGGAAGTGGCGGGGGTGATGATCGCCACCGGCACGGTGGTTCAGGGTGTAGCGCCCGGTGCGACGGTGAGTTCGGTGGCGGTGACAAATTCCGGCGGTGCAAATCCGATTCTGGATTTTGCGACAAATGCAATGATCGCGGCGTGGTTCTTGGCCACGCAACAGAATGTTCGCGTCATCAACGCAAGCATAGCACTCGGCGGGACCGAAGGCGCCACGATTGGTACCAGCGTCTGGGAGCGCGCGATTGACCGGCTGGTCAGTCAGACGGGGGTCATCTATGTCCAAGGCGCGGGCAACAGCGGGCTAAATGGCCCAAACACCATTCTCCAACCTGGCGGAGCATTCAATAGCATTGTTGTGGGCGCGGTGAACAATGCAAACGCCGGTTCACAAACGAATGTTCCCCTTTACAGCGCACAAGGCTATTTGAGTGATGGCAGGTCGAAACCCGACATCCTCGCCCCCGGCGGGTCTTCCGCCGTCTCACCCACCTCAACCATACCCGATGGCAACTTGGTAATGCCCACTACAAACAACCCTGCGGCCGGTTCTGGCCCCCATTACACGACCGAGACCAACGCTGCCGGCACCAGCTACGCGGCACCGGCTGTGGCTGCGGTGATCGCTCGGCTGTTGCAAGCGGGTGCGGGCGGATTCCCCAACACAAATGGGGCCGCAAGCCAGGATCCGCGAGTCATCAAGGCGGCGCTGCTGAATGAAGCCACAAAACTTCCCGGTTGGACACAAGGTACGACGGTTGACGGGACCGTTACCAACGTCGTGCAACCGCTGGATCCCCGTCAAGGCGCGGGTTTAATGAACGCCAATAATACACTTCTGCAACTGCAAGCCGGGAGATTTGCGCCCACGGTGGCAGGCTCGGGTGTCGCGGCCAACCCCGTTCCTCTGAAAGGCTGGGACTTGTTTGGCGTTTCCCTGTCACTTACCAACCTCTACCGCCTCAATACGCAAGCGGGCGGGCAAGTGCGGTTGACGGTGGATTGGTACCGGGATGTCGGGCCGACGGTGGACGGCACGAACAACACCTACGGTCTGGCCAACCTGGATTTGTACCTGTGGCGAAGCATGAACGGCGGATCGTTTGCGTCTGGTGATTTCCTGACGGTTGCCAACTCGGTCAGCGTGTCCGACAACGTCGAGCAGTTGTATTTCACCAACCTTCCCGCTGGGTACTATCAATTCGGCGTATGCTATACAAACTATCTGGCGGCCAATGACGTCACACCACTTAGCGCCACGTATGGCGTCGCGTGGGACTTCAATGCAGTTCCTGAGCCGAGCACGCTTCTCTTGGCTGAATTCGGCATGGCAACGTTGTGGTGGCGGCTGAAGCGCCGACGAACGTGATGTCACGTGGTGTTTGAGGAATACGCGGCTGTTGGTGGTTCTGATGCGAACCGGCGGGATCGGGATCGGATGTCAGCGCGGTGTTAAGCAACAGGGGCTGGCTCGGCGGTCTCAGCAACGAGAGCAAGCTCAGGACTGGCTCTGGTTTGTCACGCTCACGCGGGTCGCCGACGCAGCCATTGGTTCATGACAAAGAGCGCGATGACGAAAGGTGGCAGCGCGAGACACGGCCAGAGACCCGCCAGGCGACGCGCCGGCATTCCGACAGGTAGCAAGCAAGAGACACTGGCGTTTTCGCCGCCCTGCCGAACCGAAGCTCGCATTTGCCAATCTCCGACCGACGGAAAAACGGCGGAGCTCCCATAGAGAAGTTTGTTGGCGGAGCGGTCGCGAGTCGCGCGGATCGCTGACAGCCCGTTGGATTGAATCGTTGCGCCGGCGGGAGGGATAAAACTCAGGTCTACCGCGGCATCCATCATTACTTCGCCCGTAGCGCGTCTTTGGACCATGACGGCCACTTCCGCAGGAAGATCGCGCGAGATTTCCGGTGGAGTGAAGATGGTGATAATGAATGGCCCTTGTGTTTCCGTAGCCCGCACAACCCCGCCATCCGCTTTCACCACCGACGGGCAAAAGATCATGGCCAACACGATTGTAAGGCTGAGCACAGCGGCATTTTCGCGCGCCGTCTTCAACAATTTGGTTATGCGGTTCATGCTCACATCGACGCGCCCATCATCATCCCGCGCATTTGCATGGGCTGCAGGAAAATCCAGATGCCGACCACGTACAGGATGATCGCGACGCAGGCCCACGGCGCAAACAGCCTCAGCGCAGCCCGAACGCGCGGCACGCATTCGCGGGCGATACGCCAGCCGACATAGAGCGTCAGCAGCAGCCCGGCATCGAGCAGGAGGGTTTGCAGAACGAGTATTGTGTTGGCGTCAAGCCGCAGGCTGGACAGCGCCCAATCCGGCCGGCCCAACAGATGGAAGCCCACAGTCCCGGCCGCCTGTTGCAGGATCGGCACGGCGGAGCCATAACCGGCCAGCAAATGAAACAGGAAATGCGCGGCCCACATCGCCGCGCCCAGCGGAATCAGCGCCAATGAAAAGCGGCAAAGCAATTCGCGTGTCGGCGTTGCGGCTTGCGCGGCGGAACGACCGAGCAGGACGGCGGTGCCCATGGCGATGGCCGGGGTCAACAACAACGCAGTGACGAAAAAAAGAGAGATGGCTGGAAGCGGGGAGGCCATTCCCAGTCGTGACGTCAAACCCGCCAGCCAGCCGGTCACCGGGCTCACCATGGCTGCCGCGCCGGTGAACGCGGCGAACACAATGACGAGTGCCAGAGCTGCCACATCGGTGCGTCGCGAAAGACGGCCCAGGGACGAGCGCCGTGGATTACGAATCAGATCCGTTCCCGGCACGACCACTTGCAGGCCGATATTGTCGTGCGGGCAGGCCTTCACGCAGTCGAGGCAAAACGTGCAATCCATGTTACCGGCCTTGCGGGGCAGGTACAGGCTTGTTTCACAGCCACGCTGCTCATCGTTGCCGCGCAGACAATCGTGTGTCGTACAGCCGGCACAGACGTCTGGCTCGCGCACCTTCACTTCGAGCGGCGAGATCAGCGAATTGACGAAATGGAACTGGCCGATGGGACAGACGTATTTGCAAAAGCTTGCTCCGCGAAAGAACGCATCCACCAGAAATGCGGCGAAAAAGTACCCGATGATGATCCAGGCGGTCCCCACCGGCTTGTCCCACAGACCGAATGCTTCATAGGCCCAAAAAAAAAGCATGAGCAACCCGACTGCCAACCACTTGGAACGCAGCGCGCGCGGCCACGCGCGCGGCTCCAAACCGAGGCGGCGTCCCAGTTCGCGCGGCAGCATGAACGGACAGGCCATGCAGAACAGGTTGCCGGCTGTCAGGAGCGCGACTACCGTCAACGCACGCCAATAGGTCCACGGCAATACACCAGCAAGGTTGCTGGAACTGGTTTGCGGCCCGAACAAACCGTCGGCAATCACGGCGATGGCGACGACAAGCAGCATGGCTTGCAGAGCGCGCCGGCCATAACGAGCCCGAAGAAACCGGCCCAGGACCGGCACGTTGAGCAAGTCGAATGGCGCGCGCACCATCGCCGCGATTGGACCCGGTCGGGCACGTGACGGAACGGAAGGCGCCGTTCCCGCGCCTGTCGTGACGGGGTACGCCAGCGAATGACTCGGCGACAAAAGACGGGTCGTGTACACAATCGCGGGAACGAGAAATACCAGTGAACCCGGCACCCACATAATCACGCCTGCCGCGGCCTGGTCGCTGAGTGCCGTCGTGCCAAAGAGCCGCGGCGCGGCCGCATAGGTGGGGTAGAGAACGTGTTCGGAAAAAGTCAGGATGGCGCACAGCGCGGTGTTCAGCAGGTCGGCCGCGAGCAGATATATCGGAACCGTCCAGAGCGGCCAATGGGGCCGACTTGGAAACGGGCGGATGACCGGCCACCAGAAGAGCAGTGACGTACCCAGAAAGCTGGCATGCTCCACCCTGTGCCAGGCGGGCGAGTGAAGCGCCAGTTCGAACGCCGCCGGCACATGCCACGCGCACAAGCTTACCGCCATCGCCAGCCAGCAAACAACTGGATGCGTCAACCAATGGCCCAATCGCCGCAGCCTCGGCCAGGAGAGAAAGGGGCCGAGGCCGTCATGCGCGAATGTCCGCGGCAGGCCCCGCAGCAACGGTAGTAGCGGCGCGCCGAACAGAATCAAGGGAGGCACGACGGACAGTAGCAAGAGATGTTGCACCATGTGCGCGGAAAGCAACAGACCGGAGAAAGCGTCGAGCGGTGAGGCGATGGCAAGCCAGAGCACGGCGAGGCCGCCGAAGAACGCGCCGAGCCGCCAGACGGGAAAGCGTCGCGGCGTGATGCGATGCAGTACCCGCCATCCACGCAGATAGAGGAGGGCCGAGACGATCAGACCCAATGCGAGCTTCGGGTCAATCGACCACGAACTGAAGATCGCCTGGGCGGTGGGAGACATCCAAGCTTAGTGTCCTGTTTTATCGACCCCACCGTGTGGTGTCGATGCGGTGTTCAACAGCGCCGCGTCTGTAGCCGGTCGTTGGCCGGCGGGGTGCAGCGTTTTCAGGAACGCCACCAGGGCGGTCGTCTCGGCCGGACTCAGGTTCTTGCCATAGGCGGGCATATTGCCGCCGCCCTGCAGGATCTGACGAATCAATTGGTCCGCGGTCAACCGTACGGCGACGTCGTCCAGCGCCGGCCCGCGCAGTCCGCCCCCGCCACCAAGCGAATGGCAATCGCGGCATTGCTTGGCCTGGATCAACACCGCACCCTGAAGTTCCAGCGGAGTGCGGCCTTCGAGAAGTTTTTTCGGCACCGGTATGCTGCTCCAAGCGTCCATGTCCGGCGACCACGGAGTGTACGTACCGAGTTGAGTCAGGGCTGCCAGCGCGACGACGATCAGCAATAGCGCCAGCATCGCGACGGGCCGGCGACGCCAGCTCTTCTCGCCGGTTCCAGAGACCAACGGCAGCAAAATCAGCAGACCGATCACGACCGGCGGGCCGACCAGCAACAGAAACGTTTCCATTTGCGGCGGCAGGAGGGCCAGCGCGGCGAACAACCACAAGAAAAAGAAATCGGGGACGGGCATCGCGTGCACGTTCGTCGGATCGGGCTGACCCTTCGGCCCGAACGGGCCGAAATATGCCGCGCACAGGACCAGGGCGAGGATGATCAGGCCGGAGAACACGAGGTCTTTCCGGAACGCATCCGGAAAGAACGGCACACCGTCTTTGTGGGTCAGTTCGTGATATTCCTTGAGGTAGGTTTCGCGCTTCACGACACGGCCCGGCATGGGCCATTCGTTGATGCCGAGCTTGAGCACCATGAGCAGATGCACACCGACGAACGCAATGAGAGCTCCGGGGATAAGGAAAACGTGGATGGCGAAGAAGCGTGACAAGGTCGCGCTGGCGATGATCGGCCCACCGAGCATGAGATGCACAAGATGGGAGCCGATGAATGGCACGCGTCCCATGATGGACGCGCCGATGCCGAGTCCCCAATACGCGTCCTGATCGAAGCGCAGCACCTGCCCGGTAAACGCCATGACGAGGGTCATCAACAACAGGAATACGCCGACGATCCAGGTCAGTTCGCGCGGAAATTTAAATGCGCCGAAGAGGAAGACCTGGATCATATGCATGAGCACGAGCGCGATCATGAAGTTCGATCCCCAGCCGTGCAGGGCGCGGATGAACCAGCCGAAAGACTGCTCATGGTTGAGGACTTGCAGGCTGTTCCACGCTTCATTGGCGGATGGGACATAGACAAACGCGAGGCAGAGGCCCGTGACAAATTGCAAAATCATCAGCGTGAGACTTGCGCTGCCGAACACGTAAGCCCAGCTCGCGCTCTTGCGCGGGACCGGGTGGCTCAGCGCATCGTGGATGGGCTTGCCCAGTTGCAAGCGTTGGTCGAGCCATTCTCCAAGGCGTCGGATCAAGCGCATGAACGCCCCTTAGGCTGGTTCGCGTCGACCATGCTGGGCGGGTTGGCCAGCGTGGGCATCTGGCCGGCTTTGATCCACAGTTGGTCGTTCTGGATCTTGTAATCGTACTGGAACAGGCCGCGTGGCGGCGGCCCCGAGGCGCGCGCACCGTCCGCGTAATAGGCGCCGCCGTGGCACGGACACATGAACAATCCTGATTGCGGAAACCAACGCACCGGGCAACCGAGATGCGCACAATTGATGGCGAAAACCTGGAACTGGCCGGCGCTGATGCACCGCACCCAACACGGAATGTTTCCCGTGTCGCCGTCCCACGGACGGACATCCGGGTTGCGATAGGTCGCCAACCGCGTTTCACCCGCGGGGAATTGAGTGAGATCCCCGAGCGAGAGCCATTCGATGTCTTTCTTGATCTGCTTGCGCCCGGCGGGCGCAAGGAGGTACCCAATGATGGGCGCGGCGAACAGCACGCCAGCGATGGCGTTGAGTCCAACGCCCGCCACGGTCAGAAGCATTTGGCGGCGCGTCAGATGTTTGGGAATATCGCCCTCTGGCCTCTCTGCGGCAGCTTCTTTTCCGGTGCTCGGGTCGGACATAAGCGTTCTCAGGTTTCTTCTCTTTGGGTTCACTCGGGCTGTGGGTAAGGCTGTCCCGGAGTTGGATTGCGTTGCGCGACGAGCCAGGTCACTACGTCGGTCACTTCCTGTGCGGTCATTACGCGGTTGGACACGCAATTGCGCCAGTCGGGCTGGCCAAGATCGGGGCGCCCCGCGATGATAGTCGTGCGCAAGCTCTGGTCACTGACGAGCGCGAGATAGGAACCATCGACGATGGAACCAATCTTCGAGGTGCCTTTGCCGTCTGGTCCGTGACAGGCGGCGCAGAAAGTGGCGAACACCTCCATGCCGCGGTGCGCGTCGCCGGCGGAGTTGGCCGCGTAGGGCGGCGGCGTCACTCCCTGCAGTGCCTCCGGTCTGGACCAGCGGGTGCGCATCTCGCGCACAAGAATCTCAATCTGTTCGTCGGTCAACGTACCGCCCTTGCTTTGAGCGAACGGCGGCATGTGTGTGCCGGGAAGGCCCTGCGCCGTCGTGCGGCGCAGCGTATCGTCACTGACAATGGCAAGGTACACCGGATTCGCGAGCGCGAGCGCCCCGTTGCCTTTGCCGTCCATGCCATGGCACCCGGCGCAGTTCTGGTGGAAGAGCGTCGCAAAATCATGCACCTGCCGGGGCGTGAGTTCGATATCGGCGGGTGTTGGTTTACCCGGCAAACGGTCGCAACCGAACCCCAATAGGAGGGCGGTGGCGCAGCAGACGAGCACAGGAAGTCGCGCGGTCATGATGTTGGTTCTTTCCCGTCCTTTTCTTTCATGAGGCCGGGCGTTTCAATGCCGGCACGAACGGCGAAAGGCAGATGCTGCATCGTGGAGATTCGCCGGCGGTGGGCCACGATGAAGCCGGCCACCAGGCCAAAGGCGAACTGCGATGCCATGAACCAGCCCCAGTCGATGCGCGCTTCGAGCGCTGGATTGATGATGTCCAGCGTGGCGTGCAGGAGGCCGGACCAAAACAGGGGGGCGAGGATCCCACCCAGCAGGATCGGGCGTCGCGGGAACATCGGGAGTGTGATGCCATACAGCAGGCCGATCATCGCGGAGCCCAGCACGTGAATGATGGTTGCCAGCATCAGTGCCGGGCCGTTGAAAGTGAGAAGCTCGTCGTAACTCATCGCCGAGATTTTTGCCGAGCCAGCGGCCGCCAGCAGGTTGATCGGATACCAGATGCTGTGATGACCCAGGACACCGTAAACGATTGCGAGCAGCGCCATGGCGGCCCCCCCGGCAAGCCCACCCCAAATACCGGCGGAGTACGGATAAATCTCCAGCGGCAACCGCGCCCGATGGCCCATCTCGCCGACTTGAAGATGTCGCACTTCACGGCCGAGCGCCACCCCTTCGCGCGGCCCGGCTTCCACCGGCACGGCCTCGTGCACTTCGTGCGGCAATACTTCGCGGAACCAGCCCACGAGTCCGGAAACCAGGCACACCGCGCCCAGAACACTGACCATCCAGTGGGTCAACAGGCCGACCAAAACCAATGTCAATCCGAACGCCGTCACCAACGGCCAACCCTCCGAGACGGGCATATGAACCACGCCTGCCGCGGAGTGTTGTGTTTCGGTATCCATCCGTTCCTTTCGTTCGTCAGCGCCCGATGATGTAAACGACTGTGAACACGATGATCCAAACCACATCCACGAAATGCCAGTAGAGCGCCAGAACCTCAACGCGTTCAGCGTGCTCGCGTTTGACGGCGCCGATCCACGTCAGGCCCATGACGATGAGCAGCGCGATGAGGCCGACGATGACATGGAAGGCGTGCAAACCGACGAGCGAGTAGAACGTCGTGCCGAAGAGGTCGGTTTGGATGGTCAGGCCCTTCTCGTAGATCAAGTGGCGCCACTCGACAGCTGTGCCGAACAGGAAGTAGCCCCCCAGCACAATCGTCGCCAGCCACCAGAAACCGAAACGGCTGACGTTGCCCTTGCGCAATGCGCGGCCGGCGAGCGTGATGGTCGCGCTGCTGGAGAGAAGACAGATGCTATTCAGGATCGGCAATTCCAAAACCTGTCGTGGCATCGGCCCGCTCAAGCTCTTGCCAAGGTAATACAGGTAGGCGACCACAAAGATCGTAAAAATCGTGCTCTCCGCGATGATCAGGCACGTCATGCCGACACGGCCCTTGGACAAGGCTGGCCAAGCGGGTGGTTCTGTCGCAAATGTTTCGGCAGCGGTGCTCATCAGGTGTCGTTTCGGCTATTCGTATTTCCAGTCAGGGTCGGTTGGGTGTTTGAGGTCCCAGAGCGGACGACGGCTCCTTACGACCGGCAGTTCGGCGAAGTTATATTCCGGAGGCGGCGAAGTCGTCGTCCATTCGAGCGTCCACGCATCCCATGGGTCATTGCCAGCGCGTCGCCCCTTGAATAACGACCAGAGAATGTTCCCAACGAAAAACATTATCCCCGTCGCCTGAAACACGACGCCCAGCGTGCAAATCATATTCAACGTGCCCCAGCCCCGCCCGGCTTCGTAGGTGTAGATGCGCCGTGGCATTCCCAACATGCCGGGAATGTGCATGGTGTCGAACGTGACATGGAAGCCGATAAGGAACAGCCAAAAGTGCCATTTGCCGAGGCGCTCACTGAGCATTCGCCCTGTGGCCTTGGGGAACCAGTAATAGATTGCCCCGAAAATTGTGAAGACCAGACCACCGACCAACACGAAGTGGAAGTGGGCGACCACGAAGTACGAATCGTTGAGCTGCCAGTCAAAGGGTACCACTGCGAGCATGATGCCGGTGAGGCCGGCAATGAGAAACTGGAACAGGAATCCGAGGCAGAACAACATTGGCGTATCGAAGCGGATCTTCCCGCCCCACATCGTTCCAATCCAGTTGAAAATCTTGATGCCGGTCGGCACTCCGACCAACATCGTCGAGACGGCAAAGAAGGTGTTGCTCGTGGCACTCATCCCGATGGTGAACATGTGGTGCGCCCAGACGCCGAGGCTGACAAAGGCAATTGCCATGGTGGCCGCCACCATGACCGGGTAGCCAAAGATCGCCTTGCGCGAAAAGACCGGGATAATTTCCGACACGAACGCGAACCCGGGAATGATCAGGATGTACACTTCGGGATGACCGAAGATCCAAAAGAAATGCTGCCAGAGCACCGCCGAGCCGCCCGCCTGTGTGTCGAAGAAATGCGCGCCGAGAAACCGGTCGAGCAGGAGCATAATCTGAGCGGCGGTCAGCGGACCGATCGCGATGAGCACCATCCCGCACATCACGAGATTCAACCAGGCGAGCAATGGCATCTTTGACAGCGTCATACCCGGGCAACGCAGGCACAAAATGGTGGTGACGATGTTCGCCGCCGTGACGATGCTGCCGAACCCACCCACGAGCACCCCGAGCGTCCAGTAATCCGTGCTATGTCCCCGGGAAAACGCCCGGGCGGTAAGCGGCGCGTAGGCAAACCACCCCACGTCGGGTGCGCTACCGGCCCCGGACAATCCCATGCCGCCGATCAGGCTGAAGTACAGCAACAGTCCGCCAAATACGCTCAGCCAAAAGCCGAACGCGTTCAGCCGCGGGAAAGCGAGGTCCCGGGCGCCGATCATCAGCGGCACAAGATAGTTTGCGAACCCGAAGATGAGCGGCATGCCGACCAGGAACACCATCGTGGTGCCGTGCAAGGTGAACAGCTCGTTAAACACCTGCGGCGGAAGAAAGTGATTATTCGGCACAGCCAGTTGGATGCGCATCAGGGACGCCTCCACCCCTCCGACCACGAAGAAGAGCAGTCCATACATGATATACATCAGGCCCAGCTTCTTGTGGTCCACCGTAACCACCCAGTCGTGCAAGTGATCAAGGACGGTTTTGCTGTCTGAGTCGGTTTTCAGCAGCGCCATCGCTCCCGGGACTGAACTTTGTCGTGATGACATATTCATTGGAGTGTCACCAGGTAATCCACCAGTCGATCGAGTTCCGCATCGGTCAGGTTCATCGCTGGCATCAAGGCGCCGGGTTTGAACTGGTTGGGGTTCTTAATCCAGGCACGCAAGTTTTCGGGGCTGTTCTCCGCCGCCCCCGCGGCGATGGTGTCGCGACTCATCAGGTGCGTCAGGTCCGGCCCGAAGCGTCCGTCGCCCACGGTTTTGCCCAAACTATGGCAATTGATGCAGGCCGTCCTCTCGAACACGAGTCGCCCGGCTGCAACGACAGGGTCACCGGCGGCGAGGGCTTGCTGCGCCTTTACCCAATGGTCGAAATCTTCGGGAGTGTGGACGTACACCCGCAGCAGCATCTTCGCGTGCTCCGTTCCGCAATACTTCGCACACTGGCCGAGAAAGAGGCCGGTCCGCATCGGTTCAATCCACATGTTGTTCACGCGATTCGGGATCAGGTCCGTCTTGCCGGCGAGACGCGGCACCCAAAAGCTGTGCACTACGTCCGCCGAGCGCAATTCGATGAAGGTGGGCATTCGCTTCTGTGGGTCACTTACCGGCACGTGCAATTCATTTGCCGTCACAATGCCAAGCTTCGGGTAACGAATCTCCCACCACCACTGGTGCCCGACCACTTGCACGTCGACAGCCGACGGGGGCATGGGCGCATCCTGAACTTCGTGAATCGCGCGTGCCGTCGAGAGCACCAGCACCACCACAATCAGGAGCGGTACCGTCGTCCAGGCCGTTTCGACCGGATTGCTCCCGTACACTTGCGGCGGTTCTGTCCCATTGTCGTCAGGGCGGCGACGGAACCGGATCGTCACGTACGCGATGAGACTGAAAACGACGGCGAAAATTCCACCGGTGATCGCCAGCACCAGAAGGGACACATGGTTGATGGAATGTGCCGGAGTCGATTCGGGTATGAAAATGTTCGGGACCAGTGAGGGATCGGCCGAAAGCGCTGTCGATAAACTGAGTGGGAACAGAATGAACGTCAACAACCAGATCCTCCACCGGGGCCTGGTGACACAGGTGCTCGCTGAAATCTTACGTTGTTCAATCCGAGATTTCATGCTCCATCGTGCCCTGCGCGCGAGAACCTTATTGCGATTCAAGCCGCCAGCGCAAATCTTTATTCGGCATCCTCCAGTCATCTCGGGTGTCTTCGCGGTCGGAATCGGCTTAGAGTCCGGGGCTGCTTTGCATGATGCCTCCGTCAGCAAAAACGGTCGTTGCCGTCATGTAGCTGGCGCCGTCGCCGGCGAGGAACGCCACGATACTCGCGATTTCTTCCGGCCGGGCCATGCGCCCGAGTGGAATGGCATCGTCGAGTTTCTTCAGCAACGACGGATCCTTCATTGTCGACAGGTTGATGGGAGTCGCCACGGCGCCGGGGCCAACGCCGACGACCAGGATGTTGTGCGGCGCCAGTTCCACGCCCGCGGTGCGTGTGAGCATGCGCATCCCGCCCTTGGACAAACAGTACGCGGTATTGCCGGGCATCGGCCAGTCCTCGTGCACGGACGTGATGTTGATGATGCGACCGCCGCCACCCTGTTTGATCATCTGCTGCGCGGCGAGCTGCGTACCGAAGAACGCGCTCTTGAGATTGATGGCCAGCACTTTTTCGTATTGCGCTTCCGTCGTGTCGAGAACGGATGTGCGCGTCTCAATGCCGGCGTTGTTGACCATGATGTCTACGTGGCCGAACTCCTGGACGGCGGTAGTGATGAGCGTTTGCAACTCGGCGACCTTGCTCACATCCGCCGGCACGCCAATGGCCTGCTCGCCCAACGCACGGACCTGTTGCTCCAGGGCCGTGGTCGCTTCGGGATGCGCGACGTAATCAATGACGATGTTGGCGCCCTGTTTGGCCAGTTCCAACACGATGGTCAAACCGATGCCGCTGTTGCCGCCGGTGACGATGGCGACCTTGCCTTGTAGATTCATAGTTCGTGTTCCTTTATCGATCCAGGTTGTTATTTGAATTACAGTAGAACCCCGATCACGTTGTGTTCGAACGACGATGCGGCCTGACGACGGGTGATGGCAAGAGAAAGTGCCGCCATTGCGAGTGCGACCATTGCGGTCTCGCCGTAAATAACGTGCAAGTCGAGTCCGGCTCGCGTTTGCAGTGGGCCGACGCCAAACGCCGCAATCCCGTAGCCGATTTGGTAGAACGCAATCAGACCGCCCGGCACCGAGGCGGCGATTGCCGTCAGTTCCTCCTGGCCAAAACTAATGGCCAGTGGCAGCAGCGCCGAACACCCCAGCCCGGCCAGCGCAAAGGCCGGAAGGCCGAATATCGGATCCGTCCTCGGCAACAAAGCTGTGACGATGAAGCTCGCAACGACAAGCACAGGCAGGACCTGGCATGTGCGGCGCTCGGGAAACCATTTCTCGATCGCAGCGAACAAGATACGCCCGGCCGTTACCATGCCCCAGAAGATGGTCAGGGCCAGCGATCCCAAGGTCACGTTCGCCTTGAGTTGCTGTGTCATGTACAGCGAAGCCCAGTTGCCATTCATAGTCTCGCAGACGCCATAGAGCAGTGCGAACGCGGCGAACACCCAGAACCGCCCCGGAAACTGTGGACGACCCTTCGGCACCTGGGCAGCGGTTGTCGCGCTTGCGTCCAGAGGCAGTCGCATACTGAACAGCAGCAGTCCCAGGATCAGAGCGCCCACGAGCACGGGCAACCCCCACCAAATACCCAGACCGACAAAGAGCACGACAAAGACCGGTGCCAGCGCCGTCCCCAGCCCGAGGAGCGCGTTCAGCCCCAGTATCGCCTTGTCCACCTTCTGCGGGAAGAACGCGGCGGCAAACGTGTTGAGCGTCGGCACCGTTAGCCCGAAGCCAACGCCCAGACAGGTCGTGGCGGCAAGCAGAGTGCTGTACGCGAGCGCGTGCTCGCGCATCACGAACCGGCTCAGGACGAGCAGCGCCATCGCCAGGAAGTTGGCAACAAGTCCCAGCAGGTAAATCCGACGGGGGCCAAGGCGGCGCGTCAAGCCGGCACCCAGCAGTGACGCCCCGATCGCCATGATGGCCTGCGGCACAAACATGCCGCCGTATTCCGTACTCGACAGGCCGTAATCAGAGGCGCGGGTGAACACGGCGCTCGCTGCCGGAAATGTGACCAGCGCGACGCCTTGAATGAGTCCGGCGACATAGACGGCCGCGATTTCGGTGCGCTGGGTCATCCTGTTGCTTTCTTACCTGAGCCGTTGCAGCAGATGGTCGCCGACGCGCAGGGCATTGGCAATGGCAGTCAACGACGGATTGACGGCGCCAATGCTTGGGAAAAAACTCGTGTCCACAACGTACAGGTTGTCGAGTTCGTGCGCCTTACAGTTCACGTCGAGTACGGAGGTTTTGGGGTCGATGCCGAACCGACAGGTCCCGGACTGGTGTCCGACCCCGGCGATGGGAATGCGTTTTCCCATGTAGAGATCGTTAGGAATCAGATGCGGATGCATGTCCATATGCTCCAGCATGGACTGTAGTTTCTTACGCAGGCGGTTGACTGGTTCCTGATTGGTAAATCCGTAGTGGAGCTGGATTTCACCCTGGGAATTGACCGTGACCCGGTTCTGCGGCAATGGCAGGTCTTCACTCGTGAGCCAGAAGTCCACCGCGTGGCGCGCCATTTCCTCCAGGGTAAAGCCGGGCGCGAACTTCGGCGCATCGTCTCGGAACATTGGCCCCTTCGACTTGCCGAGCATCTGGATGTTTCCCAGTGGGAATTCGTAATCGGGCGCGCCGAGGTAAAAATCGTTGATCGTGAGAGTCTTTTGGAAGACGGTCGGATTCTCGCGCCGGGAGAGGGCGACCAGCGCGACGGCGTTGTGAAACATATAATGACGACCGACCATGTCAGAGCCGTTGGCCAGGCCGCGGGGATGTTTGTCGTTGGCCGACATCAGGAGCAGGCGGGCGGAGTTCGCCGCGCCACAGGACACAACGACGATGGTGCCGGAGTATTCCTCGCGCCGCCCGTCGCGGTCGACAATCACTTTGGTGATCTCGCGTCCGCTGGGGCTGGTGTCGAGCCGCCGGACGTGGGCGTTCGTCACCAACGTCACGTTCGGATGCTGCAACGCGGGTCGAACGCCGATGACCTCGGCGTCCGCCTTGGCGTGGACGAGGCAGGGGAAGCCATCGCAGGAATCACAGCGGATGCACCGGCTGTTGGGACGGTCAGCCTCGTTCAGCAGGATCCCGGTCGGCGCGTAGGCGGGTCGATACCCGGCGCGCTTCAAGCCGTCGGCGATTTCCTGGATGCGCGGCTCATGGCTGACCGGCGGAAACGGATACGGCGCGCTGGCGGGCGGATCGGTGGGATCGTCGCCGCGCCGGCCATGGACATTATAGAGCTTCTCGGCCTGGGTGTAGTACGGCTCGATGTCTTCGTAACGAATCGGCCAGTCAGGCGTCGGTCCGTCGGCCGTCCGATGCGACTTGAAATCCTGCTGTCGCAGACGAAACAGCGCGGCGCCATACATCTTGGTCGCGCCGCCGACAAAGTAATGAATTCCGGGCTGGAAGGGCTTGCCGTCCCTGTCATACCAGGCCTCCTTCGACACATACCGGTTCTTCACGAAAACTTCCGTCGTGTCCCAATTTGGTTTCTCGCGCGGCAGATAGTCGCCGCGCTCGATAATGAGGATGCGTTTACCGGAGGGGGCGAGTTTGATCGCCAGCGTTCCGCCGCCCGCGCCACTGCCGATGATGATGATGTCGTAGTTGCCGTCGCTCATAAATTCCGCCCTTTCGGGGTTTGATGGGAAATCTTGGCGGCCGCGCCGGTCCAGACAGTCAACGGGGACGCACCGGTGATGTTCACGAGAGCTTTTTTGGATGGAGTCAGCAGCGCGGTGTCCATTGGATTTACCTCATGGCGGCGACTTTTGCCATCCTCCATCCGGCACTTTTTTCTGCATCGCAGATTTACGATGTTACAACTAAAAAATGCTGCCGTGCAACATTGAACCGATAATGAATAACGGGTGGGTTACTCTCTCTTGCTTCAGGCGCATCGGGCACTGCGCTCGGCCAACGGCCACAACTTTGGCGTTGCTTGCGACCGGGCGGAGGCGCAGTATTCCGCTACATACTGACGAATCCAACGAGGAGAACCATGCGGAAATCGATCTATGTTGTCGGACTGTTGACGCTGATGACCCTGATGCAGGGGTGCGGGTACAACCGGCTAGTGAGCCTGCAGCAAGAGGTCGAGAAACAATGGGCGCAAGTGCAAAACGTCTACCAGCGGCGCGCCGATCTCATTCCGAACCTTGTCGCCACCGTGTCGGGCGCGGCGAATTTTGAAAAGTCGACCTTGGTCGAAATTACCCAGGCCCGCGCCTCGGTTGGCAAGATCGACGCGAGCCAGGTGGCGAACGACCCCGCCAAATTCGCCGAGTTCGAAAAGGCGCAAGCGGGACTGAGCAGCGCCCTATCGAAGTTGCTCGTGGTCGTGGAGCGCTATCCCGATTTGAAGTCGAACTCGAATTTCCTCGAGCTCCAGTCGCAATTGGAGGGCACGGAGAATCGGATCTCGGTGGAGCGGGGCCGGTACAACGACGTCGTCCAAAGTTACAACACGGCGATCAAAAGTTTTCCGACGATGACCTATGCCGGATACTTCGGGTTCAAGGAGAAGCCGTATTTCACGGCCACGGCGGGCGCGGAGACGCCGCCCAAGGTGGACTTTAATTTCCAGGGCCAAGGAACGCCCGCAAAGTAACCGCCGCACCGGCTGATTATGAAGTGGCTCTGCATTGGTATCGTGTCATGGCTCGTGGCGCTGGGCGGCGCGGCGACCGCAGAGGTCATCCCACCACCGCCGACACAGTATTTCAACGATTATGCCCATGTCGTGTCTCCCGCGACCGGCGCGGAGCTGAACCAAAAGCTTGAGCAATTCGAGCGCGACACCTCCAGCCAGATTCTGGTGGCGGTGTATCCGAAGATGGAGTCGGACTCGTCGATTGAGGATTACACGGTTCGTGTCGCGCAATCGTGGCGAGTCGGCCAGAAGAGTAAGGATAATGGCGCCGTGCTGTTTGTATTCGTCCAGGACCATACTATGTACCTGCAGGTTGGGTACGGACTGGAGGGCGCCTTGCCGGACGCGCTGGCGAAACGGATCATTGAGAACGAGATCAAGCCCTACTTCCACAACGGCGATTTCGATGCTGGCCTGCGCGCGGGTGTAACGGCCATTCTGGCGGCGACGAAAGGTGAGTACAAAGGCACTGGACGGACCGCAGCGAATCGCGCTCCGAACTCGAGTTCACCGATCGCAATTACGTTCGTCATCATTATCATCATCTGGCTGCTTCTCAGCAAGTATTCCTCCCGCGGCACGGTTTATTCGCGAAGCGGACGGATGGCCAGCTTCGCGATGGGCAGCCTGTGGGCTGGTGGTGGCGGCGGCGGCGGATACTCTTCCGGTGGTGGCGGTGGTGGATTTTCCGGAGGCGGAGGAGGATTTGGCGGCGGCGGCGCGGGGGGAAGTTGGTGATACGATGAAGGTGAAACATTTATTTCGTGAGTTGGATCACGATCGGATTACCGCCGCCATTGCGGAGGCGGAGAAACACACGACGGGAGAAATTCGCGTCTACGTCAGCCATCACAAGGTGCCCGATCCGCGTCACGCTGCCGCGCATCGATTTGTCAAGCTGGGCTTGGACAAGACCAAACACCGCAACGCGGTCCTGATTTTCGTCGCACCTGAATCACAGAATTTTGCGGTCCTGGGAGACGAGGCTGTGCACGCCAAGTGCGGCGAAGCATTTTGGGAAGGCATCGTGGCGGCGATGCGTCAGCATTTTCGAGACGGAAAGTTCACCGACGGAATCGTTCACGGTATCAGCACCGCCGGCCGCATTCTGGCTGAACACTTCCCGTCACGTGCTTGACTAATTGATCGTCACCGCGAACGATTGTTCCGCAGTGCCCTTCTTGGCATCGGTCACTTTCACGGTAATCGTGGTCGAATCAGTTTTGGTCGGTTTGCCGCTGATCGTGCCGGTGCTGCTGAGCTTCAGTCCGGTCGGCAACTTGCTCTTGGGCGCGAGCGACCATTTGTACGGGGCCGTCCCACCCGTCGCTTGCAGCGTGACGCTACTATAGGCGTCGCCAACGGTGCCGCTTGGCAGTTCACCCGTGGTCGTGATCGACGGCGTGCTGATCGTAAAACTCGCAGTCGCGGTATCGCTCGGACCGTTGGTGCCCGCGAACGCCACAGCGTTGATTGTCGCTGAATTGGTCAGTGTGATTGTGCTCTTGTACTTCGGCGAGCCGGTCGTCGGTGCGCTGCCGTCGGTGGTGTAATAGATGACGGCCTTGGGGGTGACACACTTCAAGGTCACTTTCACGGAGTCGGCAAGGTCGCCGCCATCCGGCGTGATCGTCGGCGTCGCCACCGTGGGGGGAGCCATGGCCACGCCCGTGCCGGAGGCTGTGATCGTGTTGGTGCCCTCGGTGGCATCGCTGTTGACCGTGATGGTGCCGCCAAAGCTGTCGACCACGGGCGGCGCAAATGTCACCGTCACGTTTTGCGAACCACCCGCTGGGATCGTGCCGCTAAACGCACCGCTGAACCCGTCCGGATAACTGATGCTACTGACCGTCAGATTGACATCGCCGGGATCACTGATGGTGAGGGTGGCGGTGGCCATGCTGCCCGTTGTGACGTTGCCAAATGCCAAATCGCCGCTCACATTAATGCTACTCGACGGCTGGGCGAAGATGGCGATGTAGTTCGTGCCGCCCGCCGGCACGGTGACCATCCGGGGGTCCTGTGTGTTGCCGTCGCTCCAACCGGTGAAGGTCCAGCCGCTGTTGGCACTCGCGCTAATCTGCACACTCGTGCCAGCCGTGTAGGCGCCTTCTCCGCTCACAGTCCCGGCGCTGGATGGACTGGCTTCCACGGCAACCGACGGCGTCGCCGTGAGTGCGTAGGTCGGGGTATACGATTCGACCGTGGCGTCACCCGACCACAGGTAATTGGGTATTTGGATAAACTCGAAGGTATTGTAAGACAGCACATGTGCATCTCCGGCGTCCACGGCCACGTACCTGTCGGAGTCGGAAGTGATACCGAAATCATACGCATAAGTTCCGGTCGGATCATTGGTGTTGCCGTCCGTTGGATCGGCGATGATCCATTCCGTTCCCGGCAGATGAAACTCAACGCGGACATGCGGGATGTCGTCGCCTTGACGAAACCCCGAAATGCAGCGCGCCGGAATGCCGACATTGCGCAAACACGCGGTCAGCAGGGCGGCAAATCCACCGCAATCGGCGATCCCATCCTGCAGCACGCCGACTGCATCAATCGCCGGCGGCGGCTCCTGATAGGTCAGTGTCTTCGTCACTGTTTGATGGAGACTGCGGGCGGTATCATACGGGGTCATCGTCGTCCGATAATTGGCAGGCAACGATTGTTGGACGAAACTGACGATCGCCGGATTGGTCGATTCGCAACGCCCATCGGCGGCGAGCCACTGTGTCCAATTCGTCGAGAGCGTACTCATGTCCGCCCAGGTGTTGGTCCGCAAAATGGCGGGATTCACCCGGGTCCGGCTGAGTTGCACCACGAAGTTGTTCGTGTCGGAAAACGTACCGGCGGCCACGTTCAACCAGGAGGTTTGAAAGATGGGCTCTCCGTAGGGCGGGGTCGCGATATACTCAGCATCGGCCGGTCCGGAGACGGAAAGAACGGTTTGGGCGCCGTGAGTGGTGGGCACACCAAACACCACGTAGAGCGACGAGAGGGTACCGCCCGGCGCGAAGCTCAGGATGTAGGACTCTGTCCCGTTCCACACTTGCGGATCGAACAAGTCGGTCGCCGTGACCGGCGGGGTGGGCGTGAGTGTCCCACTGGCAGTATTGTGGGCCAGGTTGGTATTGCCGCTGACGCCCGCGGGATCGAGCGTGATACTCCAGGGAATCGCATCATCCAAATCCAGGCTCCAATTTAAGCGCCACTTATAGCCATTGCCTGCGCCGACTGTAACAGTGTTCGTGTACGAGACATTGGCCATCGTCCACACAATATTGAAGGGCTGCGAGGGCGCACCAATGATGTCGAGCACCAGTTGGAGGCCATAGAAATCACCCACGCTCGGATTGCCCGCCGTGCCGTCCGCCAGGCAGGGCCCGGCGCTCACAATTTGCAGATCGCAAGCGGCATTGGCGAATTGCGCAACACTCAAGAGCAATGCAATAATTGAGATGCGAACGAGAACGTGTTGATACCTTTTCATACAAATTTTCCCTTATGAATTATGCCCTCACGACGATCGCCGACCATTCGGTCGAACGAGCGGTCATTGTATCATCTTCGACAATGTCGGCAAGCCGGTTCTGAGTCTTGGCCGTTTCTCCAAGATCGATTCCTTGCTGCGAAGAGGATCATCGCTGCCCTCACCAGCCACACGCGGTGGGAGCGGGCAGGTGTGTGTAAAGCTTTTGGCGCTGGTTGGCAAGACGCGGTCTTTCTCGAACAGACAACGGCTAAAACATCTCCGCTTAAGTTCCTTCTTCCAATTTGGATTGTGACAGGGCAGTCTTTTCGAGAGGGGATCACCAAGTCATGGGAACCCGGCGTCGATAAAAACGGAAGAGGAAAAAACGTGAAGATTCTTCGCATTCCATTGGTCGTTGTCCTGATCATTGCGGCGGGTCGAACGTTCACGGCCAGCGCGCAGACGGAGACGGCGGCTTATTCGTTTGGCAAGTCTGCCAACGACGGAGAATATCCGTTTGCCGGGTTGGCGCAGGGTAGCGACGGCAATTTCTACGGGACGAGCTTCCTGGGCGGGGCGAGCGATTTCGGCACGGTGTTTCGGATCAGCGCCAGTGGCAGCTACGCGACGCTTTACTCTTTTGCCGGTTCCCCCGGTGACGGGGCCAATCCATACGGCGGGCTGGTGCAGGGCAGTGACGGCAATTTCTACGGGACGACCATTAAAGGAGGGACGAGCACGAATTGCAGCGGCGGCTGTGGCACGGTGTTTCGGATCAGCGCCAGTGGCAGCTACGCGACTCTGTATTCTTTTGTCGGGTCTCCCAGCGATGGAAGCCAACCAGCAGCGGCGCTGGTGCAGGGTAGCGACGGCAATTTCTACGGGACGACGTACGGAGGGGGGACGAGCACCAATTGCAGCGGCGGTTGCGGCACGGTGTTTCAGATCAGTCCGAGCGGTAGCTACGCGACGCTGTATTCTTTTGTCGGGTCTCCCGGCGATGGAAGCCAACCAGCAGCGGCGCTGGTACAGGGCAACGACGGCAATTTCTACGGGACGACCAAGACCGGCGGGACAAACGCCTGCGAGTGCGGCACCGTCTTTCGGATCAGTCCGAGCGGCAGCTGTACTACCCTCTACTCCTTCGCTGGCAACCCCACCGATGGAGGCGAACCAACAGCGGGGTTGGTGCAGGGTAGCGACGGCAATTTCTACGGGACGGCCTCCGAGGGCGGGACGAACAGGAACGACGGTACCGTCTTTCGGATCAGTCCCGGCGGCAGCTACACGAATCTTCACTTCTTTGTCGGCTCCGCCACCGAGGGATCCGCGCCAACAGCGGGGCTGGTACAGGGCAGCGACAGCAATTTCTACGGAACGACCGCTGGAGGCGCGGCGAACAACAACGGCACCGTGTTCGAGGTCAGTCCGAGCGGTGGCTTTGCAACGCTGTACTCTTTTGTCGGCCACCCCAACGATGGAAGCGGTCCACAAGCCGGGCTGGTGCCGGGCAGCGACAATGATTTCTTCGGGACGACCGCGTTTGGGGGGACGAGCGCCAATTGCAATTCCGGATGCGGCACCGTGTTCAAACTTGCTGTCGGTGGCGGCGTTTGCGCCTACACGTTGAACGCGACCAGCGCGACTCTCCCCGCCAAGAACGGCACGAATACCGTGAGTGTGACCGCGAATGGCGCGACCTGCGCATGGACAGCCATCAGCAACGACGAGTTCATCACGATCACCGGAGAGGCCAGCGGCATTGGGAACGGCAAGGTCCGTTACGCTGTCCCCGGCAACACGAACACCACAGCCTTGAGCGGCACGATGACGATTGCGGGCCAGACATTCACCGTCAACCAGGCGGCGGGAGGCTGCACGTTCTCGATCAGCCCCAAGACCAAGGAATTCAAGGTAACAGGCGGTTTTGGCGCCGTGAACGTGAAGGCAAACCTCGACGATTGTGCATGGACGGCGGCGAGCAATGATTCGTTTATCACGATCACGGCCGGTACGAATGGCGTGGGCAGCGGCGCGGTCAGTTACGACATTTCCGCCAACACGAACACCACGGCCGTGAGCGGCACGATCACGATTGCCGGGCAGACGTTCACCATAACACAGGCGGGGGCGGAGTAGTACCGACAAGGCTGATTGGATTTGGACCGATGCCGTTACCACCGGCTGCATGACCGCCATGCCGCCCGCCGACGCGCATGGGATGGGCGCCGGATCCCGCTCCCGCTCTTGCCGCGTGCGGCTGGTGCCGTAGGGGCAGACCCCCTGTGTCTGCCCTCCGTTCCGGCGGAGGGCGCACGCGGTGGTGCGCCCCGACAACGACATGTTTTCCATGCCGTCGCAGCGTGGTGACAAACTGGCCACGTTACATGTCGTCACGGCCCCGCAAAGCCAAAATCATCTTGACTGTCAGGCGATCTTTTGCTGAAATTCGCCCCACTTGGAGAAGTGACGAGGTTGGCGTCCCGTTTGCGTTTCCTCCCCTTCCAGAATCGCAGGATACACGACGTTCAACGCATCGCGCGGGTCGCATCGCAAAGCGGTTCAGAAACACGCAACGCTGCCCCTGTGCCCATCCACAAACGGTGTTCCGTTGCGTCACCCTGTTGTCGTGCGACACATAGGAGACAATCCATGAAGAGAGGTTTCTCTGAATGGTCCGCGATAGTCGCGGGGCGTGCGTCACACGGGAAATGTCGGCTGAAAGGAGAACCCTATGAAACTAACCAGGACTTTTTTAATGGTCGCGACCGCTGTTGCATCGCTGATGTCGCCGCAGTTGCGCGCTACGACAGTTTTTCCAATCGCAACGAATCTCAGCCTTTACGAAATCAGCAGAGGAATCGCTTTTGACGGCACCAACTATCTTGTGGGCATGGAGGTGGGCACGAATGTGGTCGGCCAACTGGTTTCGAGTAGTGGCGCGCTGCTGGGTCCGCAAATCGTCGTGGGGAGCAATCCAGCTAATTTTTTTCCGTCGATCGCGCTGGCTTTTGGCCAGGCCAACTATCTTTTAGTGTGGTCGGATACTTCTGTCACCTCAGGCGTGGATATGTTTGGCCAGTTCATTTCAACAAGCGGTGTGAAGGTCGGTTCTGCATTCAATCTGCTTCAATCGCAAGGTTCTCATGGATTTCAATATGTCCTGGCGCTTGCCTCCGACGGCACGAATTATCTCGTCGTATGGGCGGACAACTACGATACCGAATCCCAAACGAGTGGAAGTTTTTACGGCCAGTTGGTGACCCCGGCGGGGACATTATCCGGCTCGGAGTTTTTAATCAGCAGCCAAATCCAAAATGGAAACTATGCCGCAGCGACCTTCGGCCAAACGAATTATCTGGTCGTCTGGAAGAGCAACAATGGGAGCGTCGGGAATACGAACCAGGCCTATGGAGAATTCGTGTCCAGAGATGGTTCTGCGGGAAGTCCATTCCAAATCAGTCAAACTGCATCGGTGGATCAAAATCCCCTCGCCGTCGCATTCGACGGCACCAATTATTTGGCCGTATGGCCTTGGGATCCCGGCCCTGAAACTGAGATGAATGTTACCAATTGGCAATTATTCGCACGGCTGGTTTCACAAACGGGCAGTTTTCCGGGAAGTGAACTCGCGCTGATCACAAACCTCAACGCGTCTATTCCCTCGCTGGCCTTTGACGGCGCAAACTATCTGCTGGCCTATGGCTTCGACAGCAACACCACGAATGCAGACAGAAATTTGCGTTGCCAGTTTCTTGATCGTTCGGCCAGTCTTGTGGGACTCCCGTTCACTCCGTTCACACCACAAGGAACGAATGTTCCTTTGTTTGCACTCAATGGCCTGCTCTTTGACGGAAACCGATTTGCGATGGCCGCCACCTTGGGAACAATCGCCCAGTCCAACGGCAACACCACTGGCTTTCCGAGCAGCGAAGTTTTTGGCGCGTTCATTCCGGCCGGGCTCTGCGATCTGTCGATTGACCCCACGAACGCGGCCTTCGCCGCGGCGGGTGGCTCTGACAGTGTGAGCGTCACCGCGTCCAATGGCTGCGCCTGGACAGCGGTGAGCAACGACGGTTTCATCACGATCACCTCCGGCACCAACGGCACCGGCGACGGGACGGTCCAGTACACCGTCGCCGCCAACACGAGCACCAACAGTCTCATGGGCACAATGACGATTGCCGGGGAGACATTCACGGTTACGCAGTCCGGCGCATCCGCCGAGACCTGCACCTTCACTCTGAGCGCGACGAGCGTCAGCTTGCCGGCGAAGGGTGGCACGAAAACCGTGAAGGTGAAAGCCAAAGGCACCGACTGCGCATGGACAGCGGTAAGCAACGATGACTTCATCACGATCATTGCGGGGGCGATCGGTTCGGGCAACGGCACGGTTGATTACAGCGTGTCGGGCAATACCAACACCACGATCCGCACCGGGACGATCATGATTGCTGGCGAGACGTTCACCGTCAACCAGGCGGCGGGAGGCTGCAAACTCACGCTGAGCCCCAAAGACGGCAAATTCAAGGCAGCGGGTGGTTCGGCTACCGTAAAGGTGAAGACGAACCTGAGCGATTGCGACTGGACCGCCATCAGCAACGATTCGTTTATCACGATCACAGCGGGTGCCAGCGGCGCGGGCAACGGCGCGGTCAGTTACACAGTGGCTGCGAACACAAATACCACGGCCATCTCCGGTTCGATAGCCATCGGTGGCCAGACGTTCACGATTACGCAGTCGGCTGCGCCGTAGCTCTGCCGTGGTGGGGTGATCTGGCATCGGACAAGGGGGAGAATACCGATTGACAGGGTTGCGGGCGGGCGCTTATCTTTACGGTGCAATCCCGCCAATCGCGGGTACTGCGGAGGATCATTGCCATGGCTGACGAGAAACCAATCATCCCGGGAGAAGAGTCGAAGAAGGACACAGTCCGCATCAATTTACCTCCCGGCATCACCGGCCGCAGCTCGGGCGTAACTCCGCCCCCGTCCGCTCCGGTACAGCGACCGCCGAGCACTCCCGGCACTCCGGAAGAGGAGGCGAAAAAAGAGACAGCTGTCATAGCGCGTCCCACCGAGGCGCCCAAGCCGAAGAGGGACACCTCGCGCGTGCAAGTCGCTGCCGCCAAGCCAATCACAGCGGAAACGCCGCGTCCGACCGTGAAGTTGCGCCGCGAAGACGAAGCTCCGGCTCCGGTTGCCGCAGCCGCACCGGCCACAGGGCCAGCCGGTAAAGGCGCCCCGCGTCCGATCGCAGCCGCAGGTGCTGCTCCGGGTGGAATGGAAGTGGGGTTGTCACTGGCGGCCATCGTGTTCTCGATCGCGGTCGCGGGTTATCTAGCGTTCGTGGCATTTGGTTGAGCCGCCCGAATCCAACCCCGTCCGAATCGCATCCAAAGCTCAAAACAAGCCGGAGATTTTCCATGGCCAATGAACATATCGTGACGCTTTCGACCAGCAACTTTGAGCAGGAAGTCGCCAAATCCACGACGCCAGTACTGGTGGATTTCTGGGCGGAATGGTGCGGGCCGTGCAAGATGCTCGGGCCCCTGCTCGACGAATTGGCAGAGGAGAAGGTTGGGAAGGTCAAGGTGGGCAAGGTGAATGTGGACGACAATCAGGAACTGGCGACGCGGTTTGGCATTCGGGCCATCCCCACCCTGCTGTTGTTCCAGGGCGGTCAGGTCAAGGAAACAATCGTGGGCATGACCGGCAAGAAAGATTTGGAAAAGAAACTGGCGTCGTACATCGGGTGAGAAAGTGCTTGTAGAGGGCCGCGCTACTGCGTGGCCGCTGGTGTAGCTCGGTCGCGACGGAGCGCGACCCTCCAATTCCTCAATGCAACGCCTTCTTCTGGATCGACAGTAACTCGGCGATTCCTTCGCGCCCCAGTTTGAGCATCGCGGCCATCTGCCGTTGCGTGAACGGCGCAGACTCGCCCGTTCCCTGCACTTCCACAAACTGGTCTTCGTCCGTCATCACAACGTTCATGTCCACCGCCGCTTTTGAATCTTCCTCGTAGCACAAATCCAGCAGCGGGACGTCGTCGAGCAGTCCCACGCTGATGGCGGCGACACCGGATTTGATGGGGTTTTCTTTTATAACGCCGGCATGCAGTAGTTTGTGCATCGCCAGCATCACCGCGACGTAGGCGCCCGTGATCGAGGCCGTGCGCGTCCCGCCGTCGGCTTCCAACACGTCGCAATCGATCCAGATCGTCCGTTCGCCCAGCTTCTCAATATCGGTGACCGAGCGCAAGGCGCGGCCCACGAGCCGCTGGATCTCCTGCGTGCGGCCTTCCACGCGTCCGCGCGTCACTTCGCGCGATTTGCGCGGCGCGGTGGCGTACGGCAACATCGAGTACTCGGCGGTGATCCAGCCTCCCACGACCTTCTGGTCGCGCATCCAGCGCGGCACGCCGTCTTCGATGGACGCGGCGCAAATCACGCGCGTGTTCCCCATCTCGATGAGCGCCGAACCAGCGGGTTGCTTGACGTAATGCGGATGGATGGTGACTGGACGAAGTTGGTTGGGCCGGCGACCGTCGACGCGTTTCATGGCCGTTAGCATGTGCGGAGGCAAATGGTGAGGCAAGCAATTTTTCCAGGCACAGGTTGCGAAGCCGAATGGAAAACCGACGCCGGTTCTACATCGGTTGACGGGCGAGGCGGAAACAGGCCACGGAGGTGAGTATGGAAATCGTGGCGATGAGAATGGCCCATGACGTGGGCTGCTGGAACCAATCCTCCAAGTTCAGGGCCAACATGCCCATCTTTCCGTTGTACAGTTCCACGTCCCGGGCGGATGCCTTGGAATCCTGGATGGAAAGAGTACTGTCCTGCCAGTCGCCTGCGGCATTTGACTGTGGGGTGGAGTGCGGTTGGCCAGCCCAATAGATGATCGCGGCGATGGCGAGGCCGAGAACCAGCACGACGATGCCGATGGCGTTGAAGTTCGTGCGCGGGGTTGATGAGAGATTGGGAGTTGAGGGGGTATCGCTCACTGTCGACGTTTGACTATTGAAGGCCGTGTTGGCTCAAATATGACGCGTCACCGGCATTGTGCAAGAGGGTTTTCATGATGGAAACGACGGCGGGCAAAATGGCCGCCCTACAATTACGGCTGACGGACGGCGCGCCCGGCGGTCGCGCCCTACCAACGACAGGCGCGTGCGTCTGGCGTGTGGGACGTGTGGAAATTGCCGGTGTTTATGGTATAAGGTGTCAAAGCGGAGGGCTTCAGCAATGTTTTCACAAACGGACGTTGAATGGATCGTGGAATTCTTGCGTCTGAGCCAATGGAGGGGTTTATGAAAGAGACAAAACGAATGATCGGTCTCACCGTGACATGGCTGCGGCCGGTTCTGGCCGCGGGTACGCTCATGGGGGTGATGGCGTTGTCGGCGGTGGCGGAAGATGCGAAGCCGGCCGTCGACCCGCGAGCGGATGAACTCATGAAACGCATGAGTGATTACCTGGCGCAGGCGCAATCGTTTTCGGTGACGGCGGAAGTGTGGCAGGACATACAGTTGGGCTCTGGGCAACGGATCCAGGCCGGGCGAATGATTGACCTGCAGGTACGCCGCCCCAACCGGTTCCACGCGGAGGTGCATTCGACCCGGCGCAATCGCGGACTGTATTACGACGGCAAGTCGATCACGCTGCTGAACCGCGTGCAGAATTTTTACGGCGTCGTCCCCGCGCCGGCTACGCTCGATGAAGCGCTGGACGTGGCCAGCGAGCGGTTCGGCATTACGATGCCGCTGGAGGACCTGGTGGTCAGCGACCCGTATCGGAATGCGATGCGCAAGGTTATTTCCGGGATCGATCTCGGCCCGGTGGCGGTGCTGGGCGTGGCGTGCGAGCATCTGGCCTTTTCCCAGGGCACGATGGATTGGCAGATGTGGATTGAGGACGGGGCGAAGCCGGTGCCGCGGAAAATTGTGATGACGTACAAGGACGAGGAAGGTTCTCCGCAGTATACGGCGGTGTTGTCCAAGTGGGATTTTGAAACCAAGCTGCCGGATTTCCTGTTCAACTTCGAAGCCCCGGCGGGCGCGAAGAAGATCAACGTGGCGGAGATTAAGAGCGAAAACCAGGCGCACAAACCCGAGGGTAAATAACCATGAGAGCCGCCAAGATTACATGGAGTGCAAGAATCGGGTTGGGCCTGCTGGCGTTGTTTGCGGCGCTGCCGTTGCTGTCGGCTGAGCGAGGAGAGCCGCGGGGTGGCGGGGGCGCGCCGGGGCGCGCGCCTGTCATGGTAGATCGCGCGAACCATGGGAGCATTCGACATGTGGACACGCATGTGGTGTCGCGACCGGTGGCGGTGGCGCCGCGTGGAGGCGAGTTTCATCCCAACCAATCCGGTTCGCCTCCACGTGTAGTGGCGGTGCCGCCGCCGCGCGGGGGTGACTTTAACCACAACGTCATCGTGCATCACGACGTGGATGTGGATTTTCATCATCCCAGGTTCTGGAACAATTTTGTGTTTGGCCGGCGGTGGAACGTCCTGCCCGTGGGTTGTGTATCGCTGGTGGTAAACGGTTCGCCGTTCTGGTACGACGACGGTGTCTACTATCAGCAGGCGGACAATGGATATCAGGAAGTGTACCCGCCTGTCGGCGCGGACATTCCGCAACCGCCGGATGGCGCAGTGGAACTTGATGCGGGGAATCTGGCCTACTATTATGCCGGCGGGGCGTTTTATGTGCAGCAGGGCGATGGCTACATCACTGCGCCGCCTCCGATCGGCGTGACGGTCCCCGAATTGCCGCCCGGAACGGTGGAGGTCTGGGTGAACGGCGAAGAGGCGTATCAGTTCAACGGGATTTATTACCGGCCGTTGTTTGTGGACGGCGTGACGCAGTATGTGACGTTTATGCCGTGAGGGGTGGAGGGGGCAGAAACGACGCGGGGTTGATAGTTGGGGGACGGCATTGTGAGGCAGGGGATGCAGGTTTGGCCGAAGCAGGGGTTAGGCCGCCATGTGTCGGCTGGCGATATATAATGGAATTCGTATCGGCGCATAAAATGCCGTTGGTGTTCGGTAGGGAAGTTCCTTCCTGTTTGGCAAGTTCGCTGTTGGTGCGCCGCTGTCATCGTATTGGCGGTCCTGAATCAATAGGCGGATGTCCTAGAGCGATTCCAGCGTTGTGCTGATTGTTTGTGCGAGCGCTTTGGCGCATCTTGCTTCGCATAAGAACAACTGTCCTGGTGACGACGTCCGCATGGATCAACCAGAGCAACAATGGAGGAAGAAATATGTCCGAAGAAACATCGCCTCAGCGAACCAGCCTCACCGTCTTTGCCGTCGGCGCGCTTGTCGGCGCGGGCATCGCACTGCTGTATGCACCTCAGTCCGGAAAGGAAACGCGCAAGCTGCTGGCCAAGAAAGCGAGGCAACTCAAGGGTAAGGCGCGGGACACCGTCGAGAGCGCGCAGGAGTTCATTAAGGATCGGAAAGCCGATTTTGCCGCCGCGATCGATTCCGGCAAGGAAGCAATTAACGACGGGAAACACAAACGCTCGTAATCGAGGACCAAACCCATGATTATTGGATTATTCACACCGATGTTTGCGGCCATAGGGTACTCATTCCTCTATCTCCTTTTTGGGGGAGGAATTGGAGGCGCCGTGCTTATTTTCGTGATTGCGAAAATGTTCGGCAAGTAGGGCGCGGGTACTCGCGGACCTGAGCCAGCGGCCCTTACTTTGGGGCAGGGGGCGTGGCGGTATTGTCGGTCAGAGTCCGCAGGATATCGGCGTACCAGGTACAATTGAGGTCGAGCCGTTCGTCTTCTTGCTCGTCGCGATTGTTCACATCCAGACGGGCGGCATGGATTCCCAGGAGTGCCCATACGAGTTTGCCGCGACCGGAGAGAGTTGTCGTCCGAACCACCACGGGCGCGCCGCTTGTTCCGCGGTGCATGCGACCGGCGGTGAGAAAGTAGCCGTTTCCCTGGAAGCGGATTCCAAACGCCGAGGCAATCACTCCTTGTCGCGCCACGGGCAGGTGATGCAGGGCGTCGTAAAAACCGAGCGGGAAACCCACAATGGTGACGGACGCGCCAATTTCCACTTCGTCCAGGTTTTCCAACAGATGGGCAACGCCAAACGCCTGAAGAAAGACGGTTTTGGGAAGGGCGGAGCGCTGCAATTCCAAGGCGATGACATCAATAATGCCGGCGGCATCAGTTGCCTGCCGCCAGAGTGGGGTGTTCCGTTGGTAAAGCGGAATCGAGAACTGTGCAATGACGGCCACGTTCTCAGGATCAATATGCAATTCGATCTCCAAGCGGTCGGGACGATGATTCGTAGGCTCATTCAGCACGACGTGCCGGTTTGTGACCAAAAACAACCGATTGTCTCGCTCGAAAAAGAATCCAGTCGCATGGCTCAGTTGCTTGTTCCCAAGCATGGTGCTCACGCGCGTGGTCGTCAGTAAGAGTGATTCGATCATCGCAATTTCCGCAGCTTCTCCGGCCCGAATCGTCTCGCCATAGTACCACAAGAACGCGTGATGCCAAATGTGGCAGTGGAGGCATCGAATTGGCGGACAGGGCGGCGGCGGAAACGGGAGAGGCGGTGTTGAGTGGGGCAATATGCTGAATTTCAAGGTTCAGGAGGCGAGCCCATGGACTTTAATGCTTGATAGGAATTCGCTATTCGGCGTCAATAATACGAAGGTGAAGCCCCATAGTTTTGAATCCATGCCGCGGTTGACATGGCTGGCGACAATCGCGGCTTTGAGCAGCGTGGTGTTGTGGTTCGTCGGCATCTCTCTCGCAATCATTTCTTTCAACCACAATAATGCGGCGCCTTATTCCTGTTGGAACCATGTGATTTCCGAGCTGGGTTTTCCTTACGCATCGCGGTTGACATGGCTGTTCAACGGAACACTGGCAATCGGCGGTCTGCTGTTGTTGCCCACCCTCTACGCGCTGGGCGGGTATCTGCGGACGCGGCTGGGGTATGCGGCCGCCGGCTTCGGTTTTGTCACCTGTCTGGCCCTCAGCGCGGTCGGGATGATGGGTTTGAAACAGGATTTCCTCCACGCTCCGTATGTGTTCCTGCGATTCCTCAGAATGCATTTGGCTGTTGCCGATGTTTTCTTTCTCGCGTGGCTGATGACCGTGACGCTCTTCACCATCATCTTTTGCCGCCGCTGGAAGGACCCGGCCTCGCGGCCCATGGCGCTGGTGGGGATCATCTGTTGGCTCTTGTATCCCACGTTTTTTGTCGTCGCCTTTCACGCGAACCCCATGCAAGCACCCCTTCTGAAAGACTTGAAGGACCCGGCGTTCAGGGTCCTGTTTAATTCGCCAACTTCGTCTTCCATGTTAACGCCGTGGCTCGATTCCCATCGTCCACCCATTTGGTGGCCGGCGGCTTTGGAGTGGGGACTGGCCTGGTCGATGTGGCTGTGGTATGGCACGGCTTTGATTTTTCTGTGGCTGAAGACGAAGGAAACAGACGAGACGGCGGACAGGGGGGCGGTAGCCAGTAGTTTGTAGTTGGTAGCTGGGGAACGGCGTGAGGCGGCGGGTAGTGTTTGGGCAGCAGGCGGCCCTGAAAGCCACGACCTAAGAGTCGGTCTAAAGCTACCGCGCCCAACCAACGACGAACATCCGGCGTGGCGCGCGGCAACCCGGAAACGACGGCAGGCAAGATGCCCGCCCTACAACGACATGGTCCGGCAACACGGAAACGACGGAGATCCTTCGACAAGCTCAGGATGACAGGAGGAGGGCGGATTAGTTGATGCGGGACCAGGCTTCGGCCAGGCGGATGAGTTGCTCGGGATCCGAGGAATTGTTGCGGGCCTTTTCAATGGCCTCGAACAGCAGGGCGCGAATGAGGACATTGCCGCCGTTCTTGAACTTACGCTGATCGACTTCGGTAGCGGTGTCGGCGAGTTGATCGACGCGGTCGAGGACGCGCATGGTCTGGCCGTTTTCGACAGCGAGTTTGAGCCACTCGCGGTAGTGGGTGCGGTACCAGATGGAGATGCGGTAGCGGAGGGTCTCGAGGGCAGTTTTCTCATCGCGGGCGACACGGGTCCAGACGAGGGAATAGGAGTCGCCGGTTTTGAGGTCGAGATCGGGGATATCGCGGTCGGCGTTCTGGTGGTAGAGCCAGTCGGCGATGGTGTTGAACTGCCAGCCGTCATAGAGCCGTTGGTTGAGCTGTTCGCGGACGTGGGCGGGCAGGCAGGAGAGCCGGCTGCGGCGTGTCCGCAGGCGGGGCGGTCGGCGCGGAGGCTTCGGGGTTTGGTCGGTACTTTCAGCGTCTGTATCTGTATTCATGTGGTCGAGAGTAGTGCGGAAACGAAAAAAGCGTGAGTGAGGTTTGGAAGGTATGGAAGGTTTGGAAGGTTTTTTGTGGGGGTGAGGCGAGTAGCTGGTAGTTTGTAGTTGGTAGCTGGGAACGGTGTGAAGCGGCCTTGAACCACAGAGACACAGAGGGCACAGAGCCAGCGGTGAATGGACGCGATGGCGGACGAGGGCGGCGGGAAGGTGGTGTGATACATGGTAATATGAGATTTGAAATTTCAAAGACCGGCGGCAAGCGGGCCGCTCGCCCTACAATCTGTGGCAACGGCGTTATGTAACGCGGGTGTTATTGTTTGAAAGGAACAGGCGGGACGCCTGGGCAACGGGGCGGGCGAGACGCCCGCGCCACTAAATAGTGCGGAGCAGGCGCGCCCGTCGAGCGCGCCTTACCTATTTCGTGGGGGTGGGTTAGTTGGGACGCGTGGGTAGCCCCGAAATGTTTTCGGGGTAAAAAACCCACGCGATAATGACGGGCGACCATTTGAGTTGGGGCTTGATTGTTTTCGGTGATTTTCTGAGTATCGCTGACATGGATGCGAAACTGTTGGCGGGGAAAACTGGAATCGTGTTTGGGGTGGCGAATCGGCGGTCGATTGCCTGGGCGATTGCGCAGGCATGGCATGAGGCGGGGGCGCGGTTGGCGTTTACGTATCAGGGGGAGCGGTTGAAGGAGAATGTGGAGGAGTTGGCCACTGGGTTTGGGGCGGAGACGCCAATTTATCCGTGTGACGTGACGCGGGACGAGGACATTGCGCGGGTGTTTGAGCAGGTGGGGAAGGATTTCGGGAAGTTGCATGTGTTGTTGCATTCGGTGGCGTACGCGCCGAAAGAGGCGTTGGAGGGCGACTTTGTGAGTACGTCGCGGGAGGCGTTTCGCGTGGCGCATGATGTGAGCGCGTATTCACTGGTGGCGCTGGCGCGGGGGGCGGCGCCGTTGATGACGGAGGGCGGGTCGATCCTGGCGATGACGTATCACGGGTCGGTGAAGGTGGTGCCGCGGTACAATGTGATGGGGGTGGCGAAGGCGTCGTTGGAGGCGAGCGTGCGGTATCTGGCGTATGATTTGGGGTCGAAGAAGATCCGGGTGAATGCGATCAGCGCGGGGCCGATGAATACGCTGGCGGCGCGGGGGATTTCGGGGTTTACGCAGATGTTGAAGCATTATGAGGAGCGGGCACCGTTGAAGCGGAACGTGGACCCGAAGGAGTTGGGGTCGACGGGTCTGTTTCTGGCGAGCGATATGTCCACGGCGACGACGGGGCAGGTGATTTACGTGGATTGCGGGTATGAGATTATGGGGATGTAGTTGGGGCGGGGAAACGAAGAGAGAAGGGGGAAGAGGGAAGGGAGCCGGGGGCAGAAGACAGGAGACAGAAGGCGGACGGGGGCGAAGGGGTGGGCGCAGTAGTTCGTAGCTGGTAGTTTGTAGTTAGGGGGGCGGGCGCGCGATGTGGTGATCTGAAGAGCAGGCGCGAGACCTCCGTTTTGGTCAAGGTTGCGACGGACAGGACGGCTGACGTGGCGCAACCGCAGTGGTCAAGCGGCTGGAAGACGTTTCTTGAGACCAACCATCAACTCCGCAAAGGATTAGAACAACCTCGTAAATTATCAAGAGCTGCCCCCTTTCTTTTCACAAATGTCTAATGTCTAGACGTGACCCTAATTACACTTTCCAAACGGTTATTATTACGGAATGGTGTCCGTTTCCAACGTGGCCCTTAACGGTTTTGGGAATCCTGCGGAGGTTGATTCAGCGGGCAGCAACTTCAATTTCCTGAGCGCCTACCTGACGGGCGCATGGAACAGCAACCTGAATATCGAGGTCGAAGGATTCAATGGCGCAGCCTTATTGTACGATACGACCGTGGTGGCTAGCGCTACGGCACCGACCCTGTTCACGTTCAATTATCTGGATATTGACCGTCTGACGTTTAACTCCTTTGCCGGACAGCCCGCTGGTTTTCCGAGCGGCGGAGGTGGGGAACAATTTGCCATGGACAATCTCACCGTCGAGTTCATTCCGGAGCCATCCTCGCTGCTGCTGGCCACATTCGGCGCGCTGCTGCTCTGGCCGCTTCTCAAGCGCAGGCGGGCGTAGGTAGTTAGCATGGGGGGCAGTAGTTCGTAGCTGGTAGTTTGTAGTTAGGGGGGAAGAGCATCAACGGCGGCGGCTCGGCGGGAGCCTCGCCCTCCCAAAACATTGGGATTCAGGAACCACACCGATTCAACCTAGGCTGGGACAGGGGCTTGGGCGGATTTGTCGAGGGCTGATTGCGGGGGTTGCTATGGTGGGAGGCATTCTACAGGAAGCGGGCGGGACGCCCGCTCCACTAACTCATTGAAAGGGGACATGGTAGTAGGGGTTTTACAGATTGATCTGACGATTCCTGGGGCGGACAGTTTGAAGGCGAAGCGGATGGTCATTAAATCGCTTAAGGACCGTGTTCGCAGGGAGTTCAATGTGTCGGTGGCGGAGGTGGAGGACAATGATCGGTGGCAGAGCGCGGGGTTGGCGATTGCGGTGGTGAGCAATGATCGGCGGTTTGCCAACCGGGTGTTGTCGAAGGTGGTGGACTTTATCGGCGAGTCGCGGGATTTGGTGGTGGATGACTATCGGCTGGGCTTTGTCTGACATGTTCAGTCCCGAATTTCTGGCATGTCAGGGCGTGGTGTAACCGCGGGCTGGGAACATTGACAAAACAAGGAGCCGGTGGATATTGACATGTTCACTGGACACTCTTTTTGGGGGTTTGCGCTGGCTTGGAAGTTGCTTGGTGTGGTAGAGACAGGATTTGCTCCGGATATGGATGGTCGGTGGCGATGGCTGGCGGGCTTTACATGTCGGGAGTGCTGGATTGGACATGCCAAGAGCGAAGATATTGTTGGTTGACCACGAGGTGCCGTGGACGTTGAGGCTCTCGGAGCTGTTGATTCAGGACGATTGCGAGATGTTTTCGGCGAACTCGGTGGCGGATGCGCTGCTGCTGTTGGATGCGCGGAGCATCGATGTGGTGATCGCGGAGATCAATATGCCGGGGGCGGAGGGGACGGGGTTTTTGGAGCAGATCCGGCAGGTGTTCCCTGAGACGACGGTGATCGTGCACACGAACCGGACGACGGTGGAGCAGGCGGTGGCGGCGACGAAGCTGGGGGTGTTTGATTACCTGCAGAAATCGGAGGACGCGGGGGCGTTGACGAAGCTGCGGGAGCGGGTGCGGCAGGCGGTGGCGGAGATCGGGACGCTGATTCGGACGGCGGTACCGGATCCTCGGGGGCGCGGGTTGCTGGCAAGTCCTGTGCAGGGGTTTTATGGCATCATCAGCCAGAATCCCCAGATGCGGGACATGTTTGAGTTAATCCAAACTATTGCTGATTCGTACGCCAACGTCTTGATCCATGGAGAAACCGGAACGGGCAAGGAACTGGTCGCCCGCGCTGTTCACGAAGCGAGCGAGCGACATGGCAAACCGTTTGTCACCCTCGATTGCACGGCCCTGGCTCGCGAGCTGTTGGAGAGTGAACTCTTCGGGCACGAGAAGGGCGCCTTCACAGGCGCCACCGATCGTCACGTCGGGCGGTTCGAGCGCGCCAACACCGGCACGCTGTTTCTGGACGAAGTTGCCAATATCAATCTCAACGTGCAGGCGAAGCTGTTGCGCGTGTTGCAGACGCGGACATTCGAACGCGTCGGCGGCTCCAAGTCGATTTCGGTGGACGTGCGCATTATCGCTGCGACCAATCGCCCGCTCGAAACCGTTGTGAGCGAGGGAACTTTCCGCGAAGACCTCTATCATCGACTCAACGTCGTGCAGATCGAACTCCCGCCGTTGCGGGACCGCACGGAGGACATCCCGCTACTGGCCATGGACTTCCTGCGGCGGTTTGCGCGCCAGAACGGCAAGGATTTGCGCGGGTTCAGCGATGCCGCAGTGCAGGTATTATGCGGCTATCATTGGCCCGGCAACGTTCGCGAGCTGGAAAACGTCGTCTTACAGGCCGTGGTGCTGGCCAAATCGTCGCTCATCGACGCCAGCGACCTGCCCCGGCGAATTACGGAAGCGAAACCGTTGTTGAGTGCGCCGACCGCTGCGCTGTCCGACCAACTGGGCGAGCCGGAAAAGCAAATCCTCATCAACGCGCTGCGGCAGCACGGCGGCAATATCAAACGCACGGCGGGGACCCTCCAGATCAGCCGCACGACGCTCTACGCCAAACTGAAGAAGTACGAGATCGATCCCGATCTCGTTCGCTGATCCCGTGTCATTTGGGCTTGTGGGTGTAGATGGCCGCGACGTCATCGGTGTACGCCAGGCTCCAATCCTTCCGAAGGGCGAGCAGAGTGGTGAGCGCGTGGCCCCGCGGCAGGATTGTCCATCCCACGTTGTACTTTTGCAGGATGGCATCCCAATCGGGGCGAACCTTGTTTACGTCATCGAACTCCTGGATCAGATCAGGGCCATAGAAATCATTGCGTCCGTCCACAAAGACCCGATGATCGGGCAGCGACAGCATCAGGTAGCCGCCCCACCCGTAATCATTGAACATCTCGCCGTTGATGGCGCGAGGATTGTCGGCGACAAACCGGACAGCGGCGACGGGGAAGCGGTTTGTGAGGATGTTGGTGTCGATGAGTGGCGGACCGCCAAAGACGTGCGGTTTGGCCATGACGACCAGTAACACGACGAAGACGAGCGCCACGGTGACCCGGCCATCCGCAGAGCGGTCGAGCGAAGTTACGTTCGCAGAGAGCCGGCGATAGAATTCGATGAGGCGACCGGGCCTGGCGTTCGCCAGGGCCGTTTGCCAGTACTCGGCGAGGATGGGCGTGATGAGGAGCGCGAAGATCGGTACATTGCGCGAACTGAGCAACGCCAACAAGCCCCACGTGCCGATGATCACCACGTCCGTCGCGGTGGGTATCGGCCGCACGATCATGAACGTCAACGCCAGCAACGCCAACGTGATGAGGCATCCATGGATTCCATTCGTATGGAAATTCGGCGAGCGAAACTCGTTGGTGTAACGGGCCAGAATGGGATCGCGCAGGAATTCGACAATATGCGCGGACAACCTCCACCCATTTGGATTTACGAGCGTGGCCAGGGCGCAGCCGGCGGCCAGCGTC
>Ga0302326_10000575_pt1 | contig 101031 bp, 82 predicted proteins | sample Palsa_T0_3_FD_202264 | JGI IMG/M metagenome (GOLD analysis project Ga0302326, IMG submission 202264) | Peat permafrost microbial communities from Stordalen Mire near Abisko, Sweden - Palsa_T0_3 | ecosystem: Environmental > Terrestrial > Soil > Palsa > Peat permafrost | place: Sweden: Abisko... | reverse complement strand
GCGCTGTCCTGATCACGCTGGGAATAGGCTGGGATGGGCGCCGGCACGTCCTCGCCGTCGAGCTGGCCGCGAGGGAAAGCATCAGCAGCTGGAAGGACCACCTTCTCCGGCTCAAGGAGCGCGGATTGCACGGGGTGCAGTTGGCGGTGAGCGACGACCACGCCGGCCTTAAGCGGGCGATCATGGAAACGCTGCCGGAGGCGCACTGGCAGCGCTGCTATGTCCACTTCCTGCGAAACGCCCTGGATTACCTGCCGCGAAAACAGGTCGATGACTGCCTGCTTGAACTGCGCTGGATCTACGATCGCCACGACGCCGAGGAGGCCCAGAGGGACCTGGCGAGCTGGCTCGGCCGCTGGCAGGAAAAGCATCCCAAGCTCTGCGCCTGGGTCGAGGCGAACATCGACGAAACCTTCGCCTTCTACCGCCTGCCCCGCGCCCACCACAAGCACCTCAAATCCACCAACCTGCTGGAGCGCCTCAACCAGGAAATCAAGCGCCGCACCCTCCTCGTACGGATCTTCCCCGACGAAGCGAGCTGCCTGCGCCTGGTGCAGGCCCTGGCCGTCGAAACCCACGAGGAGTGGGTCGACGAGAATCGCTATCTCAACATGGACCTGCTCCGCGATCACCTGAAGCGGACGCTCCCACAACCGAAGGCAGCCTGATCTCAAGCCACAAATCCACGGAAGGGAGGGGGCTGCGCCCCCTCCCTTAAACCCTCCCCATAAATCTTTTTATCATCAAGCCACCAAACCTAGATCCACTTTTGCTGAACTTGACGGACACAACTTATTAACGAAGCTCAGCGGTTTCCCAAACCGCTTATCCCGGTTCAAGTCCAGGCGGCGGCACCACCTCGAGAACCCCTATGACGATCCTCCAAGAGTGGTGGGTTCGTTTGGAAGGTCCGGAAGCAGGAATACCCTTCGCGCCAAAGGGCTGGAAAGCGTCTCATCTCGGTAACAAATGCGGAGCATGTCCATGCGGGCGTCGAGGAGATCTCGATTGGAATTTGCGAACGCATCCCAATCCAACGCCGCTGGATGAGAGCGAATTCTTTCAAAGACAATCACGAGGTAGAACCATGTGATCGTCTCATTGTATTTTGATTCCGCACCGATGTGCCGAACGTATTTGCGAAATTCATCGCAGAACCGCGCGGCGCCATTGGCAAATTCCGAGTCGTGCAGATAGATCCACGCCAATCGAACGTGGTCTTTGTGCCGGAATTCACTCCCTGGAATCTCTAGGGCCTCAAACGAGGCCAGAAATTCGTCATCGCTCAGCGCCGAGGTTTGCATGGCAAGAAGAACCTGCGGATCAGCACGAGCGATAACACGGCAGCCGACAGCAGGTAGAGCCCAATGGGTTGTATGCCCAGTGATAGATGAGCGACGATGGCGCCGGCCAAAACCAAGAGCAGGACAACCGCGCCGGCGAAAAACGTCCTCGGAACCGAGAACAAGACCGCTCCGAGCATCTCGGGCAACGCCAGGGCTAACCGGCTCCATGCGGGCAGGCCGGTCGCGGCGAAGTCGTCGGCCGACCGCCGCGAGAACACCAACACAGCCGCTGGCACAAAAAGCCGCGTGGCAAGAAGCACTGATATTATCACAAGGGCAGCCTCGAAAGGCCGGTGTGATGTCAGCCCCCCAGTCCTCATGTCGAAGCTTCCCTCAGCCTGTGGCTGTCTTTCGCCGTCAAGGTGAGCCCATAGACCTTCTTAAGATCCGCAATCTGCCGCAGAGTCTCACTCCCGAACGGCGCTTCGCCCTCGTAGACATGCAAGAGTATTCCCTCGAGGAGATCTCCCACTGTGAGGTCCTTCAATTCCGCAATGGCCTTGAGGACCTTAAGGGTTCGTTTCTCGATCCGGATTCCCGTTTGGACTCGTTGTATAGTGGTTGTATTTTTGGTAGTCATGTACCACGATACATAGATAACAATGCCCCGCCGTCAACACGCAATTCCCGGCCCGGTCGGTCCCATCCTGCGCAGATCAGAGAAGTCATGCTTCTCGATGCGCCTTCCTACAGCTGCCGCTATCACTATGCGGGGGCCGATAGGCTGGGGTATACCCAGGGCTTCGGTTCAACCCTTAAGGCGCCAATGTTCGGATTGTACGAGAGAATAGCCAAGACCTTCGAGGTCCTTCCGCAATCGCCGGCTTGACTAATGTAGTATCATTGCGATACTGCATAGGTGCCCCGCAAGATCCGGCAGCTCATTTCTGACCTCGAAAGAGCCGGGTTCGTCAATCGCGGCGGGAAGGGAAGCCATCGGAACTTTGAACATAAAAAAGGCCTGCGGGTTACAATTTCCGGCAACCCCGGACACGACGCCCTTCACTACCAAGAGAAGCAGGTGCGCAAAGCCATCGAAGAGTGCAAAACATGAAACCGACCATCGCCCAAATCAAAGAAGCCGCGCGTCGTTACCTTAAAATCGTCGAATGGGACGACGATGATCGATGCTATGTCGGCAGTGCGCCGCCGCTGATTGGGCAAAGCTGTCACGGCAAGACCGAGACAGAAGTCATCAAGCGACTGCAGGCTATCGTCGAAGAGTGGGTTGAACTGCTCCTCGTCGACGGAAAGCCATTGCCAGAGGGAACCGCCGACAGGCGTTTCAGCGGAAAATTTGTGGTACGGCTATCTCCTGCGATTCACAGAAAGGTCGCGCTAAAGGCGATGGCCAGAGGGGAAAGCCTAAACGAGTTTGTTTCGGAGACTCTGGCTCAATCTTAAAGCGAGCCTCAGAACCACGCTCGATACTGTAACGGTTCAAATCCATCCTCCATTACATCCGAAATCCCGTAACCGATTGATTTCAAACGGAATTTGGCGGTTTCCTAAACCGCTTGTCCCGGTTCAAGTCCGGGCGGGGGCACCACTCTCGAAACGAAAGGCTGCACCGCGGTTTAGGGCCGAGCCGCTTCGCCTCGCCAGAATGGTACTTCAGTCGATCCCGGTGGTTGGCCTCGGCGATGGTCGCCCGCCTACTTTCCCCGCCCAGATGAGGGAGCGGGTGCGTTCATTGCCGATGGACCCCTGCCCTGGATGGGCCTTGGCCATGCTTACACATAAATCCACGTGAATAGCGCGAGAAGTGGGTCCGGTTGGTGATAACCACGGGTCTGTAAACTCAATCGGGGCATCGTTCCGGAATCATCCGCATTTGCCGATCAACTCAACAAGCCGCGCGGGGTTAGGGTTTACAGCTCCGTTTTCGATCGAATGAACCACTTGTGTGATTGCTGCGTTCATTGAAACCGGCAGTCCATTGTCCGCTCCCAGCTGCGCCACGTAACCGTTGATGAAGTCAATTTCCGTCCGCCGGCCTCGTTCGAAATCCTGCAGCATCGATGGCTTGAGATCGCCATAAACGCCGAGGATCTGATCAATCCAGCCGTCGTAGTCTTTCCCTGTGGTGCTGCGTTTGTTCCAGCCGGGCGGCACCGGATCGACAATCATTCGCTCAGGCTGGGTTCCCGTGCCGAAGGCTACGGCAAGGGCTTCATCATACGCTCGTCGGAAAACCTCTCCTCCATCCGGCAGGATCATATACTGACGCATGGTTTGTCCCGCAATAGCTCCAATGGTGGTCACCGAACAGTTGAGCAGCAGCTTGGCCCAGATCGCGCCGCGCAGGTTTGCCGTCGTGCGAACATCGATCGCGCCCGTCAGGGCCTGCGCGATGCGCTCGACGCGCGCACTGGGGCCTCCGGCCAGCTCGCCAATGAGCAGATAGCCGGCGTTTCGCTGTTGATAGACCCCGGGCTCGACCATGGTCGCCCCGAGATTGGAGAGTCCCCCGATGACCTGTCCGCCGCCGAGGCGATCCGCCAGCATTTGTGCTACGCCGCCGTTTTGGATAGGCAATAATACGCCGTCCGGCGCGAGCAGGCGCGTCAACGAAGGTGCGATCTCCAGCGCGTCATGCGCCTTGGTCGCCAACAGAATCAGGTCGAACTTTTCCGAATGCGCATATTCCCCGATTGTCGCAACTTGAATTGTTCGAGCAGTCGCTGCGCCGCCGATGCCGGACACCTGCAAGCCTGATGCCCGCAACGCCGCAGCCGATTCCGTGGAACGTGCCGCGAGCCAGAAAGGAATGCCGGCGCAGTTGGCACGTGCCGCGATTGTTCCACCCAGAGCTCCTATGCCTACGATTAGTGTCCGCATCTTACGGTGCCTATCGTGCGGGGGCTGCGCTCACCGGTAGCTTGATCCCCAAGAGTCCGAGCACCCCGTTGGTGAGCCGGTCGAGCGCGGGCTTGCAGCAAAGATACGTCTTGCGCGGCGAAGCCGACGATAGGGGCAACACGACGATCGAATACCAACCAGCCTCGACGAGAAAAACCAAAGTAGGCAATACGATGGCTGCCGACCGGGGCGGGTCATGGGGAAGGAGAGCCGCAAACATGCTTCAATGAACGCATCTTGGGTTAGTGAGCCCAAGAGTTAAATTCTGCCAGAATGATTGGTTTGGGTTTTGAACTTGGACGCCTTCGAGGTGGGCGGGCTTCAATCTGCAACTTGGAGCAGGAGTTTCCCGGTGGTTGTCCGCGCCGCGAGGTCACGCTGGGCTTCGGCGGCGGCGGCCAGAGGATACACGCGCCCAATCCGTAACTTCAGGGTGCCGTCCAGCACCCAGCCCAGGACTTTGGTGGCGCGCGCCTGGACGGAGGCGGCGTCAGCTACGTAGTGCGCCAGAGTTGGCCGAGTGAGGAAAACCGAGCCTTGCCGCATCAAAGCCAGCGGATCGATCGGCGGCACTACGCCGCTCGATTGGCCGAAGAGCACAAGCGAACCGAGGGGCCGCAACAACGCCAAGCTACCCTGATATGTGGCTAGGCCGACGGAGTCGTAGGCCACCTGCACGCCCTTGCCGCCGGTTGCCGCCTTTACGGCAGCTACGAAATCCGTCTCGGTGTAGAGAATCACGTCGTCCGCGCCGGCAGCGCGTGCCAGGATGGCCTTTTCCGGTGTCGACACGGTGGTGATGACGCGCGCGCCCTTGTGTTTGAGCAGCTGGATCAACAACAGCCCCAAACCGCCTGCACCGGCATGCACGAGCACGTCATCACCCGCGCGCACCGGATAGGTCGTCTCGCAAAGGAACTGCGCCGTCATGCCCTGCATGCAGGCGGCGAGGGCTAAGTGATCCTCCAGCGCAACCGGCACTGCCAGGAGTTTCCATACCGGCACGGCGACGAATTCCGCATATGCGCCAGGGTGCGGTGTCCACATTACCCGCGTGCCCGCCGGCAGCCCGCCGGCAGAGGTCTCGACGACCCCGATCGCTTCCAGTCCGCCAATGTGTGGCAGAGCGGTTGGGGTCACCCCGGTGCGCTGGTAGATGTCGGCATAGTTCACGCCGGCCGTTCTGACGCGGACGAGTGCCTCGCCCGGCTGAGTAACGGGCACCGGGATGTCATCGAGGCGAAGGACCTCCGGTCCGCCGTGGGAGTGAAATCGAATGGCTTTCATAAGAGTGGTAATGGGTGACGCGCCATAGCTAGACAGGTCTGTCTAACGACAGTCAAGCTATATTAGACAGAGCTGTCTAGTCTTGAAATTGGCCCGGCCATCTCGCTATCTTCGGCGGCATGCCCAACCTGCCCAAGCCACGCGGCGACAGCACCCCCAAGCGCGACCATCTACTCGCGACCGCCTTCCGCCTGTTCTATCGAGATGGTTACCACGCTGTCGGCATCGACACGATCTTGGCCGAAGCGAAGCTCGCCAAGATGACGCTCTACCACCACTTCGCCTCAAAGGAGGAACTCATCGTGGCCGTGCTCGAGCAGCGCTCGGTGCAGGTCAACGAGAGGGTGCAGACGCTCCTGAGAGAGGCAGGACCTTCGCCGAGGAATCAACTGCTCGCTTATTTCGACCGTTATGACGTTTGGTTTTCAACCAAAGAATTCAACGGCTGTCCCTTTATCCGCGCCGTCGCGGAGTATCCGGAAATCCGCTCGTCGGTGCACCAGGCCGTAATCCGGCACAAGCAGAGGGGCATCGCCACTCTCCAGGAACTGCTCTCCGGCTTCGACATCGCCGAACCGGAGCGAGTGGCGCTGCAGATTTCGCTGCTCATCGACGGTGCGATTGTGAGCGCGCACACCTTCGGGAACACCTCGGCACTGGCCCACGCGCGCAACGCAGCTCTAGCTCTGGTGAAAGCGGCACAGTAAATATGGGCGCGCGCTCTTTGAACACGTATAACTGTTTCACCGTAAAATAATTTCACGAATCAATTCACTGCCTAGAAGTTTCCTGTATTCATTCCGGGCCAGTCTGGCCTTGTTCTGAACCTCGGTCCCGCCGATTACCTTCTTGGCCACTGCTTCTAGCTCGATGCCTTTGTCTAGAGCCGCCATGTTGTTATACGTGATCATGCGAAATATATTGGGCTGGTCGGGCGATTTTGGAGTGGCCGCGAAGATCTTGTAGTCGCTGATTAGCCCAGCTTTCTTCATGGCTTCCATGGTCGGCTTCCATGTCGAATTTAGCCAATCGACGTACTCTTCAAATCTCCCGTACTCAACCCGTATGTAGGCCACATCAGTGACCGGGCCCTCGGTATAAGCGCGCTCATCCGCCATTGTGTCGGCGGTTGAATTGCTTTGCATTATCCAAGGGATTCGCCCCGGAAACAAGCGCGACGACTGCGATCAAGATAGCCATGTTCTTCATATCGACTCTCCTATCGTGAAAATTCTGGTTTGGCCCCACGTCTCAGCAAAGTAATGATTCGCCGGATTGGTGGCGCAATGTGGGAGAAATCTCTTGGTCAATGGATAGGTGTTGGCTGATTGTTCAACATAACCATTCCAGATTTCCTTCCAGTCAAATGGGTTTTCGGAGTGGGTCTGTCTCATCGTGCTCGCCGCCTTTCGACTCAAGCGAGAACGGCGGCACCTCGATCTCGCCGCTTGCTATGTAGGTTGTTGCGCCGCTGACGCTGACAGAGGTCACCACGTCGTCGCGTTTCCGCGCTTCCGCTTCGATATCACTTCGGCGCCCCATCAAGACGCCTTGCTGGACCGAAAGGCGATAGGCCATCCCGCCAAAATCGGGCTTCGATGCCATTGCCCCGACGAGGGCGGCACAAGCGGCGCCTGTCGCGGAATCTTCCTCGATACCCAGCGCGGGTGCCCACATGCGAGCATAGAGCTTGCCGCCGTCCCGTAGATTTCCCGCGAAGAAGAAGACGTGGGGAGACCACGCGCGAGAGAGCGTTGCCGCCCAGGCATCCCGATTGATCGTCGCCCGATCGACGACCTCGTTCGAGCTCAGCTGCGCAAAACAGAAGGGAACCCCGGCGCCCGCGAAAAAGACTTGGCTTACCTCGGCGGGCTCGATGGATAGGACGACGGCGAGGTCGGTCGGAGAAGGTGCGCCGGTCGGTGCCTCGATCTTCTCCGACAATGTCAACGTGCCGTGGAACCCCCCGTTTCGCCGAGCGACGTCAACCGTCACGGGACCGACATTCTCCTCCAGAATGAGCCGGATTGGAACATCAGGCCCTACATGCTGTTTCATCACAAGCGCACAGGCAGTGCCGACCGAGGGATGCCCCGCGACGTCGAGCTCCGTTCGAGGTGTGAAGATGCGCACACGACACGTATTCGCAGGATCCTTCTTCGGCAGGACGAAAGTCGTTTCGCCGAAATTGAATTCGCGGGCAATCTTCTGCATGCCTTCGGTCGAAATGCCCGCCGCGTCGGGCAGAACCGCGAGTTGATTGCCGCCGAACGGTGTCGAGCTGAAAACATCGACGATGTGAAATGCGTACTTCATACGACTAACCTTCGTGCTTCGCCTCAAGCCTTGACGACGAAGTCGATCTCAACGCAGGCCCCAAGCGGCAGCGCCGCCACCGCGATCGTCGTGCGGGCGGGAAACGGCTGACTGAAATGCTTCGCGTAGATGCCGTTCATCGCGCCGAAGTCACTCATGCTCGTGAGATACACGCCGGCGCGCGCTACGTCATCGAAGCTCTTGCCGGCCGCCTTGAGAACCGCCGAGAGATTCCGGAAGACGCGCTCTGTCTCGGCCACAATACCCCCCACGACCACCTTGCCAGTGGCCGGGTCTTGGCCGACCTGGCCGCTGAGGTAGAGGAAACCACCGACTTCGATCGCCTGGGTAAACGGGCCGACGGGCGGCGAAAGTTCGGGCGACGTAATTGCGGTCTTGTTCATGGAAAACTCCTGTGGATTACGGGTTGGATGGTCAGTGGGGTCGCACCGGTGCGCTGGCAGATGTCGGCATGGTTCACGCCGGCTGTTCTGACGCGGACCAGTGCCTCGCCCGGCTGAGAAACGGGCACCGGGATGTCATCGAGGCGAAGGACCTCCGGTCCTCCGTGGGAGTGAAATCGAATGGCTGTCATAGGAGTGGTGATGGATGATGTACCGGAGATAGACAGATCTGTCTAACGACAGTCAAGCTATAATGGTGGCGTTCCTGGCGGTACATCCGGGCTTACAGCTCGGTTTTTCCCTGAACGCTTTCCTTTGGATGTCCAAGATGTAAACGGCTGTTAGGTGAGTTGGGCCCCACCGGGGCTTGGGTGCGGAAAGCGCTAGAGGTGAGGTGAATTCACGGAGCGAGGACGATTGATCCCCAAGATAGTGCCAACCTATCCTGCACCACCTAAGGCATTTTTCGCAGAGACGGGTTTACACGCGTGTATCTTGCACATCGCAAACGCCTCCAAGGCGGCAATAATATCACAAGACTAATCAGGGAAGAACGCGATCGCGAGACCGTGTGATCTAACGAGCTGGGGAGGGAATTCGCCGCTCAGGGGGCCTTGACGAAACGAATGACTGCGCCGCCAGCTGGCGCCATCTGCAGGTCGAGGGCGTCCTCTCTCGTCACGTCTCGCTCGAGGATTGTGAGGTGTTCGGCGTTTTCGGCGCTGTCGGTTGCATCCCGCCACCACCGCAGATGCCATTTTCCGGGGCCGAGAAAGTCGAGTTTCACGGTCTTGACCCGGGCATGGCTGTCGTTCAATGCCCCAAGGTACCAATCCGGGCCCGATCGGCGCACAATGACGAGATGCTCTGCAACCACCCCCGAAAGCACCCGGGTCTCATCCCAGACCGTCGGCACCAGCCTAAGAAAGTCGATGCCAGGCTGGCCGCGCAGGTTGGTGGGGTGGTCGCACACGCACATCACGGGACTGTCATAGGCGACAAATAGGGCGAGCTGGCCGGCACGAGTGCTCTGCACCTGGGTGGGTGTCACGTGCGGTTCGAACTTGTCCGGCTGTCGGTTAACGAACCCCCCAGGCGTAAAATCTCCTGGACCGGCGAGGAAGCGCGTAAAAGGCAGCGTCACCCTGTGCTCCGGGGTGTTCCTGCGGCTCCATTTGTTGTATTCGTTGCCCAAGATGCCCTCCCGCGTGATCTGGTTCGGCCAGGCCCGGATCATGCCCGTCGGCTTGAATGCGCCGTGGAAGTCCACCAGCAGATGATGCTCGGCCGCGCATCGGGTGATCTTCTCGTACCAGTTGACCATGTCTTGGTCGTCCCGGTCCATGAAATCGATCTTAACGCCTGCAATGCCCCATTTCTCATAGAGCTCGAATGCCTTCTTATAGGCGTCGTCCCGGTCGACGTCGGTCCAGTAGAGCCAAACCCAAAGGCGGACCTTCCTATCCGCCGCAAACCTCCGGAGTTCATCCATGTCCACCTCGGGTACCGGGCGGGTGATATCAGAATCCGGGCCCCTCGCGCCGGTGTACCAGCCGCCGTCAACCAGCTGGTAGGGCCAGCCCATCTCGCCGGCGAACTGGATGAAGTCCTCCATCGTCCCCGTGTCCATCTTGCCAATCCCGGACCACCACCGATCCCAAGCCATCATGCCCGGCTTCACCCAGGACGGGTCGGCGATCTGGCATGGGGCGCTCAGGCTCAGCACCAAGTCGCTTTCGATCAACCGGCCAGGAGTGCGACCCACAATTAAAACCCTCCAGGGGGACGGGTGGGGCAGGGAAGCATTCACCAGGCCTCGCCCATCCCAGCGCGGCGCGAGCCGGCTCTGCAATGTCACCGCGGTGGTTCCTGCTTCCTGCGGCTCGCGGGCGAGCCAAAGCCCGGCCCAGTCGACGAGCTCGGCCTCGGTGACCGCAACCCACGCGGCCGGCGTATGCGTGAGCATGGGCAGCCCGGTCGGCGTCTCGACGGGAAGATCCGACAGCCTCTGTTTCCGGAACTCCCACTCCTGCGAGCCGTGGTAGCCGCCGCGCGAGTCGTAAGCGTCTGGCGGAATATCGACGTGGTCGCCAGCGAAGCAGGTGTTGTCGGTGGCGAACGCAAATTCGGTCTGCTCCTCATCAATGACAACGCTCGAGGTTCCGGCCGTCGCTGGAATCACGTAGCGAAAAGCGACACCATCGTCGTAGGCGCGGAACACGACCGAGAAGGGGAGGCCGCCGTCCCCGATTTCCCTCAGACTGACTGTGAGTTCGCGGTAGTGATCCCGCACCTCACGCCGCTTGCCGAGCGGATTGACCCATTTTGAGTCGCTCTCGGTGCGCGCCACGGCCACCTGGGCGACGTTTTCCCCAAGTACGCCCACGTCCCTGAGGCGCAGGCCGAGTCTCGACTCGTTGAGAACCTGACGGCCATCGATTGTCACGCGATAGCCAAGGGGTCCCGACGCATTCACAAGCACGACGATGCTGCCGTCAGGAGACGTCAATTCAAGGGGAGTAGACGGGACGATTGCATCAGCTGCATAGGCGCCACCGCCAACGGCCATCAAGAACAGGTAAGGGAACAAGCGTGCCCGGCGGATGATTCCCGCCCCACGGTTCGCTCGAGCCACGCCATCAAGGAGGTAAGCACATGCGGGCTGATGCATTGGATTTTCGTTTCGTTGTGATGACATAGAGGCAGTCGAAATGTCGAGGCGGCAGGCTCATTTGCGCGGCGTGCGATAGGCCGGAAAATGGGCGAATCGGGCGACGGCCTGGGCGCGCGAACGCACGTGCAGCTTTTCATAGATGCGCCGGATGTAGGTGTTAACGGTGGGGAGGCTGACTCCAATGCTCTCGGATATCTCCTTGTAGAGGTATCCCCTCGCCAACAGCCCGAGCACCTCACCCTCGCGGGGGGAGAGCCCGTCGGCGGCCTCGGCCTTTGAGGAAGGCTCCTGGAGGAACTGAACCACCTTGCGGGCGATGTTAGTGCTCATGGGGGAGCCTCCCCCGTTTACCTCCAGGAGCGCAGCGATCACCGCCTCCCGGGGTGTGCGCTTCACCAGGTAGCCTGTCGCGCCGGCGGCAAGGGCGTCGAATATGTGGTCGGTATCCTCGTAGACAGTCAGCATGACGAACTGCGTCCCCTGAAGCTGCGGCTTCAGGCGCCGGACGCAGAGGATGCCGTTCGCGCCAGGCAGGTTGATGTCGACCAGCGCGACATGGGGGTGCAGCGCGGGAAGGGCCTCGAAAGCGGCCTCGGCGTCGCCGAAGTCGCCGACGCACGCCATGCCGGCCTCGCGGATCCATCCGCACAGGATCCGGCGCACGTGTCCGTCGTCCTCGACGACGGCGACGCGGATCGGCCTGACTTCGCCGGCGGCTGCAGGTGCGCCCGCGCCGCTCATCGGAACGCTCCCTGCCTGGCATCAACCGGACCAAAGGCGCGGATGTTTGCGATGATGAATGACACCGTTGTGCCGCCCCCGGCGTTGGCGGCCATTTCGCATCGGCCGCCGATCAGGGAAAGGCGGCACTGAAGGTTCGAAAGGCCATTGTTGCAGCAGGGTGCGGTGCCAGCGGGCGCGTTGGAGAGGCCGCGGCCATTGTCGGATATCCGAAGAATAAAGGAGTCCGACTCAACCTTCAGGGATAGCATGACCTCGGAAGCCTCCGCGTGTTTCACCGCATTATTGAGCGCCTCCTTGAAAGCGAGGAAGAGGTGGTGGCGGATGTCGGTGCCTAGCGCGATGTCGGGAACGCGCACGGGTAAATCTAGCCGGCAGGACACGTGGGCAGCCCCGAGGAAGTCCTGCGCGAACTTTGCCATGTAGCATACGAGGCTCTCGAAGGTGTCGTGCCTCGGATCGACGGCCCACACGATCTCGTCAAGGGAGTGGGTGACTTCCCGCGCCGTGCCGGAAATCTGCAGCAGGATGTCCGCAGCCTCCGCGGAAGGGTCGAGGCCCGCCGGCATGGATTGGCTTAGCAGCGTTATCCGAGTCAGGCTGGCACCTATGTCATCGTGGATGTCGCGGGCAATGCGCGTCCTCTCCCGCTCGATTGCGCGCTCCTGTTCCAGCAGGACGAAGCGGTGGTGCATGCGTCGCCGCGTCTCGTGGCGGACGGTCCATGCTGTGGCGAGGAGAACTCCGAGGACGCACGAGGATCGAAACCACCATTTCTGCCAGAAGAAAGGCAGTACGGAGAAGGCGAGCTCGGCGCCGTCTGTGTTCCACGCTCCATCTCCATTACATGCTATGCATTGGAACCGGTAGTGCCCAGGCGGCAGCTGACTGTACGTGGCGCTCCTGCGGGTCCCGGAATCGACCCAATCCCTGTCGAGGCCATGAAGGCGGTACTTGAACCTCACCTTTCCCGGGGAGGCAAGGCTCAGCGCCGTAAACTCAAACTCAAGCCTGCGGTGGTCCGGCGCGAGCCTGAGCCCCGATGGGGTAACCGCCGCCATGTCGATCGGGTGTCCGTCGATATCGACCGACTCTATTACGACCGGGGGCACCATGTCGCTCGCACGCACCTGGGCTGGGTCGATCCAGACGAGCCCCTTGCCGCTCGCGAACCACAGGCGTCCGTCCGTGGTCCGGCAGCCCGCGGCCTTGAGGCCGCCGGAAAATTCAAGCGTCGGCAACCCATCGTCGCGCTCGTAGAAGAGGCCGTTTACCGACGGCGACGTTCCGTCGGCGCATGTGTCGAGCGCAGTCTTCGCGAAGCGAAGTATTCCATGGTGCGTGCTGACCCAGATGAAACCCCGTCCATCGTCGTCTATGTGGCAGATGACGCTGTTGGGCAGGCCCTGCGCCATGCCAATGCTGGAGAACCTTCCCCCCCTGAGTCGGGCTAGGCCGGCGTCTGCGGTGCCGATCCAAAGGGTACCGTCGTCCTCGGCCAAGAGGGAATTGACCCGGTCGCTCGCCAGCCCGTCCGCATGTGTGAATATGGTGGTGCGGCCATTCCTGAGCCTGCCGAGACCGCCTCCGGTTATGCCAAACCAGATTGTCCCCGACCGGTCCCGAATGACGGTGCTGATGTTGTTCGTCGCGCCGGCCTGCGCCCTGTAGGTCCACTCCGCTGCCCCGTTGCTCCAGTGCACGAGCCCGTTGCCCACTCCGGCCCACATACCGTGGTCCTCGGCCGTCGGCTCCAAGGCAAGCACCGGCGCGCTTCCGGTCTCCATCCCGTTCACCCTGGAGCACCGCTCCCCCTGGAGCCTGTATAGGCCGCCTCCCCAGGTCCCGACCCACGCGACCCCGTCGGCATCTTCCGCGACGGACCACACATAGAGATTCCGGAGGCCCTGCTCCGTGCCGAAGTGCGACCATGTTCCGTGGTCGTAGCGATAGAGGCCCCCGCCCTCGGACCCTATCCAAAGGGACCCGCCTTTTCCCGGGGCGACTGAGAGAACCGTGTGGCCCCCCCAGCGGTCAGGGGGATTCATCACGGAAAAGAGCGCAGGCTTCATCATCACGAGTCCTGCCGTGCCGATCCCGATCCAAAGGTCGCCTTCCTTGTCCTGCAGGAGCGAGCGCACCCAGTTCTGGGGAAGCCCGCTTGTCTGGTCGAATTTCTGGATGCGGCCGTCCGGCGGGAAGAGGTAGAGGCCGCGGTCGGTGGTTCCGACGGCGACGCCACCGTCCGCCAGCTCGACCATGGCGGAGATGGCGGTTTCGACGAAGCCTGCGGCGCCCCGGTCCTGCGTCCAGGACCCCTCCTTCCATTCCCGCAGGCGGCCGTCCCTCACCACCCAGAGCCCCCCGTCGCTGGCCTTGCAGAATCCGAGCACGTAGTCGCTCTGGGCAGCGTGCCCAAAATCCACTGGCGCCATGCGGCTGTCCTGCTCCATGAGCGAAACCTGGCCGTCGCGGTTGGCGTAGAGCCGGCCCGCCGTGTCGCGGGCGAGCTGCAGCATCCCGAGTCGGTGTCCCTCGCGCCTCGGGATGACCCGGTCCCCGGAGCCGGACTGGAGCGACCCGTCGTCCCGCAGCAGCCAGACGGCGCCCGATTCGCTGGCCCCGATGCCGACGATCTTCAGGCTGTTGGTGTCCGACGCCCTTTGGATCACGTCGAAGCGCCCGTCCCTGTAGGTGGTGACCGCGCCCGACTCGTGCCCGATCCAAAGCACCTTTCCGTCCTCGTAGAGGCTCACAATATCGTTGTCCTGAAGCCCGGGGGTCGTGGCGGCAGAATAGGCCTGAAACCGTTCCCCGTCGAATCGGGCAATCCCGCCATACGTGGCGACCCAGAGGTATCCATCCCGTGTCTGGACCACGGCCGTCACGGAATTCTGAGGCAGCCCGTCCTCCACCTGCAGCGTTCTGAACGAGAACCCCGCGTTCTGCAGTTCGGCCCGTGGCGCGTCCACGGCGCCGGCCGCGGCGGGCAAGAGCGCGGTCCAGAAAAGGAAACGGGTTTTCCGCAGGGCGTCCATGTGGGGAATCCGCCCGGCATTTGGTGGCCGGTATCGGAAAGGGGTGGGTTTTCTAAATCGCCGCTGGCTTTCAAAACGCAACCCAGAAAACGCTGCCGGACTTCGCAAGGCGGATTGCGTCGTCGTCGTGTCGTCAATTTTGACGACTAGAACAATTCGCGGTCCGGGCGTACTATTGCGCGCCTAGGTCATTCAGAAATTGGAGCGCGCGCCGTCGGTTTGCCGCACGTTGGCACTGTGCCGCCGGACGCCTCCCCCCAAACCCCATGATAAGAAAAAAAATGTCCGGATGGTCCCTATCTTCGGCGTCGGCTGCCGTCGCAAAGCTGCTGTCGGCCGCCGTCCTCGCTCTCGTCCTTGCGGCTCCGGCCGAGGCCCAGTTCATCAACGGCTCGTTCATCAAAGGCTGCAACCTTGCCTGGGAGAACGGAAACTACAACACATGGCTCGGCGTCGACCCGACGGAAACAAGCTGGGGCTGCACCTACAATTCCGGCGACCTGAACTCCTACATGGCGAACATGCACAACATGGGGATCACGGTCCTCAGGGTTTGGATAAACGAGGGCGATATGGGCGACACCATCGACGGCAGCGACAACGTCACCGGCGTGACGTCGCTGTGGTCCTCGAACTTCGCGAACATGGTGCAGCTTGCCGCCAATAACCAGATCCAGCTCTACATCACGCTCAACAACGGTCGAGCCGACTGGCTTGAGAACACATCGCAGGCGGCGGCATACCTGAACAATGCTCTCATCCCCCTGGTAAAGCAGTACAAGGGCAACACGACGATCTTCGCGATCGACCTCATGAACGAGATAGACGGCACCGTCCAGGGATCGCTGGGGAACTACACCACCACGGGCGCCACGTGGGCGCAGGCGCAGAGCTACATCAAGACCTTCGCGTCGGCGGTGCACGCCGCAGACTCGAGCCGGAGGGTCACGTGCTCCACCGGCTGGCACCAATGGAACAACCTAAGCTATTTCAAGGGCCTGGGACTGGATTTCTATGACTTCCACAACTACCAGGACACACCCTCATTCCCGTCGGCCTCGAGCCTGGGAATGGACAAGCCGATCTACATCGGCGAATGCGGACAGGGCACGAACACCTGGAGCGATTCGATCCAGAACACGTGCGAGCTCGACGCCCTGAACAGCGCCCTTGCGCAGGGGTTCGCCGGAGTCGGCATCTGGGACTACGGCTACGCCGGGGACACCGAGATCTTCTCCATGATCAACTCCAATGGCTCCAACAGGGAGGTGTGCGCGACGATTCAGAATTGGAGCGCGGGTGGCGGCGGAAGCGGCAACCTGATCGCCAACGGCACGTACACGGTCGTCAGCGAGAACAGCGGAATGTGCCTCGATGATCCAAACAGCTCGACTTCGGACGGGACAGACATGGACCAGTGGGCCGTCAACGGGGGCAACAATCAGAAGTGGCAGCTCACGAATGAGGGTAACAACGTTGTGCAGCTTGTGAATGTGGCGAGCGGCAAGGCTCTGGACGACCCGAACTCCTCCAAGACCGCTGGCACGGATATCGACCAGTGGGACGTCAACGGTGGCAGCAACCAGCGATGGACGGTTGTTTCAAAGGGCGGTGGCTATTACGAGCTTGTGAATGTGGCGAGCGGCATGGCGCTCGATGTCTCGGGAGCCTCGAAGACCGAGGGCGCAGCCGTCGACCAATGGACGGTCAGCGGAAACACAAACCAGCTCTGGAAGTTCCAGTAAGCCATCCCCATGGGGCCGCCCGCGCCTCGCGGTGCGGCTCCCATGCCTTCCGTCCCCTTTCGGGCCGGCACAATCCCAAATCCCATAAACGAACGACGCTATGAAGACAAAGTTAGCAATCGCAGCGATTGCCCTCGCGGCAACTCCCCTGACCGGCTGGTCATACGCATTTGAGTCCAGCGCCCTCTTTGCGACGTGGACGGACGGCAGCTACATTGTCGCGAACGACGTATGGGGCAGCAACCCAGGCCCCGAGACCGTCTGGGCAAACTCGGGCAGCAACTGGGGGGTCTTCTCAAATCAGACCGGCAGCGGCATCAAGTCGTACCCCCATGTCGAGTTCGACAACATCAACACGCCGGTGAATTCCCTTGGGACGATCACCAGCAGCTTCAACGCGACCACGCCGTCGGGCTCGAACTATGACCAGTCCTACGACATCTGGCTCAACGGCAATGGGTACGAGGTCATGATCTGGAACAGCTGGAATAACAACAATCCGATCGCCAAGTCATACAACGCCAACGGATCGCCCAATGCCACGTACTCGAACGTCAACATAGACGGCATCGTCTACAACGTCTATACAGGAACCGGCGGAAGCGGCCCCTGCATGTCCTTTCTCAGAACCAGCCAGGTGAATTCCGGCACGGTGGTGATTTCCGACGTGCTGAAGTGGATCAACACCACCGGATGGTACAACAACCCGACCCTGAGCGGCATACAGTGCGGTTGGGAGATACTCGATACGTCGGGCCAGCAGACATTCACCATGAATAGCTATTCGGTAACCGTCGGTTCGGGTGGCGGCACACTCGTTGCCAACGGGACATACACGATCGTGAACGAGAACAGCGGTATGTGCCTTGACGACCCAGGCAGCTCGACCGCGGACGGCACCGACATGGACCAGTGGGCGATCAACGGCGGCAACAACCAGAAGTGGCAGCTCACGAACGAGGGCAGCAATGTGGTCCAGCTTGTGAATGTCGCGAGCGGCAAGGCACTGGACGACCCAAATTCTTCTAAGTCCGCCGGTACCGACATTGACCAATGGGACGTGAACGGTGGCAGCAACCAACGATGGACCGTTGTCTCCAAGGGCGGCGGTTACTACGAGCTGATCAATGTGGCGAGCGGCCTGGCGCTCGATGTCTCGGGTGCATCGAAATCCGGGGGAGCCGCTGTTGACCAATGGACCGTGAGCGGAAACGCAAACCAGCTCTGGAAGTTCCAGTGAACGTTGCCTCCCGGGAAGCTGCGACGCGGCCGACGCCGACCCGAATGTGGATCGGTGTCGGCGCGGCCTTCGCATTGGCAGCCGTCTTTGCAGCCCGCTGGGGACCGTCACATGGCCTCCCCGCCGGACTTCGGGGCACACGGGCAGAGCATGACGGTCACGCCAGGCATGCCAACGCGCGGTCGGGAACAAAGGCGGCCCCGTCTGTCCCTGCCGCCCAATCGATGTTCGGAGCGCCGCTCCACGGGGCAACGCTTGAGCTCGTCGACCAGATCTGCGACGCGCTGGAGGCCCCCGGCGCCACCTGGCAGAAGGTCGTCTACTCCGGCCTTTTGCCGGCGCTTGTCCAGGCCGACCCGCGAGTCGCCGCCTGCGTGGCCGAGAACTGGGAGCCAGGTCAGATCCGGGAAGGCCTTCTATGCGAGGTCGGCAGGGAATGGGAGGCAACCGGCGCAGAGGGGGCGCTCGCGTGGGCCCAGGGACTCGCCAATGCCGGTGAACGAAATGACGTTCTCGGGGAGGTCTGCGCCGAGATATCCCAAACAGATCCGTCCGAGGCCGTCGACGTGGCAAGCCGGCTTGGAATCGGACTCGGGAACGACGTCTTGGAGGGGGCCGCGCAGCTCTGGGCTGAGAAGGATTTCGATTCGGCTCTCGGGTGGGCCCTCCAGCAGCCGCAGGGTGAGCAGCGAGACAGGCTCCTCGGCCGCGTGGCCTTTGCCGAGTCGAAGACCTCACCGTCAAGCGCGGCCAGCGTTGTCCAGGAATCGATCTCGCCCGGGCCGATCCAGGACGAGGCTGCGATCGCGATCGCCCACCAGTGGGGCCTGCGCGACAGCGCGGCTGCGCTGGCATGGGTCTCGAGCCTTCCGCAAGGTGCGCTCCGCGAGCGCGCGCAGAGCGAACTGGCCGGCCTGGCCGCGCGATAGCGGTTCCCTGCTCGACCGGACAGCGGGTTATTTGGTCAGATTGCCTTTGCCCGACGGCACGGTGGCCCGGACGGTGGTGCCAATGCCTTTCGCGGACTCGACGCTGAATTTGCCGCCTACCATTCCCACGCGTTCTCGCATGCCGATCAGTCCCAGATGCTTAGTCGCTTTCTTGATTTCTATGCGCTTTATGTCGAATGATTTGCCGTTGTCAGCGATTTCCAGACACACCCCCCCAGGCGCATCAAGAACCGTTACCTCCACTTTGGTAGCTTTCGCATGCTTGGCGACATTCACGAGTGCTTCCTGCGCGACGCGGTAAAGGACAGTCCGCTTCTCGTTGTCCAGCGTCACCTCCCTGGCAAACGCCTTGAATTGAATCTCCAGGCCCTTCGGCTTCGGGAATCCTCGGACATATGATATTAGCGACGGGATCAACCCGATTTCATCTAGCATCGCAGGTCGCAGGTCCTGGGCAAATCTATGCACGGTCTCGACGGCTTTTATCACGAGCCGCCGAATCGGTGCCGCAGACTGTGTAACGTTCCTGGGGTCACTCTTGACCGCTTTTGCAAAGGCGGCCATGTGGATGTTTATTCCTATCAGGGTCTGTGTGATTTGGTCGTGCAACTCACGACTGATCTCTTTTCGCTGCTCTTCCTGCACCTGCAGAATGCGATGAGACATGTTGCGCAGCTGTCGCTGCATTTTAATTGATTCCCTCAACAGTCGTTGCGCGTTCCCTTCGCTTTGCTTTAGGGCGGCCTCGACTGCCTCGCGCCTGATGATCTCCAGCTGAAGTTTGCTGTTCGTGGCAGTTGCCACGTCCAGGCGACTCTGCGCCTCTTCCGCCCGTCGATGTTCAGAGATGTCGACCACGACGGTCCGGCATTCCACGCCGTTGGGCAGGCGCTGAGCCTCGATTCTCACGGTTTGGGGGAATTGCCCTTTGCCCATGAGCTCGAATTCACCGGATAGCTTACTGCGGACCGCAAAGGCCCGTTTTAGGAAGGAATTGAAGGCGGGACGATGCTCTGTGGAAACCAGCAGCCCGAAACGCCGGCCTATTAACTGCGAGCGCTCCATCCCGACCATGCTCGCACCGGTCAGGTTCATCAACTGGATGGTGCCATCGGCGGCGAGGGTGTAATAGCCCGCTGGGGCCTGCTCATAGAGGTCCGTATATTTCCTCAAACCCGCGTCGACCTCGTCCTTTGCTTTCTGCAACTCCTCATTCTGCAACTCTAGCTCGATCTGATGGACCTGAAGCTCATGGAGGATCCGTTGCGTGTCGGCTTGGATTTCGGCACGCGCCGTCCCTGTCGGTCGTTTGCGCAGCCGATGTTCTGCACGTCGGCGCAATCCGCCGGTGGCCACCATGATGATACGGCTTTTCTTTATGATTTTCTATTCCTTACGGGCTTCGCCGCTTCGGGCTTCATTTTGCCATCGGCACTTCCGGATTGCTGAGCCTTATGGGCCTTCAGGCGATCCTCGGCTTTGTCCAGCGCTCGCCCTTGCTCTACCGAAAGTATGTCCAGATCGACGTTCTGCTTGCGCAAACGGGCTTCCAATATCTTCGCCACAGTAATGTCCGTGAATGTGATGACAACACCTTCAATCCGGTTATCCATGGTTCGGTACGGCATAATACGCACAGTGAACCATCGTCCGTCGCTGGTGGAGATCGCCTTTTCTGAAAAGACCAGGGTTCGCAGAACCTCATTTGCGTCTGTAACCAAGGCCGGATATTGCAGGTCCGAGGCCAGGTCGGTGATCGGCCGGCCGATGTCGCCCGGGATGAACTTGATGATTGTCTTCGCCTGAACGGTGAATCGCCGCAGGCGAAGATCGTTATCCAGGAAGACTGTGGCAATATCCGTGCTGTTGAGCAGGTTCTTCATGTCGTTGTTCGCGCCAGAAAGCTCATCCAGCTTGGTCTGCAACTCGGCATTCACTGTCTGGAGTTCCTCGTTTAGCGACTGCATTTCCTCCTTCGAGGTCGTGAGTTCTTCATTGGTCGACTGCAATTCCTCGTTGGTGGACTGGAGTTCCTCGTTCATCGACTTGAGCTCTTCCTGCGAGGTCTGCATCTCCTCGCGACACGACCTCACCTCGTCCCGGGCGCGCAGCAGTTGGCGTTCCAGCTCATTGCGTGGGGCACTCCGCGCGGACGCCTTTCGAGAACCGTCTCCAATGACGGCCTCCCTTTGAATAACTGCCTCGGAAAACACGACGAGTACCATGCCGCGCAGCTCATTCGGCGTGTCAAGTGACTGCACCGTGAGATCCACGGACTGGGAAGTGGTCCCAGTTACAACCTTGATTCCTCGGATAGTGACGGTGTCCTTTTTCTTCAGATTCACTTTCTGAAGGGCAATCGCCAAATCGTAGCGCAGTCCGTCACGGGCCATGGCCATGATGTTCAAGTTGGCTTTGCCGGCAGCTGGCTCCAGAAATGGGCCTGTGTGGCCACTGAAGAAGATAATGTCTCCTTGTCTGTTAACGAGCACCGCCGGCGGGGAAAAGCGCTCCTGAAGCAGCCTTTGTGCAAGAACTTGGATGCTGGGACTCTTGGGGCGCTCGGGCGCAGGAGGCCTCATTTTGTTTGTGGGAACCGGAACAAATACTCCCGGAAGATCATGCGTGCCATCTGGAATGACGGAATCGCTCCTTTGGAATATCCGTTCCTTGGCGGCCAGCGGAACGAACAAATGGGCGAAGCCACCAATGCTTTCCGAGCCCCCAAGAAACATGATGCCGCGGGAATTCAGGCTATAGTGAAATAGCGGGAAAAGCTGTTTCTGCAAATCCGGGGTCAGATAAATTAGCAGATTTCGGCAGCACAATACATCCAGCTTCGTGAATGCAGGATCCATGATGAGATTCTGCGGCGCAAAGATCACCATTGCCCGGATTTGCTTATTCACCCTATAGCGACCTCCTTCTTTCACAAAAAAGCGGCTGAGCCGCGCGCGTGACACGTCGGCTGCAATGCTCTCCGGAAACAGGCCCTGGCGGGCCTTGTCGATGGCGTCCTTGTCTAGGTCGGTGGCATAGATTTGAACAGAAATGGCGTCCGCATGCCTGTTTTTCTTCAGCGCCTCGGCGAACAGTATGGCAAGCGAGTAAGCTTCCTCGCCCGTCGAACACCCCGCGACCCACGCCCGCAGCGGGCCGCGCCCGTTCCGACCCACGAGCAGCTTCGGGAGAAATTTTGCCAGCACCTTCCATGCTGAACGATCGCGAAAAAATCTCGTGACTCCGATCAACAGCTCCTTGAAGAGGAGGTCCGTCTCCTGGGAATTCCTCTGCAAATACCGGACGTAAGCGCCGATGGAGGTCAGCTCGTGGATTCCCATTCGGCGCTCGACGCGCCGGTACAAGGTACTGCGGCGATACAGTGTGAAATCATGGCGTGTGTGCGATCTCAACAGGATCAGTATCTTGTCGAGGGCGCCTTTGTGCTTATCCGACACGGTAAGTTCGGCTTCCCAAGCCCCAGGCAGATTCTTGTGATAGGCAATGAGCTTGCCGGGCAACTCTTCGGCGGAACCCACGATGTCCCCCAGGCCCGCTGCGATGGCGCTGCGCGGCATCGAGTCGAATTGCGCCGACTGCGGATCCTGCACCAGAGTGAGTCCCTCCTTCTCCTTTATTGTGCCGAGGCCCGCCGTCCCGTCGCTCCCCATTCCCGACAGGATGATTCCTACGCCACGTTCCTTCTGGTCCTCAGCGAGCGAACGAAAAAAAATATCGATCGGTGAGCGCGGCCCGCGAGGCGATGTCGCGGGAAGCAGGTGTAGCGTGTCATGAAAGAGCGACATGTCGCTGTTCGGTGGGATCACATACACCTCATTTGGGCGAACCTTCGTGCTGTCTTTCACCTGCACTACCCTCATGATCGTCGTCCGCTGAAGCAGTTCCGGCAACATGCCCTTCTTCGTCGGATCCAAATGCTGGACGACGACAAAGGCCATTCCACTGTCCGCCGGCATATGCTCGAAGAACTGTCCCAACGCCTCTAGTCCTCCGGCGGAAGCGCCAATTCCCACGATTCGGAATGAACGATTTCCGCTCGGAATGTCCTTCGCGGCCGAAGGCCTTTTCACGTTACGTGCATACTGGCGCTTCGCCGATTTTGGAGAGGTTGGCTTTTTCATCGATCTATCACACCGCTGACGCATCGAAATCGTCTTCGCGGGACCTGACGCGTCGAGTATTCTACCGCCCGTCTCGCAGTTCAATCTCTTAGCTTTTGCAGCATTCTTGATCGATTTCCATCCGTGGTTCCCTCCGGAACGTTGTAAACACTTGATTGCTAACGGCGGAAAGCCGTTTCCAAAACCGCTTGCCCCGGTTCAAGTCCGGGAGGAGGAACCATTCGGAATACCCGCAGCCCGACGGGACGTTTAAGACTGCGTTGGGGCCTTTCCTTGGCCGAGGCACGAAGTGAGTTGGAGCGGGCTGCTTCACTCATTCAGAATTCCCGCGAGCGCACTCTTCTGCGGGAAAGGGCGGCGTCCTGCGGACTTGGCAGTTGAATTTTTTGGCTTCGCCAGTGACGGCATCCGAGTTTCTAAACTGCTCATCCCGATCCAAATCCGGTCGGGGGCGCCCCTTTCGAACCATCCCCTGTCCCCGATCGAAATTATGAACACCGCGATGGCTTCCCGAAAATTATTGGACTCTTCCCTAGTCGCTTGTGCCGTGCTACTTGCGACGTCGGCGCTGGGCGTCAAATGCGCGAGCGGTGCAACGCTGCCAGTGGTGAGGCAGGGACCCAGTTCGCAAACGATTGAGGACGGTTCAACTGCTGTGTTGTGCGTCGACGCGGATGATGACTCGTCCCAATCCAAAGGCAGCGAGAGCGCGCGACCGGGGGCCGCCGAGCAACCTGCCGCGGACCATGCTGGTGGGTATGTAAAGTACAAATGGCTGCGAAACGGGGAGCCTTTGGTCGGAGCTTCGGAGGCGGTGCTCGTCATTCGAGGCGCTTCCACGGCTTCTTCGGGTTTGTATCGATGCGTCTTGAGCAACTCCGCAGGCTCGGTGAACACAGATGAGGCGGAGCTTCGTGTGGTCGAGGCATCGTGTCCTGGGCATTTGACCATGATGTCATGCCGTTCGTTTTCGGGAATCGGAGGAAAACGGTTGATCGCAGGATTTGTGGTCGGGCGCTCGTCCATGCGCGGATCCATGCCGTTGGTGTTGCGCGCTTCGGGCCCCAGCTTGTTGTCCCGGGGAGTCGAGCGCGCGCTTCCTGATCCTCTGCTGGTGCTCCGGGAGGGAGGGGCGTTCATTGCGGCGAACAGGGGATGGTCAGGAGACATGCGAGTGTCGTCCGCCGCCGGAGCCGCAGGGGCGATGGACTGGGACGATGTCATGAGTAGCGATTCGGCACTCGTTGAGACGCTGCCTTGCGGTGCGTACACCGCAGAGGTCTTTGGCGATAAGGGCGACACGGGTTTCGCAGCAGCCGACGTATTTGATACCAGACCCCCGTCGCAATTCACGCGCGATTTGGCTCGTCTGGTGAACGTTTCGGTCCGCTCACCAGTTGGACTCGGTGCCAATGTTCCAATCATGAAGTTTGCCGTTGGCGGAACCACCGCGGTAACGCTCTTGATCCGCGGCATGGGCCCGGCGCTTTCGGCGCACGGAGTTGCCGAGGTGTTAGCGACGCCGTCGCTCCTGCTTTATCGCCTCAATGTTGACGGTTCGCAAACCTGGCTTCAGTCAAACACGCGATGGGGAGGAAAGCCTTACCTATCCGAGATTGCGGACAGGATAGGCGCATTTCCATGGAAGAGCGTATCGGAGGCCGACGCCGCCATCCTGTTAACGGTTCCGCCCGGAGAATACGTGCTGATTCTCGCTGGTGCGGACGGTGAGACAGGTGTGGCGATAATGGAAATATATGAAGTCCCGTGACGCAGGTGAATATGGCAGGCGAATACCCCATACCGGTTGCATGGGTGCCGTGTTATGCTTCATCCGTGAACCTCATCCTCCTTCTAATTGTGCTCCTCCTCCTATTCGGGGGCGGCGGCTTCTATATAGGGGGCCCAGCGATTGGCGGAGGCGGGATCGGGCTAGTCTTGATGGTATGCCTTGTCATATTTTTAACGAGCGGGTTTCGATCGAAAAGCTGAAAATCTAAGTGCCCATCAAGGATCTACTGCGCCCGGAGCAATGTCCCCAAGGCGACAATGAAAGATAGGAATGCTTCCAACAACTTCCCTGTTGTTTGCGTGGGTGGCTCAGCCGGAGGCCTTGACGCTTACATCCGTCTGCTGCGCTCCCTTCCGTCTGATCTGGGTGTTTCCATCGTCATCGTCAATCACCTCAGGACTGTCGCTACCAGGCTGCACGAGATTCTCCCGCGCTACACAAAAATGCCTGTGGAACTGATTACGGAACGGCTGCTAATCAAGCCGAACCACGTATTTATCATTCCGGAAAAGCGGGATTTGCATGTGCTCAACGGAGAATTCCGCCTTAAAGCGATTTCCAAGCCACGAGGATGGCCTGACGTCATCACAGTCTTCCTGAAATCCCTTACCAAACATTGGAACGGCAAGCTGGTTGCCGTCATTGTCTCCGGATATGACGGCGATGGCGCTGCCGCTCTGAGCGGCATCAAGAAAGTTGGAGGAATTACCATCGCGCAAACATTGGATACGGCCGAGCAAGCGGACATGCCCAAGAGCGCGATTGCGAGCGGATGCATCGATTTTGTGCTATCGCCCGAGAATATTTCCCTGGAACTCTCCAGAATAGCTCGGTCGCGGCGGCCCGCGCCGATGCGGAACTGAGATCAGCGGTCGCAATCTCTACGTGTCGAATTAGATCCCATTCCGGACTTCCTCGATTCCGTCAGGGCGAAGCTCGTGCCGGACGCGAGGTGAAGCCAGCAGATGGCGGTAGGAGGACACCCTATCGCCACTCGTCTGGGTATGATGTTTAATGTCTTTCTGAGACCCATCCTTCAGCATTTGTGCAAAACCCCATTGAAGCCTTTGTTTTTGGGTAGCGGAGCCAACCTTGGGAGGTCAATGGGTTGGACAAAAATGGGTTGTGTAAGTGCGACCCCGGGGGCGGCAGATGAATAATCACAATACTAGGCCGCCAAAACGAACGACACGGGCCAGCGCATCCCGCACCTTCGCGCGCTCAGCACGGGCCGGAAGGCCATGTCCGATTGTTGGCGTCGGCGCTTCCGCCGGCGGCTTAGAGGCATTCTCGCAGCTGCTGAGGCAGCTGCCCGCGAATACCGGCTTTTGCTTTGTGCTCGTTCAGCACCTGGACCCGCAGCATGAGAGTGTGCTTGCCGGCATATTGGCCCGCACAACCGAGATGCCGGTTAAAGAGGTTACAAACAACCTCAGGGTCGAGGCCAACAATGTTTACATCATTCCGCCCGATACGATCCTGGGTATCGCGGACGGAGTCTTGAAGCTGCTGCCGCGACTGCCGAATCGCCTCGCGCCGCGCTCCATAGATCTCTTCTTCGAGTCTCTCGCAAAGGACCAGGGTGAGCACGCGATTGGGGTGATCCTTTCGGGAAATGCTACCGACGGAACCCTTGGGCTTGAGGCAATCAAGGCAGAAGGGGGGTTCACTTTCGCACAGGACAAATCGGCACGCTATGACTCGATGCCAAGGAGCGCTGTGGCGGCCGGTTGCGTGGACCTTGTTCTGCCGCCGGGAAAGATCGCCGCTGAATTGGCTCGGATTGCCAAGCACCCGTACATCGCAAGTCATGCATCAAAGACGTCGGGGTCTCGGAGAACAAAGAAGGACCCGAGGAACTTCGATCGAATAGACAATCCCTGGCTCCAGACCGAGGACGTCGAACGAAATGGGCACTCGGGGGCCGAATCGGCAAGATCAATCTCGGAAGCTGAAAGGGAACGCATCGTAAAGCAAAACGGCTATGGCGAGATCCTGCTCTTGCTGCGCAACCACAGTGGTGTCGACTTCACACTATACAAATCATCCACGATCAGCAGGCGCATAGCCCGGCGCTCTGTGCTGAATCGTCAATCCAGCCTCAAGGGCTATGCGGATTACCTGAGGGGAAACAGCAAGGAGCTCGGGGCGCTCTATTCCGACATTCTGATAGGCGTCACCGGCTTCTTTCGCAACGCGGCAGCGTTCGGAGCGCTAAGGCAAAAGGTATTCGCAAAGCTGCTTGCCGAGGGAGGCGACGAGCCCATCCGGGTGTGGGTGTTGGGCTGCTCCACCGGCCAGGAGGCATACTCGCTGGCGATGGCCTACATGGAATTCGTCGAGAAGATTCCCCGCGCGCGAAAGCTGCAGATTTTCGCCACGGACCTCAATGAGGTGAACCTGGAGAAGGCGCGAAACGGGTTTTACCCCAAGACACTTGCCCAGGACGTATCGCCGGAGCGATTGCGCCGCTTCTTTGTCGAGGAGGAAAATGGCTACCGGATCATCAAGCAGCTTCGGGATTCAATTGTCTTTGCGCGCCAAAATCTGATCAGCGACCCGCCTTTCTCACGGATGGACCTCATCAGCTGCAGGAACGTCATGATCTACCTGGAGACGAGCCTGCAGAAGAAGGTGATTCCCATGTTTCACTACGCTCTGAAAAAGGGTGGCTACCTATTCCTGGGCGCCTCGGAGTCCGTATCCGGCTTCGGCGACCTCTTTGCGACGGTTAACAAGAAGCATAAGATCTTCGTCAGGAAGGTTGCGCCCACGCGCGCGTTTCAGCTGCCCATGAAGCAGGAAGCCCATGACCGATTCGAAAAGAGGCGTACGGCGCCTCATCTGCCTTTGCCGCCGAGCAGGCAGAGCGGGGCCAACGGGGTCCTAATAGGCGAGCTCAATGCCGAACGTGAGGCAGACCGGGTGACCGTGAACCAGTTTTCCCGTCCAGGCGTCCTCATAGGCGCGGATTTCCAGGTTCTGCAATTCCGGGGACGGACCGGCGCCTATCTCGAGGCCCCGACCGGAAAGGCGACATTCGACCTTCTCAGAATGGCCAAGACAGGACTGATGCTTCCATTGCGCTCCGCAATCAACAGCGCGAACCGGGAAAGCAGGATCGCCCGCAGGGAAGACATCCAGATCAAGCACAATGGCCGCACGCGATTGGTGAATGTGGACGTGGTCCCTCTAAAAAACCTGAAGGACCGCTGTTTTCTGGTCCTGTTCGAGGAGGCGGGAAATCACGGTGGCGAGTCGGGGATTGACCAGGATTCCACGCTCCCGATTCCGAGGAATAATGCGGGGCGACGGCCGGAAAAGTCGGATGACAACAGCCGAATCGCCTCCCTTGAGCGGGATCTTGCCGAAACGCGTGACTACCTGCAACTGGTGCAGGAGCATCAGGAAACGGCCAACGAGGAACTCCAGGCCACCAATGAGGAGGGCCAATCCGCCAACGAGGAGTTGCAGAGCCTCAACGAGGAATTGGAGACATCAAAGGAGGAGCTGGAATCCACCAACGAGGAATTGACGACCGTCAACGAGAAGATGGTGAGCCGAAACACCGAACTCAGCCACCTGATCGAGGGGCGCAAGAAAGACGAAGAGGCGCTGCGAAAGAGCGATGAACGTTTCCGAGCGCTGTTCGAATTGGGACCCGTTGGGGTGTATTCGTGCGATACGTTCGGGAGGATCATCGAATTTAACCGCTGCGCGAAGGAGATGTGGGGCCGGTCTCCCAAGACAGGGGACGCGGGATCCAGATACTGCGGCGCCGTCAAGCTGCTTCGTCCCAACGGCACACACCTTCAGCATTCCCGATGTCCAATGGCCGCGGTCCTGAAGGGCAAGATTGCGGAGGCGAGGGACGTTGAGGTCGTAATAGAGCGCCCCGATGGCTCGCGGATCACCGTCGTTGCCAATATTGTGCCGCTCAAGAATGACCTGGGCAAGACGACGGGAGCCATCAACTGCTTCTACGACATCTCGGAGCGCAAGCGCGCCGAGGTGGCCCTGGGCGCCGCGCAAGAGCAGCTTTCAACGTATGTAGAAAAACTCGAAAGCGAGGTGCTCGCGCGCACCTCCAAACTGAGCGAGGCGAACGCCAAGCTGGTCACATCAAATGGCGAAACCATCAAGGGAAAGGAAAAGATCCAGACGCTCTTTTCCGAGTCCTTGGTAATGCAGGCAAAGCTTCGACACCTCACGCGCCTGATAATCTCAGCGCAGGAGGACGAGCGGAAGAAGATAAGCCGCGAGCTCCACGACGAGGTCGTTCAGACACTGATCGGCATCGGCATCGAGCTCACAGCCTTGAAGAAGGGCGGGGCGGGCGGAAACGTCGCCGTTCAGGGGAAGCTTGCCGATATCCAGCAGCTGGTGGAGGATTCAGTGAATGCCGTTCACGAGTTCGCGCGGGGGCTCCGCCCCGCGGTCCTTGACGACCTGGGACTGATTCCGGCGATCCACCTGATCTGCAAGGGACTCAAGGCCAAGAAAAAGCTGACGATTCAGATAAACGCTTTTAGCGGAATCGAGGACCTCAAGGGCGACGGCAGGATCGTCCTGTTCCGCATTGCGCAAGAGGCCCTCAACAACGTCTGCCGTCACGCCAACGCCTCCCGGGTGCATGTCGGCATCAGCAAGCTTGGGCACGTCATCAGGATGGAGATCAGCGACAACGGCAAAGCGTTCGCTGCCGACAGGATACTCTCGGACCGCAATCCGAAGCGCCTCGGATTGATCGGGATGAAGGAGCGGGTTGAGATGGTCGGCGGAAACCTGACGATCCAATCCGAGAGCGGGAAGGGCACAGTCGTCCGCGCGGAAATTCCCTTCATCATCGAGAAGGAGCCATATGAGGCAAACTGAGAAAATCACAGTCTTGCTTGCTGACGACCACGCGCAGGTCCGTCACGGGCTGCGCAGCCTGCTCGGCAAGGATGCGCAAATACGGGTCGTGGGTGAGGCGCGCAATGGCAAGGAGGCCGTGGAGATGGCGCGAAGGCTCCAGCCGAATGTGATCCTCATGGATATTTCCATGCCGCTTATGAACGGCCTTGAGGCGACCCGCCTCATCCTGGCGGAGCCCACGTCGACCAAGGTAATCATCCTCTCCGCTCAGGTTGATGAGGAATACAAGACTCGCGCAAAGATCGCGGGAGCCATCGGGTTTATCGCGAAGCAAAAGGCCGCCGAAACCCTGACATGGGCGATCCACGAGGCCGCGCTGGGGCGAGGCCTTCGCGATTCGTTGAAAACAACCGACCCTGCGCGGGAGGAACACCCGGAGGAAGTGAACCACGGTGCGGAAAAGGGGAAAGGTGAACCCCTGAACGCGCGGGATTCCGCGCTTCTGAAGCTGGTGGCAGAGGGTCGCTCCAACAGGATTATCGCCGCGAGGAATCGCATCAGTATTCTGGCCGTTGAGCGGCGTCTCGCGGCGTTGATGGCCAAGTTGGGCATCTTGAGCTTGGCCAAGCTGGTGGAATTTGCAGTTGCCTCCGGTAACATCGAAAACGACATCGACGTCGTCATCGTCTGAGGATTCTGCCGGCCGGCCGGCCGCTGCCTTGCGCCGGAGAAGACGGGCATAGCGGCGAACTTATTGTCCCTCGGGAGCGCGCCGAATTGCATCGCCCCTTCTGCCGGAAATTTCCATTGGTCCGTGATCGCAGGCAAGAGCAGTCGGTTTCCAAATCCATCAGTCTCGCCCCAAGCCAATGCGCGGGCATCGTTGTACGGGCTTAATGCACCTCGATAAGCTCTTGGACGCTGGCTATCCCGGGTCCGCTGGCGGTAAGGACGATTGTGCCCTTGGAACCGGTCGCCTGGACGAACACCGCCGCAAGACCATTGAACGCCTTTCGTTCCCAAGGCTGCGCAGCACGGATCGCGAGCAACGAGCCGGGGCTCGTGTAATCGAAGCTCCTCGGCGGTTTCAGAAATGGCTTCGCGAAGACCATTATATGGTTATCTCCCGCAAGAAAGGTGGTGGGATCGATGGGGATGGCCGGGTTTCCCGCTCCCAGATCGATTTCTCCGGCGATCTTCCTGCCGTTGAGAAAGACGTCCGCGCTGCCGCCGAGGGGTGGGAGAAGCAGGGAGACCTGGCCCGACAAGGGTCCTGTCACTGAAATCGTGCCGCGATAGGCGGCTTTTTCTGCCGGGTATTTTTGGTCGAGCCCGCTGAATACCGAATGCCAGGCAGGGCCGTCCGGTTCATTGACGACAGTCGCCGGATCGCCAGCCCCGTCCAAGGTCCTCATTTTCCAGCCATGGATCTTGGTTTCATCGGTGGTCTCGACGTACCGGCTGGGCTCGTGGGAGGCGGGATCGCCGTTTCCTACCGCGATGATCCGCCCCGGCCCCGAAATCGAGAATTGGATCTCGGGATCGGCGGTTGGCACAAGGCGTCCCTTTCGGTCCAGGATGCGGACCTCGACAAATGCCGCATCCCTGCCGTTACCCTCGAGATTGGAGGTGTCTGTCGAAAGAGCCACCTGTGAAGCGGCATCTGTGGTTTCAACCACGTCTGAAACCACCTCCGTGCCGCCCCTGTAACCCCGTGCAGCCAAGGTGCCCGGAAGATACGGAACCGACCACTCGACGCTGCCATTTCTTGGCATGGGCTTCCTGCCGAGACTCGCCCCGTTCAGCACCAGCTCAACCTCATCCGCATTGCCGTAGACCTTGACCGGAATCGGGGTTCCCTCGCGTCCCGCCCAATTCCAATGGGGCAAGACATGGAGAACGGGTTCGTTCGTCCACCACGACTTGAGATAGTAGAAGCTGTCCTTCGGGAACCCGCAGTTGTCGAGGATGCCCGACTGCGAGCTCACTTCGGGCCAGCCGTACGGGTGGGGTTCACCGCCGTAATCAAAGCCCGTCCAAAAGAAGATGCCGGCCAGGAAGGGGCGCTCCGCGTAGTACTGCCATCCTGCCTCGCATCCCCACTTTGAGAGGCGGTACGTCTGGCCCAAGTATGCGTTCTTTGGGTCGTCGAAGTAGATCCCGCGGGTCTGGCGGGTGGTCGTCTCCTCCGTTCCCACCCCGGATTGGGCCGGAAACAGCCTGTGGTGCGCGTCAATGTCGCCCTGGACAATGTAATTGTAGCCCATCACCTCCGTGACCCTGCCTATGCCGCCTTCCCATCCCCCGCTGCAGGCGGCCGTGAACTCCCGGGTCGGATCAAGCTTCCTCCCAAAGGCCTGCATCGTGGAGGCAACTCTCGCTCCGGTGATGTTTCCCTCCATGGACCACTCCTCGTTGCCCATGGACCACAGGATCACGCTCGGATGGTTTCTATCCCTGAGGATCATCTGCCGGAACTCTTCGAGGATCTCCGGCGACGTCCCCATCCGTCGGTTCTCATCCAGCACGAGCATGCCAAGGCGGTCGCATGCGTCCAGGAACGCGGGAGAAGGCGGGTTGTGGGCGGTTCGGATGGCGTTGGCCCCCATCGATTTCAGCCGGCGGATGCGGTATTCCTGGAGCGAATCGGGGACGGCGACGCCGAGACCGCCGAGGTCTTGGTGCTCGTTCGTGCCCCTGAGCTCAACGTGGACTCCGTTCAGGAAAAATCCGCGGTCGGGGTCGAAGCGGATGCTTCTGATCCCAAACGGCGTTTCGCGCCGGTCCACGACGGACCCGTTCGAGCGGATTGTGGTGACCAACCGATGCAGATAGGGGTCTTCCACGGACCATGGCCTCGGCGAGGCCACGGAGAGCGTTGCCGGGAACCTGGCCGCCTCGCCGGCGTCCAGGGCCAAGGTCTCCTCGGTACGGGAAGCCAGAGGAGCGCCGTCGGCCGCGAGAATCTCCTCCGTGACATTGAATGAGGCCCTTTCAGAACCCTCATTCGAAACCGCGGCCCCGACGGAAATGCTGGCCGCTCCGGAGCCCAGCTCCGTGGTGACGGAAACACCTTCGGGGGCGATGTGAAGGGGCGCCAGCTTGTCCAGCCACACGTCCCGGTAAATCCCCGCCCCTTCGTAAAACCATCCCTCTTCCATCGTTGCGTCGACCCTCACGGCAACGACGTTTTCTCCGTCATAGTTGAGGTAATCGGTCAGGTCGTAACGCGCGGCCGTATATCCGCTCGTCTGGCGCCCAAGGTAGTAGCCATTGATCCAAACCTGGCTGTCCCGGAATATCCCGTCGAATTGGATGTAGATTTTCCTTCCGAGGTCGGAAGCGGGGACCTCGAAATGTTTCCGGTACCAACCGACGCTCGTTTCGGGGAAATGGGGGCCCATTTTTCGGAAGCCGTGGCTGTAGCTTCCCTTGGGGTCGAAGGGGAGCTCGACCGCCCAGTCGTGCGGCAGTGAAAGGGTGCGCCAATCCCGGTCATCGAATCCTGCGGCAGCGGCGCCGTCACCGTACCCCGCCTTGGCAAAATATGAAAAATATCCGGAGGCGTGCCCAAAATCCCTGTCGGAATCGAATGGATGCCCAAAGGCGAAGCGCCAGTCGCCGTCGAAGCGATTGTGCTCGGATTGGCATGGGCTCGGCATCGCCACATCAGCCGCGCCCAGGGACATTGCGAGGGCGAACGGAATGAGGAGAGCAATGCGTGCAATGGATGTTTTCATTACTCGTCCCGGAGGATCCGCGATATTGCCGTCTGCACAGTTTGGCCACTCTGGCGACAAACGCATCACACGTCCACCCCGACGATTATCGCGAAATGAATGAGAAACGGCTTCTTACTGCAATTGTTCCTCGGGAGGAAATTGATCAAAACGACGAGACACTAGTTTCCCGAGAAGACGCGAATCTGCAAAATCCAGCACGGCCTGCCAGTCATCAGGCGTGAAGGCATGGGTGCCTGGCCGGTAATTGATCCCAAGGCTGTCCCCGGCGCCCAGAAATTCATAGACGGGAAGGGCTGCAAGATACGACGCCTTTGAGGCCTTTCCATTGCAGAATTGATCACTCAATCCTTCTGCCGAGATGAGGGGGCGCGGCGCCACGAGGGCGATCAGCCAGTGTTGGTCAAAAGGCAGCGCCTTTACGTTCCCGGCATACTGCGGAAGCTTGGGTGAAACATGGTAGGGGAAGCTTCGAACGTATTCCTCCAGGCCTTCCTTGCCCTCCCGCGCAGCTCCATTGACCCGGAAAAGTCCCGTGCCGGCGCATCCCGAACCCACAGGCGCGACGAGGGCAAATCGCTCATCCATGGCTCCTGCGATCAGCGCCGTCTTCCCGAGGCGCGAATGGCCGACGGCGATGAGCTTCGAATGATCAATGAAAGGCAGCGTCTCCAGGTAATCCACGCATCGGGACATCGTCCATGCGTACACTCCCAGGCCACCCCATGACTTGCCGGGATAAGCCAAGAAATATCCGGTTGAGTGCTGCGTGGGATTATCGATCGCCGATTGCGTGTAGCCGTAGGTCGCCAGGGCATACCCCCGCTCGAACAGGGCCTTATCCGCCAGCGCCAAGGATTCAGGGTCTGTCATGCGACGCCTCCACTCCGCAAACCTGCGCTGGTTCTCCGTCAGGGGTGGGGCCTGAGCCGAAGGCGCGGCCTCCGGGACCTTGTCCGCAAAATGCGGGGTCTCAAAGAAGTTTGGCTGAACAAAGGTGGGAAAGGGCCCATTCCCCGCGGGGGTGAAGAGGGCGATCTTCAACGTGAGCTTTTGGTTCGGTCCGAACTTCAGATCGATCTGTCGAAATGTCACCTTTCCGCCGAGCACCGGCGTCGAGGCAGTCTCCACCCCTTCGACATTCCCGGGCGGGGCAGGCAGGTCGCCGATGAGGTCTTCCAGCAGGATCTTTTTCATCTCCACGCGGCGGACACTCCACTGAGCGACAGTTGTGACCGGCTGACCGTCGTTCATGACCAACGGATCGGGGAGATTCAGGCTCGAGACCTTCACCTCGGCGTTTGTGGAACTCTGCTGGGCTTGCGTCCCATCGTCTGCGCCAGCTCCCAAAGCATGATCGTGGGCCATGATTCCCGCCAGAATCATGACCAAAGCCGTTTGTTTTGTTCGCATCTTCATCAGTTGACGCAAGCTGGCCGGCAGGGTTGCGCGTGGCCAATTCAAGACCCGACCCATCGGCTTCAAATTAACCCCCCCATCAAGCCTCGGAGTAAAGGTCCGGGCGGGCGTTTTTCACCCGCCGTGCCGCCCCGACGGCGCCATGCGTGTGAAACCCTTCTCCAGCGCATAGCGGATCAGCTCGGCCGAAGTGCGCACCTCGAGTTTCGCCATAATCCGGCACCGATGATTGCGCACGGTCAGGTCGCTCAGGTTCACCTCCGCGGCAATTTCGTCGTTGGTCAGCCCGCGTCCGAAGAGGCGGAGCAGGTCCTGTTCGCGCACGGAGAGGATCTTGTCGAAGCCCACCTGGTCATTTCGCAGGGACAAGCTCGCGCGGCGCGCCGCAGGAGAGAGGTACCGCTCGCCGCGCATCACGGCATGGATGGCGGCCGACAGGCTCTCGATGGTCTGCTCGTTCTTGTCGACGAAGCCGTGCAGCTTGGAATGGGTCGCGCGATGCATGGTGAACTCGTCGGTATATCCTGAAATGCCGATGACCTTGCTCTTCGGGGAGGCCTCGAGGAACTCGTCCAGCACGTCGAGGCCGTCGTGGTCGGGCAGCGCGAGATCGAGGATGACGACATCCGGTTGCGCCTCACGGCACAGGTTGAGCCCCGACTCCGCGTTTGGCGCCCCGGAAACAACCGACCCCGGCATCGCCTCCATGCAGGCTTTGACGAGCAAGTCACGCATCAGGGCGTGATCCTCAACGACGGCGATCTTCACGGCGGCGAAAAACTAGGGCGGGCGGATGGGCGGGGCAAGTACGTAGCCCTTATTTCTCATCCGGTTCCCTGCTTCAGAGGAGAAAACGCTCCCCATTCTGGTGTTTAAACACCAATCGCGGGCTTTGACCTGCCGCCCTGCTTCTCCTCTCCTGTGGAATCGAACGAAGGCGGGCGGAGGGTGGGAAAGGGTCTCTCCGGCGGCTTCCGGCGAGAAAACATGGCCCACAGAATGATTTTGAATGCGCGTCCTCTTTGCCCGGCGGCGATATCCCGCCCGCTCGATCGGCCGGACCGGATCCGGTGCGTCGCGGCAAAGGGCGTCAAAGCCAGCCCGTTTCTTTCCCGCCCATGAACATCCTCATCGTCGACGACCATCCCAACATTGCCCGCGTGACCGAGGTGGCCCTTGGCTTGCTGGGCTGCCGGACCTTCACGACCGGCACCACGTCCGAAGCCCTGAGGCTCCTCTGCACCGAGAAGGTCGAGGCCATCTTCCTCGACCTGAACCTGAGGGGGGAGAGCGGCCTCGAGTTTCTCTCGAAGCTGACAGCGCTGGACAGCGGGACCCCGGTCGTCATCTTCACGGCCAAGAACAAGTGCGAGTATGCGGAGGAGGCCCAGCGCCGCGGGGCCTTCAGCTACCTCGCGAAGCCTTTCGACCTGGATGACCTGCGGCGCCAATTGACGCAGATAGAATATTTCCATGGCAATCGCGAGGGTGCCCTGATTACACAGGAGCGCTGGGGCAGCCCATGAGATTGCTAAGGCTATTCCTCGTTCGGATGTCGCCGTCGACCCGCCCGGTCGCGCTGGCCGCCGCGCGCGAGGCCTATCCCAATGCGGAGGTCGTCGAGGTGGGCGCCATGGACGACATCGGCTACGACGTGGTGGCGCGCAATCCGGAGCTCGTGGTGCTGACCGAGCCCGACACAGCGTCGGCGGCGCATGCCATCCAGGCCCTCGACTCGGATGGGCTGCCGCGGTGGGCCGTCGTCATCCTGGGCAGCGACATGGGCGAATTCGCCGAGTCCGTGCCGCCGGAACAATGGAACCCGCAACTGCTTGCGCGGGTCTTTCGCTCGGCGGTGCAGCAGCACCAGCTCATGTGCGACAACCTCCGGCTGCGGGGCGACCTTCGCACGATCGCGCGGCGCGTCACCCACGACCTGTACACCCCTGTGGGATGCATAACCACGAGCGCCCACGTCCTGGAGGCCGTCCTTTTCCAGGGCGACAAGGAATCGGTCGAGGAGATGGTCCAGAACGTCAAGAATTCGTCGGCCGAGATCGCCCGGATCATTGACCGGGTCAGCTTCGTGCTCCGCGCGTCGGCGGACCCCCATTTTCCCGACCGAATCGAGATGTCCGGGGTGGTGGCGGGGGTCCTTCGCGAGTTGGAATCCGACGTCCGGGCGGCCGGGGCGACCGTGGCCCAGCCCGCTACCTGGCCCGAGGTGACGGGGGTGTCCCAATGGCTGCACGTGGTCTGGTGGAACCTGCTGAAGAACGCGCTCGCGCACGGGGGTGCCGGGCCGCAGCTCCGCATGGCATGGAAGTTCGAGAACAACGTTTTCCGGTTTTCGGTCATTGGTCGCGGCGCGCCCATTGCGGGGCCGGTCCGCGCACGATTCTTTCGGCCCTTCGACCAGCTGCACCTGTTACCCGTCCCGGGCCTGGGCCTGTCTATCGTGCAGCGCCTGGTCGCCCTTCAGGGTGGGCGCTGCGGCTACGAGTGCCCGGACGAGGGTTCGTCGGCCTTCTATTTCACGCTTCCTGCCGAGAACGCCCGGCGCCGGCCTAGATGGGAGGGTCCCGCCGGCGAGGAGAGGCGCGCCACGTTGCGCAACATCGCCCACGTCTTCTGACGGCGGCCGCGTGCCGCCGGGAGAGCGGGGCGCGCAGGGATTGCCGTCGCGCCCGCTCCCGCAGCCTCGAATCACGCGCTCAGGCGGAGGCACGCGGCGGACAGGGCGCCGTCCAGGGCCTGCATGGTGACCGGCTTCGTCAGGTGGGTCACGAACCCGGCGGCCAGGCTGCGGCTCACGTCCGCCTCCATCCCATAGCCGGTCAGCGCGATGCCAATCAGCCCATGGCGGCCGCGCAGCTCCGCCATCAGGTCATATCCGCTGCCGTCCGGCAGGCCGATATCCGAGATGAGGAGGTCGAAGTTCTCGCGCAGGGCGGCGGCGCACGCCTCGGTGATGGAGTTGGCCGAAACCACGGAATAGTTCCGGCGCGACAGCAGGAGCGTCAGGGCGCGGGACGTCGGCTTGTGGTCCTCCACCAGCAGGACGCGGCGCTGGCATCCGTCCACCATTGTGGGCGGCGGCGGCGTGTTCGCCGGCACGGAATGGGCCGGCGCGGGCTGTGCGGTATGGGCCGCCTGCATCAGCGGGAGCTCGATCAGGAATGTCGTCCCCATGTTCCGGCCGCCGCTGGTGGCCCTGATGGAACCCGAGTGCCTTTCCACCATCATCCGCGAGATCGCCAGGCCAAGGCCCATGCCCCCGAAGCGATGGGACCCGTTCTGGGTGGAATGGTCCCCCTGGGAAAACGCCTCAAAGATGCGCTCCAGCTCGGCAGGCGTCATCCCGATGCCCGTGTCGGCCACCGTGAGGACGAGGGCGCCGCGGTCGGCAGCGGTGGCGGTCTCGACGGTGATCCGCCCTGCGACAGGCGTGAATTTTGCCGCGTTCTTGAGCACATTCCAGAAGACCTGCTTCAGCCGGACGTCGTCGCCCATCACGGTGCAGCGGTCCGCCGCCAGCTTGAGCGTGAGGTCTATCTTTTTCTCATCGATCTCCTCGCGCACCATCGCGAGCGCTTCCCTCAGGCCGGCATGGATATCGGCGGGCCGCATCTCGAGCGCCAGCTTGCCCCGCGTGATCCGGGTGAGGTCCAGCATGTCGTCGATGAGCCGCGCCTCCAGGGACACGTTCTTGGCGATGGTCTCAAAGTCGGCGCGGACCTCCGCCGGCAGGCGCGGGTCGTTGGAGGCCTCCGTCGCCAGGAGGAGCACCGGGTTCAGGGGTGTCCGCAGCTCATGGGAGAGCGCCGCCAGGAAATCGTCCTTGGCCCTGGAGGCCGCCATGGCTTGCTCCTCGCTGGCGCGCAGCGCCGCCTCGTGCGCGCGCAGGTCCTCGTTGGCGCGCACAAGGTCGGATGTCCGCGCGACGACCCGCGCCTCCAGCTCGTTGTTCACGTGGCGGAGCGCCTCCTCGGCCTTCTGTCGCTGGGCGACCTCCGATTCGAGGGCCAGGTTCGTCGCCGCCAGGGCGCGGGTCTTGCGGAACAGGTCCACGAAGACGCCGATCTTTGACTTCAGGATCTGGGGGTTGACCGGCTTTGTCAGGTAGTCGACGGCCCCTATGCCGTAGCCCTCGAGGACGTCCTTGTCGTCCTGAAAATAGGCCGTGAGGAAAATGATCGGGATGTGCTGCGTGCGCTTGCGCTTCTTTATGAGGTTGGCGAGCTCGATGCCGTTCATTCCCGGCATCTGTATGTCGAGGACGATGACCGCAAACTCCCCCTCGAGGAGCAGCAGGAGGGCGTCCTCAGCCGTCACGGCACGCACGAGGTTGTAGTCGGCCGTCCCCAGGAAGCTCTCCAGCACGTCGAGGTTTCGAGCCTCATCATCGACGAGCAGGATGTTAACGGTCGGGTTCACCGGGGGAGGTTTGGGCTTGTTTTCCCTGTGGGATCTCCCCGGAGGCTTAGCGGTAGAGCCATACCCGCAAGAGCGAAAGCAGCTCGTTTGTGTTGACCGGCTTCGCGACATAGTCGGACGCCCCGGCCGCGAGGCATTTGTCGCGGTCGCCCTTCATCGCCTTCGCCGTCAGGGCGAGGATGGGCAGGGACTCGAATTGGGAGTCCTTGCGGATCTCCTGCATCGTCTGGTAACCGTCCATCTCGGGCATCATGATGTCCATGAGGACGATGCCGATGTCCGCCTGCTGGTGGATGAGTTCGATCGCCTGGCGGCCGTTTGTCGCGCTGATGACCTCCATGTCATTGTTCTCCAGCAGGGTGGTGAGGGCGAAGATGTTCCGGGCGTCGTCGTCCACCACGAGCACCTTGCGGCCCTGCAGCACCTCGTTTGAGGCGTGGAGGCGGTTGAGCATTTCCCGCTTGGATTCGGGGAGCGAGGACACCACCCGGTGGAGGAAGAGCGCTGTCTCGTCAAAGAGCCTTTCCGGCGACTGCACGTCCTTCAGGAGCACGCTCTTCGCCAGCTTGCGCAGCCGTTGCTCCTCGTCGCGGGTGAGGTCTTTGCCTGTGAAGACCACGATGGGGATCTCCCTCAGGCCCGCGTCCGCCTGCAGCTTCTCCATCAGCTCGAAGCCGCTCATGTCGGGCAGCCGCAGGTCGAGGACGCAGCAGTCAAAGGGCCTGTCCAGGAGCTGCTCGATGGCGTCGGCGCCCGTCCCCGCGGCGGCGACCTCAATGTCGTCGTGGCTCAGCAGGTCCACGATGCTCTGCCGCTCTATGGCGTTGTCCTCCACCACCAGCAGCCGTTTGACGTGCGGCTCGATGAATTTCTTGATCCGGTCAAAGCACTCGTCGAGGCCCTCGGTCGTGGTGGGCTTTATCGCGTAGGCGAATGCCCCGCGCGCCAGCGCATGGGAGCGCTCCTCCTCCACCGAGATGATCTGCACCGGGATGTGACGCGTGGCGGCGTTGAGCTTGAGGTTGTTGAGGACCGACCACCCGAGCATGTCGGGGAGGAAGACGTCGAGGGTGATGGCCGTGGGCTGGTACTGCCGGGCGAGGGAGAGCGCCGTGTTTCCCCTCGTGGCGACAATGCCCTTGAAGCCCTTGCCCCGTGCCAGACCGAGCAGCACCCGGGCGTAATGCGGATCATCCTCGACGATCAGGACGCTCTGGTCCCCGGGCTGCACCTGCTCGCGGTCGTCCGGGATATTCTCCTCGCGGGGGGCAGGGGGCGCCACGGGAACCGGCGCGTGCGTCGACGTCGTCCGCTCCGCGCCGGGCCGCACGGCATAGGTCACGGGAAGGTAGAGGGTGAACGTGCTTCCCTGGCCGGTCACGCTTTGCAGGCGGATCTCGCCGCCGAGCAGCGTGGCCAGCTCACGCGAGATCGAGAGGCCAAGGCCGGTCCCGCCGTACTTGCGGCTCGTGCCGGCGTCGGCCTGCTGGAACGCCTCGAAGATCAACTTCTGCTTGTCGGCGGGGATGCCGATGCCGGTGTCGCTGATCGCGAATGACACGACCTGGGACGAGCGGTTGAGCACGGGGTGGCCGGGGCTCCAGCCGCCGGTCGCCACGGCCACCTTCACGGCCACGCGGCCCTGGGCCGTGAACTTGAAGGCATTGGAGAGGAGGTTCTTGAGGATCTGCTGGAGCCGCTTGGCATCCGTGGTGAGCGTGACCGGGAGATCGCCCTGGAACCCCACGTCAAACGGCAGGTTCTTCGTCTCCGCGATGTGCCGGAAGCTGCGCTCTATCGAGTCGCAGACCGAGGCGAAGGTGACCTCCTCCACGTCCACGGACACGGTTCCCGACTCGATCTTCGACAGGTCGAGGATGTCCGTGATGAGGTGGAGGAGCTCGGAGCCCGAGGAGTGGATGTTGCGCGCGAACTCAACCTGCTTGTTCGACAGGTTTCCGCCGCCGTTTTCGGCCAGCTGCTGGCCGAGGATCAGGATCGAGTTGAGCGGGGTGCGCAGCTCGTGCGACATGTTGGCGAGGAACTCCGACTTGTACTTGGACGTGAGCGCGAGCTCGGCCGCCTGCTCCTCGAGGGCGCCGCGCGCCTGCTCGACCTCGCGGTTCTTGCGCTCGACCTCGGCGTTCTGCTCGGCCAGCTGGCGTGCCTTCTGGGCCAGCTCCTCGTTGGTCTGCTGGAGTTCCTTCTGCTGGGACTGCAGCTCGACTGTCAGCTTCTGCGACTGCTGCAGCAGGCCCTCGGTGCGCATGGTCGCCTCGATGGTGTTGAGCACGACGCCGATGGACTGGGTCAGCTGCTCGAGGAAGGCGAGGTGGGTGACGCTGAACGGCCTCAGCGAGGCGAGCTCGATGACGGCCTTGGCGTGGCCCTCGAAGAGCACCGGCAACACGACGATGCTGGCCGGGGCCGCCTCACCGAGGCTGGAGTTAACGCGGGCATAGCCGCTGGGCACGTCGTTGAGCAGGATGCGCTGCTTCTCCACGGCGCATTGGCCCACGAGGCCCTCGCCGGCCATGATCCGGTCGGGCATCCCGGAGCTCTGCGCGTAGGCGGCCAGCAGGCGAAGGACCGGCTGGCGCGGGTTGGTGGCGTCCATCTGGTAGATCGTGCCCTGCTGGGCGTCGACCAGCGGGGACAGCTCCGAGAGCAGCATCTTGCCGACCGTGAAGAGATCGCGCTGGCCCTGGAGCATGCGGGTGAACTTCGCCAGGTTGGTCTTGAGCCAGTCCTGCTCCTGGTTGGTCTCCGTCGTGCCGCGCAGGTTGTGGATCATCGTGTTGATGTTGTCCTTCAGCTCCGCGACCTCGCCGCGCGCCTCGACCTGGATCGAGCGCGTGAGATCGCCCTTCGTCACGGCCGTCGCCACCTCGGCGATCGCGCGCACCTGGGTGGTGAGGTTGGCCGCGAGCAGGTTGACGTTTCCAGTGAGGTCCTTCCACGTGCCGGCCGCGCCGGGCACGTGGGCCTGGCCGCCGAGGCGGCCCTCGACGCCCACCTCGCGGGCCACGTTTGTCACCTGCTCGGCGAAGGTCGCGAGGGTGTCCGTCATGTTGTTGATGGTCTCGGCGAGGCCGGCCACCTCGCCCTTGGCCTCGACGGTGAGCTTCTGCCTCAGGTTGCCGTTGGCCACCGCCGTCACCACCTTCACGATGCCGGAGACCTGGTCGGTCAGGTTGGCCGCCATGACGTTGACCGAGTCGGTCAAGTCCTTCCATGTGCCGGCCACGCCGGGCACGAGCGCCTGGCCTCCGAGCTTGCCCTCGGTGCCGACTTCGCGGGCGACGCGGGTCACCTCAGCCGCAAAGCCGTTCAGCTGGTCCACCATGGTGTTGATGGTGTTCTTGAGGGCGAGGATCTCGCCCTTCACGTCGACCGTGATCTTGCGCGAGAGGTCTCCGCGGGCCACGGCCGTCGTCACCTCGGCGATGTTGCGCACCTGGTCGGTGAGATTGGCGCCCATGGCGTTGACCGAGTCGGTGAGGTCCTTCCACGTGCCGGCCACGCCAGGCACCACGGCCTGCACCCCGAGGCGGCCCTCGGTGCCGACCTCGCGGGCGACGCGGGTCACCTCCGAGGCGAACGAGCGCAGCTGTTCCACCATCGTGTTGATGGTCTCCTTCAGCTGCAGGATCTCTCCGCGCACATCGACCGTGATCTTGCGCGAGAGATCCCCGTTCGCCACGGCGATGGTCACCTCGGCGATGTTGCGCACCTGGGTCGTCAGGTTGTTGGCCATCGAATTGACGTTGTCGGTGAGGTCCTTCCACGTGCCGGCCACGCCGGGCACGGTCGCCTGGCCGCCGAGCTTGCCCTCGGTGCCGACCTCGCGGGCGACGCGGGTCACCTCGGAGGCGAATCCGTTCAGCTGGTCGACCATCGTGTTGATGGTGTTCTTCAGCTCGAGGATCTCCCCGCGCACGTCGACCGTGATCTTGCGCGAAAGGTCGCCCTTGGCGACGGCGGTCGTGACGTCGGCGATGTTGCGCACCTGGGTCGTCAGGTTGTTCGCCATCGAGTTCACGTTGTCCGTCAAGTCCTCCCAGGTGCCGGCCACGCCGGGCACGGTCGCCTGGCCGCCGAGCTTGCCCTCGGTGCCGACCTCGCGGGCCACGCGGGTCACCTCGGAGGCGAACGCGTTGAGCTGGTCCACCATGGTGTTGATGGTGTTCTTGAGCGCGAGGATCTCCCCGCGCACGTCGACCGTGATCTTGCGCGAAAGGTCGCCCTTGGCGACGGCGGTCGTGACGTCGGCGATGTTGCGCACCTGGGCGGTGAGGTTCGTCGCCATGGCGTTGACCGAGTCGGTGAGGTCCTTCCATGTGCCGGCGACGCCGGGCACCTGGGCCTGGCCGCCGAGCTCGCCCTCGGTGCCGACCTCGCGGGCGACGCGGGTCACCTCCGAGGCGAAGCCGTTCAGCTGGTCCACCATCGTGTTGATGGTGTCCTTCAGCTCGAGGATCTCGCCCTTCACGTCGACCGTGATCTTGCGCGAGAGGTCGCCGCGGGCCACGGCGGTGGCCACCTCGGCGATGTTGCGCACCTGGCCGGTGAGGTTTGCGGCCATCAGGTTGACGTTGTTCGTCAGATCCTTCCACGTGCCGGCGACGCCGGGCACCTCCGCCTGGCCGCCGAGCTTGCCCTCGGTGCCGACCTCGCGGGCGACGCGGCTCACCTCGGAGGCGAATGCGTTCAGGCGGTCGACCATCGTGTTGATGGTTTCCTTCAGCTGCAGGATCTCTCCCTTCACGTCGACCGTGATCTTGCGGGAAAGGTCCCCGAGGGCGACCGCGGTCGTGACGTCGGCGATGTTGCGCACCTGGGTCGTCAGGTTGTTGGCCATCGAGTTGACGTTGTCGGTGAGGTCCTTCCAGGTGCCGGCCACCCCGGGCACGGTTGCCTGGCCGCCGAGCTTGCCCTCGGTGCCGACCTCGCGGGCGACGCGGGTCACTTCGGAGGCAAAGCCGTTCAGCTGGTCGACCATCGTGTTGATGGTGTCCTTCAATTCGAGGATCTCCCCGCGCACGTCGACCGTGATCTTGCGCGAGAGGTCGCCCTTGGCGACGGCGGTCGTGACGTCGGCGATGTTGCGCACCTGGGTCGTCAGGTTGTTGGCCATCGAGTTGACGTTGTCGGTCAAGTCCTTCCACGTGCCGGCCACCCCCGAGACCTGGGCCTGGCCGCCGAGCTTGCCCTCGGTGCCGACCTCGCGGGCCACGCGGCTCACCTCGGAGGCGAAGCCGTTAAGCTGGTCGACCATCGTGTTGATCGTGTTCTTCAGCTCGAGGATCTCGCCCTTCACGTCGACCGTGATCTTGCGCGAAAGGTCGCCCCTGGCGACGGCCGTCGTCACCTCGGCGATGTTGCGCACCTGGCCCGTGAGATTCGCGGCCATCAGGTTCGTGTTGTCGGTAAGGTCCTTCCAGGTGCCGGCGACCCCGGGCACCTCCGCCTGGCCGCCGAGCTTTCCCTCGGTGCCGACCTCGCGGGCGACGCGGCTCACCTCCGACGCGAACGCGTTCAGGCGGTCCACCATCGTGTTGATCGTCTCCTTGAGCTCGAGGATCTCGCCCTTCACGTCGACCGTGATCTTGCGGGACAAGTCGCCGCGGGCGACGGCGGTGGTCACGCCGGCGATGTTGCGGACCTGCGCCGTGAGGTTGGACGCCATCGCGTTCACCGAGTCGGTCAGATCCTTCCACGTGCCGGCGACCCCGGGCACGACGGCCTGGCCGCCGAGCTTTCCCTCGGTGCCGACCTCGCGCGCCACGCGCGTCACCTCCGCCGCGAAGGAGCGGAGCTGATCCACCATGACATTGATGGCCTCCTTGAGCTGGAGGATCTCGCCGCGCACATCGACCGTGATCTTGCGCGACAAGTCGCCCTGCGCCACGGCGATCGTCACCTCGGCAATGTTGCGGACCTGCGCCGTGAGGTTGCCGGCCATCTGGTTGACCGACTCCGTGAGCTCCTTCCACACGCCGGAGACGCCCTTCACCTTTGCCTGGCCACCGAGCTTGCCCTCGGTGCCGACCTCGCGCGCCACGCGGATCACCTCAACGGAGAACGCCCCGAGCTGGCCCACCATGCCGTTCACCAGCTTGGCGGTGCGCAGGTATTCGCCCTTGAGGGGGTGGCCCGCGAGCTCCAGCGGCATCGCCTGGGTGAGGTCGCCCTTCGCGACGGCCCCGATCACGCGGCCCACCTCGATGGTCGGCTGGGTGAGCTCGTCGACCAGCGCATTGATGGCCTCGATTCTCTCCGCCCAGTTGCCAACGGAATCGCCCATGGCCATGCGCACGGTGATCTTCCCCTCCTCGCCGACCTGCCGCTGCATCTTCTTCAGGTTGTGGTTGAAGCGCTCCATGCGCTGGCCGATTGCGTTCAGAAGACCCGCCACGCGGCCCTCCATGCCCTGCCAGTCGGAGGGCACGCGCGCCGAGAAATCGCCCTCGGCGATCGCGGTGAGCGCCGCGTTCAGCTGCCTCATGAAGGTCCGGCTGTCCTCGGACTCGGCATCGGTGCGCCCGTGGTCCGCGGACATTCTCCTGTCCCTCATCGCGGGACCGCGGCCGGCGGCGGAGGCGCTCATCGGCTGTTCCAATTTCCTGCTGGGTGCGCCCGCGCGACGCAGGGGGGCCTTGCCGTTTGCGTGGGGATAGCCGTTGGCGTGTTGTTTCATGGGTAAAGGAGTCGCGTCGATGGCGTGCTGTTTTCCGCGGTATTCAGATTTGAAGGCAGGTGCTGATTCCTCCCTCCGAACGCGGCGAGAGTTGTTTCAGGAAGCACAAGGGGACCTATTCCACTGGATTCATAAGCAGGACACCGAAATCCAAGTCGGCATTAACGGGACGTCAAAGGGCGGGATTGGTGTTTAAACACCAATGCTCCCACCGCTCAGGTTGGTTGCCCATAAGCGCGCTAAGACCGTCGCACGGCGAGCATTTTACGCTTTGAACCCCATGGGGTTGCGCGCGCAAGGGTCTCAAATGGAACGGTGTTCTTGCGCAGCTGGGAGACGGGGTGGCAGGGCAGCCCGCCGCGCGGCCCTTTCCCGCCCGCGTTACGGTGTGCCTTGGATCTTGGCGATGCCCCTTTGCATCGCCGTGATCCGGTCGGCCCATTGCTTCCCAACCGGGCTCTGATCAAAGGCGCGGTTCGCATCGGGCAGGCTCACGGTCAGGCTGGCGACCTGCGCCTGAACCTGCGCCTCCGACAGCCGGACGATCGCCTTGTCTCGGTTCGCCATCACCGACTCTTGAGAGGGGGTGAGCACAGGGGGATTCGGCGGGTGCCTTGTGTCCCAATCCGTCAATTCGGCCTCATCGGCCAGCTTCCTGTCACCCATTTCCTTGTCGAGCGCGCCGTGCCGCGCGACAATGGACTCCATCATCGTCACGAGGGATTCGCCCTCGGGGTTATACAGGAAGATGTTGGACCTGAAATGGGGGAAGTATCGCCCGTCGGGCTGCATCACCGTGATCCCTGTCTTGGCCGCGATGTTGATTTCCGGGCTTCCTGCTTCACCGGGCGTCCAGAATTCAAATATTTTCTTGGGATCCTCCGTGTCGGAGAAGACGCCGATCTCCGAGTTCTCACGCTTTCGAAGTCGCTCGATCTTGGTGATGGCGTCCCTGCCCTGGGCCAACAGCCACGAGTCATAGTCAACCTTGATGGAGTCCAGGTACGCCTGTTCCTGCTTGGTGAAGAGATCCCGGGCCACCGCCGACTCCCGCCTCGATCGCTCGACCTGCCGGTCTATCTCATCCTGGGCTTCCTTGATCTCCGGGGCCCTGGAGGCCACGTCACGACCGAACTGGACCTGTGCGTCCGCGAGCTCCCTGTCGGCGTCCTGCCTGCGTTTCTCGCTGTCACGCATATAGTCCGCACTCCACGCGGACTTGACGCGGTCGCGCTCGGCAATCATCGCCTCCAGTCCCGCCTTTGTCATGTCCTGCGGCGACGGTTGGGCCGGGACCAGGGGCTGCGGACGCAGCTGGGCCGGCTTGGCGGGAACCGATTCGCCGGCCTCGCCCGTTGCGGGTGCCTCCTTCGAGAGAGGGCCGGAAATGAGGAGCCAGGCGGCCACCGCGAGAACGGCGACGCCAACGGCGATGGTTATCCCGAATCTGAGGCGATGGACGTCGGGCGGATCTTCCCCTTCGAATGGAGGCTCTTCCGATGACGGGCCACCGGTCTGCGGCGTCCCGGCCCCGGCAAAGGCGCTGACCGGATCCACTCCCGCGTTTTGCAAGTACCACTGCTCGAGTATCCCATATATCTGTATGAGGCGCTTTGTCTTCCGCTCCGCGACCGGCAGCAGGTCCGGCTGGCCTTGGAACCTGTCGGGGTGGCACTTGTAGAGGTTCGTCCGATAGGCCTGCTTGACGGCGGAAAAGGCAGCCCCTCTTCGGAGTCGGAGCAGCCGGAAGCACTCGTCGATCGAAGGATCCTCCATCGTTCCGGGATGGTGCCCGGCCGGGATGGCGCAGTCACGCACGGATCGCCAGAAGCCCCGTAAGGCGCGCGCTTCGGTTCCCGAAGTCTCCCTTTAGCCCTAAACTTGGGGCCGATTCGTGCCGTTAACCATGATGTGCGCCTTGCCGGTTCCAATTCCTTGGAGCAGGCGCACGCGCATCCTCCCCCTTCCTGATGTTCCCGGATCCATCCGTCCGCCTTGGCCATACTGCTGGGGATGGCGTCGCCGCACGGCTTCCCGCCCATGCGCCCTGACCGGATCCCTGGCCACGCCCTGCGCGGGAACACGATGCCCGGGACGCATTTTACGGAAGCCCTCAGGGCTCCTTGGTCATTTGAGGCCACACTTCGGCCGGTCGGGCGTGGAACCGTCGTGGGCGCCAGCGGATCCCCCCTGCAGAGGACGATCGCCGTCGACTTGGACGACACCCTCAACAACTTCACGGAGACCCTGCGCGAGACCCGCTTCGAGCACGACGGGAGCTGCTCGTTCTCGAAGGAGGTCTTCGACCAGTATCTCGCCGAGGTTCGGAGCGGATCGGCGGACAGCGGCGACCTCCTCAGCACGGAGTACGCGTTCTTCAAGTACCGGATACACCAGAGGTGCTATGAGCAGGCGAGGGCACGGCGTGACGGCGTGGACTTCATGCGCAGGCTCAGGGCCGACGGTTGGAGAATCGTCATCTGCACCTACAGGGACCTGCGGCGGGCCAACACATGCACCCGCAAATGGCTCGCCGATAACGGTATTCCCTTCGATCACCTCTTCATGGCCTGGAACAAGATCGTGTTCTGCAAGGCCTGGGGAATCGAGCACCTGGTCGACGACCACGAGTTCAACGCCAAGTTCGGGAGCCGTTACGGCGTCAATGTCTACTACCCGATCCGGGAGGGCCAGGGGGACCTTTCGGCGGACGGCGCCCGGGGCTTCAGGTCATTCGAGGAAATAGGGCCATGGATCCAAGGATAAGCCTCATCAAGGAGTACTACTGCGACCTTCCCCGCGACCGCGCGAAGGTGGAGACCCGCGTGTTTGGCTTTGGCCTCCTGGACAGGCTCGCGTCGGACGGGATCGTGCTCGAGTACGGCGAGCTGACGCTCTCCGGGCTGCTCCACAAGTACAAGCTCGCGAATATCCCCCAGCACGCCTTCGACCCGCTGCTCGAGAGCCATGTCGGGGGTCATTGCAATGTCTGCCTCTACTTCGACGATCGGGCCAACAGCGTCTTCTGCCTCAACCTCGACAACAATCACAAGACCGACAACACCGCGTTGATCCCGGAGATGGAGATCGCCGTCCAAGCCGTTCGCGAGACCCTCGGGCAGGTGGGCTGCGAACCGCTGGTCGTGGCGAGCGGCAGGGGCTACCACATATGGGGCCGCGTCGAGCGGCCGGTTCCCAATGCCGACCTCTACGAGTTCATGATGAGGACGTCGGTCCTCACGATGGCGCGCATACGGGACGACGGGCGCGATCACCTAAGGGTTAAGTTCAATGTCTACCCCGACCCGAGGACCCGTGACACGGTTTCCCTCAGGCTCTTCGGGACCCGTCATGCCAAGAACGGGACGTTCAGCCGGGTTCTCACCGTCGGGGGAGTCCTCCTGGACGAGGACGCCTCGTGGGCGGCCTTTGAGAGCCACCTGCGCGACGGCACGCTCACGACGTCCGGGTTCGGCCGGGCCTGCGAGGCCCTCGTACGCAGCGCACCCTTCCCTCTGCCCGTCCCAGGCAAACCCTGAAAGGGTTTCGCTGGGGAGCGGGTAAACCGGCAGGTATGATAGGCCGCTTGAAGCGGCCCCCATCCACGGCATACGCTCTCTATATAGACGCAGACACCCCAGTGAGCAGCAACGCCAGCGACCCCAATACACCCATGAGGCTCCTTTATAGATCCCTGTTGGTACCGTTGGCGACCCTTGGCCTTGCCTGCGAGCCGAACTCAGCCAGGGCGTCGGCTCCAACCGTTGCCGACGACGAGAAGGCCCTCACTCAAATCGAGGACAACTGGGGCAACGCGCTCATCAAACGGGACGGCGCAGCCATCCAGGCCATCGTGGCGCCGGAATACCGTGGGCTCGATTCCGACGGGAACATCTACCAGCTGGCCGATATTCTCGCGGTCCTGAAGTCAGGGAAGCTGTCCGTCGACACCTACAGGGTCGAAAAGTACAAGGTGCTGGTCATTGGGGACACCGCGGTCGTCTATGGCTTCGAAACGGAAGTGAGTTCCTACGACAAGAAGGACACGAGCGGGCACTTCTGCTGGAGCGACGTCTACCTGAGGCGCAATGGGCACTGGCAATGCATCTCCACCCAGGAGACGCGATTGCCAGGCCATTAGTGGTTTGGCGAATCGTTGCTACAAGCCGGGCCGTTGGTACACGGAGAGGCTGTTTGTGATGTCATCGATTGCCGCATAGTTAAACGGCGCAAAGGCATCAAGGACCGTGTCGAGGCCGAACGCCCCGCCTTGGGCCGCGTCGACGTTGTACTCGCGGACAAACTGGCCCCAACGGGTGAATTCAACGATTTCGCTGGGATGGAGGACGTCGGCGTTCACCGCGTCGCCGTTCGCGGCAAGCAAGTCTCCATTCGGCGCAAACCTCAATGCGAGCGGGCCGCGGAGTTCGGAGCCCGAGAACACGCTGGCGCCCAGGGCAGTCGACTTGTTCGTGCTGCCGGCATGGGGGATTGCGTAGACGGCATTGTCGTTTGTCGAGGCGACGTAGAGCGTGTCGCTTCCCCGGTCATAGGCCAACCCGGTGGGCCCGAGGATCAGAGCCGACGAATTCGGCACATGGGTGTAGCCCGTTGCGATCGTGACCTTGCTAAGCAAGGTCACCGCGCTCGAGCTCGCGCTTATGTCGAGGCGGGAGACAGTTCCGTTGAGCACATTGGAGACGAAGACGTGGGCGCTCGAGCCGTGGTCGTCCAATGCGAGGTCCCAAGGGCCGTCGAGAAGCGCGGGATCCGTCCATGTCTGGACGACATGGCCATTCTTATCGAGAACTTGAAGGGCTCCCTGGCCGATCGTTGCGAAAGTGCCATCGGTCGTGGGGACGTTTCCCACGATCACGTATCCCGCCCTGAGAACGCCGAGCGCGGTGCTGAGCCCGGCAAGCGGGCTTGAGAAGAAGGTGACGGCCGCGCCAGGGGCCGCGATCGGGCCGCTCGGCGTCAGCTTGACGATAGTCGTGCCCGCTCCCTGGCTGTTGGCGCTGTTGTTGAAGTTGCTGACCAAGACATCACCGGCCGCGATGGCTCCCCCAGTCGGGAACCCTTCGGGGACAAAGGCGACGCCGTACGGATTGACGTCCCCATTCAGGGGAACCGTCGTCGAGTTGACGAGCTTGGGAATGAATGCGTTGAGGTCCTCGGCGGGGGCCAGGAGGGGCGAGGTGAGAAGCAGGCCAAAGGCGAATGCCAGCCGGCTCGGCGAGCACGTTTTAAGGTCGTTGCGATTTGGGTTCATAGGGGATATCTCCGTGGGGCTATTTGAATGACGGCCTCATCGGTGAGGCCGCATGTCGCCCACTGACAAGGGGCGTGCAGGCGAGTTTCCGCGCGCGACGCCGGAATTGGTAACGGTTCCGTTACCGAATGGAGGCCTCGTCATGCCGCCCCGGAGCAAGGGCGCCCGCGCCCCTGTTGCCGGACTTCCTTAGCTCGCTCCGGCCATGTTCTTAGGCAAAGCGCGTGCGAGCGCTCTTGCGTCCCGGGTCAAGGGGCGAGCGACTTCAGGTAGCGTACACTGGGGGGAACGTTGCCCTCCGGATTGGAGGATTCGTCCTCGATGAAGCTGTACTCGATTCCCGCCTTGCGGCCTTCCGCCAGCACGGCCGGCCAGTCGACCTGGCCCGTGCCTATGGGGACGAAGTCCCCGATGGGAGCATGGCCCGCATAGTTGCCGGTCTTGGCGCCGATTCGGAGATCCTTGAGGTGAAACATTTTCCAGCGGCCGGGATATCTTGCGAGCAGGGCCACCGGGTCCTGGCCCGCGTCGGCGATCCAAAAGACATCCATCTCGAAGAAAACGAGCTTGGGGTCCGTCTGCGCCATCAGTACGTCGAAGGCGGTGCCTCCCTCGGGCAGGGGCTCGAACTCGTAGCCGTGGGGGTGGTACAGAAATCTCATCCCCGCCGCGTTGAGCGCCTTGCCCCACGCGTTGAAGTCTGCAGCCGCCATCCGGGCCGCGGCGGCATCGAACACGCCCTTGTGGGGAACATGGGCTACGACGATGTTGGCGCTTCCCAGCGCCTTTGCGTCGGCGATCACCTTGTTCAGGTCCGACTGGAGGCTCTCATAGGGAAAATGCGAGCTGACGGCCTTGAGCCCATGCGCGTCCAGTTGCGCCCGGAACTGCCCGGGTGTCAGCTTGTAGGTGCCCGCCGTCTCGACGATCGTGAAGCCATCCGCCTTCACGATATCCAGGCCGGACGAGACATCGGAACCGAGCCGTATCTTGAAACTCTCGAGCTGGAGGCCGATGGGCTGGTCCGCCTGCGCGGCAAGTGCGGGCGCAAGGGCGAAGAGGGCGACGACGATGGATTTTCCGGGTCTCATGGTGAGGGAGGGGTGGTTCGGTCGATGGTGGTCAGAGACGATAATCCGAATTCGCGCCTCTTATCAAATTTGAAGGGAAGAAGGCGTCCTCCCTGGACTGGTGCCCCGAGCATGAACGGATTGCCATCAGGGGCACACCGGCGCCAATAATCGACGCCGATGAAACAGGAATTTGAGGCAAAGCTGGAGGCTCGCGGGCCCAAGGGCGCCTGGACCTTTCTTCCCGTTCCCTTCGACGTGCACGCCGTGTTTGGCACGCGGGGCCGCGTATCCGTCTCCGGCACGATCAACGGGTTTCCATTTCGGAATTCCATCATGCCGACGGGGGAGGGCACCCGTGAGATGATGGTGAACAGGGGAGTCCAGCAGGGCGCGAGGGCCGGCGCCGGTGACAGGGTGAACGTCGTGATGAAGAAGGATGACGCCGAGCGGGTGGTCGAGGTGCCGGGAGAACTCATTGGTGCACTCGAGGAGAACAAGAAGGCAGCGGCCTTCTTCGAAGGCCTCGCTTACTCGTCGAAGAAGGAATTCTCGGACTGGATAACGACGGCCAAGCACGCGGAGACCAAGGCGAACCGCGCGGCAAAGGCCGTGAAGCTGCTCGCCGCCGGGCAACGACGCCTCTAACCCGGCCTCGGTGCCAAATTGACGGGCGCGCGCATCCGGTCAGGATGGGCGCATCATGCACTTCGAACTGGTCAGGCAGGTCTCCATCGCACTCGAGAACCAGCCGGGCGCGCTCCACAAGGCCGCCGCGGAACTCGCCCGCCAGGGCATCAACATCCAGGGCATCTCCGTCCTCGACAGCATCGACCAGGGCGTCGTCCGCCTTCGCACCAACGACGCGTCCAAGGCGCGCGCGGTGCTGGAGAAGGTGGGCCTGAAGCTCATGGAGGCCGACATCTTCGAGATCGACCTCGCCGACCAGCCGGGGCGGCTCGCCGAGGCCTGCCGCGCCCTTGCCGAGGGCGGCGTGAATATCGACTATGCCTACGGCACCAGCCACGGAACGGCGAACAGCATGCGACTCCTGCTGAAGGCATCCCCGTTGGAACGCGCCAAGGCGATCATCGAGCAACTGCCGGCGTGACGGAGGCCATGCAGGTGGACGAGCCAGGCTCTCTCGGCGTGCTCCCGATCGGGGCCCTCGGTGTCGCCTTCTATTATTACCTGTCAGCGGGCGCCTCGCCCTCCTCGGACCGCGTCGTCTTCCTGTCCCGCCGCGCCAGCAAGGAGGGCGCACGATGGAGGGAGGAGCCGATGCTGGCGATTGAGACGGCGATGGGACGCCGGGACGTTTCGCTTGCGGGAAAGATGGCGGGGAGCCTGCCGGAAGCAGCGAAGAATGGCCGTTTGCCCGAGATAGTCCTGGTCTGCACAAATCCCGACCAGCTCTTCGACGTCATCGCGGAATACGCGGCCGTGGTCGAGAACGAGCATCGGGAGAAACGCCTCCTCGCGGGAAGGGCGCGGCTGCCTCTCCTGGTCCTCTGCGCCAACGGGATCTACTACCAGCGCGTCCGGCGAAGCTTCATCGAGCTCCTGGAGGAGTCGACGCTGCTCGGACGGCTTCCGGACCTGTGGCCGGACCTGATGCCCTTCGTGGTCGGCCGGCTCATGCGCGGCGTGACCATACAGACGGCCGTGCGGCGGGGCGAGGGGCCGACGGCCGTCTACCGCCCGGGCCCGCCGGGCCGCACGCTCCTGACGGGAGGGGACCCCGCGGCGCGCGCCGCCGCCGCCCGTACGCTCACGAGGTGCGGCGGCTGGTTCGAGGATGCGGGTGCGGAGCAGCCCACGCGGGTCGAGTTCAACAAGGCGCTGGTCAACCTTTCCATCAACGTGTTCGGCCAGCTGGCGGCGATTGGCCCCGACGGGCGCTTCCGCGTCCTCACGGTCGGCGAGATCGGCAGCGACGCGCAGCACGCGCGCATCCTGGGCCTGGTCGAGGCCGTGATGCAGGTCGGGCGCGGCGTCGGCGTTTACCGCGCGGACGAATCGGCGCAGGATATCTTTCATGAGACGCTCGGGTTGATGACGCCCGCCGCGGCGCATGTGCCGTCCAGCCTGCAATGGCTGGAGCAGCAGCTTTCGACCGGAGCGCTTCAGCCCGGATTGACGCCGACCGAGAAGTGGCTCCTGCAGCCCTTGCTCCACTACGCCCGGTCCCTGGGTGACCCAGGGGCGATCAGCTATTTCGAGGGAATTGAGCGCGAGCTGACGGAGGCGATCGGACGGGCGATCGCCTGCCAGGCGAGGGTCAGGGGACCGTGAGCTCGAGCGGGGCGTAGCCGTCCGCGGTGATCGTCAGCTTGTCGGTCGCGGCCAGCCCGGGGATGGTCCAGGTGTCGCCAGGAGCGAGGACGTGCTCGGAAAGGGTCTTTTCCTTCGTGTCGGAGTGGATGCCCACGCTCGGGTACAGCTTCCCGCTGGCCTTGATGGTGTCCTTCGAGACGTTCTCCAGGATCAGCTCGCACGGGCCGTCCTCGCCGGTGTCCACCTTCTTGAAGGTGGGCGTCAGGGGAAGGGCGGGGGCCTTGTCATCTAGGGACCGCAGCATCGGGGTGTCGGCGGCCGTGGCTGCCGGAACGGGCATGGCGCCAAGGCAGAGGGCGCAGGCCAGGGCGAGCAGGGCTGTGCTGAACTTCGCGGGGCGGACAATCGAGGGAGAGGGCTTCATCGGTGTGAGGACGGGTATTCTAGTGTTGGGGTTTAAACGGACGCCCGGAGGCGTCCGTTCGAGGCTGGTAAGCTCGCCCACGTCGATGGAGGCGGTCAAGTGCTATGACGGACTACAGCTTTATGCTCAGGCTGGCGATGATCTCGTAGTTGGCGAAGAACGCATCGCCGTGCTGGTATTTTCCCGTCAACACGGTGTCCTCCTGATCGGCGAGGCTCTGCGTCCGGTCGTGAAGGATCGAGAACGGGACGTAGAGGCCGAGCGACACGTTGCGGTGGGTCCAGGTCGCGCCCGGCTCCCAGTCGATCGAGTAGCCGGGACGCCTGAAGCCCGCACTGTCACCGAACCAGTTCTTGACCGGCACGCCCTCCATGCGAAGGCCCCAGCTCACCGAAATGCCCTGCTTGGGCAGGAGCCTGTACTCGAGGCCCGCGCGATAGAGGTAGCTGTCGGTGATCCCCGTGATGGCCTCGTAGGGATTGGAGCGGTAGGTCGGGACGCCATTGGTGTCCTGGAAGGGCACCGTGGTGTACGTGGCGCTTCCGTAGGCGTCGAGGCCCTCCACAGGCAGGTTGCGGTACATATAGAGGTCCAGGATGATGTCCCAGCCGCCCGTTCCCGGCTGGATGGACTGGTCCACGGGCTCCTCCTTCGCGGTGTACGCGTTAATGACTTTGTTGTACGTGAGAAACTCTCCCATGGCGTCGTCCGTGCCTGTCGGCATCTGGAGGCCGAGGCCGAGAAGGATGTTGCCCTTCGGGTGCAGGCGCGGGTCGAAGACCCAGCCGTTGCCCTCGATGGACGCGTCGCCGAACCCGACGGCGTCAGTATGGTAGCGCAGGCCGTTCGTCTCCTGGGAGCGGTCATTGACCACAAACGGGACGGTCAGCGTCACGCTGAAGCGCGGGTCGATGATGTACGTCAGGGCCGTGTCCGAGAAATCGGACTTGTTGAAGACGCCGGTCCCGATGCGCGCGTTCTCGGTTCTCCCGACGTAGTCGTGGAGCGAGTTGAAATACCGATAGCCGAACGAGATTGCCCAGGGATCGCATCCCGTCTGGCCGGCGAGGTTGAGGTTGTTTCCTGTGTCTGCGGTGTCGTTCGCCGTCGAGATTCCGGTGCCGTGGATGGCGACGCACCCTTGTGCGTGCATCCGCGCCGAGGTGAGGAGCATTATGACGAGCGCCGCCAGCAGGGGGCGGAACCGTGATGTATGGGTTTTGTGATACGGGGGGCAGTTGGGTGTCATGGCGTACGCCGGACTGAGGGCGCGCGCGGCGGTTGAAAATCATTTAGGTACGAATCGCTGCGGCGCAGTGGCGAGTTGCAGCGCGGCGTGGGCGACTTCCCAGGTCCGGCCGCGCGGGGCGGAGGTCAAGTTCTCCAGATTCGTGACGATGTAATGGTTTGCCGGCGCTGCGCGCAGCCGTCGGCTCGCATGGAAAAGAAGATACTTCTCGTGGATGACGACCTGGGCCTGCTTGCCGCCACCAGGCGCGGCCTTCAGGGGCGCTTCTTGCTGGACGTCGCCTCGAGCGGCGAGGATGGCCTGGCTGCGATCCGCACGCAGGGCCCCTATGCCGTGCTGGTCGTCGACATGCAGATGCCCCGGATGAACGGCGTCGAGTTCCTCGAGCGCGCGCAGGAGCTGGCACCCGACTCGGTGCGGATCATGCTCACGGGGGACGAGGAGCAGAGAACGGCCGTGGAAGCGGTGAACCGCGGGCACGTCTTCCGTTTCCTGGACAAGCCGTGCTCGCCCGAGGAGCTGGTCGTGACGCTGGAGATCGGCCTGAAGCACTTTGAGATGCAGCAGATGGAGAGGGAGCTCCTCGAGGGAACTGTCGCCGGCAGTGTGAAGATGCTCGCCGATGTGCTGGGAATGGTGGCGCCGGAGGCGCTCGGCCGGGGGCAGAAGCTCAGGGACTGCGTCCGGGAGTTCTCGGCGTTCATCGGCGCAAAGCCGGGATGGGAGCTCGAGATTGCAGCCCTGCTCTCGTCCATCGGGAGCACCGCGCTGCCGCCCAACCTCCTCCACAAGATCTGCGCCGGGCACGACCTGGGCTTCGACGAGAAGAAGATCGCGCAGCAGTGTCCCCAGGTGGGACACGACCTCATCGCAGACATCCCCAGGCTCAGCGGCGTTGCCGACATCGTGCTCTGCCAGAACAAGGGATACGACGGCTCCGGCCTCCCGGCGGACGGCCGTTCGGGCCAATCCATTCCGCTGGGTGCGCGCATGCTGAAGATACTCGGCGACCGGCTGGATCTCGAGAAGGACGGGATCTCGCACAGGCACGCCTATGACATGATGAAGGCGAAGGCGGCGCTCTATGACCCGGCGCTCCTCGACGACTGCTTCAAATGCTTCGCCGACTACCTGACGCATTCCGTGAGCGCCGACAGGCCGGTGTACTCCCTCAGCGTGGACGACCTCGAGCCGGGCCACGTCGTGGTCTCGGACATCGTGACCATGGAGGGTTCCGTGCTGATTTCCGCGGGAAACCGACTGACCGATATGATCCTCAGGCGCCTGAGGAACCACGACGCCTTGGGCGAAGTGAGGCACCCGATCCTTGTGCAGGATGCGGCCATGTCGGCAGGGGTGCACGTCGACGCGGCCTGATTCCGGGCCCGCGGGCCTCCTCATGCATATTGCACCATGATGGTGCGGATTCGTGCGTTTATCCGAGGCGCGCGGCCGCGTTAATTGCCGCGATTATTCCCCAACAATTTCATGGGTAGCTACTAGCAGAAATTGGAATGCTGTTGGCACATGTGAGGCTGAACCGATCCGGCCAAGCATTGGTCCAAAACAAAAACAACCACCCATATGAAATCCCATAAACTGATAGCTCTCTCCCTCATGGCGGTCGCACCCGTCATGATGTTCGCAAGCTCGACGGACCGGCAGATTGAGGACGCCGCCAAGCAGTCCTACAACTTCCGCACGATCCTCAATGGCCAGGTCACCGTCTCGTCCGACGACGGCGTCGTGACGCTGACGGGCGACGTCGCCAGCAACGACCAGCGCGACCTCGCCGAGGACACGGTCAAGAACCTGCCCGGTGTCGTCTCGGTCAACGACAAGATCCACGTCGCGTCCGACCCCGCGGAGCGCTCCGACGGCTGGATCGCGATCAAGATCCACAGTGACCTGCTGCTCCACTCCAACGTGAGCGCCACGGGCACCCATGTCGACGTCGCGAACGGCGTCGTCACGCTGTCCGGCACGGTCGACACCCAGGCCCAGAAAGACCTCACCGAGGCCTACGTCAAGGACATCGTCGGCGTGAAGTCCGTCACCAACGACCTCGTCGTGAACAACCCGAACGCTGCCACCGAGCCGACGGTCGGCGAGAAGATCGACGAGAAGATGGACGACGCCTCCATCACCTCCCAGGTCAAGTTCGAGCTCCTCGACCACCGCTCGACGAGCGCGCTGAAGACCAAGGTCACGACCAAGGACGGCGTGGTCATCATCAGCGGCAATGCCGACTCCGATGCGGAGAAGGACCTCGTCACGAAGCTCGCGTCCGACATCCGCGGCGTGAGGTCGGTCGACAACCAGATGACGGTCGGGATGAACTAAGGAATCTGGGCGCGCTATCTGCCCAATATCGCGCTCGCTTGGTCCGGCGGTCCGCCTGTTGGCGGCCGCCGGGCCTTTTTTTTGTCCCCGGCGGACGGCGTCGCCCAATTGTTTTGAACCGGGGCGCCGTTGGAGGCAGCGTCCTCCGCCATGAGACTCCGCATTCCAATGGTGTTGGGCGCCGGGTTCTCGGCGCTTTTCGTCGTCACGGCACGCCCCCAGGCGACGCCAGCCGAGAAGTTTGCCTCAATCACGGCCCCGGTCGTCGCCCTGGAGCATGCCCGCGTGATAGACGGCCTTGGCCACCCCCCTGCGGAGGGCCAGACGGTGCTGATCCAGGGCGGGAAGATCGCCGCGGTCGGCGCCGACGGCACGGTCGCCGTTCCGGCCGGGGCCATGGTGGTCGATTTGACCGGCAAGTCCGTCATCCCGGGGCTCGTGATGGTCCACGAGCACCTCTATTACTCCTCGATCTACAGGGGAGCCTTTCACACCAACGAGATGGATTTCTCGTTCCCGCGCATGTACCTGGCGGCCGGCGTCACGTCGATGCGCACATGCGGCAGCATCGAGCCCTACACGGATCTCCAGGTGAAGGCCATGGTCGACGCCGGGCGGATCCCAGGCCCAAAGCTGCACCTGACGATGCCCTACGTCGACGGCGACGGCACGAACATCACGCAGATCCGCCCCGTGGAGAGCGCCGCGGCCGCGATCAGGATGATCGACTACTGGGCGGACGAGGGCTTCACGTCCTCGAAGGTCTACGTCAACCTGCCCAGCGAGATCATGGGGCCCGCGATCGCCGAGGCTCACAAGCGGGGCATGCAGGTGACCGGGCACATCGGCAAGGTGAGCTACGCGGAGGCCGCGGACCTGGGCATCGACGACCTGGAGCACGGCTTCATGGCCGCGAGCGACTTCATCGCCGGCCGCAGGCCCGGCGACCCTTCCAACCCCGTGGGCACCTACCGCAGCCTCGAGGTGATCAACCCGGACGGCCCGGCGGCCACGGGCCTCATCCATGCGCTCGTCTCAAAGCACGTCGCGGTCACCTCGACCCTGGCCATCTTCGAGACGTTCACCCCGGGACGGCGCATCGACACGGCCTCCGAGCTGGCGTTTCTCACGCCCGCGCTCCGCGAGACGTACCTCACCAACTGGGCGGCGGTGAACACCAAGAACAACCAGATGGTCGTGCACGCCCTGGCCAAGGACATGGCGATGGAGCTGAAGTTCTTCAAGGCGGGCGGCCTCCTCGTGGTCGGCACCGACCCCACGGGCTACGGCGGCGTCATTGCCGGATTCGGAAACTGGCGGGCCATCGAGCTTCTCGTCGAGGAGGGGCTCAGCCCCGTCGAGGCCATCAAGGTCGCCACGAGCAACGGGGCCTCGCTCCTGGGAATAGACCATGACACGGGGAGCATCGAGGTGGGCAAGGCGGCGGACCTGGTGGTCGTCGCGGGAAATCCCGCGCAGGCGATCTCCGACATGAGGAAGGCCGAGACCGTGTTCAAGGACGGGGTCGGCTTCGACTCGAAGAGGCTGTTCGACAGCGTCGGTGCCGCCGTCGGGATCCAGTAGCCGCAGCCCGGTCAGCGGGCGAACGGGCTCAGCGTCTCGCCGTTGACGGGCCTGAGCGTCGTCGCCCCGTTGCTCGAGTGGCGGCGGACGGCCTTCAGGCGGCTGTTGCGTTCCGGCGCGACGGGCTCCTCCTCGGGAGCCTCCGACGGGGCCCCGTTTCCGTGGGCCATGCGCATCAGCCCGGCGACCTCGAGGCGGACCTGCTCGGCCTGCGCCTTGAGCTCCTCGGACGCGGATGCCGACTGGTCGGCCAGCGCCGCGTTCTCCTGCGTGACCTTGTCCATGCTCGCGACGGCGTTGTTCACCTGCGCGATTCCCTCGTTCTGCTGCCTCGAGGACTCGGCGATCTCGGCGATGCGCTCGTCGAGCTGGCGCGTCTTCTCGAGGATGGCCGCCAGGTTGGTGGCCATCTTGTCGCTTATGAGGACGCCCTGCTCGCTCTTCTCCTTGGACATTGAAATTCTCTCGGCGGTCTCCTTGGCTGCCTCGGCCGAGCGCTGGGCGAGGTTGCGGACCTCCTCGGCGACGACGGCGAACCCGAGGCCCGCATCGCCGGCGCGCGCGGCCTCCACGGCGGCGTTCAGCGCGAGGATGTTCGTCTGGAAGGCGATGTCGTCGATCGTCTTGATGATCTTGGAAATCTCGACGCTGGAATCCTTGATGGCGCCCATTGCGGCCTTCATCTGGGCCATCTCGGCGGCGCCGATGTCGGCCGTCTCGCGCGCCTCGTTGGCGAGGCCCTTCGCGTTTTGGGCGTTCTCGGAGTTGCGCTGCGTCATGTCGGCCATCTCGCGCAGGGAGGAGCTCGTCTGCTCAAGGGACGACGCCTGCTCGGAGGCGCCTTCCGCTATGGACTGGCTCGCCCGGGCGACGCGCAGCGCGGAGGCGTTGGCCTTCTCGGACTCCGTGGCCAGGTGAGCCGCCGTCCGGGTGATCGGCAGGGTGACGCTGCGGATGATGACCCAGGCAAAGAGGGCGCCGGCGACGATGCCGAGGGCGGTGAAGCTGGAGACAAAGAGCTCGTTGCGGTGCTGCTCGGAGCGTGTGCGCACCTCGAGGTCCATCTGGTAGTCGTGCACGGAGGCGCGGACCTTGGCCAGCGTGGCCGTGAACTGGGGGGCGACGACGTTGATGCGCTCCGAGATGACCTTGTCGCGGGCCTGGGTGCCGGCGACCACGCGGGTCAGCCCGTCCCTGTAAGCGGCGGCCGTGGACTCGAGCTCGGAGATGAGGGCCTTCCTGGCGTCGTCCTTCAGGGTCGCGTCGAGCTTCTCCATCTCAATCTGGTCCTTCTCGATCTTCTGGACCTGGGCGACCATGGTCGCGAGCGCCGTGTCCGCCTTCTCGGCCTTGGAGGCCTCGGGAGTCAGGAGGAATGAGTTCACGAGGCTCGAGCACTCGAAGAAGGCCTGGAGGGCGTTCGAGATCTGGAACGCGGCGTTCATGTCGCCCTGCGTCTTCGCCTGGCCGAGGAGCTTCTCGAGGTCGTCAGCGATCACCTTGGCGTTCGGCCCGAGGACATTCGACTCCACGGCGACCTGGGCCCTGTGGTTCGAGACGAGCTCGGCGAAGGCGGCGTTGTAGTCGTCGAGGAGCGAGCGGGCCCTCGCGATCTGCGCGGCGCGCTCCCTGTCGATGATCAGGCGGCCGGCGTTGGAAAGGTCGGCGTCGAGGGCATTGCGCGCGGTTTCGCACGCGGCGATGCTCTCGTCGGTTCCCGTGGCAATGAAGTCGTTCACGGCGAGCTTGAGCGCCTGCATGGAGGACTCGAGGGTCGCGGCCGCGTAGGTCTCCTGGGCGCTTCCCGCAAAGAGCGTCAGCCTGCGGCCCGCGACGCCGAGCGACGTGTAGGCGATGATGGCGACGACGCTCAGGAGGCCGAAGAGCAGCCCGAAGCCGAGCGTGATCTTTTTGCCGATGGTGAGGTTCTTGATCACGGTTGGGGGCGCGCGGCTGGCGGGCGCTCTAGCTGTTGGCCACGAACCGGACGGGGATGAGCGCGTGCGTCAGGACCGCCTTGCCGTCGAGGGTGGCGGGCTTGAACTTCCACTTCTGCAGGGCGTCGACGGCCGGCTTCTCGAAGACCGGGTCGCTGTACTTCACGACCACCGCCTCGGTCACATCGCCATGCTCGTCGATGGTGCAGCGCACCGTCACGAGGCCCGAGATGCCCTGGCGGTGCATCTCATCGGGATATTCCGGTGCGACGGTCCTCACCGGGACCGGCGGCTCCTTGGTTTCGGCGAGCGCCACGGGCGCGGCCGCCAGGAGGCAGGTGAGGATCAGGAGGGTGCGGGGAGCCTTCATTGAGGTGTGCAAAATGACCTTTGGGACAGAATCGGCACAACGTCGCGTAACTTGAAGTTTTGCGCCGCTTAAGCGCCGTAAAACTCAAGTGAATGACACGGAGTGCCGCGGCCGGGCCGCCCCCCGCTTTAATCGGCATTTTGCCCCTCTTTCTTAAACATTCCGGCAAGGAGATTTCTTGCACATTTGTGGCGGTGGGCAGAGGTTGGTGCGTAGCCTAAACCCCTTTGCAGCCATGAGATATCCCCCTCGAGCGCTGGTGCTGTCCGCCGCATGCCTGATGGCGTGCCTTTGTCGGGTGGCTCTCAGGGGCGAGGGCGTGGACGGCCTCTGGCGGATCGATTCGCCGAAGCGGGGCGGCGTCACGCTGAGGACCTTCCTGAAGCTGCACCAGGATGGCGCCGCGCTGACGGGCGCCGTCTATGCGAACAGCTCGTTCTGGCTCAAGCTCCACGATGCCCGGATGGAGGGGACGACGGCGGTGTTCCGGGTGGACTGGGGCTGGACCTTTCACGTCATGCCCGACGGAAAGACGCTTCTCGTCAACATCGCCTACGATGGCGGGGGCAGCGACCAGCTGACGGCGGTGCCCGCGGACCCGGCGGAAACCGCGCCCCCGGCCGCCGTGCCGCTGCCCGAGGTCCAGGACGTGCCCTCCAACGGCCTGGCGAGGACGCCCCCAATGGGCTGGAACAGCTGGAACCATTTTGCGGAGCGGGTGGACGACAAGGTCGTGCGCGAGGTCGCCGACACAATGGTGAGTTCGGGCATGGCGGCGGCGGGATACCAGTATGTCAATATAGACGACACCTGGGAGGCGGGGCGCGACGCGCAGGGCGCCATCGTGCCGAACACCAAGTTCCCGGACATGAAGGCGCTCGCGGATTACGTGCACGCCAAGGGCCTCAAGCTCGGCATCTACTCCTCGCCGGGGTATGTCACGTGCGGGGGATATCCCGGCAGCTACGGCCACGAGGAGCAGGATGCGCGGACCTTCGCCGCCTGGGGCATCGACTACCTGAAGTATGACTGGTGCAGCGCCTCGCAGCTTTATCCGAACTCGGGGCTCCAGGCCTCCTACCAGAAGATGGGCCTGGCGCTCCTCGCCTCGGGCCGTCCCATCGTGTACAGCCTTTGCGAGTACGGCACCGCTGGAGTGTGGGGATGGGGGCCGAAGGTGGATGGCAATCTCTGGCGCACCACCGGCGATATCCAGGACCACTGGAAGTCGATGGAGAAAATCGGCTTCGACCAGGGCCGCCTCGCCCCGTACGCCGGGCCAGGCCACTGGAACGACCCCGACATGCTCGAGGTGGGCAACGGCGGCATGACGGCCACGGAGTACAGGACGCATTTCAGCCTCTGGTGCATGCTGGCCGCCCCCCTCATCGCGGGCAACGACCTGCGCACCATGTCGGAGGAGACACGCGACATCCTCACCAACCGCGAGGTCATCGCCGTCGACCAGGACCCGCTGGGCCGCGAGGCCACGCGCGTCATGGAGCAGGATGGGGTGGAAATCTGGGTCAAGCCGATGCAGGACGGGAGCAGGGCGGTCGGGGTTTTCAACCGCAACGCCGACGAGCGCACCGCGAGCTTCACCTGGGCCCAGCTGGGGCTCGCGCAGGCGCCCGGCCTGCAGCGGGACTTGTGGCGGCATGCGAACGCCGCGCCTGCCGCGCAGGGATTTTCCGGGGCGGTCGCCGGGCACGGCGTCGCGATGCTCCTCATAAAGGGCGGCTAACCCAGGCGACACCCTTGGAGCCGTGCCTCTCGACTACAGAATCATTGCCGCGGAGCGCCGGGTGCTCACGGCCGGCTCCGGGAAGGTAACCTTCCCGGACGCCGTGGCGCTCATGAGGGCGATGGTGGCCGACAAGGCGATCGACCCGGCGTACTCGGAGCTCGTCGACCTTCGCTCGATCCAGTCGATCGATCTGTCGGCGGAGCAGATCGCCGAGCTGGCAAAGACACGGATCTTCGCCGCGACGTCGCGCCGGGCCATCGTGGCCCCGGTCCCCCTCTCCTTTGGGATGGCGAGGATGTACGAGGCCCACCACATCTCGGGCGGCCCCGCGACACTGCGCGTGTTCACCGGGCTGAAGGAGGCCTTGGAATGGCTCGACGCGGAGTCGTCCGCGGAGCCTAACCCCGGCTGAGCTAAAACTCGGTCTTCGTCAGGCGCTCGAAGGAGCGCAGCGCGTGGTCGATGATCTGGTTGGCCCTCTTGGGGTCGATGCCCGCCTTTCGGTAGATCTCCTCGGTCTCGATCCAGTAGCCCGTCTCGCCCTCGAGTCCGCGGCCTAGGACGTCGGCGGTGCCGGCGGCGAGGTTCAGCAGGTGGGTGAGAGGCATGTGCCTGCCGATCGGGCTGTAGTGCCCGTCGATCGCGAGGACGATCTCATGCGGGAAGCGCCAAGCCCTTAGGATCGCCGTGCCGGCCTCTATGTTCGTCATGCCGAAGGCGCTCCGCTCCCAGTCGAGGAGGCCGTCCCCCTCGGCCATGCGCGCGAACACAGGCGTCTCGTTCTCGCGGGCGAGCCGGTCGAGGGCGATCTTCCCGATCGAACGCAGGAGGCCGATCGTGTAGCAGTAGCGCGGGTCCTCGCGCGCTCCCGTGGCCAGCTCCTCCATCAGGAGGGCCGTGAACAGCGAGTTCTCGTAGAATTTCTTTCCGGATATCCCGTAGCAGAAGAGGCCGTCGCCCCCGACCTGGTTCAGGACGGCGATGCCGACGAGGCGGTAGACCTCCTGGAAGCCAATCAGCGTCACGGCGTCCTCGACCGAGGCGACGGGGCGGGTCTGCGCAAAGGCGGCGCTGTTCGCGGTGCGGATCAGCCGCGCCGCGAGGGCCATGTCGCGCTTCAGGATGGTCGTCACCTCGACGATGCTGGCACCGGAGTCGCGAAGCAGAATTCCCAGCTGGGCGAGCACCTGCTGGGTGGCCGGGAACGTGTTGGCGATCCGAAGGACCGAGTCCTCGGATATGAGTGCAACGCTCATACTGCTATATCGGCCTGAGCAGGGGCGGCTTTAGCGGCCCGTTGCGTATTTACATATCCGTCTCAGGAGATGGATGGCTCCTCTTGGGATAGGATATTTGAAAGGCATGCGGGCCCATCGCGAAGACTCGAGAGGCAACGATTGCCTTTCAGCCAGTCATCAACGAAGGAGCACAGAAACCAAACTACCGACCATCATTCATTCGTTTCCGACAATATCTAACATGAATTTGTCATCTCAGGTCGCCTGAAGAGTCGGCCATTGCCATATCTCATCGGCAATAGGCATAGGGACAAATTCCGTATTAGTCGTCCCTGATTGCGGTGGTATCGACGAATGTTGATAGCTGCGTAGCCAGGATCATTTGACCGAAGGATGTTCCATTATCTCGGTCGGTGAATACCCTTGGGTAATTGTCATGCGTTATTGAAACCGAAAGTAAATATTCGCCGTCTGCAGCAAAGGTTTCGAACAGGTATTTCAGGGGCGGTGGTGGAATTGAACCGTACGGGACAAATATCTGTTGCGGAATAACGAATGATTTGCGGCGAACAATTAGCCCGTTCGGATACGTGACCGGTGTCAAATTTGACCACGCCTGATTTGCGACCCACAATCGGAGGTTTGGGCCGCCGACATCAGACTCAAATTGCTGACTAGCGAGCTGCGAGTTCCGAATGTTTCCCGTTCGTTGGAAACGGATGCGGAAATTTAGGTCATCGCTGGTTATGACGAGGTCGTCATCGTCGGAATCGAGGGTCGCGCCAGCTGGCACAAAGAACATGGCGCCTGTCTCAAGATTGCGGTAAGCATCAAATTCCCAATCTCCTGGATCCAGTGCTGCGAACTGTGCCTCGATTTGGGTCAGGCCCAATTTGTCATCAGTATATTCGAGTAATTCGGAGATCCGCCGCGTCTTAAACTTCGAAAACTTCACTGAACCTACGGTTACAATTGCTCCAGACGCGGCCCGCAGCTCGGCTCCAAATAAGTTGCTGGAACGGCGTCGAGATGACCCCGACTGTGGAATCGAGTCATCCGAGCCTTTGAGGCTCTCCACTTGGTTCGCATTGATGCCCCACGTAAGCTCCGAAAATCCTCTTTCCAGCCCACCTTCGCCAATTCCCACAACTTCGCCCTTGGAATTCAGCAATGGGCACCCTGACATGCCAGGCACCAAAGGTGCTTGGAGATCAAGGATAGGTACCGACAACGAGGGATAACCGAGTGCGTCCAATTCTTCTCGTATCGACCTGTCACCAATAAGCTCGTTTAGAGTCTTTCCGCCAACATTTCGAAGCTTGCAGTCAATGCTTCGCATTGTCGGCGAATCGAGTGGGTATCCAAGTGCTACCAGACTGTCGCCGTCCTCGGTGCTGGTATTTAATCTTAAGGGAATTAAATCCACCGGCGAATCGAGCTTGAGGAGGGCTAGATCAGCGGATCGTAATACTTTGTATACGGATGCATTGCGCTCACTTCCTTCGAATATAACTTTAATATTACCGTCACCACTTACAACGTGAAGGCAGGTAATGACCAAATTATTTTCAATGCAGAGAAAGCCGCCGGCGGCTACAGATTCGCCGACAATCACCTTCGCTGTGCCGGAGCGAGCCTGATTGATTGGATCATCTGACGACGCAGTTGCCGTTGCGTCTGCGAATCCGACGACTGAGAGGAACAGGATAAGACCTCTCATTGCTTGGGATCGGTCTCTAGGCGGAAAATTGCTTGGGCAAATGCCAGTTTCTCTGCGTCATCGCAGCGCATCGATTCGATCATTGTGCCAACAGTTGCAAGATTACCTCCGGCATCTTGGAAAACCTTAAGTACTTCTTTTAGATCGCCATGCTCAATCGTAGGTAAGTGCTCCAAGAGCGTTCCACTCCCTTTTGAGCTGAAAAGGGTGGAAGCATTAGTAGGCACAATATTCGGCTTATCATTCAGCGCCAGGGAACCATCGTATTCACGCATTGCTACTGAAATCGCTTCGCTCTGCTGGAGACCAGCTTCTCTCCAAATCGCCACTCTTGCAGACGGCGCGGGAGATAGAAGTCCATGGGTTCTAGTCCAAATGCCGCTCAGCACGCCGACAATTGCAGCCAATGAAAAACAACCTATGCCAACTGCAGCCGGGCGAAACTGCGCTGATGCATTGTCAGCGCCCTTAGATTTCCAATAAACAAGACCTGCAAGAAGCGGCATTAAGGCGCTTACGATTGTTGCAACAATGGGCGACGACGACAAACCGGCCAGTAAGCCTATGAGTAGTCCAAACGTTCCGAGACCAAATATCAACGAAGGCAGCTTCACAGTGTGAGGATATTGAACTTACCTTGAGGGTTCCGGGAGAATAAAGCCATTCCCGCCTTAGCCCTACGAAACAAAGATGTTCCCAATCGGAAACGCTTCATACAAATCCATTGGAAAAATTGATGCTGAATGCGTCAAGCTCATGGCGTCGGATTGGCACGAGCTCTCGTTCCCAATGATGTGATTGTATGCGGCGGGTCCCATGGGTCCGGCAGGCGTTGTAAGTATTGGACCGGTAAGAATATATCGAGTCCAAGAACCCACGAATCTAGGTATTACATTTTGTCGTCCTGGGATCGGTTGCGGGGCCGTAGCTCTTGGTTGCGAATGGACCGGCAACGACATGGTAACATCAAGAAACGTCATTTTAGCCATTGAGGCGTCCCCCTTCTCGCCGGACCAGGTTCCTCCCTTACCAAACGCATACGATTCTCTCTTGAACCTTTCGTCGGGCGGCTTCGCTCGAACGTAGCCTGAACTTGCCTGTCCCGCGACTGCGGTGATGTCGCGCGCCCCCGGTTTCCAAGGAGAGGGCATTGGTGGACTGCTAAGGGAATCGCCGCCATGGCGATGTATAGGCCAATTCTGCGATGGGGTATTGCTTGTGTCGATTAGACGGCGGTCGGACACCTGTCCCCAATAGGCCCGAGGGAGCCGGTTGTAAGCAATTCGCAAAAGAAATCCCCCGGTGTGCCGATTGGACCGTGCAGTGAGCATGCTTGCCGAACCCCCCATGCAGCTGACGTCCCCTCTCACGGCGGAGGACCTCGTGCTCGAGGTGCGGCACCTGCCCTCGGCCCCGCGGGTGCTGCCGCGTCTGAAGATGCTCCTCGTCGACGGGAACTCCTCGATGGACGAGATCGTCGAACTGATCCGCCTCGACCTCGGCATCGCGGCCCGGGTCCTCCAGGTCGCCAACAGCGCGTATTTCAGCAAGGGATCACGCTGCTTCACGGTCGACGAGGCCGTGAACCGCGTCGGCTACGCCCAGGTCTTCGAGCTTGTCTCCTACGCCGTCGCATCCCAGGTGCTGGTGCGGCCCCTCGTCGTCTACGGCGTCGAGGCGGACGACCTCTGGAGGCGCTCGGTCGCCTGCGCCCTCGCGGCGGAGACGATCGCGCTCCACACCGGCCAGGACCGCAACGTGGCCTACACGAACGGCCTGCTCCACAGCGTGGGCATGGTCGCCATCGACGAGTGGGCCCTGCGCAACATGCCGGGCCTCTTCCTCAGGAGCGCGGGTTTCCCGCGCGAGGCGAGCGAGAGCGAGCGCGCCCTCTTCGGGTTCACGCAGGCCGACGCGGGCGCCGCGCTCCTGCGCCACTGGGACTTCCCGCGCGAGATGACCGAGCCCGTGCGCTGGCAGTACGCCCCGCGCGCCTCGGCCGGCCAGGCCAAGATGGCCTGCCTCCTCAATGTCGCGAAGTGGCTCAGGGCCTCGGTCTGCGACGCCGCCGACGGCGCCCCGCCCTACCCCGAGGTGTCCCAGCTCAACATGCTTTACCTCAACCCCTCGATCCTCCGGGGCATGAGCGCCGGCGTCCGGGCGAGGCTGTCCGAGATCAGCTCGCTGCTCGACGTGAGCGAGGCGGGCGCGGGCCGCAGGCACCGCTTCCCAGCCCGCGCCTAGGACCCCATCCCGCTCAGGAGCAGCGGGAGTAGATCCTCTTCAGGAGCGCGGTCGACGGCCCGGAGCTGGCGGCAGGAACGCCCGTGCCGTCGGCGCGGAGCATCAGGCGCTCGTTCTCCTTGTCGAGCTGGAGGATCTGGAGGATCCGCGAGCGCGCCTTGTCGAGGGCGGCCAGGGCGTCGGAGTCGCCGGCCGAGACGGCAGGCAGCGTGCGCAGGAGGGCGAGGTTCTGGTCGAGCCGGGCGAGGAGCGTGCGCTTGCGCTCCAGGAGCTCGGGGTAGGGATCCTTCGGCGCCAGGTTGAGCGCGCGGTTCTCCTCCTGGACGCACTGGTAGACGTCGTCGCAGAGGCTCTGGTGAAGCTGGAGGGTTTCCCACTGGGTCATGGAGGGGATTGGGTTATCTTCTTTGAGTCGTTGTCCGGCGGCAGGTGGCCCGTCTGCGTCACCATCAGGTCGTTGACCTTCCTGCTGACGCCCTCGCGCCAATCGAGCTCGCCGATGCGCCACGCGGCGAGCCTTTTCAGCTCGATCAGGCTCGCGGGTGAATCCGCCTTCACGGTGTCGACGATCTTCAGGTAGGAATCGTGGGCCTTGTCCATGACGCCGAGGCGCTCGTAGCAGAGCGCCAGCTGGTAGGTGACGGGCAGCTGCCAGTCCGGGTCGTCCGACAGGGCGGCGAGGCCGGAGTAGATCGCCTGCGCGTTCAGGATGTCGCCGTCCTCGAAGAAGTCGTTGGCCAGCTGGTTCCCGGTGCGGCGCTGCCAGTAGGCCCACCGCTTGGGGTTCGCCGCGACGCGCGTCTTCTCGGCGCGCAGGAGCTCGAGGGTCGCGGCGAAGGCCTCCTGGGGCCTCTTCTGCGCGCGCAGGCTCGTCGCCAGCATGTATCGGGCCTCGGGGACGTTGTCGTCGTCGGGACACTGCTCGAGGAAGCTGTTCAGCATGGTGATGGTCTCGTCCATTTTCCCCTGGAGGAAGAGGGAGTAGGCCGCCATGAAATGGGCGTGTGCCCGGTCGCCGGGCGCCAGGTCCAGGAGCCGCAGCCTCGAGAAGAACTTGCCGGCTTCGACGTAGTTGCCCGCCTGGAAGTGGGTCTCGGCTATCTCGAACTGGGCGGTCTTTGCCAGTTGCTGGTAGTGGGTGAAGCCGCCGACCGGCAGCTTGAGCGTCGAGTTGATGACGCTGTAGAACCGGACGATGGCTGTGTTGTAGGCGCCCATGTCCCTCAGGCAGCGGCCGAGCTCGAGGAGCGCGTCCGGCGCCAGGTCGTCGCCGGGGTAGTCCTTCAGGTACTTCTCATAGATGGCGACGGCCTTCGTGAGCTCGCCGTGGCGCCGGTGCATGTGCGCGAGGCCGAGGAGCGCCATCTTGATGGCGATCGGCGAGGCATCCCTCGCGTTCATCACCTGCCGGAAGGCGATCTCGGCTCCGACATAGTCCCCGCGCTCGGTGAGCCTCGAGCCGATGTTCAGGGTGCCGCGGATCTCGTCGGCGCGCTTGCCGGCCGCGGAAAGCGCGTCGGAGGTCAGCAGCTGGGTGCTGGCCACCGTCATCGGCGCCTCCGGCGGGGGTGCGACCGGGATGTCGTCCGAGTCCGCGCGGAGGGTTCCTCCCGCTGCGAAGGCCAGCGCCAGGCAGGCGGCCAGCGCCGCGTGGCGGCCCGTCGGGGGAGGGTGTCGGGTCATTTCTCGGTGTAGGTGGCGGTGCTCGGGGGCAGCTTGCCCGGCTCGGATGGGACAGGGACGGCGGATTTCGCGGAATCTGGAATCACGAAGAAGGGCAGGAAGTCCTCGGCTTGGAGTCTTGGCCGGACGGTGTCCGGCAGGATGGAGATGGGCGCGCTGGTGGCGGGAGGCGCGTCGGATGCCGCGGGCGCGGGCTCTGCCGGGGCGTCCTCATGGGTGGCCTTCACCGGCGCCGGCTGGGCGGCGGCGTTCTCCGCGACGACGGACGACTCGGCCGGCGAAAGGTGCGGCTGCGGCGGAGCAGCGGCCGCGGGTCGAAGCGGCGTCTCGGGCTCGGGCGCCTCGCGGAAGCGCAAGGGCGTGCAGCCGTTGGCGGGAAGGTAGGGAAACGACTCTCCAGGCCGTTGGGCCCGCACCTCTATGCGCACATAGAGGCCCGCGAGCATGGCTTGCGGGAAGAGTGCCGACATCAGCATGAGCAATAGGGCACGGAATGCCCTGCGCGCGCCGTGCGGCACCTGCGTTGGTTCGCGGAAATTCATTACGATAGAGACGGTCCATTTTGTGGATAGTCACGATTCAGCCCGCCCCCTTTATCGGCTCGCGGGATGGCCCGCTGTAATGAAAACGGCCCGCGGCCGAAATCAGGCGGCGGCCCTGGGGGCCGCGTCGAGGAGGACCCTCAGCCGGCGCCCGATGTCGTCTAGCGCGTAGGGTTTCTGGAGCCAGTCGTCCTGGCCCAGGGCCTTGAACTTCGCCCGCATGTCGGAGGTGATGTGGCCGCTGATGACGAGCACCTTGGTGGTCGGCCGGCAGGCCCGGATGACCTTTAGGACCTGGAGCCCGTCGGCCCCAGGCATGTTCAGGTCGAGGAGGACGAGGTCGAATTGGCGGTTCGTGTCGCCGATGATGTCGATGGCCTCGAGGCCGTTCGCGGCCGCGACGACGCCGTAGCCCTTCTTCATGAAGGCGCGCGCCAGGAGGTCCCTCAGGGGCTCCTCGTCGTCGACGATGAGCAGCTTCTCGGTGCCGCTCGGGAACTCGGTGTTGGCCTGCGCCTGGATCGCCACGACGGCGCTCTCCGCCATCGGCAGGTAGACGCTGAAGGAGCTGCCGACACCCGGCGTGCTGTCGACGTCGATGACGCCGTGGTGTCCGACGACGATGCCGTACACGACGGCAAGCCCCAGTCCCGTGCCCTGGTTGCCCTGCTTGGTCGTGAAGAAGGGCTCGAAGATCCTGGCGCGCACCTCGGGGCTCATCCCCATGCCCGAGTCGCTGACCTTGAGGCAGGCGTAGTTGGTCCTCGCCTGCACGTCGTGGCGCTTCAGGTCGGCGCCGGAGTGCACGGAAGTCGAGATCGTGATGATGCCGCCGCTCGGCATCGCGTCCCGGGCGTTCACGCACAGGTTGAGGATGATCTGCTGGAGCTGGTTCTGGTCGGCGCGCAGCGGGGGCAGGGGCTCCAGGAGCTCCATGTTGAAGGTCACGGTGCGCGGGAAGGTCTCGGCGAGCATTGTCACCAGGTCGCGGACGAGCTGGTTCAGCTCCACCGGGGCGAAGCTCGCCTCGGCCTTGCGGCTGAAGGTCAGGATCTGGCGGACGAGGCCCGTCGCGCGCTGCACGGCGGAGCGGATCTCGCGAAGGCCCTTCTGCAGGAGCTTCGAGTCGGCGGACCCCAGCATGCAGACCTCGGCGTAGCCGTTGATGATGGCCAGCAGGTTGTTGAAGTCGTGGGCGATGCCGCCGGCCAGCGTGCCGAGGCTCTCCATCTTGTGCGCCTGCCGCAGGTCGTGCTCGAGCTTCTTGCGCTCCGAGATGTCCTCCCTGAGGCAGAGGTAGTTCGTGATCTCGCCGCCGGGGCTGCGCAGGCACGAGACCTTGACCGACTCCCAGACGACGGCGTTCTTGCTGCGCTCGGTCGAGAGCTCGCCGCGCCACTCGCCGCCCGCGCGGATCGTCTCCATGAACTTCTGGTAGGAGGCCTCGTCGGGGTGCCCGTCGCGGAGCACCTGTATCCTCTTGTCGATGATGTCCTCGAGCGTGTGGCCGCTGACGGCAGTGAACTTGGAGTTCACGTACTGCGCGTTCCCGACCAGGTCCGTGATCACGATGGAGACGGGGGACTGCTCGACGGCGCGCGAGAGCCGGTAGAACTGCTCCTCGGCGAGGCGCTGGCGGGTGATGTCGCGGCCGACGGCGCGGATCGCGACCACTTCGCCGCTGTCGTCCCGGAGGGCGACCTTCTCCCAGGAGAACCAGCGGATGCCTTGGGGCGTCAGCCACCGGTGCTCGCTCACCGCCGCATGCGGCGGGCGGCTCAGCTCGGCGACGACCGTCTTGAGCTTCTCGGCATCGTCCGGGTGGACGAAGTCGAAGACCTTGGCGCCCACGAGCTTGGCCGTGGACTTTCCGAACTTCCTGGCAAAGGAGAGGTTGGCGGCGAGGACGCGGCCCTCCAGGTCCCGGCAGTACGCCGGGTCCGCGCTGGCTTCCCAGGCACCGAGCCAGCTCTCGGCGCGAGCCGACTTAGCGATGCCGGACAGGGTATCGCTCTTCTTGGAGGACATCTTGGAGGTTATCGGACATTCGGGACGGGTCTTGAGGCGTCCCTTGCGTCCACGGGCCCGCTCAGAGCAGCCCCTGCATCACGGAGGGGAGGTGCCGGAGGGAGTGGGTGATCGAGCCGCGGGCCAGCATGCTCTCGGGGCCGTCGGCGCCGTAGAGGATCTTCCAGCCCTCGAGCTTGAGCCACTCGTCGGCCTTCGCCGCCGGGACCCTTTCGAACCCTCCGGAGATCCCCGTGTGGCGGACGACCGAATCGGCCACCTGCAGCGCGGCGGCGAAGAGCCGGTGGCGCGGCGCGTGCTCGGGGTCGGCGTGGTAGCGGATTGCGACCACGATCTCGTCCGACAGGCGGTGGCACTCGACGTAGTGAGCGCCGATGCGCGCGTGGTCCCAGCCGATCACCTCGCGCTCGTTGCTGCAGACCTCGAGGGTGCTGGCGGCCGGCATGGCCATGATGGTGAGGAGCTCGGACGGGAAGGCGTACGCCATGACCACCTTGCCGATGTTGTGCAGGAGGCCCACCAGGTAGTCGGTGTCGTCGTCGATCCGAAGGGGGGTCGACGCCAGGATCTCGCGGGTCAGGATCGCGGTGCCGATGCTGTGGCTCCACAGCTCCTTCCAGGGAAGGGCGGCGTTGAGCTGGAACCGCTCCATCTCCTCGATGACCGGCGTCGCCAGCGAGAGCTCGCGGATCTGGCGCAGGCCGAGGAAGAACACCGCCTCCTCGATGTTGTTGAGGCGCGCCGAGAGGCCGAAGTAGACCGAGTTGACCATGCGCAGGATGCGCGTCGACAGCGACGGGTCGCGCCGGATGATCTCGGCGATCTGCGAGTTCAGGCTGCTTTCGGAGCGCACGAGGTCGCTCAGCGCCTGGTTGATCGACTGCAGCGAGGCGAGCTTCGGGCACGCCTCGATGCGGCGCATGATTTCCGCGTCGCCGTAGGGCGTGGGCGCCAGGGGCGCCTGCAGGGTCGTGTCGTTAAGCATTGGGAAATGGAGCGTCCCGGCACGCGGCGGCGTGTCCTGGGCCTGTGAGACAAGATATCGGCCCGACGCCGGGGCTCTTGAGCGCGATTGCGCTTAAGGCCGCAACCATCCGTGCCGACGCTCCCTACGACCCCCCCAACAGAGTGCAGCTGGCAAAAATTCAGCGACTTATGCAAGAAGCGGCGTCCCACCTCCAGGGTGGGCGGCTTGGCCCTGCCGCGAGGCTGGCCGGCCACGCAAGGGCGGCCGCGCCCCGCAGCTTTGAGGTCCTCTGGATCTCGGGTGTCATCGCCCTCAAGCAGGAGAAGTTTGACGAGGCCGCGGGATGGCTTGGCCGGGCGCATGCGCTCTGCCCGTCGCATGGCGGATGCGCGCTGCGCCTGGGCTTCACGCTGGCCAGGCTCGGCCGCCACGCCGACGCCGAGGCGGCGCTGCGCACCGCGGTTGCGCTCCTTCCGGACGACGCCGAGGCGTGGGACACGCTCGGCTACGTGCTCCGGGTCCGCGGCAGCCTCGAGGAATCCATTTGCGCCCACCGGCGCTCGGCCGAGCTCCTGCCTGCCCGCGCGCTCAGCTGGCACAACCTCGGCAACGCGCTCCTCTTCGCCGGGCGTCCGGCCGAGGCGCTCATGGCGCAGGAGCGCGCGGCCCAGGCCGACCCGGCCTCGGTCCCCGCGCAGCACGGGCGGGCCATCGCCCTCCAGGCGTGCCACCGCATACCGGAGGCGATCAAGGCCTACGGAGAGGCGCTCAACCTCAACGAGGGCCACCACCCCTCGCGCAGCCAGAGGCTCATGGCGCTCAACTACATGGACGGCATCGGCCGCGGGGAGCTTTTCGCGGAGCACGCCGCCTTCGGGGCCGCGGTCCGCCAGAACCCGAGGCGCTCCTTTCCGAACGCTCCCGATGCCGGCCGCCGCCTGCGGGTCGCCTTCCTCTCGCCCGACCTGCGCACGCACTCGGTCGCGTATTTCCTGGAGCCCCTGCTGACCCACCTCGAGAGGAGCCAGTTTGAGATCTACCTCTACCACGACCACTTCGTGGAGGACGCCGTGTCGGAGCGCCTGCGCCTCCGGGCGGACACGTGGCGCAACTTTGTCGGCCAGCAGGACAGCGCCGTCGAGGAGGCGATCCGCGGCGACGGCCCCGACATCCTCGTCGACCTCGCGGGCCACACGGGCATGAACCGCCTGCCGCTGCTCTCGCGCCGCCTCGCGCCCGTGCAGGTGGGCTACCTCGGCTACCCGAACACGTCGGGGATCGAGGCGATGGACTACCGCTTCGTGGATCCGATCACGGACCCGCAGGGCGACGCCGACCCGCTGCACACGGAAAGCCTTGTGCGCTTCGCGCCCACGGCCTGGGCCTACGCGCCGCCGTCGGTGGCGCCGTCCCCGGCGCCGCCGCCCAGCCACGCGGGCGCCCCGATCACTTTCGGTTCGTTCAACAACTTCGCCAAGGTCACCGACGCGACCCTGCTCGCGTGGTCGAAGCTCCTCGGCGCCGTGCATGGCTCGCGCCTGCGGATCAAGTGCACGGGCCTGGACGAGGCCACCGTCGTGGCCCAGGTCCGCGAGCGCCTCGTGCGCGCGGACATCGAGCCCGGCCGCGTGGACCTCGTCGGCCGCGACCCGGGCCTTGAGGAGCACCTGGCCCAGTACCGCGACATCGACGTCGCCCTCGACACGTTTCCCTACAACGGCACGACGACCACCTGCGAGGCCCTGTGGATGGGCGTGCCCGTCGTGTCCATGTCCGGGGACCGGCACGCGGCCCGCGTCGGGGCGAGCCTGCTGACGGCGATCGGCAGGACCGAGTGGATCGCGCGCAGCTGGGAGCACTACGTCGCGATCGCCGCCGGCCTCGCCAGGGACCGCGAGGGCCGCCAGGCGGCGGGCCGGTCGCTGCGCGACGCCATGGCCCGGTCGCCGCTCCTAGACCACCGAGGGCAGGCCGGGAGGTTCGGCCTGGCGCTGCGCGAATGCTGGGCCGTCTGGTGCCAGCGCGCCGCGGTCGCCGCCTAGCCGCCATGCCTCCCGCAAGACTGAAGGCCCTCCTCGACGAGGCCGTAGGCCATCACAACGCCGGCCGGCTCGGCGCCGCCGCCGCGCTCTACGCCCAGGTGCTGGCAGCGTCCCCCTCCAATTTTGACGCCGTCCACCTGTCGGGCCTCGTCGCGTACCAGCAGGGCCGGCATCGCGATGCGGTGGCGCTCCTGCGCCGCGCGCTCCGGCTCAGCCCCGGCTCGTCGATCTGCGAGATGAGGCTCGGCGCCGCGCTCGCGGGCGCGGGGGACCACGAGGCGGCAAAGACCCACCTCGTGTCCTCGGTGAGGCGCTCGCCCGGGATCCCGGAGGCCTGGTGCCACCTCGGCTGCGCGCAGCAGACGCTGGGGCACGTCTTTGATGCGAAGACCTCCTTCGAGCGCAGCGTCGCGATCAAACCCGACTTTGGCGAGGGATGGGAGAAGCTCGGCGCCCTGCTGAGCGGCACCGAGGGATTCGAGGCGGCGGTGCCCCCGCTGCGTCGCGCGCTCGCGCTGCGGCCGGGCAACGCCACCGCCCTCGCCAACCTCGGCGTGGCCCTGGCGCAGTCCGGCGGCCAGGACGAGGCCCTCCGGCTCCTGGACGACGCCCTTGGAAGGGAGCCCGCCCATCCGCTGGCCCTGACGGGCCGCGCGTTCATCCTCCTGCAGACATACCGGATTCCCGAGGCCGTGGCCGCCTACGGCGCCGTCCTCGACCGGAACCCGGGGAACCTCGAGGCCCGCAGCGGCCGCCTGCTGGCGCTCCATTACCTTGACGGGATCAGCCGCGAGGCCCTGTTCGCCGAGCACGGCGCATTCGGCGCCGCGGTTCCCCGGGCGGCGCCCGCCCGCTTTCCCAACACGCCCGATCCCGCGCGGCGGCTGCGCATCGGCTTTCTCTCGGCGGACCTGCGCGCCCACTCTGTCGCCTATTTCCTGGAGCCGATCCTGTCCCGCCTCGACCGGTCCCAGTTCGAGGTTTTCCTGTACCACGACCATGCCCGCATGGACGGGATGTCCGAGCGGCTCCGGTCCCACTGCGCGGCCTGGAGGCACGTGGCGGGGCGCCTGCACGGCGCGCTCGAGGCGATCGTGCGCGCCGATGCGCCCGACATCCTCGTGGACCTCGCGGGGCACACGGGCCACAACCGCCTCTGCCTCTTCGCGCGCAGGCTGGCGCCGGTCCAGGTCACGTACCTCGGGTACCCGGACACCACGGGCCTGCGGGAGATGGATTTCCGGCTGGTCGACGCGATCACGGACCCGGTCGGCGAGGCGGCCCGCTACCATGCGGAGACGCTCGTGCGCTTTGCCCCGACCGCCTGGAGCTATGCGCCGCCCGAGTCGGCGCCGGCGCCCGCCCGCGAGCCGGGCGACGGGACGATCGTCTTCGGCTCCTTCAACAATGTGTCCAAGGTCAGCGACTCGACGCTGAGGTGCTGGGCCTCCGTCCTGGCCGCGGTCCCCGGCTCGCGCCTGCTCCTGAAGAACCACGGCCTCTCGACGGCGCCCATCGCCTCGCGCCTGCGCGAGCGCCTTGCGGGATTCGGGATTCCCGCGGGCCGGGTGGATTTCGCGGGGCGCACCCCGGCGGTCGCCGCGCACCTCGCCGCGTACGGGCGAATGGACATCGCCCTCGACACGTTCCCGTACAACGGGACAACGACGACCTGCGAGGCGCTCTGGATGGGCGTGCCCGTGGTGACGCTCGCGGGCGACCGCCACGCATCGAGGGTGGGGGCGAGCCTCCTGGCGGCGGTTGGGCACCCGGAATGGGTCGCGGGAGACGAGGACGGCTATGTGGCGATCGCCTCGGCCCTCGCCGGCGACGCGGCCTCCCGCGCCGCGGCGCGGACGGGCCTTCGCGCGAGCTTGCTAGGGGGGCCGCTCATGGACCATGCCGGCCAGGCCGCGCGCTTCGGCGCCGCGCTCCGGGACATGTGGGAGGGCTGGTGCGAGCGCCGGACGGACGAATTCGCGGAAAATGACGAGATTCCCCTGAATTCCGGGAACGGTGTGCCGATGTTGCCTCGAAACCATGACGTCCCTGCTGTTTCCGCGTGAGACGCTCCTGCACGTAGTCAAGACGCTGCCTGCGGCCCCTCAGATCCTCGCCAGGCTGGGCAAGATGAGGCTCGATCCGGCAGCTGACCTGAACGACGTGACCGCGCTCCTCAAGTGCGACGCGGCCCTCACGACGCGGATCATCCGCATCGCCAACACGCCGGCCTATTCCGTGGGCGTGCCGTACGCCTCGCTCGAGCAGGCGCTCGCGAGGGTGGGCTTCGGCGAGATCTACAGGATCGCGGGCTTTGCGGCCGTGGCCCAGATGTCGAACCAGAGCCTGCGCGAGTACGGCATCACCGGCGCCCGCCTGCGCGAGAACTCGCTCCTATCCGCGCTCCTCATGGAGGCGATCGGAGTCTTCGCCGGGGTCGACCCGAACGAGGCGTACTCCGTGGGACTCCTGCGCTCGATCGGCAAGGTGGCGGTCGAGGGGTTCATCCGCGACTCGATCGACAGGGAAAGCTTCGACCCGACGGCGGGCAAGATGCTGGCCGAGTGGGAGAAGGGCCTGACGGGCTTCACCAACTGCGAGGCCGGCGCGTTCGTCCTGAACGAGTGGCATTTCCCGCCCGAGATCTGCTCGGCGATCGCCTTCCATTACAATCCCGAGGTGGATGCCCCGGATTCACGCGTGGCCCATGTCCTCAACCTGGCCGCCGGCGCCGCCGACGAGCTGGGCTTCGGCTTGCCGGGCGAGGAGCCCTACTGGACCCGCACGGCGCAGAAGTGGACCGCCGCGGGCATCGACGAGAAGCAGCTGGCGGAGGCCTCGGCCTCCGCGATGCAGCAGTTCACGCGGCTCCGGGCCGCCGTCGGGTAACCCATTTGCGCCCCGGGAAATGCCCCGGGTTTCCCCTCAAGGGTCGGGCGCGGTGTGACGATGGTCTTGCGCAGTGTCATTTCCCATGACCCCAGTGAATCACTTCACCCCGCCGGCCCAGAGCACGGCATTGGCCGGGCATTGCCGGGCGCGCGAAGGATCGCATAGCCCGCACGACGGCGCCGCCCCTTCGGCGGCCCGCGAAATCCCCTTCGATGGATCGAGCGAGCGCCACGCTCATGCCCGCTAGCCTCGCCACGCCAGAGACCACGCCTCTCCAGGAGCCTATCGGCCGACAGGGCGCGCGCATTCCCGACGCGTCCGAGGAGGCGCGGCCGACGCTCTTCACGCCCGGGCCGGTCATGCTCGAGGACGCGGCCTGCCGGGACGGCGCCCGCCAGATGGTCTACCATCGCACGACGGACTTCTCGCGCTGCGTCTCGCGCTGCGAGCACCTGCTGCGGCAGGCCTGCGGCGCGGCCGCCGAGGACCGAGTCATGATGCTCACGGCCTCCGGCACCGCCGGGATGGAGGCCGCGGTGCTCAACCTCTTCTCCCCGGGCGACCGCGTCCTCGTCGTCAATGCCGGCGACTTCGGCCAGCGCTTCGTGGACATCTGCGAGCTCCATGGCCTCGGCGTCACCCAGATCAGGCTCGCCCCGGGGCGAGCGGCGGCCTGGCAGGACCTCGCGGTGCACAAGGCCGGGGGATTCGTGGGCATGCTGGTCACCCACCACGAAACCTCGACGGGGGCACTCCTCGACCTGGACCTCGTCTCCCGCTTCTGCCGCGAGCAGGGCCTCCTGCTCGTGGTCGACGCCGTCGGCTCGTTCCTCGCGGACCCGATCTCGATGTCGGGAAGCGCGATCGACGCCCTGATCTTCAGCTCGCAGAAGGCCCTCGCGCTCCCGCCGGGGCTGAGCTTTGTCGTCCTTAGCGGGCGAGGCCAGAGGCAGGTCCGTGCGACGCCCCGGCGAAGCTACTACCTCGACCTCGGACGCTACCTCGACGACATCCCGCGCGGCCAGACGCCGTTCACGCCGGCGATTGGGATCATCCGCCAACTCGAGGGCCGCCTCGAGCGCGTCCTGGCGCGCGGCGCCGGCACCCACATCGACATCGTCCGGTCCCTCGCGCTCGACTTCCGCTCGAAGGTCCGCGGGCTTCCCTTCAGGATCCTCGCGGAACGGCCCTCCAACGCGGTGACGGCGCTTGAGCCCATCGACGGGACGCCGCCGGGACACTTTGTCAGCCGCCTCGCCGACGACCACGCCATGTTCGTGTGCCCGAACGGCGGCCCGCTGCGCGACCGCGTCTTCCGGGTCGGCCACCTCGGCGCCCTCTCCCCGGGCGACAACACGCGCCTTGTCCATGCGATCCGCGGGATCGTCGACCACCTCCTCATCCAGAAATTCAGGGAAAACCTCAACCCAGCCCACACATGAAAGCGATCATCATGGCCGCCGGCATCGGCTCGCGCCTCAAGAAGCAGCTCGGCAACCAGCCCAAGTGCTGCACGCAGGTGGGCGACGAGCTCCTCGTCGAGCGCATGCTGCGCCTCCTCGCAGAGAAGGGCATCAAGGATGTCGCGCTCGTCCTCGGCTACCAGAGCGAGGTCGTCATCGGGCGCCTGCGCGGCAAGACGAGCGCCCGGTTCTACATCAACCCCTTCTTCAACGTGACGAACTCGATCGCGTCCCTGTGGTTCGCGCGAGAGGAGCTCGACGGCCAGGACGACGTCGTGATCCTGAACGGAGACCTGTTCTTCGAGCCGAGCCTGCTCGACAGCGTCATCGCGAGCACGGACGACGTGGTCATGTTCGCCGACCCGCGCCGCGCCCAGGAGGCCGACTACAAGTTCGGGTACGATCACGGGCTGCTTCGCCGCTATGGCAAGAACCTGCGCCCCGAGGAGAGCACGGGCGAGTACATCGGGGTCGCGAAGCTGCGGCGCCCGTTCATCGGCACCTTCCGCGCGGGGCTCGAGGTCCTGATCGCCGCCCAGCAGCACACGCTCTGGTGGGAGGACGTCCTCTACAACCTCTGCGCGACGCTGCGCCCGGTCCACATCGTGGAGATCTGCGACTCATTCTGGGCCGAGGTCGACTACATCGAGGACTACGAGCGCATCCAGGCCTTCCTTCGCAACGTGAACCCGCAGCCCATTGCCGAACCCTCCCCGATCGGCGGCGCGCTGCACGACGCGCTGATCGCCGTCTGAGGCGGGGCGGAGCCGAACATGCGCGTCCTCCTTGCCACCGGCAGCCCCCCGGGGTACATGCTCCCGCCGCAGCTCGGCGACGAGCAGGTCAACTGCGGGCCCGACTGGCCGGACGAGACCGGGCCGGACGGCCGCGTGCGCTCGATCAGGACGCCCGCGGGCCCCTACGACCTGACGCTGGTCGCGGCCAAGCTGCCGCCGGGCCAGCAGCCCGACATCGTGGCGTGCCTCGTGGACTCGAGCCGGCGAAGCCTGCCGCGCAATCTTTCTTCGTTCAGGTGCCCGAGGGTGCTCCTCCTTGCGGACACGCACCACCTCGGGTCCCCGCTCATCGGCGCCCTTCGCTACATCGCGAGCGAGCCCTACACCCGCGTGGTCGTCCTCTACGACCGGCATCACGCCTCATTCCTGATGGCGTCGGGCCTTCGCGACCTGCACTGGTTCCCGGGACTCACCTTCCCGCATGGAGACGCCGCGGTGCGCGCCGCCAGGCGCGACGGGTCGCGCGCCTCCCGCATCGCCTTCGTCGGTCAGGTCGGCAAGCACCACCCCCGCCGGCCGCGGCTGTTCGACGCCCTGAAGGCGCGCGGGTTGCCGCTGTCCGCGCAGCCCCTGCCGCAGGTGGAGGCTTTGGGATTCTATGGGGCGTCGCTCGTCGGGCTGAACGCGAGCCTCAACGGCGACCTTAACCTGCGCACCTTCGAGATCCTGGCCGCCGGCGGGGCCCTCCTCACGGACAGGCTCGCACCGTCCTCCGGGCTCGGGTCGATCCTCGCCGACGGCCGGGAGATGGCCACGTACGGCTCCCCGGAGGAGATGGTCGAGCGGGCCGCGCATCTTATCGCGCATCCGGGCGAGGCCCTGGCGATGGGTGTCGCGGGTGCCGAGTGGTTCGACCAGAACATGGGCGAGGCGCGCAGGCGCGCGGCGTTCCGCGACCTCGCGTTCGACGGGACGCATGTCCCGGGCTTCGAGTTCTCCACGGCGGAGAAGACCCGCGTTTACTTCGGCGGCAACATGAACCTGCTGCTTCGCGGCATGATGGTCTACGAGGCTGTCCAGGAAATCCACAGGCTGGAAGAGACCGTCCAGGTCGCGCTTGACGAGGACGCCCCTGCTGAGTTTGGCGAGATGTGCGCCACGCTGCCGCGCGTCGGGATTACCGAGGTCGGCGGCCCGGCCGACCTGAGCGTGGTCTGCGCGTCGAAGATTCCGGCGCATTCCCTGATGGGCTCGAAGAACATCTGGTGCTGGGACATCAAGGCGACCGAGGTCGAGGGCATCACGAAGGCGCTCACCGCGCAGGGATTCACCGTCGCGAGCCGCGACGTGGCGCTCTTTACCCGCAGCGTCCGGGTTCTTCCGGAAATCTCCGCGTCATCGCTCGCCGAGCAGGGCCGGGCCCTTTTCACAAAGGGCGACCTGAAGGGGGCGCTGGAGCACGGCCAGGCGGCCCTGGCAAAGGACACCCACTGCGTGCCCGCGCTCGTCCTCATCGGCGAGCTCGCCCTGGCGCGCGAGGGGGCGAAGCTTGCGGAGAGGGTGCTCAGCCAGGCCATGGACCTTAGGCCGGGCGACCCGGCGATCGAGCTGCTGCTCGGCGACGCCCTGTGCATGCAGGGCAAGCTCGGGGCCGCCGCGGAATGCTTCAAGAGCGTGCTGGAGTCGTGCCCCAATGACCTGAGGGCGCTCCTCGCGTTTGCGAGGCTCCGGGCCTTTGAGAACGACCTCCCCGCCGCCGTGACGCTCCTGCGCCACGCGGCCCGGAACCATCCCGCCTCCGCCGTGGCGATGCAGGAGCTGGGCAACTGCCTGAAGAAGGGCGGCGCGCTCCTCGAGGCCCTGCAATGGCACCGGCGCGCGCTCGGCTACCGCGACGCGATCCCGCTGCCCCGCACCGGCGCGCGTCGCCGTGCCCTCTTCGTTGCGCAGCACCCCTCGACGTGGACGAGCATGGCCTCCATCCACGAGGCCTTCCGCGCGGACCCGCGGTGGGAGACGACGCTCGTGGCGCTTCCCTACAATCACCCCTATTTCCCGGATGCGGCGGACCGCGAGGCGATCTTCGGCTTCCTCGAGAAGGAGGGCCTGCCCTTTGTCCGCTGGAACACGTTCGAGCTCAAGCCCGACTGCGCCGACGTCGTCTTCCTGCAGAATCCCTACGACATCACGCGCCCGTCGGGATGGCGGACCCAGGAGCTGATGCGCGTCATTCCGCGCATCGCCTACGCGCCCTACGCGATCGAGATCGGCGGGACGAGCGAGGACACGATGTACCAGTTCAACCAGCCCCTGCAGAACCTGGCGTGGGCCGTCTTCGCGCGCTCCGAGGAGCACCGCGCCCTCTTCGCGAAGCACGGGCGCGCGGGAAACGCCCATGTCATCGCCACCGGGCACCCGAAGTTCGACCTGCTGTGCAGCCTCCCGCCCGTGGCGCCCGACTCCGACCTCGCGGCATTCGCCAGGGGACGGCCCGTCGTCCTGTGGAACCCGCACTTTGACGTCAGGCCCGACGGCTCGGGGTACTCCACGTTCCTCACCTGGTGGAAATTCCTGCCCGAGGAATGCGCGCGGCGCCCCGACATGGCCTTCATCATCAGGCCGCACCCGCTTTTCTTCACGACGCTCGAGGCGAGGAAGCTGCTGACCCGGGAGCAGATCGACGGCTTCCTGAAGGCCTGCGCCGACGCGGGCAACGTCCTCATTGACCGCGGCCCGAGCTACCTGGGGGTCTTCGCGATCGCCGATGCGATCGTCTCGGACGGGGCCTCGTTCCTCATCGAGTTCGGCGCCACGGGAAAGCCGGTCTGCTACCTCCACAATCCGAAGGGCCCGCTGGCGCGCCTGGATTACGAGGTCGACCTCGCCTTTGTGCGCGAGAAGTGCGCCTGGGCCCTGAAGGAGGACGATCTGCGGCGCTTCCTTGACGGCGTGCGGCGCGTCGACGCGCGGGAGCTCGACGGGAGCGCGGCCTCCGCGAGAAGAGCCCTATCCGTGAACCCGGACGGCGCCGGGCGCGCGATCCGACGCGCGGTGGATGCGAGGCTCGATGCCGAGCTGCAGGCCATGGACTTCCAGAACGGCAGGGAAAATAATGCCGGTGCGCGCAGCGCCCGTTCCGGCGGCGACACCGTCATCGGTTATTAAACCCGCAAGGTAATGGTAACAAAAATCTTGTATGCCTCGGGTCCGGTTGGGTCTGCCCTGTGCTGAAGAGGGGCTGCCTGCTCCATTCCCTGCGGCCCATCCCATGTCCTTCCTCGTCTACAGCAGTTCCCCCGGCTTCAGGCTTCCCGTCCCAAGGCTGGCTCCGGAGCAGCTGAACCTGGGACCGTTCGTCGAGGACGAGGTGGTCGGGGGCCGCCTCAACAGCCTGCGGGTCCCGAAGGGAGATCACGACCTGGCGACGTCGATCATCAAGGTCCCCGTGGACCAGCTCCCCGAGGCCGTCGTCTTCATCTGGGACGGTTCGGGCGCGCACCGCCCGCGCAATCTCGTGATTTTCCCGTGCCCCAAGGTCCTTCTCGTGGCGAGCCTCGGACCGGGGGCGAAGCTGCTCTCCTCCCTCGTCGACTACATTGCGTCCGAGAAGTTCGACCGGGTGGTCGCCGTCTCGGGTCGCAGCCAGTATCAGCTCCTCCAGGCGATGGGGATAAGGAACCTCTTCTGGTTCCCCGGCCTGCTTTTCCCGCACGGCGATGAGGTGGTGCGCTCGGCCCAGAAGCAGGCGAAGGAGGAACGAATCGCGATGGTGGGCTCGATCGAGCGCAGCTCGTCCCGCCGCCAGCGCCTCGGCGGACTGCTCGCGGACGCGGCGATGCCGCTCGATCTGGAGCAGCCGGGCCCGCTGGATATCCTGGGATTCTGCGCGAAATCGCTCATCACGTTTGATGCCCTGGGCCAAGGCGGCCTCACGCTCAGGATTTTCAAGGCGGTGGCGTCCGGCTCCATGGTGCTTTCCGAGCGCCTCCTCGCCAAGGAACAGCATCCCCTGTGGCGGGAGGGCGCCGAGTGGGTGACCTTCGGAAGCCCCGACGAGCTGCTCGAGCGCGCCCGGTATTTCATCGGCGATCCCCCCGAGGCGCGCCGCATCGGCGAACGCGGTGCGCGCTGGTTCATGGAGCACTTCAACGAGAAGCGCCGCATGGCCGCCTTCCAGGACCTGGTGTTCAACGGCCGCTCGCTGCCTGAATTCAAGGTCCCCGGCATGGCGCAGTCCGCGAATGTCTCGTGGGACAGGCGCCGGCTGGAGGGCGTGCTTTCTGTCCGCGACGAGGTCCGCGCCGCCCATGTCGCGCAGGAGGCGGTGCAGGTCGTCAGTGACCGGACGCTGTCCCAGGACTTCGAGCGCCTCCTTTCCTCCATGCCGCGCGTGACCGTGCTGGGTGCAGGGCCCGAAGAGGCGGAGAAGCTGGCGGCGGGTGCGTTCCTTCTCGTCACGAGCCGGACGACGAAACTCTCATCGGCGGTCTCGGCGACGCATGCGGTGTGGATCTGGGATGCGCTCCCCGAGGATTTTGCCGCGCTTCAGGGGCCGTTCTCGGCCGCCGGCTTCCAGGCGCCCTATGCCGGTGTCTGCTATTTTCGGAAACCGGCACCGCGAAGGGATGCGCCCGACCCGCTCGGCGAGCTGGCGCGCATCCACCTCCAGAATGGCGAGGGCGCAAAGGCCCTCGAGGCCGCGATGAAGGCCCTGGCCCAGGGCTCGGCCGAGGCCCATTTCGTCGCCGCCGAGATCGCGCTGGAGCGCGGCGACGGGGAGCTCTTCACGGACCTCCTGAAGCGGGCGCGTTCCATTTCGCCGGAGGATCCCCGGTGCGCGCTCCTGGAGCTGCACTCGGTGCGCAGCCGCAGGAACGCGCGTGAGACGGAGCGCCTCCTCGCCCTGGGATGGAAGTCCGCGGGGGATCACGACGCCCCGGTCGCCATGTCCTGCGCCCGGGCCGCGCTCAAGCTCGAGCCCTCCCTCGTCGACGCCCACCACCTCGGGGCCTGCTCGGCCCTTCAACTGCGGGTTCGCGGCGACTGGAAGGTCCATGGCAAGGCGCTTCAATCGCTGCAGACGGCCTGCGAGCTGTCCCGCGGCCGCCCGGACCTCTGGCACGACCTTGCCGTGGCGCTGCGCGTCGCGGGCGGCACGGTGACCAAGGCCGTGCCGGCATATCGCGAGGCCCTCCGCCTCGACCCGGAAAGCGCGACCGACTGGTTCGGCCTCGGCGAGGTGCTCCTTGCCCTGGATCGCGCCGACGAGGCGCTCGAGGCGTTCAGGGAAGGCCAGAAGAGGGCCCCCCTCAACCTGGGGATGACCCGTTGGCTGGGAAACGCCCAGAAGAAGCTGGGGCGGCTTGACGACGCCCACGCCTCGCACACGCGGGGGCACGGGCGCCGGGGCTCCAAGAACGCCACGCAGGCCGTCTCCAGGACCGGCAGGAAGCGGGTCGTGTTCGTCGTCCAGAACGGCCACTCGTGGCCGTGCATGGCCTCGGTCCACGCCGCCTTTGCCGCGGACCCGGCTTGGGAGGCCATCGTCGTCGGCCTGCCCTGGATCCACCCCTCCTTCGTCAACAGCAGCACGAAGGACCAGAACAAGGTCTTCGAATTCCTGGAGGAGAAGAGGATCCCCCATGTGCGCTGGGACGCGTTCCCGCTCGTGGAGAAGGCGGCGGACCTGGTCTTCCTGCAGAACCCCTATGACAGCACGCGGCCGGAGGGCTGGCGGGTCGCTGAACTGCAGCGCGCCGGCCACCGCCTGTGCTACGTGCCCTACGCGATCGAGTTCGGGGGCGACCATGAGGATGTCCTTTACCAGTTCAACCTGCCGCTCCAGCAGGTGGCGTACGCCGTCTTCGCCCGCTCGGAGGCCCACAAGAGGCTCTTCGCCGAGCACTGCGTCGCCGGCAACCGGCACGTCGTCGTGGCCGGGCACCCCAAGTTTGATGACATCGGCCGGCCCGGCGCCGTGGCGCCGGACCCGGAGATGGTCGCCTTCGCCGCGGGCAGGCCGCTCGTCCTCTGGACGCCGCATTTCGACGTCAAGCTGAACGGGACGAGGTTCAGCGACGGCTACTCGACCTTCCTGCGCTGGCACGAGTTCCTGCTCGCGGAGTTCGAGAGCCGGCGGGACATGGCGGTCGTCGTGCGCCCGCATCCCACGTTCTTCTCGGCGATGGAGGAGCGCGGCATCCTGTCGCGGGCCGAGCTCGACGCCTTTGTCGCGCGCTGCGACGGGTCGGGGAACATGCTGCTCCACCGCAAGCCCGACTACTTCCCGCTTCTCGCCGCGGCGGACGCGCTGGTCTCCGACGCGTCGTCCGTGCTCCTCGAGTTCGGCGTCTCGGGCAAGCCGGTGTGCTATCTCCACAATCCGTGCGGCCCCGTGGCGCACGCCGCCTACGAGCTCGACCTCGACTACATCCGCGACCGTTTCACCTGGGCGACCTCGGAGGTCCAGATACGCGCGTTCCTCGACCTCGTGCCCGAGCTCATTGCCGGCGACGAGGGCAGGGAGGGGCGCGCCGAGGACCTGCGGCGCCGCATGGGCATGCGTCCCGAGGGCATCGGGGCAACGATCAAGCGATCGCTCGAGGCCCGCCTGGCTCCGAAGGCCAAGGCCGTCCAGACGGTCGCCGTCTGAGCCATGGGAGCGTCCGCTCCGACCCGCCGCGTGCGGGTGTGTTATTTCAACACGTGGGCCGGCGGCCTTGAGGACGCGGCCGCCTACGTGGCCCGCGCCCGGTCGATCGACCTTGCGCCGCTTGTCACGAACCCGGCCGACGCGGCGCTCATGGCCAAGGCCCGCCTGGACTGCGACTGGTACGCGGAGAACACGCGCGTGTTCTCCGCCATGCGGCACGATGGGATTGAATTCCTCCCGGCGTGGGTGTCGGGGATCGCGGGCATCGCCGACGTGGGCAGGGCGCCCCTGGCGGAGGGGGAGGAGCGCTGGTTCGTGACCATGGGGCACCAGCCCCAGGCCCTCGGCCCCGTGGCCGGCAAGGCCTTCGAGCTCCTGCGCCGCCGGGGCATTCGCCACCTGTTCTATGCCTTTGACGAGGCAAGCCGGTTCATGCCGAGCTTCAATGCGATCGCCCCGCACCTCGACGTCCTCGTGCACGACGAGGCGCCGCTCGCCGGGGAGGGGAGGGCGCTCCTGCGGCCGGGCTGCCTCGCCGTCCACCGCAGCTGGGTCGCCAACGTTCCCGCGTTCGACGTGCCCTTCAACGAAGCCCCGGAGGAGCGTATCCTGTTCCTGGGCTCCCAGTTGGGCATGACGCCCCACCGCGAGCGCCAGATTTCATTCCTGAAGAGGACATTCGGCGAACGATTTGTCGCGATTCACGACCATTCCGTCGGCGTGGCGGAGCGCCCCGCGCTCCGGCGCTTCAAGGTGGGCCTCTGCCCGGAGGGCAGGAAGTTCACGACGGAGGCGATGGCCAGGACGCACACCGACCGGCCCTTCTGGTCCGGGTGCTGCGGCCTCATGCCGGTCTCCGAGGATTCGAGGCCGGGCGGCCGGCTTGAGGAGCTTCATCGCGAGGGGCTCGTCGTGCGCTATCCGCATGCGGACCTCGAGGCGCTGGCCGAAGCCTGTGAGCGCGCCCTGGGCGCCACCACCGGGGAGCGGCGCCGGGTCTACGACCACTTCAACCGGCACGAGACGGTGGGCACGGTGGTGGCCGACCTGATCCGCGCGGCGGCCTAAGGCCGTCCGCATCGCCCTCCAGCAGGCGCGGCCCTCGGTACCCGAAAATGCGAAGGCCCCGGACAAGCCGGGGCCTTGCTGACGGACCGTGAACAGTGGCCCGCCGGGGCCTACGCAGGGCATTTTGTGTGATCCGGTGGTCTGGTCGCCGCCCGTGCGGCGACCAGACCTGGGCGAATCATACTATCCCCTTAGCGGAGGTGGTGTTACTGGAGCAGTTTCAGCGCGATCGATGAGATCTGGTTGGCCTGGGCCAACATGGACGCACCGGATTGCACGAGCACATTCCACTTTGCCAGGTTCGTGGACTCAGAGGCCACGTCGACATCAGTGATCTGGCTCGAGGCAGCCTCGAGGTTGGTCTCATCGGACTGAGCGAGGCTCGACGCGAACGTCAGGCGGCTCTGCTCGGCGCCGTTATCGGCGCGGAAGGTCGCGACGTTCTGGATCGCGTTCGTGATGTCCGACAGCTGGATGTCGCCGAGGGTCGCGGCCGTGGTGGCCGTGATGACACCCACGCCGCTCGTGGTGCTGGACATATCCTGGCCGCCGATCGTGACGTCAGCGTTGGTGCTGCCGTCTTCCGTGGTCGCAACCGTCAGCGTGGCCGAACCGAACAGCGTGACACCGTTGAACGTGGTGTTCTCGATCGAGCTCAGCTGGTCCTGGAGCTGCGTGAACTCCGAGTCATAGTTGGCCAGATCGCTGGAGTTCTTGGTCGGGTCTGCGTACAGCGTCTTGAGCTCGCTGATGCGCTCGAGGATGCTTCCAGCAACCTGCATCGCGCCGTCCTGTGTCTGGAGGAGCGAGTTCGTGTCAGCGATGTTGTTGAGAACCGCGCCGTCACGGGTCGCAGCAGCGGAGAGCTTCATCGAAACCGCCAAGCCGCCCGCGTCATCCGAAGGGTTGACGATCCGGGAACCGCTCGAGAGCTTCGTGATGCTGGTCTGAAGCTGCGCATTGGACGCAGCGAGGTTGTTGGCGGCCATGATGGCTGCCATGTTTGTGTCGATATCTAGTGACATGGTGATCTTCCTTGATACTAAGCGCGGCGTCCGTGCCGCAGTCGTACCGGGGTGATCGGCTCCTGGTCGCGCCGGCCGAGGGTCATCCTCGACAGGGCCAGCTATCGGTCCGGGTCCGGACAAGGTTTATGCCAATTTGGGATTATTTCGCGGGCCGCGAGGATCGCTAAAGTTCCATTGGGGGAGGCCGATACCTACTACTCAGAGCCCCCCACACCACAATGTCAGGCGTTCAACTATCCGGCCTTATAAACGGCTCCTTCGACTGGCAGTCCGTCGTCACGCAGCTGATCGCCATCGACAGCGAGCCGATCACGACGCTCCAGGACGATGAGGCGGCCAACAACACGCAGCTCTCGGCGTTTTCACAGCTGACGGGCGACGTGACCAACCTGCAGGCCGCGGTCGAGGCCCTCCAGGCGCCGGGCCTCTTCAGCGAGGTCAGCGCGGCCTCGACGACCGCGGGATCCTCCTGGACGGCCACGGCGGGCTCCACGGCCCAGGCCGGCAATTACGCGATCGGGGTCTCAAACCTGGCCACGTCGACCACGCTTGAGGGCGCCGACAACATCGGAACGGCCCTGAGCGCCACAAGCAATGTCGCCGGCGTCACGCTGGCGACGATGCCCACGTCGACCCCGGCGACGGCCGGAACGTTCACCGTTGACGGCAAGCAGGTGACCGTGGCGCTGTCCGACTCCCTCCAGCAGGTCCTCGACGCCATCTCGACCGCGACAGGCGGCAATGTGACCGGTACCTACGATCCCACGTCGGACAAGGTGACCCTCGCAAGCGGCGACCATTCGACGATCGTGCTCGGGGCGGCCAATGACACGAGCAACCTCCTCTCGGCCCTGAAGCTGCAGAGCAACGGCTCCGACCTGGTGTCCAGCGGGACGAGGCTTGGGGCGGCCTCGGCCACGGCAACCCTCGACGACGCGGGCCTGAACGCCCCGATCACGGGCACCGACTCCTCGGGGAACGGGACGTTCACGGTCAACGGCGTGAGCATCGCCTACAACACGAACACGAGCACGCTCTCCTCGGTCATCGCGTCGATCAACAACTCGACGGCGGGGGTCACGGCCAGCTACAACCCGGCCTCGGACAGCATGAGTCTCACGAACAACGCCACCGGCGACACGGGCGTGGGCGTCGACGACACGGAGGGCACGCTGATGGCGAGCCTGGGCCTCACCACCGGCTCGACGCTCGACCTCGGCGTCGACGCGACCTTCACGGTGAACGGCGGCAGCCCGATCAGCAGCGCCAGCAACACGCTGGACCCGTCGACGACCGGCATCGCCGGGCTGACGGTCGGCATCGACTCGGACACGACCCAGACGATCAATGTCGCGCCCGACACGGCCGACATGAGCACCGCGATCAACACCTTCATCACGGCCTACAACCAGATGCAGAGCGACATCACGTCGCTCACCCAGATCACGACCAACGTGAACGGGTCGGTCACGACGGCCACGCTGGCCAACAACCAGGAGGTCAGCCAGTGGTCGGACGACCTGCGCAACCTCGCGTTCAACGCCGTCTCCGGGCTGTCGGGCACGATCAAGAGCCTGAGCGACATCGGCATCGATTTCTCGGGGACGAGCCCGACCCTGTCCGTCACCGACCAGGCCACCCTCACCAACGCGCTGACGACAAACCCGAGCGGCGTCGGCGCGTTCTTCCAGTCCCCGGTCACCGGGTTCGCAGGGGTGTTCAGCACGTACCTGTTCAACCTGACTTTCCCCAACACGGGCGGCATCGCGGTAGAGACGAATGCGATCAACGCCGACAACGCGACGGATGCCTCGAAGATCACGACGCTCCAGAACCAGGTGAACCAGGAGCAGACGAACCTCACGAACGAGTTCCTTGCCATGCAGAACGCGCAGGCCCAGGCGGAGCAGGAGCAGAGTATCCTCTCCGAGATGTTCAGCGGCGGCTCCGGCTCCTCCTCGTCGTCATCGGGCTCGTCGTCCTCGGGATCGACGGACGCCTCGGTCGTCCCGGCCTCCTCAAGCTCCACCTCATGATGAAGACCCTGAGCCACTCCCTGAGAATCCTCGCCCTGTGGCCGGTTGGCATGGCCGCCCTGTGCCTTTCCACGGGCTGCACGACCCTCACGATGAACGGGAAGCGCGTCCCGACGGCGGAGTACGTCCCCGTGAACCATGCCGGCGACGCCATCCTCCCTGCGGGCCTGCACCGGGTGGTCCTCCTTCCCATCTCCGGGGGCACGATCGCCACCGCCGAGAGCACCGCGATGCTCGACCTCGTCGCCGTCGCCGCCCTCCAGGAGCAGGACCGCTTCGAGGTCGTGCCGATCACCCGCGAGGAATGCAGCCTGCATTTCCACCAGGACGACGTCTCGTCGGTCTCGGCGCTGCCGTCCAACTTCATGGCGACCCTGCGGCGCGAGTACAACGCGGACGCGGTCATCTTCGTCGACGTCACGGTCTACAACGCCTACGAGCCGATTGAGATCGGCCTGCGCGCCAAGCTTGCGACCACCGACGACGCACGGCTCGTGTGGATGTTCGACAACGTCTTCTCGACCGGCAACCCGTCCGTGGCCAGCAGCGCGACCCGCTACCTCCAGCACCGGGAGCAGGGTGGCCTGCCCTCCGAGCTGGACCAGGTCGCCCTCGAGTCACCGACCCGCTTCGCCACCTATGTCACTGCGGCCATGTTCGCGACCCTCCCGCCCCTCAAGGGGGCCGGCGTGCCCTCGGAGGGGCACAAAAGGACGTCGCGCGACGCCGCAATGAAGCGCTAAAGTGCGCGGACATTTGACCGATTATTGCCTAAACCAACGGCGTTCCCTGCTTTGAGCATTCAGCGGCTGACCGTTTCATAAAACAGGAAAGCTATGATTCAATCCATGTCATCCCCCGATAGGTCGTCCGCCGCGGACGCCATCGTCGCCGCGGGGCAGTCCACGGGCAAATCCGTGAGGCAGCGCCCCGACCAGATTTCGACCGAGGGCGCCGCCTTTCTCAAGGGCGCCCTTGCCAGCCAGCCGGAGATCCGTCCGGAGGTGGTGGCCCGGGGCTCCGCGCTTGCGGCCGATCCCAGCTACCCCTCGACAGCCATCATGAGGAGCGTCGCTGGAGCGATCCTGGCCTCACCCGACCTGAGCGACGACGAGTCCTGATCCCATGGCCGCCTACGGTTACGCGCAGGCCTACAGGGATACTGCCGTGCTCACCGCCAGCCCTGGCCAGCTGGTCCTCATGCTCTATGAGGGCGCGCTGAAATCAATGGCGATCGCGAAGGCCGCTTTCGAGCGGCCCAAGTCGGACTTCAAGCGCATCGAGGTCATCAACAAGCACCTCATCAAGGCCCACCGGATCCTCGCCGAGCTCCAGGGCAACCTGAACCTGGCCGAGGGCGGCGACGTCGCGAAGAACCTGCACGGCCTCTATGGCTACCACATGCGGCGGCTGTTCGAGGCGAACATGAAGAAGGACATCGGGCCCATGCTTGAGGCCGAGCGCCTCGTCCGCGAGCTGCGCGACGCGTGGGCCGAGATGCTTTCCAAGCGCGAATGGGCGCCGGAACGGGCGGTCCAGGAGGTCGCCTGAACATGGAAACCGCCGCGGGCACCGTCTCCCGCCTGGTGGCCGCACTCGAGGTCCTCGTCGAGCGCGAGGGCGCCCATATCGAGGCCGGCGACCACCGGGGCTTCCTGCTGGCGCGCCGCAGGGTTTCCCCCGTCGTGGCGAAGCTCGTGCAGCTGGGGGCGGGCGCGGCGGACTCCGCCTCCCGCGCCCGCATGCGCCGCATCCTCGACCGGCGCCGCGGGAACCAGGAACGCGCCGCCACGCGCCTCGAGCACCTGAGGCGGGAGCTTTCCCGCGTCAACGCGAGCTTGGGCAGGCTGGCGAAGGTCGTCCCGACCTACGGACGCATTGCGAAGGGACCGGCGCAACGGCGCCTCAGCGTCCTGACCTGACGGGCCCTCGGGCCCAGGCTAACTGGCGACCTCGGCCAGCGCCGGGAGGCTCGCCTCGGCGGTCTGGTTCTTGAGCTGCGGCGGGCCGGCGAGCCAGAGTGACGCGATGCGCGTCGCCTCCGCCTTCCAGTCCAGGTCGGGCTTGGCGTAGACCGCCACCACGGCGGAGGCGGGGCTGCCCTCCCAGCTGACGGTCGCCTTCAGGCAGGGGGATCCGTCGGAAAGCACGAAGCTCTGCAGGAAGACCGCGCCGCCCGGTGAGGGCGTCTCGGCGTCCTTCGGGGACGCGAGGATCATGCGTGCCAGGCTCTGGTGGTAGCTCACCATGCGGCTGCTGTCCCACGTGGGGCCCATGTTCGCCGCGGATTCCTTGGCCAGCGCCTTCTCGATGTCGCTCAGGAATGAAAGCAGTCGGATGGGCATGGGAGTGGGGGGTAAGCGGACGCAGAATCTCTTGGCTTCCCTAATCGGCACACCCCTCCGGCACTTGAAACATTTTCTTAAGATTACTTTACCAAGGGTCGAAGAGTTTCATGCGATGTCCCTGCCGGTTTCCAGCCAAGCGGCCACGACGCCCCACGACTCCAGCGTGGACCCTGACGACGGGATCGTCCTCCTCGCTGTGGACGAGCCGTCCATCGGGCGCATGCTGGCCGGCGTGTTCAAGCGCTCGGGCGTGAACGCCCACTGGAGGGGAGGCCTGGCGACCAGCCTCGAATGGCTGCGCGAGGGCCCGCCCAACGTGACCCAGGCCTTTGTCGACTGCCCGAACGCGCCGGATGAGGTCGCCGCGTTCTGCCGGCACTTCCTCGAGCTCCGCCCGACCCTCAGGATCCTCATCGCCGGAGGGGCATGGGCCCAGCAGGCCGCGGCGGGCCTGGCCGGTTGCGGCAGCGCGCTTTACGTGCCCAAGCCCTACCTGCCGACGGAGCTCGCGTGGCAGCTGCGCGCCCCCGCCGGAGTACGGGCCGGCTAGGGGTCATTACGCAGCGCGAGATTATTTGGCTGTATCTCGGGGTGCTTCCGCCCTAGGGTCCTTTCCCCGCGCGGGGAAGCTCCTTCGGGTCCAGCGTAGCCATGTCACTCGAAAAAATTCTGATCGTTGAGGATGAGCCAATTGTGCGCAATTTGCTCCAGACCATCTTTGCGCGCCACAAGTACACGGTGAGCTGCGCGACCAACCTCGAGGAGGCCAAGGCCTGCATCGAGAAGGAGGCGTTTGACGTGATGATGCTCGACCTGCGCCTGCCGGACGGCGACGGCCAGCGGTTCCTCGAGCACGTGATGCTCCTTCCCGAGAGGCCCCTTGTCGTCATGGTCACCGGCTACGGCACCATCGAGTCAGCCGTCGCCTGCATGCGCGCCGGGGCGTTCGACTACGTCCTGAAGCCCTTTTCGCCGAGCCAGATCGAGGTCATCCTGCGCAAGGCCCAGGCCTACCGCCAGCTGCTCGAGGTCAACAAGCTCCTCACGGACGACCCGGAGGACGAGGACAGCATCCTCGTGGGACGCAGCCCCGTCATGGCCCGCCTGCGCCAACTCATCGACCGCGTCGCGCAGACCGACGCGACCGTGCTCGTCACGGGCGAGAGCGGCACGGGCAAGGAGATGATCGCCCGCGAATTCTACCGGCGCAGCCCGAGGAAGGACCAGCCGTACATCAAGGTGAACTGCGCCGCGATCTCCGAGACCCTGATGGAAAGCGAGTTCTTCGGCCACGAGCGCGGCGCCTTCACGGGCGCCACCGAGCGGCGCGAGGGAAGGTTCGCGCTCGCGAACCACGGCACGCTGCTCCTCGACGAGGTCAGCGAGATCCCCGTCGGCCTCCAGGCCAAGCTGCTTCGGGTCCTGCAGGAGCGGGAGTTCGAGAGGGTGGGCGGCAACCGGACCGTGAAGGTCAACGTGCGCATCATCGCGACGTCCAACCGCGACCTGCTGAGCTACGTCGAGAAGGGCGCCTTCCGCCAGGACCTCTATTACAGGCTCAATGTGTTTCCCGTGATCGTCCCGCCGCTGCGCGAGCGTGCGGAGGACATCCAGATGCTCGCCGAATATTTCCTGCGGCGCTTCGTCCGCAAGCACGGCGTCAAGGTGACGGGGTTCTCGGACTCGGCCCGCGGCGCGATCATGGCGTACCGCTGGCCGGGCAACGTGCGCGAGCTCCAGAACACGATCGAGCGCGCGGTGATCCTCTCGGAAGCCGGCCGGCCCCTGGTGGCCGCCTCGCTGGGCATGCCGAAGGACCTGATGGTAAATGACCTGCCCGTCACGGAGGAGGATGTCGATTCCCCGACCCCTTCCGAGGCCCCCCAGTCGGAGCCCATCCTGACCGGCTCAAACGGGGAGATCTTCACGCTCGACCGCCTGGAGAAGCAGGCGATCCAGGCGGCGCTCCGGCAGACGGCCGGGAACCGCACGCAGGCCGCGGCCGCCCTCGGCATCAGCATCCGCACGCTGCGCAACAAGCTCCAGGAATACCGCGACGCCGGCGACGCGCTGGGCGTGGACCTGAACACGGCCGACACGTAGGGCGCCCGGGGCGCGTGAATTGCCCGTCAAAGACGGGTTCCGGTCCCGGGGCTGCGCGATTGCGCAAACTCGGTTTAACCCTGTGGCAAATGGGCCGATATGCCCTGTGTCGGCCCCACCCATCCACTCCATGCCCGCTACCCAGGAAATCAGCGACGTCCGCATCCACGACTACATCAAGCGTGCGGTGTGCGACGTGTTCAAGACGATGGTCGGGACCGAGGCGGTCCTGGTCAAGGGACCCGACGAGGCGGCGGCGGAGCCGTGGCCGCCCCAGCACACGGCGACCACTCCCGCCAAGCCCCAGGTGGTGGGGACGGTCGGCTTCATCGGCGACGTGAACGGGCTCATCTACCTCTACCTCGACCTCGAGTTTGCGCGCATCTGCACCTGCCACCTCCTCGGGATGACCGAGAGCGAGCTGGCGACGCACGGCGACGAGGTCGTCAACGACGCGATCGCGGAGCTGACGAACATGACCGTCGGCGTCTTCAAGAACAGCCTCTGCGACACGGGCTTCCCCTGCAAGCTGACCATCCCCTCGATCCTGCGCGGATCGTCGTTCCGGATCGTCCCGACGGGGACCGCGACAAGGCACGTCTTCCATTTCGACTGCAGGGGCCACCGCTTGGTCACCGATATCCTGATGAAGTTCGCGGATTGAGCCGATAACACCCTACAATGCGCTACAAGATCCTCACTGTGGACGACTCCAAGACCGTCCGCATCATCGTCCGCAAGGCGTTCAAGGCCTACGACTGTGAGATCCTCGAGGCCGGCAACGGCGTCGAGGGCCTGGCGATCGCGGCGAAGGCGATGCCCGACCTGATCCTCCTCGACGTCACGATGCCGGTCATGGACGGCGTGGAGATGCTGACCAAGCTCAAGGCGGACGCGGCGCTCAAGGCGATCCCCGTGATGATGCTCACCGCCGAGGGCGGCAGGGACAACGTCCTGAAGATCGCGAAGATCGGCGTGCGCGACTACGTGGTGAAGCCGTTCAAGGAGGAGGCGCTCCTCGAGAAGGCGGGCCGCATCATTGACCTGAAGCCGCTCTCCGAGGCGCCCGCCAAGGTGAAGTCCATCTTCGATCCCGCGGACATCCTGGTAGTCGAGGACAAGCCCGCGATCGTCCAGCAGATCCAGGAGGGCCTCAGGCACAATCCCTGGAAGGTCAACGGCGTCTCCACGCAGGGCGAGGCGATCGACTACTGCGCGCGCACCCCGCCCGACCTCGTCATCGTGAGCCTCTCGCTGCCGGACGACACGGCGTTCGGCCTCTTCCGCCTCCTGCGCACAAACCCGAAGAGCAAGTACACGCCGATCTTCGCCCTCGTCGTGAAGACCGAGCTCTCGCAGCAGCAGCAGGCCCAGACACTCGGCTTCAGCGCCATCGTCACCAAGCCCTTGGACCTCGTGGAGCTCGAGTCGAAGATGGCCAAGGCCATGAACCTCGACACCTCGCAGAGGTACTACTCCCTCGAGCCCGACGTCCTGATCATACGCCTGCCCGAGAATTGCACCCCTTCCGTCCTGGCCGAGTCCTCGAGCTACATGAAGCACAAGTTCTCCGCGGCGGTCGACGGCGGCATCAGCAAGACCGTGATCGACATCCACGCGCTCAAGACGCTGCACATCGGCGTCATAAAGCTCCTCTTCCAGGCGATGCAGGTCTGCAACGAGCTGGGCATGCAGTTCGCGCTCATCGGCAACCCGCAGGTCATCGCCGAGTGCAAGGGATTCGAGGACACGCGCGCATGGGCCTTCTTCGACTCGGTCGACGAGGCCAAGGCAAGCTTTGGCAAGGCGCAGCAGCCGGCTCAACTCGCCGGGACGTAGCTGGCCCTGCCATCTGGGGATAGGGGTGGCGGGCGGCGTATTGTTGTGGTGCGCCGCCCGCATTCCCGTCCGGGCGCCCGCGCCGGCCGGAATGCCGAGGAATTCGGTTAACTTTGTGTAAGTTGGGCCGTTGTAACCCTCTCGAGTCAGAGAATATTCCCGGCGATGCCCATCCCCCCCGACGCCTTTTCGTCCATCGAAGAAGCCCTCAACCGCCTTGCGACCGAATCGGTCCTGGCGATGGCGGGACGCGACGAGGGGATGGTGCCATCCTACAGCCTGCTGGGCGACCTCGCCGGCCTCTGCGCGGCGGACGCCAAGGTGTGCGGCCCGATCGCCGCGCTCCAGTGCCGCCTCGAGAAGTGCCTCGACAAGGCGGCGCCGTTCACGGGCGAGCTCCTCTCCAACCTGAGGGGCCTGTCGACCTGGCTGCTGGGCGTGCTCGCCGACATCCGCGCCGGGGTCCCCGCCAGGTCCTACGCCTCGATGGCCGAGGCGCCGGGCGACGAGGCCGCGCCCGCGGAGGTGGCCAAGCCGCCCGCCCCGGTCGAGGCCGGATCGCCGGCCGACGTCGTGATGACCCTGACCCTCCAGGGCAACCTCGAACTCCTCGGCGAATTCTACGGGGAGTCCGTCGAGCACCTGCAGCAGATCGAGGCCGCCCTCCTCGCCCTCGAGCAGGCGCCCGGCAACCCGGAGGCGCTCAATTCCATCTTCAGGTCGTTCCACACGATCAAGGGCAACGCCGGCTTCCTCGGCCTCGTGCCGATGCACACGCTCGCCCACGAGGTCGAGTCGCTCCTCGACCTCGCGCGCAACGGCAAGCTCGCCCTCACCTCGGCGATCATCACCGAGATCCTCAGGAGCCGCGACGCCCTCCAGGGCCTGACGACGCAGGTGGGCTCGTCCATCGAGACCGGGCGACAGCCCACCGAGATCATCCCGGTGGGGCGGATCATCCTCGCCGTCAGGAGGCTCGCCGGCGCCCAGCCCGCCGCCCCGGCGCCCGCCCCGAGTGCGCCGGCCGCGCCTGTCCCCGCCCCCGCCGTGAAGCTGCAGGCGCCGCAGGCGCCCGCGCACGAGGAAGCGCACGGCCAGGCCGCCTCCGCCCCTGCGCAGGGCAACAACGCGACCGTGAGGGTCAACACCGACAAGCTCGACTCCCTTATGGACGTCGTCGGCGAACTCGTGATCGTCCAGAGCCAGCTTCTCGAGACCGCGCGGTCCCACGCCGAGGCGTCCCAGCTCCAGCGCAACGTCGCCCAGCTGAGCCGCATCACGAAGGAGCTGCAGCACACGGCGATGTCGCTGCGGATGATCCCGATCAAGCCGACGTTCCAGAAGATGGAGCGCCTTGCGCGCGACCTCGCGCGCGACTTCGGCAAGAAGGTCCACTTTGAGACGAGCGGCGAGGAGACCGAGCTCGACCGCACCGTCGTGGAGGAGATCGCCGACCCGCTTGTGCACATGGTGCGCAACGCGCTCGACCACGGCCTGGAGGGCACGGAGGAGCGGGCCCGGATCGGCAAGCCCGAGACCGGGAGCCTGCGCCTGAAGGCCTACCACCAGGGGAGCAACCTTGTCATCGAGCTCCAGGACGACGGCCGCGGGATCGACCCGGACAGGATCCTGCGCAAGGCGGTGGAGAAGGGCCTCGTCGCGCCGAACGCATCGCTGGTGCGCGAGCAGATCCTGGACCTCATCTTCGCCCCCGGCTTCTCCACGGCGGAGAAGGTCACGTCCGTGTCGGGCCGCGGCGTCGGTATGGACGTCGTGAAGCGCAACATCGAGAAGCTGCGCGGCAAGATCGAGATCACCTCCGAGGTCGGCCGCGGCTCGACCTTCAAGGTCAAGCTGCCGCTCACGATGGCGATCATCGACGGGCTCATCGTCCGCGTCGGCGACGACCGGTTCATCCTGCCAAGCACGTCCGTGCAGATGGCCCTCAAGCCGTCGCGCGAGTCCATCTCCACCATCCACGGCAAGGGCGAGGTGCTCGACCTGCGCGGCAAGCTCGTGCCCATCCACCGCCTTCACAGGAGGTTCGGGATCGAGGGACGGTCGGAGTCTCCCTGGGATGGCATCCTCGTCATCATGGAGGTGTCCGGCAAGGTCTCCGCCCTGCTGGTCGACGAGATGGTCAGCAAGCAGGAGGTCGTGATCAAGAACCTGGGGGGCTTCATGCAGGGATTGCCCGGCATCGCCGGAGGCGCCATCCTCGGCGATGGCAACATTGCCCTGATCCTCGATCCGGGCACCTTGTTGAGCGCCGCCTGAAGGCCGACCCCCTCCCGCCCCATGGACACCTTGACCCCCCCGACGCTCCAGGACGTATGCGGGCAGGCCGTTAAGCTTCCCACGGCGCCCGCCCTCTTGCCGCAGCTCATCTCGGTCCTCAACGACTCGGAGAGCGGCGCCGACGAGATCGAGCGCATCAT